>Ga0137375_10000974_pt1 | contig 32387 bp, 29 predicted proteins | sample SagtaG_24_FD_104936 | JGI IMG/M metagenome (GOLD analysis project Ga0137375, IMG submission 104936) | Vadose zone soil microbial communities from Sagehorn Ranch, Mendocino, California, USA - Sage1_R_113_16 metaG | ecosystem: Environmental > Terrestrial > Soil > Vadose zone | place: USA... | reverse complement strand
GGGGTCCAACTACCCGCTGCTCGGCGGCATCCGCTCCTCGGCCCAGATGATCAGCTACGAGATCGCCCAGGGCCTGTCGCTGGTCGGGGTGTTCATGCTGGCCGGCACGCTCTCGGTGCAGGGCATCGTTGCCGGCCAGCACGGGACCTACGAGATCCCCATCGGCGGCTCCCAGATCCCGGTCTTCCCGCACTGGTACGTGGTGCCCCAGCTGCCGATGTTCCTGGTCTTCCTGATGGCGGGGATCGCGGAGACCAACCGGGCGCCGTTCGACCTGCCCGAGGCGGAGCAGGAGCTGGTCGGCGGCTACCACACCGAGTACTCGGGCGTGAAGTTCGCGCTGTTCTTCCTGGCCGAGTACCTGAACATGATCACCGTGTCGGCGGTGGCCGCGACCCTGTTCCTGGGCGGGCCGGACGGTCCCATCTTCCACAACCCGAGCTGGCTGCGGTGGCTCTGGCCGATCCTGTGGTTCGTCGCCAAGGTGTTCCTGTTCCTGTTCCTGTTCATCTGGCTGCGGGCGACCCTGCCGCGGCTCCGCTTCGACAAGCTGATGGCCTTCGGCTGGAAGGTGCTGATCCCGGTCGCGCTGTTCTGGATACCGGTGACGGCGCTGACCATCATCCAACCGTTCTCGACGGGCTCCAGGAAATGGCTCGCGTTCGTCGCCGCCGCGCTGCTGATCCTCCTGCTCGCCTCGCTGCTGTTCAGCCGGGAGCCACCGGCCGAGGAGCGCGGCACCGCCACGAGAGGTTCGACGCCATGACCCCCGAGATCCTCAAGGGACTGTCCGTCACCTTCCGGAGCATGTTCCGCAAGCGGAACACGGTCCAGTATCCCGAGGAGAAGCGACCGATCGCGCCGCGCTTCCACGGCCGGCACCTGCTCAACCGCTACGACGACGGCCTGGAGCGCTGCATCGGCTGCGAGCTGTGCGCCTACGCCTGCCCCGCCGACGCGATCTACGTGCAGGGCGCCGACAACACCCCCGAGGAGCGCTGGTCGGTGGGCGAGCGCTACGCCGCCATCTACCAGATCAACTACAACCGCTGCATCTTCTGCGGGCTGTGCATCGAGGCGTGCCCGACGAGGGCGCTGACCATGACAGGCGAGTACGAGCTGTCCGCCGCCACCCGCGGGGAGCTGGTCTACTCCAAGGAGCGGCTGCTGGCGCCGGTGCCGGCCGGGGCCGAGCCGCCGCCGCACCGCGACGCCGGGGACGCGACGCCGACGATCGCCCGCTACGGCCCGCAGGCTTCCCTGTCGCAGGAGTCGGTCGAGCCGGTTTGGGCACTCCTCCAGGCGCAGGAGTCGCGCCAGGCCGACCGTGACCTGCCCGGCGACGAGGCGGTGCCAAGGTGAACCCGGTCAGCACCGCCTCCGTGCTCGCGGCCACCACCGCGGCGCAGCGGGCCGAGCTGATCATCTTCGTGATCCTCGCCCCGGTCTCGGTGCTCACCGCGCTCGGCATGGTGCTCAACCGCAACGCCGTCTACTCGGCCCTGCTGCTGGTGGTGAACTTCTTCTGCCTGGCGGTCTTCTACGTGCTGCTGCAGGCGCAGTTCCTGGCCGTGGTGCAGGTGATCGTCTACGCGGGCGCCATCATGGTGCTGTTCCTGTTCGTGCTCATGCTGCTCGGCATCTCCAACGAGGACGTGCTCAAGGAGACGATCCGCGGCCAGCGCCCGGTCGCGGCCGTCCTGGTGGCGCTGCTGCTGGCCGGGGTGGTCTGGGCTCTTTTCACCAAGCCGTTCAGCGGCGCCGGCGTCGACCTCAACCGGGTCGCCAACGGCGACAACGTCCGCGCGATCGGGCAGCTCCTGTTCACCCGCTACGTGTTCGCCTTCGAGACCACCGGCCTGCTGCTGGTGGTCGCCGCGGTGGGCGCGCTGGTGCTCGGCAAGCGGAGGCGGCCATGAAGGTGGCGCCGAGCTGGTACCTGGTGCTGTCGGCGCTGCTGTTCACCATCGGCGTCGCCGGCGTGCTGATCCGGCGCAACGCGATCGTGGTGTTCATGTGCGTCGAGCTCATGCTCAATGCGGTGAACCTGTCGTTCATCGCCTTCTCCAAGCTGAACGGCGACCTGAACGGCCAGGTCCTGTCGTTCTTCGTCATGGTGGTGGCCGCGGCCGAGGTGGTGGTGGGCCTGGGTATCCTCGTGGCCATCTTCCGCAAGCGCTCGTCGACCAGCGTCGACGACGTCAATCTCCTCAAGGGGTGACCGGCTCCTGAACGCTACCGGCGCGATCCGCCTCGTCTGGCTGGTGCCGCTGCTGCCGCTGGGCGGCTTCGCCGTCAACACCCTGGTCGGGCGGCGCCTGGCGCGGGCGGCCGGCTGGCTGGCCACCCTGCTGCTGGCGGCAGCCTTCGCGATCACCGTCGCGGCCCTGCTCGAGCTGCTCGGCAAGGACCCCGACTCGCGCGTGGCGATCCTGCGTGGCTACGCCTGGTTCGTCTCGGGCGACCTGCGGGTCGCCTTCGACCTGCGGGTCGACCCGCTGTCGATCACGCTGGCGCTGGTGGTCACCGGAGTCGGGTCGCTCATCCACCTCTACTCGATCGGCTACATGGCCGCCGATGCACGCAGAGGCACCTACTTCGCCTGGCTCAACCTGTTCGCCGCGGCGATGCTGATCCTGGTGCTGGCGCAGAACTTCCTGGTGATGTTCCTGGGCTGGGAGGGCGTCGGCCTGTGCTCGTACCTGCTGATCGGCTTCTGGTTCAGCCGGCCGGAAGTGCCCGCGGCGGCCAAGAAGGCGTTCATCGCCAACCGCATCGGCGACGTGGGCTTCCTGATCGGCATGTTCCTGATCTTCGCCACCTTCAGGAGCCTGGACTTCGACCAGGTCTTCGGCCGCGCCGGCAGCCTGGCTGGAGGAACGGCGACCGCCATCGCGCTGCTGCTGTTCCTGGCGTGCACCGGAAAGAGTGCGCAGATCCCGCTGTACGTGTGGCTGCCGGACGCGATGGCCGGCCCGACCCCGGTCTCGGCCCTGATCCACGCGGCCACCATGGTGACCGCGGGCGTGTTCCTGGTCGCCCGCACCCACGTGCTGTTCGAGGCATCCAGCGCCGCCGGCGCGACGGTGGTCATGATCGGCGCCCTGACCGCCATGCTGGGCGCCCTGATCGCCATCGGCCAGGACGACATCAAACGCATCCTGGCCTACTCGACCGTGTCCCAGCTCGGCTACATGTTCATCGCCGTCGGGCTCGGCCCGATCGGCTACGCCGCCGGCATCTTCCACCTGGCCACCCACGCCTTGTTCAAGGCCCAGCTCTTCCTCGGCGCGGGGTCGGTGATGCACGGCAACGACGACGCCACCGACGTCAAGCAGTTCGGGGGCCTGCGGCGGCTGATGCCGCTGACCTTCGTGACCACCATGGCGGGGTGGCTGGCGATCATCGGCTTCCCGTTCACGTCCGGCTTCTACTCCAAGGACCAGATCCTCGGCGCAGCCTTCGACCACGGCGGGGTCGGCATGGCGGCGTGGGCGATCGGGGTGCTGACCGCCGGGCTCACCGGCTTCTACATGTCGCGGCTGGTGTTCCTCACCTTCTTCGGCGAGCCGCGCTGGCCGGAGGGCCGCCACCCGCACGAGTCACCGCCGGTCATGACGGTCCCGCTGCTCGTGCTCGGCCTGCTGGCGCTGATCGCCGGTTTCACCCTGAGCACATTCACCGGGGTCGGTGGCCGCGTCCAGGACTTCCTGCAGCCGGTCCTCGGCCAGGCCCCTGAGGCCGCCACCGCCTCGCTGAGCGCCTTCTGGCTCAGCGTGATCGCCACTGGGCTGGCGTTGGTGGGCGTCGGCATGGCCTGGTACGTGTACGGCAGCGGGCGGGTGTACTGGCTCGCCCCGCGAGCGCGCTTCGCGGCCGGGTGGCGGGTGCTCACCGGCAAGTTCTACGTGGACGAGCTGTACGAGCTGTTCACGGTCAGGCTCGGGCGCGCGCTGGTCGGGTTCCTGGCCGGGCCGGTGGACGTCGGCGTCATCGACGGCGCCGTGAACGGCCTGGCCGGCGCGGTATCGAGCGCCGCCGGCCGCGGTCGCCGGCTGCAGACCGGCCTGGTGCGCACCTATGCCGTGGGCGTGCTCGGCGGCGCCGTGCTGCTGCTCGCCTTCCTCGTCCTGAGGACCTCGTCATGAGGGAGGAGAGTCCACACCCGTGCTGCTGACCTTCACCGTCTTCGTCCCCCTCGCAGGGGCTCTGGCGCTGCTCGCGATCCCGGGCGAGCGGCAGCGGCTCGCCCGCTGGGTCGCGCTGGCGTTCAGCCTGGCCGCCTTCGGGCTGGCGGTCGCGCTGGCCGTCCGGTTCGAGGTGGGCCGCGACGGCTTTCAGCTCGGCGTGACCGCCGACTGGGTGCGCTCGCTCGGGGTGCGGTTCCGGCTCGGCGTCGATGGTGTCAGCCTGCCGCTGGTGCTGCTGACCACCGTGCTCACGCCGCTGGCGATCGTCGGCTCATGGCGCATGGAACGACGGCTGCGCATCTATCTGGCGCTGCTGCTGGTGCTCGAGACCGCCCTGATCGGAGTGTTCGTCTCCCTCGACCTGTTCCTGTTCTACATCTTCTGGGAGGTCGTGCTCGTCCCCAGCTACTTCCTCGTCGGCGTCTGGGGTGGCCCGCGGCGCATCGCCGCGGCGGTGAAGTTCTTCGTCTACACCCTGTTCGGCGGCCTGCTCATGCTGGTGGCCATCGTGGTCCTCGCCTACCTGCACGCCAAGGCGACCGGCACGGCCAGCTTCGACTACGAGACCCTCCGTGACCTCTCCAAGGACCCGGTGACGCAGCGCTGGCTGTTCCTCGCCTTCTTCGCGGCCTTCGCGATCAAGACGCCGCTGGTCCCCTTTCACAGCTGGCTGCCCGACACCTACGTGCAGGCCCCGACCACCACCACCGTGCTGCTTGCCGGGGTGATGTCGAAGATGGGTGTCTACGGGCTGCTGCGGTTCGCGCTGCCGCTGTTCCCGGACGCCGCCCACTGGTTTCAACCACTGCTGCTGACGCTGGCCGTCGTCAGCATCCTCTACAGCGCCCTGGTCGCGGCCGGGCAGCGCGACTTCAAGCGGCTGGTCGCCTACTCGTCGGTGTCGCACCTCGGCTTCATCGTCCTCGGCATTTTCGCCTTCACCGTGCAGGGCCTGCAGGGCGGCGTGTTCTACATGGTCGCCCACGGCCTGCTCATCGGCGGGCTGTTCTTCATCACCGGCATGCTGCAGGACCGCCGCGGCACGACGGAGATCGGCGAGCTCGGCGGCCTGCAGCAGGTGGCGCCCCGCATGGCCGGGGTGACGCTGGTCATCACCCTCGGGGCGGTGGCCCTGCCCGGCCTGGTCGGCTTCGTCGGCGAGTTCCTCACCCTGATCGGTGCGTTCCTGGCCCACCGCGCCTACGCGGTGGCCGGCGCGACGGGGGTGATATTCGGCGCGGTCTACCTGCTCTGGGCCTACCAGCGCATGTGGCAGGGCGCGCTGACCAGGGAGGAGAACCGCGCCATCGGCGACCTCGACGGGCGCGAGTGGACGATCGTCGTGCCGCTGCTCGCGGCGATCATCGCGCTCGGGGTCTTCCCGCGCCCGCTGCTCGAGCGGATCGAGCCGGCCGCCCGGCAGGTCGCCCAGATCACCGCCCAGGCGGCCGGCCAGCGCTCCGGCAGCGCCCTGGAGGCGGGCAGTCCCAACCAGTCCACACCGTGACCGCCCGGGGCACCGGCCCCGGGCTCGATGGAGGAGCCCGTGCACCTGCTGGCCCAGACCGCTGACGTGCCGCTGGACGCGCCCCAGATCGCCTGGCGCGCGATCGCGCCCGAGCTGGCCCTGGCCGGCGCCGGGGTCGTCCTGCTCATGGTGGTCGCGTTCTGGCCGAACGCGCGCCGGAGCCTGCTCGCCCTCCTGACCCTCGCCGGCCTGGCGGTGGCCGCCGGCCTGGTCGCCTGGAACTGGGACCTGTCCGAGGTGGCCTTCGGCGGCGCCGTGTCGCTTGACGGCATCACCCGCTACTCGCGGGTGGTCCTGCTGGCCGTCGGCGCACTGACCGCCCTGATGGCGGCGGCGGAGGGGCCCGAGGAACGCGAGGAGCCGGAGCGCGCATCGCCGCCAGAGGTGTTCCCGCTGATGCTGTTCGCGCTCACCGGGATGGTGCTGCTGGCGGCCGCCTCGGACCTGCTGGTGGTGTTCATCGCCCTGGAGCTCCTCTCGCTGGCGCTGTACATCATGGCGGGGGCCAACCGCCGCGTCACCGCGCAGGAGGCGTCCATGAAGTACTTCCTGCTCGGCGCCTTCTCCTCAGCCTTCCTGCTGTACGGCATCGCGCTGTGCTACGGGGCCGCCAAGAGCACCAACCTGGCCGCCATCGCCCGCGCCACCGCCGGCACCGAGATCAACGTCGCCCTGCTGCTGGCCGGCGTGGCCATGCTCGCGGTCGGCTTCTGCTTCAAGGTCGCCGCGGTGCCGTTCCACATGTGGACCCCGGACGTCTACCAGGGCGCGCCAACACCGGTGACGGCGTTCATGGCGGCCGGTACCAAGGCGGCCGGATTCGCGGTCTTCCTGCGGGTGTTCGCCGGTGCGCTCGGCGGCCTGGTGCTCGAGTGGCGGCCGGTCATCGCGGGCGTCGCCGTGGTCACCATGCTGGGCGGGTCGCTGCTGGCGATCGTGCAGTCCGACGTCAAGCGCATGCTCGCCTACTCGTCGATCGCGCACGCCGGCTACCTGCTGATCGGTCTGGCCGCTGCGCCGACCAACGCCGAGGGCATCTCGGCGTCCATGTTCTACCTGCTCGCCTACGCCTTCATGGTGATGGGAGCGTTCATGGTGGTGCAGTACGCCGCCCGGCTGCCCGAGGTGTCCAGGAAGCCGGTCCCGGCGGGCGACGGGGCCGCGGCGGGGGACGGGGCCGCGGACGCTGAGGAGCGCGAGCGCTCCTCGCTCGACGACCTCCGCGGGTTCGGGCGCCGCCACCCCTGGCCGGCGGCGCTGCTGGCGCTGTTCATGTTCGCGCTCGCGGGCATCCCGCCGCTGTCGGGGTTCTGGGCCAAGTACTATGTCTTCCAGGCTGGCGTCAACGCCGGTCTCACCTGGCTGGTGATGATCGGCGTGGTCAGCTCGGTCATCTCGGCGTTCTTCTATCTGCGCGTCATCATGGTGACGTACCTGCAGGAGCCGGCAGCGCCGGAGGAGCCGGTCATCGAGCCGGGCGGGCAGGCTGCCCCCCCGCTCGTCCTGGAGGCGGCCGGCGGCCGGCCCCAGGTGGCGCTGGGTCTGGCGCTCGGTGTGGCGGCCGTGCTCACCGTCGCGATCGGCCTGGCTCCGCAGGTGCTCGTGACCGCGGCACAGACGGCAGGAAGGATCCTCGGGTAGGTGTCACCAGCAGCACGATCGCTTCTCTCCGCCGACCTGGCCGCCCTGGAGGCCAGGGTCCGAGCTGGGCTGGAGCACGTCGAGGTCGCGCTGGCGGAGGCGGTGGCCAGCGCCGACCCGTTCATCCAGGAGGCGGGCGGCTACCTCGTCCGCGCCGGCGGCAAGCGTTTCCGGCCCACCCTCGTGCTGATCTGCGGTCACCTCGGCGATCCCGAGGAGCCACGCCTGATCGGCGCGTCGGTGGCGATCGAGCTGACCCACCTTTCGACTCTCTACCACGACGACGTCATGGACGAGGCCGAGGTGCGGCGCGGGGCGCGCTCGGCCAACGCCCGCTACGACAACAAGATCGCCATCCTCACCGGCGACTACCTGTTCGCCAGGGCCTCGGACGTGACCGCGGACCTGGGCGCCGAGCCGACCCGGGTGCTCGCCCGTGCGATCGGCCGCGTGGTCCAGGGCGAGATCCGCGAGGTGCGCGGCGTGCTGCCGGACGAGGACCCGGTCGAGCACTACCTCAGCGTGCTGCGGGACAAGACCGGCGCCCTGATCGCGGCCGCCTGCCGGCTCGGCGCCTGGCTGGCCGGCGCATCGATGGACATGGTCGAGGTGCTGACGGAGTTCGGCGAGCGGGTGGGGGTCGCCTTCCAGCTCGGCGACGACCTGCTCGACATCACCGCGGAGACCGAGCAGGCGGGCAAGGAGCCAGGCACCGACCTGCGCGCCGGCATCCGCACCCTGCCAGTGCTGTACCTGCTGCGCCGCGGCGGGCGGCAGGCCGATCGGCTCGCCCGGATCCTGGAGGCCAGGCGCGACGACGACGAGGCGATCGCCGAGGCGCTCACCCTGCTACGCCGGTCGCCCGCCCTGGCCGAGGCCCGCGACGTCGCCCAAGCCGAGGTCGACCGCGCCAAGGCCGCCCTGGCGACCCTGCCTTCCGGCGCCCCCCGCCTGGCCCTCGAAGCCGTCGCCGACCAGGCCTTCAACCGCCAGGCCTGAGACATCGGGGGGACCTGGCCCCCCCTGACGCCAGGTCCCCCGTGATCGGCAGCGTGGCTGCCGCTGGCCAGCCCGGCCGGGTCCACCGCTTGCAGGAGTTGCGACCGGGCATTGACTGACCGCTATGCAAGGTGATAGCAGAGCACTCCTTGCCGGTTTTGACATTTCTTGCCAACCAGGTGCGAAGGGGCTGGACGCGCGTGAGCGGGGATTTCGCGTGAGCGGGGATTTCCCGAGCTTCGGGCACGCCCTCAAGTACCTGCGCCGGCGGGCCCGCCTCACCCAGCGCGAGCTGGGGCTGGAGGTCGGCTACAGCGAGGCGCAGATCTGCCGCCTCGAGCAGAACCGGCGCCTGCCCGACCCGGTCACGCTGGCCGCGCTGTTCCTGCCCGCGCTCGGGCTGGAGCGCGAGCAGGCGCTGGCCGCCCGCTTCCTGGAGCTGGCCGCGGAGGCGCGCGGCGAGCGCCGGGCTGCCTCCCACCCGGCGCGGCCGGCGCCCGAGCGCGGGCTCGCCGCGCACCTGGCGCCGGCGCCACCGGCCGCGCCAGCCGAGGTGCGCGAGCTGGACGCCGTCCCGGCGGCGCCGCGGTACGCGGTCCCGCGCGCGGGCGTGCTCGCCGAGCTGCGCGAGCGCCTCGACAGCGACGGTGCCGTGGCGGTGCTCGGCCTTCCCGGCATGGGCAAGACCACGCTGGCGGCCGCGCTGGCCCGCGGGCACGGCCCGGAGCCGGTCTGCTGGCTCACGCTCAGCGCCGGCCTGACCACCTCGATCGACTCGCTCCTCGGCCGGCTCGGCCGCGCCCTCGGCGTTGAGGAGCCGAGCCCTCCGCCCCCACTGGAGGCGCGGCTGGAGCGGTTCGCCACCGCTCTCGCCGCGCGCCCGCTGCTGCTCTGCCTCGACGGCGCCCAGCTCATCCGCGATGACACCACGGTGCTGCGCGTGCTCGGCCACCTGATCGAGGCCACCCCGGCACGCCTGCTGCTGACCAGCCGCGAGCAGCTTCCGCTGCCGGGGCTCGCGGTGCTGCGGCTCGGCGGCCTGGAGCCGTCCGAGGCGCGCACGCTGGTCGACCGGCTCGGCGGCCCGCTCCCCGCCGGCCTCGCCGAGCGGCTGATCGCCCGCACCGGCGGCAGCCCGATGCTGCTGCGGCTCTCGCTCGCGCGGCTGCGCACCGCGCCCAACCCGACCGAGCTGGTCGAGCACCTGGAGACCCAGCCGGAGGTCGCCGCCTACCTGCTCGACACCACCCTTCGCCAGCTGCGCGAGCCGGCCGCCGGGCTGCTCGCGCTGCTGGCCATCTACCGCCAGCCGGTCGACCTCCACGACGAGACCCTGGTCGACCTGTACCAGGCGTCCGAGGGTCCCTGCGACCTGCTCGAGGATCTCGCCGAGCTGCAGCGTCACCAGCTTGTCGACCATCCCGCGCGGGCGCGGCTCCACCCGCTGGTGCGGGACCACGTCTACGCCCGCTTGGTGGGCGACGTGGCACGGCGCCGCCGCCTGCACCAGGTGGCCGCCACCTGGTACGAGCTGGTCCGCGAGGATGCGCTGGAGGCCGGCTGGCACTTCAGCCAGGCTGGCGAGGTCGCGCAGGCGACCGAGGTGCTGATCGGCCAGGTCCGCGCGCTGGTCCGAGCCGGTCAGGCGCTGCCGGCGGCCGACCTGGCGGGGGCGCTGCTGCGGCGGGCGCGCCGCGCCGGCGCAGGGCCCGACCTCGTCCGCCAGCTCCTTCAGGCCCAGGGGGATCTGCTGGTCAACACCGTTCGCGCCGGCGAGGCCGAGTCGGCCTACCGGCAGGCGCTCACCCTCGGCGCTTCGCCGGCACTGCACGCCCAGGTGGCCTGGCGGCTCGCGGAGAACCTGCTGCAGCGGGCCCAGGTGGACGAGGCGCTCAGCCTGTGCCTCCAGGCCAGCGCCGCGCTTGACCCCTCCGACACGCTGCTGCTCGCGCAGCTGGCCGCCACCGAGTGCCGCGCGCACCTGATGCTCTCCGCCTACGACGATGCCGTGCGCCGCGGCGAGCAGGCGCTCGACCTCGCCGCACGGCTCCGCGCCGTCGCGCCGCGGAGCGTCGCCGGGGTGCGCGCCCGCGCCCTCGCCGTGCTCGGCATCGTCGCGCGCCTGCACCGCCGCTACGACGCCGCCCTCGACCACCTGCGCCGGGCGATCGCCGCGGCGCGTGAGGCAGAGCTGCACGAGCTCGCCAACCGCTGCCTGTTCAACATCGGCGCGCTCCGCTTCGAGCAGGGCCAGATGGAGGCCGCGCTGGACGTCTACGCCGAGGTGCTCGCCGAGATGCGGGCGCTCGGGGACAGCTTCGGCGTAGCCCGGGTGCTGCACGCCCTGTCGCAGGTACAGCGCAACCGCGGCGACGCGGAGGCCTCGATCGCCCTGCTCGACGAGGCGTGTGCCATCAAGCGGCAGCTCGGAGACGCGCAGGGTCTCGCCGTCTCGGAGAACAGCAAGGCGATGGCGCTGCTCTCGATGGGCAGGGTGGCGGAGGCACGGGCGCTCTCCGAGCGGATCCTGGTCGAGACCGCCGACATCGGCGAGCGCTGGTTCCGCAGCCACTTCCTCGACACCCTCGCCATGATCGACCTGGTCACCGGAGACGTGGGTCGTGCTCGAACGCTGCTGCGCGACGCGCTCGCCCTTCCCGGCCTCACCGATCCGCGCATCCGCGCCCTGATCGCGATGCACCTGGCGCTGGCCGAGCTGGTCGAGGGCTCCGTCGAGCTTGCCGAGGCGCTGCTGCGCGAGGACGTGCCCGCCGAGCACGGGCCGGAGGTCGCCCTCGACCATCGGTTCCTGGCTGGCGCGCTGGCGCTGGCGCGGGGCGACGTCGCCGCGGTGCGGGACGCCGCCCGCGCCATGGCCGACCAGGTCGCAAGCTCCGGCTTCGCCCTGTACGCCCCGGTCGCCGCCGGGCTGGAGGCCGCGGCCTCCGACCCCCCGCCGCTGAGCGCCCTGCCTCGCGTGCTCTGGGTGATCAGCGAGGCCACCCTGGACCGTCGCCCTGGTCGAGGCGGCTGACGGCCTGGCGGGCGAGCCGCACCACCGCCGCGGCCGGGTCGTGCGCGCGCGAGCCGCTCAGCACCAGCTTGAGCACGCACTCGCCGCGGCGGGCCACGCACACCTGGCCGGCGCGCAGGTACCCCTCGTCGCCCACCCCTGGCACCGCCCGACCGAGCCGCCGTTCCAGGCGCACGGTGTGCGCGGCCAGCGGGCCGCCGATGGCGGTGAGGGTCAGCGAGCCGCGGCCGGCCGCCGGCCGCCACAGGCAGATCTGCATGGCGCTCGGTCGCGGGGTGAGGATGCAGATCGGTGGCCGCACCAGCTCACCCAGCGCGGCGATGACCTCGCCGGGACAGAGGAGGCGGCCGAGCTCCGGGCACGGCATGGCGCGCGGTCCTTCGGGGTGGGCTGCGACGCTGATGCGCTGTTGATAGCAAGCAACCGCCCCGCCGGTTGTGACATTTCTTGCCAACCCCCCGACCGAGCTGATTCCCGACCGAGCTGATTCCCGGCCGCGTTCCTGGATCCGCCACCTTGGTCCGGCTCCGGGCCGAGCTTGTTCGTTCGTGCGGAAAACCAGCATCTACCTGCCGGTTTACGATTGGCTGCGGTTACCGAGAGTGGCATAGAATGCCGGCAGCCAGGCGCGGCCTCCGGCCCTGCCTGGTGGGGACGCCGAGGCCGGCCGTCCCGGTGTGGCGCACCGGGGTCTGGCTGCTCGGTGCGAGCGACCGAAGGTCGAATCGAGGGAGTCGATGACCCAGTACTTCCAGGCGTACGGCACGCTGGCCGGGCTGCTCGTGCTGGCGGTCGGGTTCATCGCCCTCGCCTTCGGGGTCAACTGGGCGCTGCGGCCCAACCGCCCGAGCGCGGGCAAGCTCAGCACCTACGAGAGCGGCATGTCGCCGATCGGCACGGCCTGGTCCCAGACACAGATCCGCTACTACGTCTTCGCCTTCCTCTTCGTCATATTCGACGTCGAGAGTGTCTTCCTCTTTCCTTGGGCGGTGGTGTTCTCCTCGCTCGGGGTGGCCGCGGTGTGGGAGATGGTGGTGTTCATCGCCGTCCTCGCCGTCGGTCTGCTCTATGCCTTTCGGAAGGGTGTCCTCAAATGGGTCTGATCGACACCGTCGAGTTGCCCCAGCCGATCAAGTTCATCTTCAACTGGGGGCGGAAGTACTCCCTCTGGGTGTTCAATTTCGGGCTGGCCTGCTGCGCGATCGAGTTCATCGCCACGTCCATGGCGCGGCACGACTTCATCCGCCTCGGCGTGATCCCGTTCGCCCACGGCCCCCGGCAGGCCGACCTGCTGGTGGTCTCGGGAACGCTGACCGACAAGATGGCCCCGGCGATCAAGCGCCTCTACGACGAGATGCCGGAGCCCAAGTACGTGATCTCCTTCGGCTCCTGCTCCAACTGCGGCGGCCCGTACTGGGACTCCTACTCGGTCACCAAGGGCGTCGACCAGATCATCCCGGTGGACGTCTACGTGCCCGGCTGCCCGCCGCGGCCGGAGGCCCTCCTGCACGGCATCGTCAAGCTGCAGGAGCGCATCGGCAAGGAGTCGCTGCGCGACCGCTACGCGCGCGGCGAGCTGGCGCCGATCGTGGTCGGCGGCGGCGACCCCGTGCCTGGGGCACCGGAGGACCTGATGTCCTCCGAGAGCACGCCGGTGGGCGCCTAGTGGACGCCGAGGCCCTGCGCGACCACCTGGTCGCGGAGCTTGGAGAGGACGCGGTCACACCCGAGATCTCGTTCGGTCTGCTGACGGTCACGGTCGCCGGCGGCGACTGGCGCCGCGTGGCCGAGCTCGTGCGCCGCGACGTGGACCTCTCCTGCAACTTCTTCGACTTCCTCTGCGGCGTGGACGAGGAGGCGGCCGGCATCGGGGTGGTCCTGCACGTGTATTCCACCAGCCACCGGCATCACGTCCAGGTGCGCAGCGTGGTGCCGCGCGACGGTGGCCACCTGCCGACCGTGCACGACCTGTGGGCGGGCGCCGACTGGCACGAGCGTGAGACCGCCGAGCTGTTCGGCGTGGTCTTCGACGGCCACCCGAACCTGGCCAAGCTGCTCCTGCCGGAGGAGTTCGAGGGCTTCCCGCTGCGCAAGGAGTTCGCCCTGATGGCCAGGGAGGCCAAGATCTGGCCAGGGGGCAAGGAACCGGGGGAGTAGCACCGTGGCGATCGAGCAGCGAGGCGGGAACGGCGGCCCCCGGGGCGCCGGGGGCGACGCCGCCGTCGGGGGTGCCGCCTTCCAGGCGGCCGACGGCACAGGGGTCGGCATCATCCTCCGGGACAAGGCCGACCGTGCCCTGCACACCCAGGACATGACGCTCAACGTCGGCCCCCAGCACCCGGCCACCCACGGGGTGCTGCGGGTGCTGGTGACGCTCGACGGCGAGATGATCGAGGACACGCAGCCGGTCATCGGCTACATGCACCGCGCCTTCGAGAAGCTCGCGGAGGCGCGTGACTACCGGCAGATCATCGCCCTGGTCAACCGGCACGACTGGGTCTCGTCCATCTGCAACGAGCTGGGCGTGGCCCTGATCGTCGAGAAGCAGATGGGGCTCGAGGTCCCGGAGCGGGCGACCTGGATCAGGATGCTGATGGCCGAGTGGACGCGGGTGCTCAACCACCTGATGTTCGTCGGCTCCTATCCGCTCGAGCTCGGTGCGATCACGCCGATGTTCTACGCCTTCCGCGAGCGGGAGGAGATCCAGGCGCTGATGGAGTGGATCACCGGCGGCAGGCTCCACCTCACCTACTGCCGTGTGGGCGGGCTCAAGCAGGACCTGCCGCGGGGCGCCATCCAGATGTCCCGGGACCTGGTCCCCAAGATCCGCGGGCGGCTGCGGGAGTACGAGGACCTGGTCCTCGGCAACGAGATCTTCATGGCCCGCACCAGGGGCGTCGGCCTGCTCCCGGCCGACGTGGCCTGCTCCTACGGTGTCTCCGGGGCGCTGCTGCAGGCCTCGGGCGTGCCCGAGGACTCCCGCAGGACCGAGCCGTACTGCTTCTACGACCAGGTCGACTTCGACGTGCCGACCGGCTCCAACGGCGACTGCTACGACCGCTTCCACATGCTGATCGCGCGGATGAGGGAGTCGCTGAGGATCATCGAGCAGGTCCACGACCGCATCCCGCCGGGGCCGGTCAACGTCAAGCTGCCGAAGATCGTGCGCGCGCCGGAGGGGCACGCCTACGTGCGCTGCGAGAACCCACTGGGTCAGCTCTCGTACTACATGGTCTCGCACAACGAGAAGACGCCCTGGCGGTTCAAGATGCGCACGCCCTCGTTCAACAACGTCTCGTCGCTGCCGTACCTGCTGAAGGGAACGCTGGTGCCCGACATGATCGCGGTGATGGGCTCAATGTTCTTCATCGTGGGGGACATCGATCGATGATCGACACCCTCAGGGACTGGCTCTCGCATTACTGGGTGCTGATGCCGGTCAAGGTCGTGGTGATCCTGCTCGTGTTCCTGACCGTCCCCTTGGTCGTGGGCTACCTGGAGCACAAGGTCATGGCCCACATGCAGGCGCGCCTCGGCCCCATGGAGGCGGGTCGCTTCCACGGCGTGCTGCAGCTGGTGGCCGACGGGATCAAGTTCGTCCAGAAGGAGAGCATCGTCCCCAAGGCCGCCGACAAGTGGGTGTTCGCGCTGGCGCCGGCGGTCGCGCTGGTCCCGACGATCCTGCTGTTCGGCTTCCTGCCCTACGGCCCGGACCTGGTCCCGATCCGCTCGGACGTGGGCCTGTTCGTGGTGCTGGCGCTCGGCAGCGTCAGCGTGATCGGCGTACTGATGGCGGCATGGTCGAGCGCGAACAAGTACTCGCTGATGGGGGGCGTCCGGGCGGCGGCGCAGCTGATCGCCTATGAGCTGCCGCTGGTGCTGGCCGCGGCGGCCGTGGCCATGCAGGCGGGCTCGGCCGACCTCGCGGTGATCGTCGAGCGCCAGGACACCGTCTGGAACATCGTCTACCCGTGGCATTGGTTCGCGTTCCTCATCTTCGGCGCGGCGGCGATCGCCGAGCTGACGCGGCCGCCGTTCGACATGCCGGTGGCCGACTCCGAGCTGGTGTTCGGCCACCTGACCGAGTACACCGGGCTGCGCTTCGCGTTCTTCCTGCTCACCGAGTACGCCGGGATCGTGGTGCAGTCGGCGGTCGCGGCGACGCTGTGGTTCGGCGGGTACAAGGGCTTCATCGTCCCGTCCGGCCCGTGGTGGCTGTTGCTCAAGGTCTTCGCGCTGTCGTTCGTGGTGATCTGGCTGCGCGCGACCTTCCCGCGGCTGCGGGAGGACCAGCTCCAGTCCTTCGCCTGGCTCCGCCTGGTGCCCGTGTCGCTCCTGCTCATCCTGGTCGTCGGCTTCGTGAAGGTGGGGTTCTAGATGCCAGCGCTCAAGGGGACCGGGCTGATCAAGGGGCTCGGCGTCACCTTCAGGACGATGTCGCGACGGGCCGCCACCGCGCAGTACCCGCACGTCCGGCCCAAGCTCCCGGCCCGCACCCGCGGCGTGATCGCCCTGGTCGAGGAGAACTGCACGGTCTGCATGCTCTGCTCGCGCGAGTGCCCGGACTGGTGCATCTACATCGACTCCCACAAAGAGGTCTCGGCGCCCAAGGAAGGCGGGCGCGCTCGCACCCGCAACGTGCTCGACCGCTTCGCGATCGACTTCGCGCTGTGCATGTACTGCGGGATCTGCGTCGAGGTCTGTCCCTTCGACGCGCTCTACTGGAGCCCGGAGTTCGAGTACGCGGAGCACGACCACGAGTCGCTGACCCACGAGAAGGAGCGCCTGCGCGAGTGGGCCTACACCGTGCCGCCGCCCGACCCGCTGGAGGAGGGCGCCGCCGAGCCGGCCGAGCTCGTCGCCGCCCGCAAGGCGCAGGAGGCCGCCGCCGCCAAGGGGGCCGCGGCCGCACCCGCCGCGGCCGCACCCGCCGCGGCCGCACCCGCCGCGGCCGCACCCGCCGCGGCCGCACCCGCCGCGGCCTCGGCCGCCGCTGAGCCGGCGGCTCCGCCCTCGCCGGCGAGGGCGCCGGACGTCCACGTCGAGCCCGGCATCGACCAGGAGACCTACGATCGGCTGATCGCGTCGGGCGAGCCGGAGCGGACCGCCCGGGCCAAGGCGAAGGCCGCCTACATGCGCAAGGCCAAGGCCGAGGCGCGCGCCAAGCTCGCCGCCGAGGAAGGTGGCGGGTCATGACCGGGCAGGAGGTCGCCTTCCTGATCCTGGCGGTCATCGGCGGGATCGGTGGCCTGCTCGTCGTGACCACCCGCAACATCGTCCACGCCGCGCTGTACCTGGTGATCGCGCTGGCCAGCGTGGCCGCGATCTACCTGCTGCTGGCCGCGCCGTTCATCGCGTTCGTGCAGGTGATCATCTACGTCGGCGCGATCGTGGTGCTGATCCTGTTCGGCATCATGCTCACGCGCGCGCCGGTGGGACGGCTGGTGCTGGACAACAGCGTGCGCGCCCGGGTCGGCGCGCTGGTGGTCGCCGCCGGCATGTTCGCCATGCTCACCTTCTTCCTGGTGAGGGCCTTCGGCGGGGAGCGGATCGTCAACCGCTCCGGCACGGCGACCGCGGCGCTGGGCACCTCGATATTCAGGAACTTCGTGCTGCCCTTCGAGGCCGTGAGCGTGCTGCTGCTCGCCGCCCTGGTCGGCGCCATCGTCCTCGCCCGCCGCGACTGACTGGAGGAGAGAGCCCCCGATGCGACTGCTCTACCCGCTGGTGTTCGCCGCCTTCCTGTTCAGCGCCGGAATCTACGGGGTGCTGGCGCGGCGCAACGCGGTGATGGTGCTGATGAGCATCGAGCTGATGCTCAACGCCGTCAACGTCAACCTGATCGCGTTCAACGCCTACCTCCAGGACAAGCTCCTCTCGGGCCAGGTGTTCGCGCTGTTCGTGATCGCCGTGGCCGCCGCCGAGGTGGGCATCGGGCTGGCAATCGTCCTGCTGATCTTCCGCAACCGGGAGACCGTCAACATCGACGAGGTGGACCTGCTCAGATGGTGATCCTGGCATGGCTCATCCCCGCCCTGCCGATGCTGGCATGGGCGGTCATCCTGCTCGCCGGCAAGCGCACGCCGGGCAAGGGCGCCCCGATCGGCATCCTGGCCATCGGGACCGGCTGGGTCCTGTCCATCGCCATCCTGGCCCGCGTGGTCGGCGGGGGGGAGTCCTTCCACGCGAGCACCACCTGGGCGCCCCTGTCGGCGGACCTGGTCATCCCGATCGGCATCCTCGTCGACGGGCTGGCCGCGGTGCTGCTGTTCGTGGTGACCACCATCTCGCTGCTGGTGCAGGTCTACTCGGTCTCGTACATGCGCGGCGACGAGCGCTACACCTTCTTCTTCGCCAAGCTGTCGCTGTTCACCTCGGGCATGCTCATCGTCGTGCTGGCCGACAACCTGCTCATGCTGCTGGTCGGCTGGGAGATCATGGGAGTCTGCTCGTACTTCCTGATCGGCCACTACTGGGAGGACCACGCCAACTCCCGCGCCGCTGTCAAGGCGTTCCTGACCACCCGCGTCGGCGACCTCGGTTTCATGGCCGGCATCTTCGTGCTGTTCTGGGCCACCCACAGCTTCGAGATCCCCGGGATCGTCGCGGCGGCCCACAGCGGCCGGCTCTCCAGCGGGACCATCACGCTCGGGGCCGTGCTGCTGTTCTGCGGCGCGATCGGCAAGTCGGGCCAGTTCCCACTGCACACCTGGCTCCCCGACGCCATGGCCGGCCCCACCCCGGTGTCGGCCCTGATCCACGCGGCCACCATGGTCGCCGCCGGCGTGTTCCTCGTGGCCCGGATGTACCCGGTGTTCGAGGCGTCGCCCGCCGCCCTCAACGAGGTCGCGCTGATCGGCAGTCTCACCATGCTGATCGCCGCGCTGCTCGCGCTGGTCCAGGACGACATCAAGCGGGTGCTGGCCTACTCGACGGTGTCCCAGCTCGCCTACATGATGGCCGGGCTCGGCGTCGGCGGGTACGGCGCCGGCATCTTCCACCTGTTCACCCACGCCTTCTTCAAGGCCCTGCTGTTCCTCGCCGCCGGCGCGATCATCCACTCGATCCACACCAACAACATGAGCGAGATGGGTGGCCTGCGGCGGGTCATGCCGTGGACCTTCGCCACGTTCACCATCGGCGCGCTGTCCCTGGCCGGCATCATCCCGCTCGCCGGGTTCTGGTCCAAGGACGAGATCCTGACCCAGGCGTGGAGGGTCGGCTTCGGTGGCGGGGCCGAGGGTGTGGCGACGTCGACCGGCGTCGCCCAGGTCGTCTTCGTGGTGGGCGTGCTCACCGCCTTCCTCACCGCGCTCTACGTGACCCGCATGCTGTGGCTCGCCTTCGGCGGCGCCTACCGCGGCCAGGGGCACCCGCACGAGGCCGACGGGATCATGCTGGCACCGCTGGCGGTGCTCGCCACCGGCTCGGTCGTGGCCGGCGTGGTCGGCTCACCGCTGGTGGGCACCGACAACATCGGCAAGTGGATCTCGACCGCGCTGCTGCCGAGCGAGGGCGCCGTCACGGTCAACTGGGGCCTGGTGGGATCCACCACGCTGGTGGCGCTGCTCGGGATCCTGGCCGGCTCCGCGCTGTACCGGCGCGGCCTGCCGGAACGGGAGTACCTGGCCCGGATCCCTCCGCTCTACACCCTGCTCGAGCACAAGTACTACCTCGACGACCTGTACGAGGGCGTCTTCGTGCGGGCGGTGACCGGCCAGCTCGCGCCCGCCACCTACTGGTTCGACCAGCGCGTGATCGACGGCATCGTCAACGGGTCGGCCCTGGCCACGCGCAGGCTGTCGCGCGGGCTGCGCTACGTGCAGAGCGGCCAGGCGCAGTGGTACGCGGCCGCGCTGTTCGTCGGCGTGGTCGGCATCGCGGTCGTGGTGACGCAGGTGATCGGCAGGTAGGTAACGGCCAACCCGGTGCCGCCACCCGGCGGCGCCCGACACAGGAGGAATGCTGAAGCCGTGGAGTGGTTCGACAGCTCGGCCCTGAGCCTGGCGGTCTTCCTGCCCCTGGCCGGCGCGATCGCGATCGCCCTGCTGCCAGCCAGAGCCAGCAGGGGCGTGGCGCTCGCGCTCACCTTCCTCCCGTTGCTGGTCGGCGCGGGGATGCTCGCCCGCTTCGACTACGGGGCGGGCAAGGCCATGCAGTTCGAGGTCAAGCGCTCCTGGATCGCCTCGGTGGGGGCCGGTTACCACCTGGGCGTCGACGGCATCGCCCTGCCGCTCCTGGTGCTCTCGCTGCTGCTGACGTTCCTCTGCGTGGTCTACTCCACGCGGGTCCTGCCCGAGCCCCGCAACCCCAAGGCCTTCCTGGCGCTGCTGCTGGCGCTCGAGACCGGGATGAACGGCACCTTCGCCGCCCTGGACCTGATCCTGTTCTTCGTGTTCTGGGAGCTGGTCCTCATCCCGATGTACTTCCTGATCGCAGTGTGGGGCGGCCCGCGGCGCGACTACGCCTCGTTGAAATTCATCCTCTTCACGCTGATCGGCTCGGTGATCATGCTGCTGGGCTTCCTGGCGCTCTGGTTCAAGAGCGGCCCGGACGCCGCCGGCCGCACCTTCGACATGCTCGCCCTGCAGGGCATGGGCGCCGCCCGTTTCGGCGGCACCTTCGGCACCATCGTCTTCGCCGCCATGGGCATCGGCTTCGCCGTCAAGGTGCCGATGTGGCCACTGCACACCTGGCTTCCAGACGCGCACACCGAGGCGCCAACGGTCGGTTCGGTGCTGCTGGCCGGCATCCTGCTGAAGATGGGCACCTATGCGTTCATCCGGATCGGCATCTCGATCCTGCCGCAGGCGGCCCACACCTGGGCGCCCACCATCGGGGTCCTCGGCGCCATCGCCATCATCTACGGATCGCTCTGCTGCCTGGCACAGCGCGACGTGAAGCGGCTGATCGCCTTCTCCTCGGTGGGGCACATGGGCTTCGTGATGCTCGGCATCGCGACCCTCACCCCCGTGGGGATCAACGCGGCCGTGTTCGGCATGGTCGCGCACGGCGTGATCACCGGAATGCTGTTCTTCCTCGCCGGCTCGATCCACGAGCGCTACCACACCCGCGACATCGTGGAGCTGGGTGGCGGTATGGCCAAGGCCACGCCGCGGCTCGCCGGCATCTTCACGCTGGCCTGCATCGCCTCGCTCGGCCTGCCCGGGCTGGGCGGCTTCTGGGGAGAGATCCTCGCCCTGCTGGCGGCGTGGAACCCGGCCGCCGGCCTCGACGTCGGGCTGTTCCGCACCCTGGCCGTCGTCGGGCTGGTCGGCACGCTGCTGACCGCCGGCTACTTCCTCTGGCTGCTGCAGCGGATCAACCTCGGCCGGCTGCCCGACCGCTGGAGCGGCAGGCCGCTGAGCGACGTGGCGGTGGTCGAGTACAGTGCCTGGACCCCGTTGATCCTGCTGACCGTCGCCCTCGGCTTCCTGCCGCGGATGATCCTGGGCGTCACCAACCCGGCCGTCGTCGGCTGGTTCGCCGACCTGTTCAAATAGAGGAGCCCAAAGGTGCCGATCGACTTCCACGCGATCCTGCCGGAGCTGCTGCTGGGCGGCACGGCGATCCTGGTGCTGATCGTGGACCTGTTCCTCGACGACCGGGCCAAGGTGGTCGACAACTACCTGGCCCTGGCGGGCACGGCGGCGGCCGCGATCGCGCTGGCGACACTGGTCGGCCAGGGCGACCGGAGCACCTTCGGCGGGTCGTTCGTGGTGGACAACTATGCGTTGCTCTTCAAGGGGCTGTTCCTCGGCTCGCTCGTCCTGGTCCTGCTCATGAGCGGCCGCTACATCGCCCAGGGCACGGTCTATCAGGGCGAGTTCTACTTCCTGGTGCTGTCGAGCTTCGTCGGCATGATGCTGATGCCGTCGTCGCGTGACCTGCTGATGCTGTTCCTGTCGCTCGAGATCGTCTCCGCCACCGGCTTCATCGCCGCCGGCTTCCGAAAGAGCGACGCCCGCGGCAACGAGGGCGCGCTCAAGTTCCTGCTGATCGGCGTGCTCTCCACCGCGGTGATGCTGTTCGGGATGAGCCTGGTCTACGGCTTCACCGGCACGCTGAACCTGGCCCAGATCGCCGTGCGCATTCAGGCGATCGGCAATGAGCCGGCCGCGGTGATGGCGATGTTCCTGGTCATCACCGGCTTCGCCTTCAAGGTCTCGGCCGCGCCCTTCCACTTCTGGGCGCCGGACACCTATGAGGGCTCGCCGGTCCCGGTGGCCGCGTATCTGTCGGTCGCCTCCAAGGCTGCCGGCTTCGCCGGCCTGCTGCAGGTCACCTTCGTCGCCTTCCCCTCCTACTCGCGCTACTGGGCGCCCGCCTTCGCGGTGCTGGCGGCCTTCACCATGCTGATCGGCAACGTGGTCGCGCTGGCACAGACCAACATGGTCCGCCTGCTGGCCTACTCATCGGTGGCGCAGGCCGGCTACATGCTGGTGCCGTTCGCGGCCGGCTCCTCCAGCCCGGACGCCCGCGGCCAGGCGTTCCAGGCGGTGCTGATCTACCTGCTCATCTACGCCTTCACCAACCTCGGCGCGTTCGCGGTGGTGACCCTGCTCAGCCAGCGCCAACCGAGCAACCTGATCGCCGACTACGCCGGCCTCGGGCGGCGCTCCCCGGCCCTGGCCATCGCCATGAGCGTGTTCCTGCTGTCGCTGGCGGGCCTGCCACCGCTGGCTGGCTGGTACGCCAAGTTCGTGGTGTTCAAGGCCGCCATCAACGGCAACCACGCGAGCCTGTTCGCGCTCGCGGTCTTCATGGGCGTGATGACGGTCGTGGCCCTCTTCTACTACGTCACCATCGCCCACAGCATGTGGATCGGGAGGCCACCCGAAGAGGCCGGAGAAGCCGAAGCGGCCCCTGCCGAGCGCCTCACCCCCTCGCCGAGCCTTGGCCTGGCGATCGGCCTGGCCACCGCGGGTGTGGTCGTGCTCGGCATCCTGCCCAACCTGCTCGTCCAGTACGCCCCCATGTCCACCCTGGTCGCCAGCAGATGAGCTGAACAACATGACGGCCGATCGGCGGGAGGGGCGCTCACTCAGTAGTTGCCCAGGTGAGGCTGAAGACCTGCCGGCCCGTACTCGTGCAAGCTCAGAGCCGCACATTCCCAGCAAGGAACTCCGTCATGGTCGACGAGGGCCGCTCGCCGACGTAGGCCGGTTACCAGAGGCTGGGTGGCCCCCGATACCCCTTGGCCAGCATGTCGTCGTAGATGAGCTGCGCCCCTGGGCTGTCGAGCACGCCCTGTGCGACGGCGCCTCGGAGCAGCTGCCAGGTGGTGAGGACCTTCGTCCCTGGGCTGCGTCGGAGCAGCGTCTCTCTAGCCAGGGCGTCGTCCATGGCGGCCGTCCAGCCCCTGCTCTCTGCGATGGCGATGACCGCGGCCTCGCCCTGTCCCAGAGGTCCCGCAAGCCCGACGCTCTTGGTATACCGAGGGCTGATCAGCTCGGAGAATGCCCCAAGCTCATCGTCTTCAAGGTCGACGATGCGGATGTCGTCCCTGGACCGCAGCTTGCGGAGGCGGTCCCAGTTCTGCATCGCATCGGGATCCACTGACCGTTTGGCCCAGTAACGCTCGCTCCCGGCGATCTCGCTGACGAGACTCTCGATCCCATCTGGGTCCTCATCGGGATCAATCACTTGCCGGGGAACGCGTACCTCACCGCCGAAGACCTGCACCAGGATGTCGAACTGGCCGACGAGGGCGAAGTACCTGACCGGTGTGGTGTTACAGACGACGGGCTCAGGCTGACTCACGGAGATATTGGAACTCCTCTTGTTCCTCTGGTGATGTGGGGCGCTCAGCGAGGAACTCCTCGATGTCCTCCTGGGCGAGTCCAGTCATGGAAGCCGCTCCGCCGACCGTGATCTTCTGGTCGGCTAGGGCGCGGCGGAGCAACTGGAGGAACCGTGGTGGGAACCGGCCGAGCCCCCACCGATCCGGGTCCTGTCCCCACTCGTCTGCTTCGATCGGGTAGCCGAGCCGCTGCGCCAACTGGACCGGCTGGACCCCTCGCAACCGTGCGATGTCGGCGTCCGGAGACAGGTTTGCCACCTCCAGACGTACCAGCATCATCGCGTAGGAGACCCGGAACAGACGCTGGAGGTAAACCACGACCTCCGCGTCTTCAACCTTCGCCAATCCCAAAGTCTCCACCACACTCCGGAGGCTCTGGATGGGGACCAGGAACTCCGCTGCAAACTCGTTAGCGAACCGCTCCGCCAACTTCCGACGTCCGAGATACCCGACGTAGATATGGTCACCGTGGAACAGGGCGTGCGCGAGCTCGTGGGCAAGGGTGAACTGCCGTCGCCCTGGGGTCGTCTGCGAGTTCACCACGATCGAGAAGCCGACCCGGTCATGAGGCAGAAAGGCGCCAGACACAGTTCCCCGCAGGTCTGTCCCCAACGGCGCTTGGTAGACCGTGACGCCAGACAGATCCGCAAGGGTCCAGAGATCCCCGACCGGGCCGTCGCCCAGGCGGAAGAACCGTCGTGCCTCCTCGGCCTTCCTGCGGATGTCGTCCTTGGAGAGGAAGCCCTCTCGGAGGGAGAGCGGTGACCGCATCATTCCCGGAGCAGCATCAATCGCGTCCAAGAGGTGCCCGTAGGCGTCGAGGAACGAGAGGAACCGCTGGATCTGGAACTTGGCTGAGGGGTCCAGGCGTGCTCCAGCATCGCGGAACAGCAGCCGCTCGAAGTCGGGCCTCGCGTGCTCCTGGGTCCTGCCGATCAGCTCGTCCAAGGGGATTCGATAGATGACCGCGAGCTTGGCCAGTTGGGCTGAGTTCGGCCTCCGGGTCCCGTGCTCCCAGTTGGACACGACCGGTCGGGGCTGACCCAGGAGGACGGCCACATCGTCCTGGGTGAACCCGGCGCGTTCCCGCGCAGCAGTCAGGCGGGGGCCAAGCGACAGCCGATCGTTCGTCAACGTGAGCATCTCCCTATGATACACTCTCGACAGAGCGGAAGCGAAGTTGTAGCAAACGTATGTTCAGAGGTGAGTGGATGAGCACGACTACCATGACCATCACGGTCACCATAGAAGGCAAGTCGTACAGGCTCGAGGATCGGGAGTATCGGGGATCGGAGCTTCGAGGCATCGCCAGCCTGGCTCCGAAGGACAAGCTGGTCCGCGAGGAGGCGGACGGGACGGAGACGCCCATTCCCCCTGGCAAGAAGATGCGCCCTCGTGAAGGCGACAACTTCTTCGTGTCCGTGCGCTTCCGGCGCGGCTGACCATGCACCCCCGAGTGGCCGAGGAGTGGCCCGAGATCGCCAGCGTATACCCGGGAGCCCGCCACGTACCCAAGCCAGAGCGGGTAGAAGTCGAGGTGGACCTCGAGGCTGGCATGTACGATCGGCCCCACACCTCTGTCGCCGTCCTTATCCCGCCCGGGTACAGGGCGACGTCTCCGGATGGATTCCTCGTCCCCGTGGGGCTCAGCTTCGCGGACGGATCGGACCTACCCGCAGGTGACGCCACAGGCGTTGGCATGCCCGGCTGGCTCCTGGTGTCGTTCCACCTTATCGACGAGTCCGGTGCCTCGACGTGGCGGCCGACCGCCGACTTCCTGCGCGGGGACAGCCTGATCGGCTACCTCGCGTCCACCGAGTCGTTCCTCGCCCGTCGGTGCAACTGATGGAACTTCGGGCCGCCGCCACGGATCTCGCCACACTCCACCGGCAACTCCTCGCCCGGGCACCGGACGAAGGGGCAGCGTTCATCGCGGCCGAGCCCAGCGGACCCGGACTCCTGCTGCGTTCCTACCGTGTGTTCGGGGAGAAAGAGCTGGATCCTGCGTCCGGCGAACTATCGGTCACCGACGCAGCCCAAACGGCAGAGCTCGCCGCCCTGAAGCGAGGCGGCCATGCTCTCATTGAGGTGCACACCCATCCCGGCTCCGGGTCGGCTGTCAGCTTCTCCCGATTCGACGAGGAGCAGCTCCCACCGTTCGCCCACTACGTGCAACTGAAACTGCCGGGGAGGCCGTTCGGCGCGCTCGTGCTGTCCGAGCAAGGGTACGCCGGACGGGTCTGGACGGACGCCAGGTTCGAGCCACTCACCATCCGGCCGGTGGGGCAAATGCTCGCGATACCCGAGTGGGCGGATCCTGAGGACGTCGGTCCGATTTCACAGGCCAAGGGGCGCCAGGTCAACGGGCGGTTCGATCGGCAGATCCGTTCATTGGGGTCGGATGGGCAGGCCAGGATCCGGGCGCTCCGGGTTGCGGTCGTCGGTCTGGGAGGAACAGGGAGTCAGGTGGTCCAACAGCTCGCCCATCTCGGCGTCCGTAGGTTCGTCCTGGTTGAGAACGACGTCGTGGAAGCGAGCAATCTTGCGCGCTTGGCGGGAGCAACCCGATGGGACCCGCTGCTTCGCCGTCGTAAGGTGGCTGTGGCGCGTCGCACGATCCGCAGGCTCTCGCCCACCGCGGCAGTGAGATGCCCGGGGTATCTCCGGCGGCGGTCGGCCCTTGCCGCGCTCAGCGACGTCGACGTGATCGTTGGCTGCGTGGACAACGACGGAGCACGCCTGGTCATGACGGAACTGGCCGGCGCATACCTAATTCCCTACCTCGACATCGGCGTCGGCATTGAAGGCGAGCAGCCGACGAGGGCTATCGGAGGGAGGGTATCGTTCTACCTGCCCGGTGGTCCGTGTCTCGCCTGCGCAGACGAGATCGACTTCGGCGAAGTAGCCGAAGATCTGGAGAGCGAGGCACTCCGGAGCGTCCGCATTCAGCGCGGCTACGCGCGGGATCGTCGCGTGGAACCTGCGCTGATGCCGCTGAACGGGGTGGTCGCATCACTCGGGATGATGGAGTTCCTCGCCTTCGCGACCGGCCTTCGTCCGGTGATCCCCTTCAGCCGATACGACGCGATGGAGGACCGCGTCGTACGCCAGTCAGTGGAAGTAAGCCCGGATTGTGTGGTGTGCCGACCGGCCCATGGTATGGGAGACCGCCAACTGATTGACCGGTATGCGCTTGACGCTCAAGAGAATTTAGGGAGGCTGGGGAGCCGGCTTCGCAACGTGGGATCCCGTATCACTGGAGGACCTACACCTATGCCTTCACCGAAGTAGCCAGAGGAAGGAGCGCTCGCGGGTGCGCTCGACCACCTCGCGCCGCGCGGTCAGCCGGCGCCCCTCATTCGTCCAGGCGGGCGACGGCGCGCATCTTGTTCGCGGCGTCGAGCGCGGCCACCTTGTACGCCTCGGCCAGCGTGGGGTAGTTGAAGACCGCCTCGACCAGGTAGTCGACCGTGCCGCCGTTGCCCATCACGGCCTGGCCGATGTGGACGATCTCGGTCGCGTTGGTCCCGAACACGTGCACGCCGAGCAGGCGCCGGTCCTCCAGGGAGACGAGCAGCTTCAGCATGCCGTAGGAGTCGCCGAGGATCTGGCCGCGGGCCAGTTCCCGGTAGCGGGAGATGCCGACCTCGTAGGGGATCGACGCGTCGGTCAGCTCCGCCTCGTTCCTGCCGACGTAGCTGATCTCCGGGATCGTGTAGACGCCGATCGGCAGCAGCGCTCCGAGCGAGCTCGGGGGCTCGCCGAAGGCGGCGTAGGCGGCCAGCCGGCCCTGCTCCATGGAAGTCGCGGCCAGGGCGGGGAAGCCGATCACGTCGCCGACCGCGAAGATGTGCGGCACCGTTGTCCGGAAGTCGGGCCCGACGGCGACCCTGCCGCGCGCATCGGCCTCCAGGCCGGCGTTGGCCAGCTCCAGCTCCTCGGTCAGGCCGTGGCGGCCCGCCGAGTACAGCACCGTGTCGGCAGGGATGCGTTTGCCGCTCTCGAGGACCGTGATCGTCCCGCGGGCGTGGCGCTCCACGGCGGCGACGGACTCGCCGAAGCGGAACGTCACCGCCAGGTCGCGCAGGTGGTAACGCAGCGACTCGACGATCTCGCCGTCGCAGAACTCGAGCATGCCGGCTCGTCGCTCGACCACCGTCACCTTGGTGCCGAGGGCGGCGAACATCGATGCGTACTCCAGCCCGATCACGCCCGCGCCGACGACCACCATCGAGGACGGGACCCGCTCGAGCGACAGGATCGCGTCCGAGTCGACGATGGTCCGATCGTCGAACTCGACCGTGTCCGGGCGTGCCGGTCGCGTGCCGGTCGCGATCACGACGTTGGCGGCGGTGACGTGCCGCTCGACCGGGCCACCGCGGATGCCGACGGTGTGGGGGTCGATGAGGCGGGCTGTGCCGGTCAGCAGCGTCACGTGGTTTCGGCTGAGCTGGTGCAGGATCACCTCGATCTCGCGCCCGACCACGTGCCGGGTCCGGGCGCTCAGGTCCTGCACGGTGATGTCCTGTTTGACGCGGTAGCTCTGCCCGTACAGCTCCCGCTGGCTGAGACCGGTGAGGTAGAGGATGGCTTCGCGCAGGGTCTTGGAGGGGATCGTCCCGGTGTTGATGCACACGCCCCCCACCATGTCGGTCCGCTCGACGACGGCGGCACGGCGCCCGAGCTTGGCCGCAGCGATCGCGGCCTTCTGGCCGCCTGGCCCGGAGCCGATCACGAGCAGGTCGTAGTCGTACATACGCGCACCCTTCGGCTGCACCCGGATTTTTGCCTCGGCGACCTCCAGCTTACCCAGGTGGTCGGCGCGGCTTGTACCGACCCTGCATTGCTGTTCGAATGATGCGAGTGGCGGGACGTCCGCCGGGTGGGGCTTGTCGAGGTGGCGCGAGGGATGATCGAGCGGAGAGCGAGGAAGGGGCAGGCCACTGCCGAGCAGTTCCAGCTGCTCGTCGCGGCGGTCCGCGACTACGCCATCTTCCTGCTGGACCCCGACGGTCGGGTGGTGAGCTGGAACTCAGGTGCCGAGCGGATCAAGGGCTACACGGCCGACGAGATCCTGGGAGAGTCGTTCACCCGCTTCTACCAGCCCGCCGACATCGCCGCCGGGGTGCCGATCGCGGCGCTGCGCCAGGCGGCCGAAGCGGGAAGCTATGCCGGGCACGGATGGCGGGTGCGCAGGGACGGGAGCCGGTTCTACGCGCACGTGGGCATCACCGCGTTGAGGGACGCCAGCGGGACGCTGCAGGGGTTCGCCAAGGTCACCCAGGACGCGACCGAGCAGCAACGGCAGCGGGAGGAGCTGGCCGCCTCGGCGGCACGGTTCCGGACCACCGTGGAGCACCTGCTGGACCCCTTGGTCGTGCTGTCGGCGGTCCGGGATTCCGATGGGCAGGTGGTGGACTTCCGCTACGAGTACGTCAACGCGGCTCATGGCGAGCAAGCCCCGCTCAGCGGGGCGAGCGTTGTCGGCCGCCGGCTCCTCGAGCTGCATCCGGAGGCGGAGGCAATCGGCCTGCTCGACGCCTATCGGAAGGTCGTGCAGACCGGCGAGCCGCTGATCTGGGACGCCCTCCTGTACGAGGGCACGTCTGAGGGCCAGCCCGTCCGACGGGTGCTCGACGTCCGAGCGGCCAAGCTGGACGACGGTGTGCTGATCACCTGGCGAAACGTCACCGACCGGCTGCGCACCGAGCAGCAGCTGGCCGATGCCCGTGTCCAGGCCGAGCTGCACCAGCGCCTGCAGGCCAGCCTCTTGCCAGAGGTGAGCGTGCACGATCCCGCGGTGCGGCTCCTCACCCGCTACCAGCCAGGTGGGGAGCGGGAGCTTCTCGGCGCCGACTTCTACGACTCCCTGGAGCTCGACGACGGGACCATCGCCATCCTGGTGGGAGACGTCGCCGGGCACGGGCCGGACGAGGCTGGCGTCGGCGTCGCGCTGCGGATCGCGTGGCGGACGATGGTGCTCACCGGGCACGACGCGGCCGATCTGCTTGTCGGGCTCGACCGGGTGCTGGTCAGCGAGCGGCGCAGTGAGGAGTTGTTCGCCACCGTCGCCTGCCTCTGGGTCAGCTCCGACCGGCGCCGGGCGACCGTCGCGCTGGCCGGCCACCCGCCACCGCTGCTGATCCATGCCGGCCAGGTCAGCGTCGTCCAGGCCCCACACGGCGTGGCGCTGGGGATCGAGGAATCGGCCGTGCCATGGGAGTCGAGCGTGGTCGCTCTGGGCGAGCAGTGGCTGCTGCTGTGCTACACCGATGGGCTCATCGAGGGGCGCTGCGCGCCTGGCGCGGCCGAACGATTTGGGATCGAGCGGCTCGCGGACACCGTCACGGCGCTCAGCGGCGAGCGGCTCGGGACCCGGGAGCTGGTCGACCGCCTGCTCGCGGCGGTGGAGACCGCCCACGGCGGGCAGCTCTCCGACGACGTCGCGGTGATCTGCATCGCGGCCCCCGGCGAGCGAGCTTAGATCAGCCAGCTCGTTCGGCGGCGATGGCGTCAAGCAGCCTGAGCAGCTCCCTGACGTTGAGCGGCTTGGTCAGGAAGGCCCGTGCGCCCTGGTCCAGCAGCCGTGTCACCAGGCCCGGTCGCGCATCGGCGGTCAGGATCACGACCGGGACGCTGGACGTCTTCGGGTCGGCCCGCAGGCGCCGCAGGACCTCCGTGCCTGGCATGTCGGGCAGGTGCAGATCCAGCAGGACCAGATCGGGGCGGTACTCGCCCGCCAGGTCGAGGCCGAGCTGTGGCCGCATCGCCGAGACCAGCTTGACGCTCGGCCGGCGGTCCAGGACCCGCTCGATCAGCTGCAGGTTGGACAGGTTGTCCTCGATGCACAGCACGGTCAGGGCCGGACCTGCCGGACGGAGCTCGTCCTCCTCCCACGACGGTTCGAGCTGCTGCCGCTCTGCCTGCTCGACCGGGCTCTCGACCAGCGGCAGCTCGACCCAGAACGTGCTGCCCCGGCCGACGGCGGTGCTCACCCCGAGGGCTCCGCCCATCGCCTCGGCCAGCCGCTTGGACAGGGACAAGCCCAGGCCGCTGCCCTCGACCGAGGTCTGCTCGCTCCGGAGCCGCTCGAACGGGACGAAGAGCAACTCCAGGAGCTCTGGCGCGATGCCGGGGCCGGTATCGGCGACGGTGATGCGCAGCCGCTCGCCCGCCACCTGCTCGCAGGCGAGGTGCACGCTGCCGCCCTCTCGGTTGTAGCTGACGGCGTTGGAGAGCAGGTTCAGCAGGACCTGCTTGAGGCGCTCGCGGTCGCCGAGGACGTGGTGGCGGTGGTCGTCGTGGGTCGGTGAGGCGTTCAGCAGCAGGACGGCGTGCTGGTGGGCGAGCGGGCGGATCAGGCCGATGGCCTCGGCCGCGACAGCGGCGACGGCGACCGGTTCCAGTGACAGCGGCAGCCGACCGGCCTCGACGGCGGCGATGTCGAGGACCTCGTTGATCAGCCCGAGCAGCTGCCGCGCACCGGCGAGGATGTAGCGCAGGTTGTCGCGCTGCTCGCCGTTGAGCTGGTCCAGCTCCAGCAGCTGCGCGAAGCCGAGGATCGCGTTGAGCGGGGTGCGCAGCTCGTGGCTCATACGCGACAGGTACTCGTTCTTGGCCTTGTTGGCCTGCTCGGCGGCCAGCTTGGCATGCCGCAGGTCCTCCTCCAGCGCCGCCTGTCCGGTGATGTCACGCGCGACGACCACCGCGCCCTCGTCGGCGCCCAACCGGCACGTGTGCGCCTCCAGGACCACCCAGCGGCCGTTGCTGTGGCGGACCCGGATGCGCGCCACTGCCTCCCCGCTCTCACCGGACAGCACCCGCTGCTGCGCCCGCGCGAAGCCATCCCGGTCGTGAGGGTGGATCAGCGCGGAATCGAAGGCGTTGCGACCGACCCTGTCGTCAGGTGAGCGCCCGGTGACGCGCTGCATGGCATGGCTCAGGAAGCGGACGCGCCCGTCAGGACCAAGGATCGCGATGATGTCCGGCGAGGCGCTGATCAACGCCTGCAGGGTCGCCTCCCGGCGTGTCACGCCAGCGCTGAACAGCGGCATGGTGGCCACCCCACCGGCAAGGCCGAGCAGCATGCCGAGCCCGATCGCCGCGGGGGTCAGGCCGCGGACCTGCAGGACCGCGGTCACGACCAGGGCCAGCAGCGCGATGGCGACCACGACCAGGCCCCTGGCTGGCAGCGGCGGGTCGGCCCAGGCCCGGCCCAGCGCGTGGTGCCGTCGCCGCAGGAGCTCCTGGGCGGTGTGACGCTCGCTCATGCTGTGCGATGCCCCCCGTCTCTCGGGCGCGCCTGCCCGCACGTCGCCACGCACGACGGGATGGCGGTTCCCCAACGCGGAGGTGTGCTCAGTCGGAGTGTCGGCTTGCCGCCACCCTGGCTTGAGCGGCGAGCCGGAGCCGGTCGGTGGCCCGTTCGCCTACCGCTGAGCGGCCTTGTACGGGTAATGCCTGGACTTGTCGCCCGCCTCCCACGCCTCGCGCAGCCCCGGGGAGCTGAGGTCCCAGTCCGGACGGCACTTGCGGGTCACCACACGAAGGTCGTGGCGCAGGTCCCCGGGCGAGGGGCGGCCCCAGAACCAGTAGCCGTTGTAGGTCTTGTAGACCACCAGACCCGGCTCGAGCACCAGCGTGTACGGGATCATCGGGTCATGGTGGGGGTCGGTGTACTCCTGGATGTCCAGGTCCTTCTGGACCTTGCGACCGGGGTCGGACAGGAAGGTCCACTGCGCCCCGACCGAGCTGCGGAACTCGTTGGTCTCGAAGAGGTTGTCGGTCGAGATCGTCACGATCCGGGTGTAAGCGACGGCGATCTTGGGGTAGAGAGCCGCCAGCTCCAGGTGCTGCTGGTGGTCCTTGGGGCAGAAATGGCCGCGGGAGAGCACCAGGATCATGGGGTCGTCGCCCTGCAGTTCGCTCAGCCGGCGGCGGGTCCTGGTGTGGTCGGTCAGCTCGTAGTCTGGGAACACGGCTCCGGGCACGATGTCCGCGCGCATGTAGGATCCCTTGGCAAGAGCGGTCCTTGACCCATAGGGAAACGTGGGCGGCGGCGAGCGCATTCCGGGTGGAGATGATGCGCATGGAGCTTGGTCAGGTGGTCCGGCGTCGCAAGATGGTGCGGGCCTTCCAGGACCGTCCGATCGCTCCGGAGGTCGTCGAGCGCATTCTGGAATCGGGCCGCCG
>Ga0137375_10000973_pt1 | contig 32432 bp, 37 predicted proteins | sample SagtaG_24_FD_104936 | JGI IMG/M metagenome (GOLD analysis project Ga0137375, IMG submission 104936) | Vadose zone soil microbial communities from Sagehorn Ranch, Mendocino, California, USA - Sage1_R_113_16 metaG | ecosystem: Environmental > Terrestrial > Soil > Vadose zone | place: USA... | reverse complement strand
ACCAGGCCTGGGATGTTCAGGCGCAGCAGCGCCATTGCCCCCGCGGGCAAGGTCTTGTCGCACCCGACGAGGGTCACCATGGCGTCGAACATGTAGCCGCGCGCCATTAACTCCATCGAGTCCGCGATCAGCTCGCGACTGACCAACGAGGCCTTCATGCCCTCGGTGCCCATGGTGATGCCATCGCTCACAGCGATAGTGTTGAACTCCATCGGCGTCCCGCCCGCCTTGCGCACGCCCTCTTTTACGCGTACCGCTAGCTGGCGCAGGTTGTAGTTGCACGGCATCGTCTCGGTCCACGTGTTGGCGATGCCCACAATCGGCTTCTCGAGATCCTCGTCAGTAAAGCCGATTGCCTTGTAGAACGCCCGCGCTGGGGCGCGGTCCCGCCCGCTCAGAATGATCGAGCTGTTGGCCTTAATGTCATAGTCGCCCACGGCCCCCGGATGGTACCCGGGTTGGCCGATCTAATGAGCGCAGTGCTGATGGCCGCAGCGGTTGGCTGACCGCCACAGCTGGTATACGTCCAGATCGCCCAGCGCCTCGTCGATGGAGTACACGCCCAGCGAGTCCGCATCGCCCAGCACATAGCCAGCCGGCGACGCCGTGCCCAGTAGATTGCGGTAAATGTCGCGCACGATCGTCGCGCGCTCGTCGTCAGGCACCTGATCGAGATCCTGGCGAATCTCGAACCGCAGCAGCTCGGCGAACGAGTGCGTCTTGAGGTGTGCTTGCATGTCCCACTCGGCGCGCCGAGCCAGTTTGCTCGGATGCCACGAGGCGGGAATACGCGATTCGATCCGATCGCCGCAGATGCCACAGGTGCTGGTCATGGTCATGGCCGCCTCTGATCGTGCTGTTGTCGGCGGCTCGCGCGCCATTGCACATAGCCCGTGGCCAACTCTTTGCCGAGCAGGAACGCCACGAGCCAGCCAAGAACTGCAAGCCAGATTTGCGCTAACTCGGGCGTCATCGCGAGACCTGTTTATGCGCCGTAAAACGGTTCGATGCAAGACCCATTTGCCTTGAGAAACGTACAAATGCGTTGCGATTAGGGCACCCTACAATCCTGCGCGTGGCGTTTCTGTCAGGGCCAGGCCGAGAACCGTGGCCCGCACCGCTGCCCGACCTGTCGCGGCCCGCGCTCAGCCACCGCCTCCGCATCGGCGCGCACGTGTTCAAAATTGCTATCTCGGCCGTGCAGCGCGATGTGCCACGCGAGCCAGAAACGCACCTCATTCAGATCGGCGTCACCTACGGCAGCCGACCGCTCACCGCGTATGACCTCGGCCTGGGCCTACCCGACGCGTGCGCCAACGTATGGGCCTACCTGACCAATCGGCTCACCGAAACTGTCGTTCAGTTCTATGCGCCGACACCCCGCCCGAATGGCGAGCTCAATCCGCGCCTGGGCTGCTGGGGCCCGCGGCCAGATCTGGCCGACGAGGGCCTGGCCGAAAGCGACTGTTCGATTGCGGTTGTGCTCGGCCTGAGCATCTGGCTGCCCGGCGCTTCACCGCCCGTCGACGACCTGGTGTTTCTCGAGGCCCTGCGCGATACGCTGGTCGAAGCGCTGTCCTATTGGGTGGTCGTAGCGCAGCGCGTAGCCGGCCCTCAAGACCGCCGCAACTAGTTGTACGCCGGCAGACCCGTGATGTCGGCGCCGACGACCAGGGTATGAATCTCGTGCGTGCCCTCATACGTGAGCACCGTCTCCAGATTGACCATGTGCCTGAAGATCGGATGCTCGAGCGAGATGCCGTTGCCGCCCAGGATAGTGCGCATCGTGCGCGCGACCTCGAGCGCGGCCGAGACGTTGGCCCGTTTGCCGAGGCTGACCTGCTGCGGGCGCAATTGCCCTGCATCTTTGAGGCGGCCAAGCTGATACGCCATCAGCTGCATCTGGCAGATCGACTGCAGCGCATCCACGAGCTTGGCCTGCGTCAGCTGAAACCCGCCGATCGGGCGACCGAACTGCTCGCGCAACCTGGCGTAGTTCAGCGCTGACTCATAGCACGCCACCGCGGCGCCGATCACGCCGAAGATGATCCCGAAGCGGGCTTCGTTGAGGCACGACAACGGTCCCCGCAGCCCGCGTGCGCCGGGCAGCATGGCCGAGGACGGCACGCGCACGTCGTGTAGCACGAGCTCGCTGGTTACCGAGGCGCGCAGGCTGAGCTTGTGGTGGACCAGGTTCGCCGTGAATCCCGAAGTATCTGTTTCGACGAGAAAGCCGCGAATCGTGTCCTGGCCATCCTCGGCCACTTTGGCCCATACGAGGGTCACGTCGGCCATGTTGCCGTTGGTGATCCACATCTTTGTGCCGTTGAGCACGTAGCTGTCGCCATCGCCCACTGCGCGCGTCTCCATGCCCCCGGGATCGGAGCCGTGCTCGTGCTCGGTGAGCCCGAAACAGCCGATCAGCTCACCCGTGTGCAACTTGGGCAGATAGCGCTTCTTCTGCTCGTCCGACCCGTAGGTCGAGATGGGGAACATGACCAGGCTGCCTTGCACCGACGCAAAGCTGCGCAACCCCGAGTCGCCCCGTTCGAGCTCCTGGCAAATCAACCCGTAGCTCGTGTAGTCGAGCCCGGAGCCGTACTCAGGCGTCGTCGGCCCGAGCACACCCAGCTCACCCAGGCGCGGAATCAACTGTTTGGGAAACTCGGCCTTCTCGAAGCAGTCCGGGATCAGCGGCAGCACCTCGTTCTCAACGAACTCGCGCACGACGCCCTGGATCATGCGCTGATCGGGCGAGTGCTCCCAGTCCAAATAGTTCAGCGGCGCGCTGGCGGCCATACGATTCTCTGAAGTCTAGACCGACGGCTTGTCGTCCAGCGCGTCATAGCCATGCCGAACGCATCCCATGCAAACTCTAACCAGCCATGACCGATGATCGCCCCAAGAGTGGCGCCAAGCTGCGTCGCCGGGGACTCTACGGCCCACCACCGCGCCTGACGCGAACCAGCCCGCTTGTGGGGCGCCTGCTGTGGCACATCGGCGACTGGGGCCGCGCCAGCGAACACATCGGCGGCCGCTGGGAGGAGGTCGCCGGCGCGCTCGCTCGCAGCCACGTTGGCAACACCAACTTTCTCGTCGTCCTGGCCGCGACACCCGCGCTCATGGCTGATGTCCTGAGCAGCGGACTGCCCCACGCGGATGCCCTGAACACCTGGCGCGCGAACGGCCAGCTGGCCCTCGAACCGCTCGACTTCAAGTGGTCGCTCGAGACGGCCTCGGCCCGCCAGGTCAGTCAAGAGACGCTCGCGCGCTTGCTCTCCGCGGAGCTGCCGTCGCTGGAGACCGCGCTCCAGGATGCGCGGCGCAACGTCGGGCTCGAAGCCGCGGCTGAGCTCCAACCGCGTGATGGTCGCTTCGTCGCACCCGAGCACCCCGCCAACCGCGCGGCACTGCGCGCCGAACCAGGGCTGCCCTCGCTGCTGCTGCCCGTCGATCCAAAGGCGTTCTTCGAGCCGCTGCCAGGTTGGCCTGCCGCGCGCGTCCTGGCGCGCTGGGAAGGCAGCGACCTCGATCGGCTCAGGAGCGTGGAACCCGTCGAACGCTATTACCGCCTCGGCGCCGGCGTCACCGGCGCCTTGACACGACTGCGGACCGGACTGTTCGAGACCGAGCCGCCGACCATCGACGCGGCCGCGGCCATCGACGAGCTGCGCCGCGCCGGCACCGCCGACACGCTCAATGCGCTGCTGCTCTATCTCGAGCAGCGCCTGATCGAGCGCCGCGCGCTCGACGAGCGACTGGCCCAGCTGCCACGCTCCGCGTACTCGTTTGGCCGCCTACGCGCCGACTTTGCGCGCGCTGGTGTGCCAAAACCCATCCTGGAGAGCCGCGGCGCCCTGGGCCGTGCGTACGGCGAGGTCACGCGCGAACTGGGCACGGCCATTCGGGCCGCCGGCCAGGAGCTGGTCGCGACTGGAACCGCGACTGAGGCGGCACTCGATCAGCTGGCGGCCGACCCGCAGCGCTGGGCAAGCCTGGGCGGCCAACGCGCGCGTGGCCTTGCCGCGCGGCTCAGCACGCCCTCAAAATCCTTGGAATAACAACGAGCTTGGTTTAGTTCTAAACAACAAATGCCTGCCATCACCGTCGACAACACGCTCGCGCTTCCGCGCATCACGACCACCGATCCCGCCACGGCGCGCCTGCGTTCGGTGCGGTCGATCACGACCGCGCCGCGCGGCTTCGAGGGCGAAGGCTTTCCTGTGCGCCGTGCCTTCGCCGGTGTCGCGCCCGCCGATCTCGATCCGTTCATTCATCTGGATCAGATGGGTGAGGTGGAGTACGCACCCGGTGAGGCCAAAGGCACCTCATGGCACCCGCATCGCGGCTTCGAGACCGTCACGTACATCATCGACGGCGTTTTCGAACACCAGGACTCCAACGGTGGCGGCGGCGTCATCACCAATGGCGATACGCAGTGGATGACCGCTGGCGCGGGCATCCTGCATATCGAGCGCCCGCCGGAGCATCTCGTCGTCAGTGGCGGCTTGTTCCATGGCTTGCAGCTGTGGGTCAACTTGCCCGCGAATGCCAAGATGCGCGCCCCGCGCTACCAGGACATTCGCGGCGACGCGGTCTCGCTGCTCACGTCGCCCGATGGTGGCGCGCTGCTGCGCGTCATTGCCGGCGAGGTCGATGGGCATCCTGGCCCAGGCATCACCCACACGCCGATCTCGATCGTGCACTTGACCTTGCAGCCCGGTGCCGAAGTCGACATCCCGTGGCGGGCCGAGTTCAACGCGCTCGTCTACGTGCTGAGTGGCAATGGCACTGTCGGGGCCGAACGGCGCCCGATCCAGATGGGCCAGCTTGCTGTCCTCGGCGCCGGTGACGCCCTTCGCGTCGCGGCCAGCCCATCTCCGGCTGACAGCCGCACCCCCGCCCTGGACGTGTACATCATGGGTGGCCAGCCCATCCGCGAACCCATCGCCTGGTACGGCCCGTTCGTCATGAACACCCACGCCGAGCTAGCCCAAGCCGTAGCCGACTACCAATCCGGCCGCCTGGGCCACATCCCCGCCGACCAGCTCACCTAACGGCTCGCGTCACTGGCAGCCCAACGTCTGCCGGCGCCAGCACGTCCCAAACTCTTCACACGCCCGGTGGCGGCGCGCAGCGCTGACGACGGAACGCAGGCAGCTCGACCCCAATCGCACCGACCGCTCAAATTTTTCAAACGCCGGGCGGCGGCGCGCAGCGCCGCGGACGGCTCCACCGGACGACGGCCACGGTGGCGCATCCGGCAAGCGACCGAACGCGTCCGCGGCAAGAGGCGGCCAGCCTGCGCAGTGATGTGCATCTTTACACCTACCCGCCGCCACGCGCAGCCGGTACTGTCGTAGGCCGTATGGCCGAGGTGCTGAGCATCTGGCTCGTCGAGCCCGAGCCCATGCTCCTGGACATCTTGCTGGAGCTGTTCGCCCTGGAAGACATCCAGGTCAACTCCGCGCGCAGCGTCGTCGAGCTCTGGCAAGCCTCGCTAACCGGCGACGCAGGCGCCGTCGTGCTCGACATACGCGTGCTCGCGGACCTCTCGCCAACAGAGCAGGCAGCCATCCTGCAGCAACTCGCGCAGCGTATGCCGCTCGTACTGCTCTATGACGTGTCGGTGCCCGCCAAATCAAACCTGCCAACACATGAGGCAGCGCGGGCCCTGGCGTGGCCGCTCGACCTGGATGAGCTCGTCTCAACTGTGCGCGAGGTAGCGATCAGCCGCGTTACGGCAGGTTAAGTCTGCGGCGCGACGTCCAGGAGCTCCATCTCCAGCCGCCAGTAGCCGTCGAAGTGCGAGCGCTTCAACCGAAACGCGGTATCCAGCCGCGAGCCGACCGGGAACTGCTCGGCCAGTTGGCCATGGTCGAACCAGATCGCCTCGACGGGGACGTTGTCGAACGCCCGTAGCCGCACCCGCCAATGCTGCCCAGCCGCGCCAAGCTGGCGGCTCTCGGTGATCTGCATGTCGCGCGCCGCAAAGGTCGGATACTGGAACCCCTGCCCGAACGGCGCCAGTCGCTCCAATGACCGCGCGAACTCGTACGAAATCGTCTGTGGCTTCAAGTACCCGTCCAGCCACAGCACGGGCTCGAGCCGCTCCGGCGGCAGCGTGGCGCGCACCGTCGCTTGAAAGCGCTCGACGAGCTCGTCCAGTCGGTCTGCTGACAAGCTGAAGCCGGCCGCTGCCTGATGCCCGCCGTAGCGCTCGAAGACGTCGGCGCATGCATCCAGCGCGCCGAGCAGATTGAAGCCGGCGATGCTCCGCCCCGAGCCGCTCACCGAGCCATTCTGGCGCCGATAGACCAGCGTGGGCCGGTTGTAGTTCTGGGCGATCTTGCCCGCGACCAGCCCGACGATGCCGCCGGGCCAGTCCTCACCGCCGCACACGAGGGCGAATTCGCCTGACTCGAACTGCGGCTTGACCAGCGCCTGCGCCTGGGCCTCGAACTCGCGCGTAAGCAACTGGCGCTCCTCGTTGAGTTTGTTGATCTCTGCCGCCAGCGCGAATGCCTCTTCGTAGCTCTCCGACATGAGCAGCCGATAGGCGAGGTTGGGATCGTCCAGCCGACCGGCTGCGTTCACGCGCGGCGCAACTCGGAAACCCAGCGCGGCCGCGTCGACTTCGCCCGGCTTGAGGCCAGAGGTCTCGATCAACGCCCGCACGCCTGGCCGAGGAAACGCGTTCATGATGCGCAAACCGGCGAGCACCAACCGTCGGTTCTCGCCAATCAAAGGCATGATGTCGGCGACGGTGGCGACCGCGACCAGATCGAGCAGCGATTCGACGGCGGCGCGGCCTTCGGGCAGCAGGGCATCGGCCAGTGCCTGGACCAGCTTGAACGCGACGCCTGCGCCGCACAGGTAGTCGCATGGGTAGTCACAATCGGGCCGCCACGGATTCACCAGCGCGTACGACTGCGGCAGCTCGCTCGGGCACTGATGGTGGTCAGTCACGATGAGATCGATGCCGCGCTCGCGTGCCAGCAGCGCCGCCTCATGGGCGGTCGAGCCGCAGTCGGCGGTCACAATGACGTTTGCGCCCGCATCGGCGAGCTCGGTGACGGCCGCGGTGGTCAGGCCGTAGCCGTCGATGAAGCGGTTCGGGATGCGCACGCGCGGTTCAATGCCGACCATCCTCAGGCCGGTCGCAAGGACGGCCGCTGAGTTGACGCCGTCGGCATCGTAGTCCGTAAAAACGGCCACGTGTTCGCCGCGTTCGCGTGCCGTGACGAGCCGGTCGACCGCCCGCGGGAGATCCGCCAGGAGGAGCGGATCGTCCGCGTCGCGGCAGATCCCGGCCAGGAAATCCGAGCACAAGTCGGGCTCTGCAAGGCCGCGGCTGAACATCACCTGGACCATCGCTGGATGGACGTCGCGGACTGTCTCGAACAGCTGCTGGGGGGCGCGCGGCACGGTCCGCCACAAATACTTGAAGCCCCGCCGCTCGGCCATTTGTCGGACCGAATACTAACCGGCCCAGGTGTGCCACCGGTAGTAGTTTTTGGAAGTCTGTGACGGGCTCATCGGGCCATCGCGTCGCACGCCGCCCGGGACCGACCCGCCGTGATGTCTGCTTCTCGTTAGAGAAGGAATACGTCCAGGCGCTCGTCCAGCCGATCCTTTGCCATGAGCCTCAGGAGCTCAGCAGGTCGATAGCCACGCCGACCAGGATGTCGAGCCCGCGCTGAATCTCGGGCGAGCCAAACTCGGGTGTCCACTCGGCCTCGGTTAGCGTATCGCTCAACACAAACGCGGCCGCCGCGTCGAAGCCGCGATGCTCGGCAACCGCGAACAAGGCCGCGGCTTCCATCTCGACGGTCAAGACGCCCTCATCGCGGTAGTGGCGTAACTCCTCGACCGTCTCGCGATACGGCGCATCAATGGTCCACGTCGGCCCGACACTGAACTGGTGCCCGGCCGCCTGCAGTCGCCCAGAAAACTCAGCGGTCAGAGCAGCAGACGGTCGGGCGAAGCGAGCCGGCGGCAAGTAGTGATGCGACAGGCCCTCGTCGCGGACAGCGCCGTCGCACACCACCAGCTCGCCCACTCTATGGCCCGGCTGCAGACCGCCCGCCGCGCCGAGGTTCAGATACCGCCGCGTGCCCAGCGCCGCCAGCGTGTCGACCGCCGTGGCGACGGCCGGTCCACCGATGCCGAAGTACGCCATCACCCCAACCCGCCCGTTGGCCCGTTCCAGCAGGTGCAGCCAATCGGGATAGGGCGCGACCGCGCGGTGCGGCTCACGCGCCAACAACGCACGCGCAAACGAGCGCTGGTAGAGCAGGATGATGCCGTCAGGCGGCGCATAGCCGTCGAGCAGGCCGCGCTCGTCCAGGTGGCGCACGAAGCGCTCAGGCGTCACCAACGGCGTACTGCCCATGTGCTTGTCGGCGAAGTTCGGAAAGCTCATGCCGGTGCTGACTGTACCGCGCGTTTGCCACAGCGGCGTGCCTCCAATCGCCGCGGAATGCCCCCATCGGCATGGGACCCGGTACGCTGACCTGACACACAAGCCTGGGAGGAGCAGCTCATGCACGGCGCCGACGCGATCGCGCGGATTCTGCAACAAGAGGGTGTCGAGTACCTGTTCTCGTACCCCGCCCATCCGCTGATCGATGCGGCGGCCCAACTCGGCATCCGGCCCATCATCGCCCGCGGCGAAAAGACGCTCATCAACATCGCCGATGGCTATACGCGCGCGACCAATGCACGCAAGCCAACCGCGATCGTCGTCCAATCCGGGCCCGGCATCGAAAACGCATTCGGCGCGTTGGCCCAGGCGTTCGCCGACTCCGTCCCGATGCTGGTCATGCCTGGTGGACCCGATCAGCATCGGCTTGGCGAGCCGCCCGAGTTCGATCCGCTGCCTGTATATCGCAACATCACCAAGTGGGTCGGCCGCATCAATTTCCCCGACCGTATCCCCGGGCTTATGCGGCGCGCCTTCGCCCAGCTGCGCAACGGCCGCGCCGCGCCGGTCTTGCTGGAGCTGCCGCGCGACGTGACCTCGGCCGAGCTTGACGAAGCGAGCCTCAGCTATACACCAGCCCGCAAGTACCGCTCGGCGGGCGATCCCGACGACGTCCGCGCGGCCGCCCAAGCCCTACTCGAAGCACAACGGCCCGTGCTGCACGTCGGTCACGGCGTGCTGTGGGCCGAGGCCTGGGACGAGCTGCGCGAGCTCGCCGAGCTGGTCCAGGCGCCCGTCATGACGACCATGGCGGCCAAAGGCGCCTTCCCCGAAAACCATCCGCTGTCGATCGGCACCGGTGGTCACACCCTGAGCGATACCGCGGCGCGCTTCCTGGTCCGCTCCGACCTCGTTTTCGGCATTGGCTGCAGCTTCGCGCGTGGCGCATTCTCGACGCCGATCCCCGGTCGCAAGCGCCTGGTCCAGATCACCCACGACGCCGAGAACATCGATCGTGATTATCAGGTGGAACGGGCCGTCGTCGGTGACGCCAAACTGGTGCTGCGGCAGCTGATCGACGCCGTCGGCAAGGAACGGCGCGCCAACGGCACGGCCGAGGAGATTCGCGGCCTCAAAGAGGCCGAGCGCGCCCGCTGGGCGCCCAAGCTCACCTCGGATGACGCTCCGATCAATCCATTCCGGGTCATCGCCGAGCTGAACCACGCGCTCGACCGCACCCGGTCCATCGTCACGCATGACTCCGGCAACCCGCGCGACCAGATGCTGACCACGTTCGAGGCACTGGTGCCGCGCGGCTATCTCGGCTGGGGCAAGTCGACGCAGCTGGGCACCGGGCTGGGCATCGCGCTCGGCGCGAAGCTGGCCAAGCCCGACCACACCGTGGTCAACGTGATGGGCGATCTGGCCTTTGGCACGGTGGGCATGGAAGTCGAGACCGCGGTCCGTGAGCGCTTGCCGATCCTGACCGTGATCCTGAACAACGGGCGCATGGGTGGCTATGACCATCACATGCCAGCCGCGAGCGAGCGCTACGGTGCGAACCTGCTGAGCGGCAACTACGCTACCGTCGCCGCTGGTCTGGGCGCGCACTCGGAGCAGGTAGCGGACCCGGGCGAAGTGCGCTCCGCGATCGGACGCGCGCTGGAGGCCACGCGCAACGGGCGACCGGCCGTGCTCGAGATGCTGACAGCGCAGGACACCAGCTACCCGATGGCCGGCGCGGCGCTGCGCGCGGCGGAAACGGAAGCGCTCGTCCCGGCCTAGCGGTGCGTTGTCATTCTGAGGCGAAGCCGAAGCATCCGCTTGCTCTGCGACCTACGCGCGGGCACGCGGAGCCTGTCCTGAGCAAAGCCGAAGGGCTCAGGATGACAAAGGCCGGTCTGGCCTGCGTCAGCGCCCTGGCTCTGATGCTTGCGCTGGCCAGCGTTCCCGTCCAGGCGGCGGCGCCCGAGCGCCTGATGCTCGGCTACTACGTGCCCTACGACACCACCTCGTGGGCCTCCCTCGAGGCGCACGCCGACAAGCTCGACGTGGTCGCCGCCCAATGGGTCACCGTCGACGGGTGCGGCAACCTCGGCAGCACGGACGACCAGACGCTGAAACGCTTCGCGAGCAGCAACGGCATCAAGCTCATGCCGTCACTGCTGACGCTGTCCGGCTGGCTCAACCATCGCCTGCTCACCGACGAGGCCGTCTCAGACCAGTTCCTCAGCCAGATCGTGGACTACACCGTCGCCGAGGACTACGCCGGTTTCGACCTCGACCTGGAGGGCGTCGACGCGGGCGACCGCGAGGCGCTTTCGACCTTCATCGCGCGTGCCGGCAACGCGCTGCACGAGCATGGCAAGCTGCTCGCGCTGGCCATCCCGGCCAAAGACCGCGACGTGATCGTCGGCTGGGCCGGTCCGTACGACTACGCAGCGCTGGGCGCGGCCGCTGATCTGGTCACAATCATGGCCTACGAATACCGCGGCCCGTTCAGCGGTCCAGGCTCGGTGGCACCGTACGACTGGGTCGAGCGTGTGCTGGCCTTCGCCACCCGCCAGATCGCGCCCTCGAAAGTATTGCTCGGGGTTGCCTTCTACGGCTACGACTGGAACACGACGTCCGGCGGTACGCGTTCCGTTGGCTTCCCCCAGGCTGTTGCTCTGGCAGCCCGCTACGGCGCCGACATCAGCTTCGACGAGACGGTCCAATCGGCGACATTCACGTATGAGTCGGTGGCGGGTGAGCGCCCACCCGTGAGCCCAGGTGCAGACCGCCTGGCACACACGATCACGAGCCGTGAACCGCCGCCCTGCGACGCCGTCGCGCCGGCCGCGACGCCGGTGCCGTCGCGGGCCGCGACGCCCATGCCGGGCACGCTCCAATCGCACGAGGTGTGGGTCGAGGATCACCAGAGTGCCGTCGCGCGGCTTGGCCTGGCCGAACGCTACGCGGCCGGCGGGATCGCCACCTGGCGGCTCGGCCTCGAGGACCCGCGCATCTGGGAAGCCATCCAGTGATGGCGCAGTACCGTTACCGGGTCAATTAAGAAGGAGCCCACATGACGGCTACTCTCAGTGCCCGACAGTTGGCGGAGCTGCGCGCCATCGACAGTCCAACGGTTGCCAACGCCATCGAGTACTTCACGGTCCGGCCGCGGGTCGCGGGCTATTGCGGCACGGGCGTGCGCTGCCTCACACCGCAAGCGGGCACCATGCTCGGCTACGCGGTGACCTGTCGCGGCGACAGCACGACCGAAAACAAGGATCGCCGCGCGCACACCGAGCTGTATCGCGCTATCGCCGCGCTCCAGCCGCTGCCGGCGGTCGTCGTGATTGGCGACGATGGCGATCCGTCCAAGCTGCACCTGTCGTGTCACGCGGGCGAGATGATGGCGACCACGATGAAGCGCGTCGGCGCGGTCGGCCTGGTCACCAATGGCGGGTTGCGCGATATTCGCGAGATCACCGCGCTGGGCGATTTCAACTACTTTGGGCGGGGCCTGGTGGTCGCCCACGGGCGGCCGTGCATCTATGACGTCGGCGCGACGGTCACGATCGATGGCATGGAGGTCCACCCGGGCGATCTGCTGCACGGCGACGAAAACGGCATTACCGTGATCCCCGCCGATGTCGCCGCCGAAGTCGCCGCCAAAGCCAATCAGCATCGCGAAATGGAGCAGCAGCGCCTGGCCGAGATCCTGGGTCCAGACTTCCACAAACAATTCGAGCAGGCCACCCAGTACCGCTAAGCGATCTCGCTCCGCCCCTGCGCCGGACGCTTGCGGGCCGTCGACCGCCTGAGTCGCTCTACTGTTGGTCTTTCTCGCGCAGATTGCGCAGGAAGTCTTCCAGGTCGCGCAGCACGGCCGCGGAGCTTGGCAACTCCGATGGTGGGTCGCTTGCTTCGGGCAGCGGCTCGATCGTTTCGGCCTGCTCGGGAGCGTCGGCCTCCGAAAGGCGCTCGAGCGCCTCACGCAGCTCAGGCTGGCTCGCAATGGACTGGTCGACTTGCTCCATCAGCGCCCGCGAGTCGCGCTCGAGCTGCCCGAGCGGCAGCGGCACATGACTGATCTCGGCAACGGCTCGCAACAAAGCAGCGGACGTCCGCGGATTGGGCACATTCGCTAAGTAGCTCGGCGACGAGGCGCTCAGGCTCAAGCCAGGCATACCCCGTTCCTGTGCTGCCAGTAGCAGCACGGTCGTGATACCCGTAGGGCCCTGGTAATTGCCACTGCCAATGTGGCGCCGCCGCAGTTCAGCGCGCAGCTCGTCGGTCGTCCCGCGACCGCGCAGCGATACGCGCGCCCGATGATGCACTGGCGCCAGCACCGCGCCCAGGCTGACCACTGTGAACGTCCCCACCTGCTGCAGCAAATCGAGCATCACGCCCGTGAACGTCTGCCAGCGCAAATTCGGCTCAGGCCCCGTGAACAGCACCAGATCGTGTGCGGCTTCCTCGGGCATCTGGACGGCGAACCACTCGGCAAGCGGCCACTCGGGCTCCCGCCAGCCGTCACGCACGCGCACCCGCGGGCGCGTATCCGTGAAGCTATAGAACGCCTCGGGATCGAGCTCGGCGATCCGTCGCGCAGGCAGCTGATCGACCAGGTAGCGCACTGCACCGGTCGCCGCGAAACCCGCGTCGATCCAGCCGCCGAATCCGAGCACGGCGATGGGCTTGCGCAACTGCACGTGCTCGAGAGGCTCCAGCAGCCGCACATAGCGCTCGAGGTCGCTCATGTCGACGGCAGTATAGGGCCGCGCGACGCGCCGCACGCTGCGATTGTTACCCTCTGATGCGAGATGCCGATCGAGCCAGCCAGCCGCATGGCCCACATCGGTCAGGAGACCGCGTTCGAGGTTCTGGTCCGCGCCCGAGCCCTCGAGGCGACTGGCCGCAGCGTCGTCCACCTGGAAATCGGCGAGCCTGACTTCGACACGCCCGGCCATATCGTCCAGGTCGGCCAACAAGCTCTGGAACAAGGCATGACGCACTACGGCCCGGGCGCGGGCATGCCCGAGCTACGCCAGGCTGTCGCGGGCTACCTGCAGCGCTGGCGCAACCTGGACATCGATCCGAACAACGTCGTCATCACGCCGGGCGGCAAGCCGGTCATGTTCTTCGCCATCCTGGCGCTGGTCAATCCTGGCGACGACGTGCTCTACCCGGACCCCGGTTTTCCCATCTACGAAAGCATGGTCCGCTTCGTGGGCGGCAGACCCGTGCCAATGCCACTGCGCGAGGAGCGGCGCTTCCGCTTCGACCCCGACGAGTTCCGCTCCCTGGTAACCAACAAGACCCGCCTGATCATCATCAACTCGCCCCACAATCCGACCGGCGGCGTCCTCACGCGATCCGATCTTGAAACCATCGCCGATACAGCGCGCGAGAAGAACCTGGTCGTGCTCTCGGATGAGATCTACGGCCGCATCCTGTATTCGGGCGAGCACATCTCGATCGCCAGTCTGCCAGGCATGCTCGAGCGCACCATCATTCTCGACGGCTGGTCGAAAACATGGGCGATGACCGGCTGGCGCCTCGGCTTCGGGGTCTTCCCACCCGAGCTCGTGCCGCACGTGGAACGACTCATCTCGAACTCGGTGAGCTGCACCGCCAGCTTTTCACAGCATGCAGCGGTTGCCGCCTTGGAAGGTCCGCAAGAGCCCGTCGAGGCCATGGTCGACGAGTTCCGCCAACGACGCGCACTGATCGTGCGCGGGTTGAACGCGCTGCCGGGTGTGAGCTGCCTCGAGCCCGATGGCGCCTTCTACGCATTCCCGAACATTACCGCCACCGGCCTGTCGAGCCGCGAGCTCGCAGACCGCTTGTTACAGGAAGCAGGTGTCGCGTGCCTCTCGGGCACCGCGTTCGGTCGGTATGGCGAAGGTTACTTGCGCTTCAGCTACGCCAATAGCCAGGACAACATTCGCCTGGCGCTCGAGCGCATGAACGCGCTGCTCGAGTCGGAGCGGGCCGTAGCGCAACTGTAATCGTTCAGGCCTGTTTCGTTTGACCTGAGCGCACATACTCGCGCCGCACGGAGGCACCCACCCTATGTCGATTTCCCAGGTCAACGGCAACGATCGCTTGCGCGCCGCGATGGCGGCCCAGGCACTGCGCACCAACGGCGCCTACGCTCCGACGGCCGCGCCGACGCGCCAACCTGATTCCGTGAGCCTGTCTGACTCGGCGCGCTCCCTGTCCGCCGCGCACAAGACCGTCGCTGCCGCGCCAGCCGTGCGCGAGGCTCGCGTGGCCGCGCTGAAGGCCGCGATCGCCGATGGCAGCTACACGATCGATAGCCGCCAGTTGGCCCGCTCGATGGCCCAGAAGCTCGACCTCATCGGCTAGGTCTGGGCCGAGCGCGTGACCGGCGCCGCCGGCAGCCGCTTCGTCTTCGAGCTAGCCGCCGCCGTGCACGCCGCTCAAGCCGCCTGAGCGGCCAGGCCGGCTGGCTGTCGGCTCCAGCTCGTCGCGGCCTCGTAGGCGCGCGCGACGCGCAGCACCATCGGCTCGCCGAACGCCGGGCCCATCACCTGCAGGCCGACGGGCAGTCCGGCGCTGAAGCCGCACGGCACGCTTGCGGCCGGCATGCCCGTCAAATTGCACGGCACGGTCAATCGATTCGCGATGGCCCGCGGCGCCATGTTGAACGCACCTGACGGCTCCAATGTGCGGCCAATCTCGGGCGCGACGAGCGGCATTGTCGGCCCCAACACCACGTCCACGCGCTGGAACGCAGCGGCGAAATCGGCCTGGAGCAGCGTTCGCAGCTGTTGCGCATGGAGATACTCGGTCGCCTGCACCAGCAGCCCACCGCGGATGCGCTGCAGCACGTCGGGTCCGTAGTCGGCTGAACGCTCGTGCAGCCAGCGCTCGTGCCACGCGGCCGCCTCGACGCTCATGATCACATTACCCGCGGCTTGGGCGTGCGCCGCGTGCGGCAGCGACACTTCCTCCACCCGAGCGCCGAGCGCCTCGAGTGTCGAGATTGCCTCGTGCACCAGGCGGGCGACTTCGGGTTCGACCAGCTCGAAGAAGTGCTCGCGCGGCACCCCGATCCGTATGCCCTGGACGCCCGCGTCCAGGTCGGCCGAGTAGTCAGGCACCCCTTCGTGACTCGTCGCCGGATCGCGCGAATCTGGCCCGGCGATCGCCTGCAGCACGGTGGCGCAATCGGCGACGGTGCGCGCCAACGGGCCAGGATGATCGAGCGACCACGCCAGCGGCAGCCCGCCCGCGCGACTGACCCGCCCATACGTCGGCTTCAAACCGACAATGCCGCACCAGCTGGCCGGCGCGCGGATCGACGCGCCCGTGTCGCTGCCGATGCCGACGACACACAGCCCCGCCGCGATGGCCGAGGCAGTTCCGCCGCTCGAGCCGCCGGGCACGCGAGTCAGGTCCCAGGGGTTGTGGACGGCGCCGAAATGCGGGTTTTCGCTGGTGATGCCGAATGCGAACTCGTGCAGGTTGTGCTTGCCGAGCACGATCGCGCCCGCGTCTTTGAGTCGCCGCACCAAAGTCGCGTCGGTCTCGGCGACGCTCTCGCGCAGGATCTTGGAGCCCATCGTGTTCGGCACACCGGCCACGTCGAACAGATCTTTGATGCCCACTGGCACACCGTGCAGTGGCCCGCGCCACTCGCCGCGACCGATCTCGGCTTCGGCCGTGCGCGCCGCCGCCCGCGCCTGATCGGGCATCAGCCGAATGTAGCTATTCAGCTTCCGATCCATGCGCTCAATTCGCTCGAAGTGGGCGTCGACCAGTTCGAGCGGCGACACCTCGCGCTTCTGGAGCAGCGGTGCCAGGTCTGCGATGTTGAGCTCGCACAAGTCGGTCATGCGCGTGCTGGCCCCGGGATCGAGCGCAGCGGCGGCTCGACCGCGCGCAGCTCGTCGGTCGCGAACGCTGCGACGGCCTGCGACAGGCTCGCATAGTAGGTGGCCAGCGTCTGCGCGTGTTCGTCCGTCACGTTGGTACCAACCAGCGCGCGGACACGTTCGACATCGGCTCGCTCAGGCATCAGCCCAGGTTGTATCAGGCGCGCCCTCGATATCGAAGCAGCACGGTTCGGCGTCGACGTAGCGAACCTTCCAGGCACACTGCTAATGACCGCCACGCCATGCACCCGCTCCTCGCCCAGCTCCGCGTTGAGCTGACCCTCACCTTGCGCCGCGGCGAGAGCTTGCTCATCACACTGGTCGTGCCGATCGTGCTGCTGGTGTTCTTCGGCGCCATCGCACCGACCCCGCCTGACTTCCTGGTGCCGGGCCTACTGGCGCTCGCGGTCATGTCGACCAGCATGGTCAGCCTGGGCATCGCCACCGCCTACGAGCGTTACTACGGCGCGCTCAAGCGCCTGCTCGGCTCGCCCCTCCCGCGCCTCAGCCTGTTGGCGGCGAAAACGCTCTCCGTGGTGCTGATCGAGCTGCTCCAGGTCGCGCTCCTGCTGGCGATCGCGCGCCTGGCATTCAACTGGACGCCGAGCGGCTCGCCAGCCCTCGCGGCCCTGGCCCTGGGGCTAGGTAGTGTCGCGTTCGCCGGCCTGGGACTGCTGATGGCCGGCGCCCTGCGCGCCGAAGCCACGCTGGCGGTCGCCAACGGGCTGTACCTGATCTTCCTGCTGCTGGGCGGATTCATCTTGCCGCTGGACCGACTGCCCGGTCCGATCGGCCTGGTCGCGCACGCGTTGCCCGCCGCGGCCTTGAGCGACGCCACGCGCGCGGCGCTGCTCGACCCAACTCAGCCAGCCATGGCCAGCTCACTCGGGCTGCTCGCTGGCTGGGCAGTCATCACGATGGCCGCGGCCGCGCTGACCTTCCGCGCCGACTGACGTGTTACTCGGTAACGCCGCTCTCCTCGGCCGCAGCGATCGCCGCCTGGATCTTGTCGATCAGCGCCCGGCCCGAGGCGATGTCCATCTCGACGGCGATCCGCGCGCCCACGCCCATGTCCGGATTGACGAAATCCAGCAGCAGCGCGTGCTCAGCCTGGGTATGGCTGGCGTGATCGAACCCGACGTTGGCCTGCGTCAGCGGAAACCAACCCGCGGCGCCTCTGCCCATGCCGCTGATCGGCGTCTGCACCGAGATATTCGTGCACATGCTGAAAACTTGCTCCCCGAGAAGAAGTCAGGCGCTCAAGTAGCGCTGGAAGAAGTCGAAGACCTTGGTCCAGCCCTCCATCGCTTGCTGCTGTCGGTATAGCGGTCGATCGTAATAGAAGAAGCCGTGTCCGGCACCCTCGTAGCGGTGGAACTCGTAGGTCTTGCCGTGCTTCTTGAGGGCTTCTTCGTGCTGGTTGACCTGCTCCGGTGACGGACGCTGATCGTCGTTGCCAAACAGCCCGAGCAGGGGCGTGTTCAGCTGTGGCGTCAGATCGATCGGCGCCACAGGCTGTTTCTCCGTGGTTTGGTCCATGATCACACCGCCACCCCACAGGTCGGCCACCGCATCGAAGCCCTGAGTGCGCGATGCCACCAGCAGCGCATGTCGCCCGCCCGAGCAGGTGCCGATGATGCCGACTTTGCCATTGCTCGTCGACTGCGCCTTGAGCCACTGCATGGCGGCCGAACAGTCGGCTACGACGCGCTCGTCTGGAGCGCCACCCTCGGCGCGCACCTTGGCGGCGATGTCATCCGGCGTGCCGTGGCCGTCGCGACAGTACAGGTCGGGACAGATCGCGCTGTAGCCGTGGTTGGCGAAGCGGCGAGCGAACTCCTGGTAGAGCTCATCCCAGCCCGGCAAGTGGTGCACCAGGACGACCCCCGGAAACGGCCCGTTGCCCGCGGGACGCGCGACGTACGCGTGGATCTGATCGCCGTTGCCGCCCGCGTACATCGTGATCTCAGAGCTCTGCGCCTGGTGCGAGTCCGTGCTGAACGAATTCCACATGCGCGCTACGGTACTAAACCTCTCTCACTTGGAGACGTGGTCATAGTTGGCTGATCGGCAGTCATCTGCATCGCGTCTGTGTGCTGGATCCGGCGGCGCAGGCCGAGCAGCCGCGAACGCAGATACAGCGCATAGCCGCCGAGCACAAGAACGGTGATCGCGAACGCCGACAGTACGTAGCCGCCATTTTGATCCAGGCCCAGCATGCTCCTGAGGCCTCCTAGATTGTCGAGAGGCGTTCGATATCCGACCGCACTCGCACCAGAAACGCGTAGGCAGCGGTGAACGCCACGAGCGATACCAACAGCACCCAGATGATGCTCGTCGACGGCTGCTGCTCGGCCAGCGGTCCAATCACCGGCTGTGGATGGAGCGTCCGCCACCAGTACGACGAGAGGTAGACAATCGGCACGTCGACGAACCCGACAATGCCCAGGATGGCCGCGTAGCGCGCACCGCGTGGCGGCTCGGCGTAGCTGCGCACCATCAGGTACGCCAGGTACAGGAACCACAAGATCAACGTCGTGGTCAGCTTGGGGTCCCACGACCACCACGTGCCCCAGATCGGGTAGCCCCAGATCGCGCCTGTGATCAGCGCCAGGGACGTGAACACGACGCCGACTTCGCCTGAGGCGCGACCGAGATGGTCCCAGCGTGGATTGCTCGTGCGCAGGTACGCCACGCTGGCGCAGAAGACGACGAAGAAGGCCAGAAAGGCCACCCAGGCGATCGGCACGTGGAAATACACGATCCGCGCCGCGTCGCCCTGGACGCGATCCGGGCGGGCCAGGAAGAACATGCCGTAGGCCGAAACCGCCAGCAACAGCGCACTCGAGATGCCAATGATGCGCGTGGCCATAGCGCGCACACCCTACCGCTTGAGCAGGGCGGCTTCAACCAAAACCTGTACGAAAGTTGCGCGCGGCGCACTGCTACGCGCGTCGATGTGCAGCGGGTCTGCTGAAATGAGGCATTGCCATGCGCACGGAGCTCATCGTCGTGGTCGGCGGCGGCCCCGCGGGTAGCGCGACCGCGCTGCTGTTGGCACAGCGCGGCGCACGCGTGGTGCTTCTGGACCGGGCCAGATTTCCGCGCCGCAAGGCGTGCGCCGAGTACATCAGCCCGGGCGGTGCGTCCATCCTGCGTACGCTGGGCATGGATCTCACGGCCAAAGGCCGCTGGCTGCGCGGAATGGAGATCCATGCCCCGAGCGGCGCGTGTCACGTCGTCGAATACCGAGACCGCCATGGCGAAACACAGCGCGGGCTGTCGATTGACCGCTTCGTGCTCGACGCCGCGCTGCTCGACCTCGCCCGAAGCCATGGTGTAGCCGTCCGCGAGGGCTGTCGCGTCTCCGGCCTGGTCATGCGTGCTGGTCGAGTCAACGGTGTGCGCCTCGCCGACGGCACGCACCTCCTCGCCGACCTGGTGATCGGCGCCGACGGAACGCACTCGGTGGTCGCCCGAGCGGCCGGGCCGCCACTGCGCACCTATTGGCCGCGCCGGCTCGGTCTCGTGGCGCACTACCGCGGCGTGGCATGGGCCGAACCGTTCGGCCAGATGCGCGTCGGCCACAATGGCTACGCGGGCGTCGCACCGCTCGACGACGACGGTCTGCTGACCGTCGGCCTGGTGACACCACTCACGAAACGGCCACTCACCTTCGACGCGGCCCTGGCCCGATACCCCGAACTAGCGCAGCGGCTAGCCGCCGGCCAACGCGTGGAACCCATCCTGGGCATCGGACCGCTCGCGCGCCGGGTACGCGCCTGCCAGGGCCCCGGCTATGTCCTGGTGGGCGACGCGGCTGGCTTCTTCGATCCGTTCACAGGCGAAGGCATCTATCGCGCCTTGCGCGGGGCGCAGCTCGCGGCCTCGGGCATTGCCGACGGGCTGAACTACACACTCGAACGACGACGGGCTTTCGCCGCCAAGGAGCGCCTGACCACCGTGATCCAGCTGTTCGTCCAATCGCCGCCACTGCTGGAGCTATCGTTGCGTCGGCTCGCGCGGCGGCCCCGACTGGCCCACCAGCTCGGCAACGTGCTGGGCGACCTCGAGCCTGCCCGGCTCAGCCTGGTGTGGCAGCTGCTGCGGCCATAAATGGACACCTCCATCAGCCGCTATGTCCGCGCCGACCCGCGCATCCTCTACGAGCTCGCCGCGCGCGTCGAGGACTGGCCGCGCATCCTGCCTCACTACCGCTGGGTGCGCGTGCTCGACGTCACGCCGGACGGTCGACGGACCGTCGAGATGGCCGCGCGGCGCGACGTCATCGGCGACCAGGCCTGGTCAGGCATCCCATTGCGCTGGACGGCCATCCAAACCCTGCTGCCCGAGCAGCCTGCCGTGTTGTTCGAGCACATACGTGGGCCAACTCGAGGCATGCGGGTCGCCTGGACCTTCTCACCCACAGCCGACGGCATCGAGGTCGCGATTCGGCACACCTTCGCCCCCCACTGGCCTGTGCCCGACCCGATCGTGCGCCTCGTGGTCGGCGAGTACTTTGTCAATGGCGTAGCCGCGCGCACCCTGCGCCACGTCGCCACTCTGGCCGAGGGCCAGTCGACGAGCTAGGCCTCGTCCTCCACCCGAGCGCCGAGCGCGGTCACGATCATGGCCGCCTGATGGATATCCAGACGCACGCCCTTCAACGGCAGCGTGGTCACGTCGACGCGTTCGAGGGTGGCGCCGCGCAAGTCGACCCCGCGCAGACGGACACGCATCAGGTTTGCGCCGCTCAGGTCAGCCTGACGCAGATCGGCGCCTTCCAGGTCGGCCCCGAACAGGTCGGCGTCGACCAACCGGACCTTGCGCAGACTCAGCCCGCGCAGGTTGCACTCGCGCAGGCTGACCAGCGACCAATCACCTTCCTCGACGCTCGCCAGCGACAGGTCCTCCTTGGCGAACGTCGAGCCGGTCAGCTTGCAGCCGCGGAACAGCGTGCCCAGCATGGCCGTGAAGCCGAACTGCGACTGGAGAATCGCGGTCGTGTCGAAGACCGCGCTGCCCAAGTTGGCGCCGCGCAGGTCGCACTCGATCAGCGTGCAATTGCGCAGCCGCGTCTCGACCAGCCGCGCACCGCGCATCGAGCAGCGCGTGAAGCGACAGCGCACGAGGTCCTGGCCGCTGAAGTCCGCCTCGCTCAGGTCGGCGTCGACGTGCTCTTCGTCGACACGCTCAGGTCGCATGAATATGCCTTGACAGCGGCTGTTTTACTGCCACACTAAGCGCCAATGTTGCGCGCTCTGGAAGGCCGTCCGCGGGCCGCCGGACTGCTCGCCTGGTTTCGGCTGATCCGCGTTTTTCAACGCGTCGATCGCCTGTCCACGGAAGCCCTGCGCTGCCATGGCATCAGCTCGGCCCAGCTGGACGTGCTGGCGCGCGTTGGCTCGAGCGAAGGCATCTCCCAACAGCGCCTGGCCGATGCGCTGCTGGTCACCAAAGGCAACATCTGCCAACTGCTGGACAAGATGCAGGCCAGCGAGCTGCTAGAGCGGCGGCCCGAAGGCCGCGTCAACCGCCTGTTCCTCACGGAAAAAGGCAGGCGCGCGTATGACGAGGTCGTGCCCGCCCACGACCGGCTCATCAACGGCGTGCTCGGTACGCTGACCGTCGAAGAACAGCACACCCTACTGCGGCTGTTGCGCAAGCTAGATCACTCGCTCACACGCGACTAGCGGTTCCCTTCTTTTGCAAAATTCCCGCACAAAGACGCGTGGGAATACACAGGCGCGCATCATGGTTTAGAGCTAAACCAATCCAGAAATTGGAGTCGCCGCCTGTGACCCAGCCGTCCACTATCGCCACACCCACCCGCGAAGAGGTGCAGACCTGGACCATCGACCCGTCCCACTCGCTCGCCGAGTTCAGCGTTCGCCACATGATGGTCTCGACCGTTAAGGGCCGCTTTACCAACCTCAGCGGTACGATCCTGTTTGACCCACAAAACGTCACACGCTCGTCGGTCCAGGCCGAGATCGCTACGCAGAGCGTCACGACGAGTGACGAGCAGCGCGACGCGCACTTGCGCTCGGCCGATTTCTTCGACGCCGAGCAATTCCCGACGCTGCGCTTCGCCAGCACGCGCATCGAGCCGGTCGACGACGAGCGCGTCCGCGTCATCGGCGATCTGACCATCCGCGAGACGACCCGCGAAGTCGTCATCGACGCCGAGCTCAATGGCCAGGGCACCAACCCGTGGGGCAAGCAAGTGATCGGCTTCAGCGGCCGCACCAGCCTCAATCGCAAGGACTTCGGCCTGAACTGGAACGTGGCGCTCGAGGCTGGCGGCATGCTCGTGTCAGACACGATCAAGATCAATCTGGAGATCGAAGCCACCGCATAGAGCGGCTGCCGCTGCCCCTCACCCCCGCCCTCTCCCCGTACGCGGGGCGAGCGAGCAGCGGTTAAGCCTCGCCCCTCTGGGGCGAGGCCGCGCGGAGCGCGGGTGAGGGGTGAGCTGTCGGCGGTGGTAGCCTGGTCGCCTATATCGGGCTTCGGTGCGCGACGCCGCCACCGCGTCGCAATTACCGGTATCGGCGCACTGACGCCGATCGGCTGTGGCGTCGCTGGCCTGTGGGCAGGCGTCATGCGCGGCCAATCGGCTGTGCGCGCAATTACGCGCTTCGATCCAGCGCCGTTCCGCGCCCGCCTGGCCGCCGAAATCCACGATTTCGACCCCACGACAGACCTGGAGCCGAAGCAGGCCAAACGGCTCGATCGCTTCTCTCAGTTCGCCGTCGTCGCGGCCAAACAAGCGGTCGCCGATGCCAACCTGTGCCTGCACGGCATCCACGACAGCGTCGGCTGCTACTTAGGCACGGCGCTGGGCGGTGTGGCCTTTGGCGAAAGCCAACACCGGGCGTTCCTGAGCCAGGGCGTCCAGCACGTCAGCCCAGCGCTGGCGCTGGCCGTCTTCGGCGGTGCCGGTTCCTCGAACGTCGCCATCGAGCTCGGCCTGAAAGGCCCGAGTATCGCCAACAGTAACTCGTGCGCCTCAGGCGCCATCGCCATCGGCGAGGCGTTCGGGATAGTCCGCGATGGCCGCGCGCCGGTCATGCTGGCCGGGGGTGTCGAGGCGCCGCTCGCGCCGCTCACATTCGGCTCCTTCGCGCTGATCAAGGCCATGTCCACAACCAGCGAGGTCGAGCCAGCACACGCCAGTCGACCATTTGACAAAGCGAGAGACGGCTTCGTCATGGGCGAAGGCGCGGCCATGCTGGTGCTCGAGTCCTTTGAGCACGCACGAAGCCGAGGTGCGCGCGTCTACGCCGAGCTGCGCGGCTACGCAACCACCAACGACGCCCACCACATGCTCGCGCCGCTGCCCGATGGCCGCGAGGCCGCGCGCGCGATGTGCCTGGCGCTGCACGATGCCGACCTCACGCCGGACGACGTCGACTACGTGAACGCCCATGCCAGCGCAACGCCGATCGGCGACCGCGCCGAAGCGCGCGCCATCCAGCTCACGTTCGGCGAGCGCGTGCGCGACGTCCCAGTCAGCGGCACCAAGGGCCTGACCGGTCACCCCCTGGGCGCCAGCGGCGCGATCGAGGCCGCCATCTCGGCGCTGGCCATCCAGCACAGCTTCCTGCCAGGCACGACCAATCTGACCGAGCCCGACGCCGACAACCCGCTCACGCTGATCCCGCCCGCCGGTGTGCCAGGTCAGCCAAGAGTAGTGTTGAACAACGCGTTCGGCTTCGGCGGTATCAACGCCACATTGGTGCTGACGCGGCCAGGCGACCCAGCAGATACAGACTGAGCCCGCCCGCGCTGAGGGTGTTCAGTCGCATGACGTGGCGATAGTTCGCCAGCGTTTGCAGCGGGTCGTAGCGCCTTGCCCACCAGGCAATCGCCGCGAGCTCGGCGGCCAGCCCGAGACCCACCAGCAGCACGTCCAGCAAGCCGAACGCTTGCCACAGCGTCGCCAGCATGAGCGCGCCGCCAAGCACTACACACACCTCGGCCAATACGAAGCAGCCGCGCGAACCCCAGGCTACGGCGACGGTCCGGTCCCTCCGCGCGCGGTCCTCGTCGACCTGGTACAGCTGGGTCAGCGGATACACCGCCAGGATCAGCAATGCCGCCGCCACGGCGCCGAGTGCACCTTCCAAGCTGATTGCCGACCACAGCCCCCCGCGCACGGCCGCCCAGGCACCCAGGAACGCAAGGACGCCTTGGCCAATGGCGACTGTCAGGACACTGCCCCACGTCGATGCCTTCAGCCGCACGCGTGGATGCGAGTACGCCACGGACAGCGCCGCGAACGCCAGATACACGGCCAGAAACGGAACGTTCACCAGGCTGGCGAGCAGCGCCCCGATCAACTTCATGCCCAGCGAGACTGGCAGCAGTGCCGCCTCGACGGGTGGGGGTCGTTCGAGTCCGCCCACCGGGCCTTCGTCGCGGTCGTAATACGAGTTGAACGCCGTCGCGCCGGCGTACAGGAACACGTGCAGCGCCACGAACGCGAGCACCACCGACCAGCTCAAGCCACCACCCGCGATGAGCCAGCCCCACAGGAACACCGGCGCCAGCAGCAGCTGGAAATGAAAGCGCAGGTGGACCAGCACACTCTTCACGGGCGGACCGCTCGCACCAGTAGCCCGAGGCCGCCCAGTGTCTCCCCGACATGACAGTCGGCGAAGCCCGCATCCGAGAGCGTGCGCACCAGGGACTCAGGTGTGAACCGACCGTGCAGGCGACTGAATGGCCGCCACAGGCTGACCGACACGAGGTGTCGGATATCGCGACTGACCGCCACGACGCCAGCGGCCGATGCACCCCGTGCGCTTGGCTCCATCAGTACCAGCTGCCCGCCTGTGCGCAGCACCCGCCAGGCCTCGGCGAGCGCTGCCGCTCGACCTCCAACGAGGTAGAGAAAACTGTGCCCTGTGCACGCGTCGACGCTTCCGTCAAGGAACGGCAGGCAGGTTGCGTCGGCGCGCAACCAGACGCCCCGCCGACCGCGCTGCCGTCGCCGTGCCTGAGCCAGCATACGCGGCGCGATATCCAGGCCGACCAGCCGCGCCGTGGGCAACCCCCGGGCCAGCTCGAAGGTCGACACCCCAGGCCCACAGCCCAGATCGATCACCCACGCCCCGGGCGCCAGGCTGAGCTGAGCCGTCAGCTGCGCACAGCTCGTGCGCCACGCCGCCTGGGCGGTGAACCACGCATAGACGTCGGCGCCGAGGTTGAACAGCCAATCACTACTACGGCGGCGCCTCGCGGTCAACCTGCCAGCCCTCCGCAGCAGAAAAGTCACTTTCGCCTGGGCGCGTGCACCGACGGCGGCGTAGCCTGGTCAGCCAGAGCCAAGTGTGCCATTGGCCTGGTCGTCGTCGGCTTCGTCGTCTTCGCCATCGTCAACGCCCGCCAGCAGCGATGCGCGCGTGAGCGCCAGCGCCGCCTCGCGCAGTGCGGTGCGGGCATCCTCGCGGCCGCAGCTGAGCTCGTCGGCGAGCTCTGCCAGCATCGACTCGTCACCCGCGAGCTCGCCCGCGTCGTACAGATCAAGCTCCTCGGACGAGCCCTGATCTTCGTCATCGTCCTGGCTGTCGCCCACGACCCAGCTCGCTTGCCACGGCCAGGTGGCCGGCGCGAGCGGCTCAGGCCAGCCAAACACGAGCGTCGTGCCGCGATCGGGCAGGTCGGGATCTTCGATGAATGCAGCGCCGTAGACCACGTTGCCTTGCAGCAGCCGCGCGGCAGGCGCCGACGCGCTGTCGATCTCGCTCAAGGCCGCATCGCGCAGCAGGTCGAGCGTGGCCGCGGCGTCACCCGCGGTCCACAGCGTGTCCTCGTTGACGCCGAGGCTGGTGGCCCGATCGGTCAACGTGTCCGCGGCGTTGGCAAACGCGGTCTGCAGTTCGTCCTCGAGGCTGTCGAGGTCGCGCGCGACCGATCGCCAGCGGCCGCTGGTGAGGCCGCCGAGACGGCGACACGCCTGCGCCGCCGCCGACACCTGCTCGTACGCGGCCAGGTGCGCCGATGCCAGAATCGCAGCCTGGACGGCCTGAACTACTGCCGGCGGCGCGCCCATAAGTCGGCGTCCATGGTACGCCGGGTTCAGAGCCCCAGAGTCGTGAGATAGTCATGCGCTGTCTGCGCGCTCTCGATCGGCGTCAGCCACGACGAGTCCTGCTCGACCATCAACCAGCCGTCGTAGCCGATCTCGCGCAGCGCTTGCAGGAGCGCCCGAACATCGAGCAGTCCTCGACCAAGCTCGGTAAAGACACGCCGGCGAATGCCTGTCTTGAAGCCGGCCTGCTCCTGCCGCAGCGCCTCGAGCACGGCACCGTCCACATCCTTCACGTGCAGGTACGCGATCCGTTCGGGGTGCCGCCGCACGACGTCCACAGGGTCGATGCCGCCATACAGCGCATGGCCCACGTCCCAGCACAGCTTGAGCAGGGGTGCCGGCACGCGTTGCAACAGGGCCTCGTTCCAGGTGATCGGCGCGAATCCCAGGCGCATCCGAACGGGCTACGGGCCTGACACCGGACCTGACGAGCCGCGCGTGATGAGCCGGTTCGGCAGCATCACGCGCGGCGGCTCCGACTCGGCGTTCGCGCTGCGATCGATCACGCGTAGCAGCAGGTCGGCGGCTTGTTCGCCCAGTTCGCGGATCGGCTGCCCGACTGTGGTCAGTGGCGGATTGGCCAGCGCCGCGAATGGGATGTCGTCGAAGCCGACGATCGAGATGTCCTCGGGGATGCGCCGACCAGTGCCGCGCGCAGCTTCGAGTGCGCCGAGCGCCATGAGGTCGTTGAGGACAAAGATCGCGCTCACGCCGGGCGAATGCGTCAACAGCTCCGAGGTGGCATGCCGGCCACCTTCAATTTGATGATTGCCGTACGTCACCGGCACGCCCGCGCGATCGACCGCCAGGCCCGCCTGGCGCAGCGCTTCCAGAAAACCAACCTCACGATCGGCCATGCCCTCGTCGAGCGGCAGCGCGCTGACCATGCCGATCGCCCGATGGCCGAGCGAAAGCAGGTGCTCGGCCGCGAGCCGGCCGCCCTGACGATTGTCCGCGCACACCGTGGGCACACGTGCCATCGGACTGTGAACCATAACCACGGCTAGCCCTTCGTCGACGACGGCGTGATTGAGCTCGCTCAGAATGGGACTCATCTCGTCGCCCAGGCAGTAGATCGCCCCGGCCAGTTGGTTCGAGCGCACCAGGTCCAGGTACGACGCCTCGCGCTCCGGGTCGTAATCGCTGTTGCCCAATACCAGCGTGTAGCCCCGCTCGCGAACACGGTCCTCGGCACCGCGGGCAAACGTCGGAAAGTACGGGTTGGTGATGTCGGGGATGATCAGCCCGAGCGCGAACGGCCGGCGCCAGACCAGGCTCTGAGCAACGCGATTCGGCCGGTACCCGAGCTCCTGGATGACCGCCTGGACGCGGCGGCGGGTCTGTCCACTCGTGGGCCGTTTCCCGGACAGCACGTGTGAGACCGTGCTGATTGACACATTCGCGGCGCGTGCAACATCGCGGATCGTGACGCCGCCCTGGCGCGTCGTCTCCGTGTCGGACCCGGCCACGTTGCGGTTCGCGGACCCTCCGGCTCGCTAGGATGTCGCGCCTAGAGTATGCGATTCCCTCACCTCATGTGGCCGAGGCGCAGGAGCGACGGGTGCTCGGGGTCGTGCCAGATCTGCTGGTGGGCGACGTGGAGCGTTGTCGTGACCAGCACCACCGGCTCGCCATCGCGCCCGACATAGCGATCCGCCACCTGGGCGCCGAGCAGCAGATGGTGCTCGAGCTACGGCCGCCGCACGATCCGACGAAGAGCTTTGGCTTCGTCAACTCGGTTGTGTCGTTGAGAGATCTGTCGTCGTCGATCTGGGTCTGGCATCGCGAGAACGGCAAGTTCGGCGTCGAGAAGGTGATCGAGGTTTCGGCCGAGCCGGCCGCGCCGGAGCAGCTGCCACCGGCGCTCCAGCCGTTTGGCGCTGTGCCACCGCTGATCACCGACATCAACCTGACGCTCGACGACCGCTTCCTGTATGTCTCGTGCTGGGGCACCGGCGAGCTGCGCCAGTACGACGTGAGCGACCCCTTCGCCCCTAAGCTGACAGGCTCGGTGCGTATGGGCGGCCTGGTCACGCTCTTCACCTGACCGTCGCAGCCAGAGCGATCGCGGCGTCGCGATCGAGCGCTGATTCCAGGCGTAAAGTGAGGCCGTTGTGCTCCCAAAGCAGGGTGTTGCCGGCCAGGCGGGAGCGTTCGTCGACGACCTGGCCGCGGGCGTCGCGGACGAAGAACACGTGCGGCGCGCCGCTGATGTAGAAGGCGCGGCTTTCGCCGACGCGGACCTCCTCGACGCGCCCGCCGGGCGGGACGCCTTTGCCGAACAACAGCTGCTGATCGATCGTCGCGCGGTACTCCGTGATCAACAGACCGACGCTTGCCGTCTGCGGGGCGGCCGGCAGGCCAGGTCGCGGGCTATAGACCAGCGATACCTGATTGGGATTCAACGCGTACACCGCGTCCGGAGGGCCAAGCTCGGCTGGCACCAGGAGCGGGAAGCTGGCTTGTGTGCGCGCATCGACCAGGCTCGTGCGCTGGCCCAGGCCGAGCGTCGAGCCAGGTGGCGGCGTTGTGGCCGTCGGAACTGGTAGGGCACTTGGCGCGACCGCGGCCGGCGCGGCTGACGGTGCCGCCGTCGGGACAGCCGTTGGCATCGGCAGCTCAGGCACGTGCTCGATCGTCACGCCTTTCAGGCCCAGCCGTTCGGCTACAGCATCCCGGGCCTCAGGTGATACAGCCAGCGCGGCGCCAAACAGCACCAGCAGGGCCACCACGGCGACGGTCAGCGCGCGCTGCCAGCCGCCGCTCGGGAACCATCCGCGCCGCGCGGGCGTCACGCGGGTTTCGGCAGTCCGCACGCGCACCCGCGCAGTGAGGTCGGGCGTGGCAGGGAACGCGACGTGCGCGCCAAGATCGAGCAGCGCACGCTCCAGGTCGCCGTCCAGCATGAACGTCTGGTCAGCCACGCGGCCCCCGCGCCGCCAGGTGTTCGCGCAGCCGGCCCAGTGCGCGCGACAGACGAGACTTCACGGTGCCGCGCGCGCAGCCCAGTGCGTTGGCCATTTCGGCCTCGGACAGCTCGAGGAAGTACCGAAAGGTGATTGTCTGACGGTCCTCGTCGCGCAGGCCATTGACCGCCTCGAGCAACGTTTGCCGCTGCTCCTCGGCCAGCGCAGCCGTCTCGGGAGATGGGGCCGCATCCCCGGAGGCAGCCATCCGCTGGTCCTCGACGGCGCGGAGCGCCAGGTGCGCCCGACGGCCCGCCGAGCGGCGTCGATTGCGCGCTTCATTGGCCACGATCTGCAACAGCCATGGCCGAAATGGCGCGTCCGGCCGAAAGCGTGCGAGTGCCGCGTAGGCCTTGAGAAATGCATCCTGGGCGATCTCCTCAGCATCGGCGGCGTCGCCCGCGATCAGGTACGCGACGCGGAAGGCAACCTGCTGGTAGGTGCGAACCAGTTGTCCGAACGCACCGGCGTCACCCTGCCGCGCCAGCTCGACGAGCCGGCTGTCTTCAACTTCTTCCGTTGACGGTGTGGCCTCCAGTGGACGGCCCTCCACGGAGTAACTCGCCCTTTCTTACACCAGTCCCACGCATTTGGTTCCAGTAGGATCCCGTGTAGTGCCAACCCAAGCCCTGACGATCCCGCCCAATCTGCTGGCCATCCCTGGCGTCCAACCATTGGAGCTCACCGTCGTCGAGGCGGCCGATCTCGGTCCACGTATGCGGCGCATCACGCTCACGTCGTCGACCCTGAAGGACTTCACCTGGCAGGCTGGCCAGGACGTCATGCTGGTCCTTGGCCAAGCTGGCGATCGAGCCCTCAGCCGCCGCTACACCATTCGTTCACACCGCCCACAGGAAGCGACGCTCGAGTTGAACATCGTTGCCCATGGCGTCGACGGCATCGGCGCCCACTGGGCGGCGAACGCCCGACCGGGCGACCGGGTGAATGGCGTCGGGCCGCGGGGCAAGATCTATCTCGATCCCGACGCCGAGTGGCATCTGTTTCTCGGCGACGAGACCGCCGGACCGGCCACGCTGGCCATGATGGAGGCGCTCTCAGCACAGACCCCGGCCTTCGCCTTCCTCGAGGTCACCGATCGCAACGATCAGCTCCCCAGCGCGAGCAAGGCGGTCACATGGCTGCATCGCGACAGCACGCCTGCATTGCAGAGCACGCTGCTGCGCCAAGCGCTCGAGTCCTTCGACCTGCCGAACGGACGGGGCCACGTGTACATCAACGGCGAGGTCCAACTGGTCAGCGACCTGAAACGCACAGCGCTGGCGAAGGGGCTCGAGCCCGAGCAGGTGGCCTTCAAGGCTTATTGGGGTCGCGGCAAGGCCAACGCCGGCAACGGCGAGCCCGAACAGCGGCCTACCTGAGATCTACCCGAGCGCGATTGCGCCGCGGCGACGCAAGATGCGCCACACGCGTGTCGCCGTCCAGCCCTGATTGGCCTGCGGCGGCTGCTCGAGTCGATTGGCCACACCGTCGACGATGGCGTCGACGATCTCGGTGTTGACGGCGAGTCGGCCGTCGGGCTCGCCGCGCAGGAACTCGGGGAAACCGCCCGTCAGGCGGCAGCCATTGAGGATGCGCTGCTCCAGGTCGTCGGCGACGCCAAGCTGGCCCCAGCGCCGCAAACCGTCGGCGATCACGCCCGTGTCCATCGGCCAGCTCGAGCCATTGTGGTACGAGCCGGCGCGGAATCGCGCGGCCATCGTCGACTTCGTCCGAATGCCTGCCCCACTCACCATATCGGCGCAGGCGAATCGCCGCATGAGCGCGGTGCGCTGAGCAGCAGCGTCCTCGCCCGCCAGGATCATCCCGTCGAGCAAGTGGCCCGCTGACGACGCAATCACCCGCGCCGGTCGCCGACTGCCGTCGTCGTCAACGGCCAGCGCCTGCGCAAATGTGCCCAGGTCGTCCAGCCAGAACTCGGACAGCAACTGCCGCCGCAGTCGCGCGGCGCGATTGCGCAACCACGCGGGATCCAACGGCAGCTCTCCCGGCGACGCCGTGAGCAGTCCGGCCGCGGTCATCAAGGCGTCGTATACGTAGCCCTGGACCGCAACTGGCGCATACGGCCGCGCCGGGTCCAGCAGCGCCCCGTCAGCGTGGTAGTACGAATCGTGCGAGTCTTCCCAGACCTGATTGACGATCCCGTGCGACGCGGCTCGACGCACCCACAGATAGCCGCCCGCGATCGGGTCGTCCATGCGACTGACGATCCAGGCAAGCGCCGACAGCAACGTGTCGCGCACGGTCACTGACCGCCACAGCCGATCGGTGATTGGCTCGTCCAGGATCGCGCTGCCGTGGCGAGCGCAATACGCGCCGAGCAGATTGATCCACTGCGGAGTGGTGTCGACAGCGCCGAAATACGGGAAGTCCCAGCCCGCCTCACTCAGACGGATAGCGTGTGGATCGTCCGGGTGGCGGTACTCGTGCAGGACGCGCCCCGGCTCCTCCTCGCCGCGCGGATTGTGGGTGACGCCCTGCAGGCGAGCCAACTCGAAGAGCGTACTGTGGGCGACCGTCGGGAAATCGTCCAGGAGGTCCATGGCCATGCGGATCGCGTCGCGGCCGAACAAGCAGTGAAACAGGCTGTCCGCACCAGCCGAGGCGAGCAGAGGCCCATTGGTGCCCAGCTCATCCAGGTGCTCCACGCGACCTAGTTCGCACAACATATCCGCCAGGCCAGCCAGCCGGATGCCGTGAACCTCGATCTCAATCGTCGTCAGCGGAAGCACCACTACCCTCTTCTAAATCCAGCATCCGCGCCACAGGCGCCCACCACCGTCACAGCCACGTCGCGATTCGGTTCAGGCTTGTCCAATACCAGTGCGCCTAGCGCTGAAATGCCTGGTCGGATCCACATGCGCCGGCACACTACGCTTGCCGGCAGGCGACCGCAGTGAGCTAATTCACAACGGTCAACCGCGCAAGCATCCGTTCAATCAACCCGTCGAGGTCATCGAGCTGATCTTTTCGCGACTATCGAGCTCGCACGCCAGGCTCAAGGTCGCGCGCAGCAGGGACGGTGGCCTCTT
>Ga0137375_10000957_pt1 | contig 32616 bp, 21 predicted proteins | sample SagtaG_24_FD_104936 | JGI IMG/M metagenome (GOLD analysis project Ga0137375, IMG submission 104936) | Vadose zone soil microbial communities from Sagehorn Ranch, Mendocino, California, USA - Sage1_R_113_16 metaG | ecosystem: Environmental > Terrestrial > Soil > Vadose zone | place: USA... | reverse complement strand
GCCGGCTGGCCCGGCGAGGGTGACCGCGGTCTCGCCGGAGAGCACCACCGCGACGCTCTCCCCAGGGAGGGAGCGCCCGCGGGCGACCAGATCAGCCGCGGTCCGCGCGGCCTCGCCGGCCAGATCGCCCTCCTCGACCGCAAAACCCTGCCGCTGCAGCTCGGCGGCGACCGCGGCGCGCGCCGTGCGCCCGCTGCCGAGGATCAGCGCCTCCACCCGCGCCAGATCCGGATCGCCGGGCTTGACCGTCTCCGGAATCTCTCCGCGCGCCCCGGCTTCCAGGTGCCTGACGACCCGCTCGGGCACCCCCGCCAGCGGCTGGACGGCGGCGAGGGCCTGCGCGAACGTCGTGGGATCGGGCACGAAAGGTCCCGAGCCGATCGCCGAGGGATCGTCGTCCGGCACGTCGGAGAGGAGGAAGGCGAGGATGCGGCCGCGCGTCCGGCGCAGCGCGCCACCCCCTTTGAGCACCGAAAGGTGCTTGCGCACCGCGTTGATCGTGCCGACGGCCAAGCCGGATGCGAGGAGCGCGCGCTGGGCGGCGATCAGATCGTCGAGGAGGAGCCCGGGGACGGGGAGCTCGACGCAGGCCGAGGCGCCGCCGGAGATCAGGGCGAGGAGCGTCTGCCCCTCCTGCGCGTCGGCGAGCCAGCGCTCCAGGCGCGATCCGGCGGCGGCGCTCTGGCGGTCCGGCAGCGGATGGCCGCCGGTGAGCTGCTCCCAACCCAATTCGAGGAGCACCGGGCTCGCATGCGGCCGCACCAGCAGGCGGCGCGGCCGGAGCGGAATCGGCGGCAGAGCGCGGGCGCCGCGCGCCATCGCCGCCGCCGCCTTGCCCAGAGCCAGCACCGCGTCGCAGCGCAGCGCCGGTCCGCGCCGCGCCAGCTCGTCGCGCACCAGCCGCTCGGGGTCCACGGCGGCGACCGCGAGCGAGGCGAGCCGGCGGGCGAGGTCCTGGAGGCGCGCCGGGCTCATGAGCCCTCCGCCGGCGCTTCCGGGAGCCAGCGGACGCCGCCCTCGAACTCCCAGTGGTGCTCCGGGAAGTAGAGACCGACGCCGCCGGTGCGCGCCGTCACGGTGAACGAGAGCGCCTGCTTCTGGTAGTCGTAGGGCGCGCCGTCGCGGGCATGGACCGCCACGTCCACCACGTACTCGCCGGGAGCCAGGCGCAGCGCCGGACAGGCGAGACGCACCAGGGTCTCTCCTTCGAAGCTCTCGGGCATATATCCCTCCAGATCCGTATTCGTCCCCCACACCTCGGCACCGCGCGGCGTCGCGATCCCCACGCCGAAGACGAAATCGGTCAACGGCCGACCGGCGCGGGCGCGGATCTCGAAAACCGCGGGCGCCCCCGACTCCAGGTGGTAGTGCTCGGCCCCGTCCGCGCCGAGCAGGCGGATGCCGGTGATCTCCGCCTCGCGCGATCCCCAACGCAGCTGCGTTTCGGCGGCGGCGCTCCCGCCGGCGGCGACCTCCGTCTCGCGCTGCACCTTGGCGGCCTGGTGCTCCCGCCCCTCCTGCTCGGCGACCGACTGGCGGTAGGCGTCGACCGCCCGCCGCGGCTCGGCGACCAGCTTCTGCCGGCCGTCCTGTACCCAGAGGACGCGGTCGCAGAGCCCGCCCACCAGGTCGAGCGAGTGGCTCACCAGGAGGATCGTCTTGCCGGAGGCGAGGAACTCCTCGATCCGCCGCACGCAGCGGTGGGAGAACGCCTCGTCTCCCACGGCCAGGACCTCGTCGACCAGGAGGACGTCCGGATCGGTGTGGATGGCGACCGCGAAGCCGAGGCGGACGTACATGCCGGAGGAGTAGTTCTTGACCGGCTCCTCCATGAAGTCGCCGAGACCGGAGAACTCGACGATCTCGTCATACCGGCGCTCGATCTCGCGGCGGGTGAGCCCGAGGACCGCGCCGTTGATGAAGACGTTCTCGCGGCCGGAGATCTCCGGATGGAAGCCGGCGCCGAGCTCGATCAGGGCGGCCACCCGGCCGGAGACCGTGATCCGGCCCGCGGTGGGCCGGAGCATGCCGGCGATCAGCTTGAGGAGTGTCGACTTGCCCGAGCCGTTGCCGCCGATGACGCCGAACGCCTCGCCGCGCCGGACCTCGAAGTCGATCCCTTCGAGGGCCACGATGGCGTCCTCGCGCCGCAGGTTGGCGGTCAGGGTCCCTTCGACGAGGACGCTCTTGAGCGTGCGCAGCCGGTCGCCCGGCAGCGACCGCCGGTAGAGCTTGGCGAGCTGCTCGACCCGGATCGCCGGCTCGTCCGTCCTGACGGGCTCGCTCATGCCGCCTCCGCCAGAGTCTCGCGCAGGCGGTCGAAGAGCGCGGCGCCGAGCCCCCAGAAGAGGAGGCTCACGAGGGCCATCTGCACCCACAAGAGCGGCGGCGGGACCTGGCCGAAGAACAGCACGTCCTGATAAGCCAGGGTGAACGGCGTGAACGGGTTCAGGCGCACCACCCAGCGCATCAGGGAGAGCCCCTCGCCGAAGAAGTCCAGGTGATAGAGGATCGGCGTGAGGAAGAACAGCAGCGTGAACAGGTTGACCAGGAGGTCGCGCACGTCCTTGAAGTGAACGGTCAGCGCCGCGGCACCGAGAGCGAGCCCGGCGATCATCGGCAGCTGCAGGAGGAGAACGAGCGGCAGGAAGAGGACCGAGAACGTGCCGCCGCCCACGCCGTGGAGCAGCCAGTTGGCCGCCAGCGCGGCGAGGACGACCGGCAGGGCGAGCAGCAGGTGGACGAGGTTCGACAGCACCACGACCAGGGGGAGGATCTCGGCCGGGAAGACCGCCTTGCGGATGAGCCCCGAGTTCGCGATGAGAGACATCGAGCCTTCGAGCGTCGAGGTGGACAGCCACACCCAGGGGAACAGGCCGCTGACCACGAAGAGAGCGTACGGCCCCTCGCCGATCCCCTGGCCGCGCGCCGGCTTGAACAGCACGCCGAACACGAAGCTGTAGACCCCCAGGAGCAGAAGCGGGTTCGCCAGCGACCAGAGGAACCCGAGGACCGAGCCGCGATACCGGGCCTTGAGCTCCCGGGCGGTGAGCGTGGCCAGGAGGCCGCGGAAGCGGAGGAGCTGGAGGGCCACGCGGAACATGGAGGTCCCCTCTCTATCCCGCGGACACGGCAGGTGTCAACCCACCTGCACGGGAAGGCTCCGGGAGGGCTCCTTGGGGTGGCGTCATGCGGACGTGCTCGCCGATGCGGACCCTGACCCGCCCCCCATCGCGAAGAGGCGGAACTGGTTGACGGGGCAAGCCCGGCCCCCATATACTCTCTCTGAAAGGTACCCACTTACCGACAAGTGCCCCCGGGCACTTCCGGCCTTCGGGCGGATAGGCAGGTGGGTCGTTTTTTAGTAGTACTCCGTTCCTCCCCTTCGAAACACATCGAACTCTGTCTTCAAGGCGCTCCTGATCTTCTGATAGGGTCGCAGCTCCTTATCCTTCCACTTCTTCGCCACGGCCCAGCAACAATAGTCCGCGACCTGGAGTAACGGGTGCGATGCGGCACTGTGGATGAGAAGCCTGTAGGGGATGCCTCTGTCGAGGGTGTTGACGAGGTACATCTTGATGGCCTTCTCGAAGACGTTCTTTTTCCGCTTCGTTCCGATTCGAGCCGCCCAGATATTGATCCGGTCGATGCCGTCCATGGTTCGATACCGGAAGACCAACCGCAATAGAACCCGCAGCAACTTGGCATAGAAGACGGCGTCCTCGCGCAGCACCGGGTTGACCTTGTTCTTCTGGACGATGACGCTGTCAATTCTCAAGCAGCCATGGCCGCAATGCCGTTCCAGGAAGTCATACATCAGGTTTCTGGTTCTCTGTTCGTCCTCGGTCGCATGGAACTCCTCCCATCCTATCGCATGTTTCATCTCGAAGAATTCAGAGAACACGGTCTCGCAGCCGACAGTCGTCACGGCGGTCAAGATGAAGTACCGAGATCCATTGGGCGTGAAGTCGAAGGTGCCCGACTCGTCGATGAAGACGTCAAGAGTGGCCAAGATCGAAACCGCCCGGCTCGACCAGATGATCATCGACCACGGGGAACGCCCCACGGCCCGGCAGGCGCAAGGAGCCCCCCGAGCCCGACGGTGCCTTGTGACTGAGTCCTGAGCGTTTTTCGTCCATCCGCGACATCATAGCAGACATGCCCGGCCCCCCTCTCGCTGCCTCCTCCGTCACCCGAGATGGGCCAGGTTGTGGAGCGATCCGACAAACGCTGATCTTTAGACTGGCACGTGTTGGCTGCAGCGAGATGTTAGGCCCGAACCACTCACTCGTAGGACTCGGGCACCGGCGGATAGAGAACCACAGTGGCGCCGGCCTGAAGTGCCGATGGTGAGACGGCCATGTCCACGTAAGTGTTCACGAACGGTGGCAGCGTCGCATAGGTGCGAGCACCTGCCGCCGTTTTCACCTTGACAACGGGAGCTACGAAGGACGGACGACCTTGGAAGATGTCGATGAATTCTCTCTTGAACCGCGGATACAAGTCTTGGCAGTTCGCGTCAGCCAGCTGTTCATCGTCGGAAAGAGCTGAGATAGGAAATCGTCCCAGCTCGTACGAGAGCGTGGACGGCTTGAAAAACGAGTCACGCTTCGTTCTCGCTCGTACGATGAGGTCGGTGTGCCAGAGTGAGCCAAGTTCCGGATACTGCGCCTGAAGACGTGTGCCGAACTCGGCCAGTATGGACGCAATCTCAGCTGTGATTCGAATGACTTGTCTTGCTGCGCGCTGGTTGTCGGCATCAAGGCTGCGAAGCTCGAACTGGACTGTATCCTTCGGTGCCACGCGTGAAACCACAACAGCGAAGGCGCGCTGGAGGGCAGCCGCGGCAGGGCCCGCGGCTGGATCTGGCGGAAGGTCTGACTCGTGCAGAGTCGCACCGATCTCCGGGGCAGAGTAGATGACGGTCTCAATGGGAAGCATGAGGTTGAAGCCAACAGTCACCCCACGTGCTTGCCCGCGTCCGGAGTTTCGAAGGCGACAGACCAGACGATCGGGACCGTCAGACGAGTCGAAGGCGATCGTCAGGGTGGGCACCTGGCGTTGATACCAGGCCACGGCGAGTGTCGCAGCGACACCCGCAATGCCGAGGCTCAGGCCGATCCAGAAGTCTGGAGAAAAGGACATGTTTCTCGAGGGGCCTAACCTCTGCCTTATGGATTCACCGCCAACCGCCTGAACGACCACCCTCCGGCGCACGGCGGCCGTAGAGGCGAGGAAAGAGATGGGCGTAAGTTCTCATGTCCCAAGACTTTTCCCATCCTACGCCCGTTACGTATGCTCGTCAATGCCTGCTTGGAGTGTCCTTCAACATGCTGCGGCTTCGGATTTCTGCAAACGGCCTTCACGTCGGCTCGGGAGAGTCATGCATTCCGCGCTGGAGGTCTAACTAAGCTCTTGACCTGCCTCCAGTTCCGCCGAGGAGCTCGGGTGTTGACCGGCCGTTCATCGAGCTCGATCAGGACGGGCTTGGCACAAGGCAACCAAGGGGCTGCGGACCCCTCTGCCTCCCCGGTTCAAGACATGGGTGTAGATCATCGTGGTCTTCACGCTCTTGCGGCCAAGGATCTCCTGGACGGTCTTATCCCGTTCGCCCGTCCGGAGGGACTGAAGCTCCAGGAGGTCGAACGCCAGGCGGCAGCACGTCCCGAGCGGCAGCTCAACCAGTGGCAGGTCCCCCGGATGGCGCGGTCCGATCGCGGGAAGTCCTGGCAAAGCAGCAGACGGGGTCTCGAGAGAAGGCGACAGGGCGAGGCTCGCAAGCCTGCGGCGCGCCCAGGGCGGAAGTTGAGGCGTCTGCTTAAGAGGGCTCTACCAGAACCTCGTCCGCAGCCGTGGCCAGGGTGGCCCGGCGCAGCCACCGGTCCAGTTGCTCCAGGTCGAAAGAACACAGGATCTTCCCCCGTTGCGCCAGGCTCACGCTGACTCCGCGCGCCTCGAGGACCCTGAGAATCGACTCGGCAATCCCTTCAGCCCGGCCTTCCATCGTGCCCTCAGCCCGCGCCGCCTCCTCCAGGCCCAGGATCACCGGATTCCTCTTGGCGGCAAGGCCATCGACCACCGCATTGTCGACCGCTGAGCCGCCGAGCAGGACCGCAATAGGAAGCGGCGTCGCCAGGATTTCCGCACATGGATCGCACATCCGCCCCCACCTGTCCAGGATCGCCTCCCGTTCCTTCACGCTGACATCGATTCCGCGCGCCTCCATGACCTTGAAGATCGACTCGGTCCTTCCCGAAACCCGGCCTTCGACCCTGCCCAGAGTGCGCGCCGTCGCCAAGCGGATCTGGAGCGCCGGGATTCTCTTCGCGGCCAGCGCTTCGGCCATCGCGTTCTCGGCCAACTGGGGATCGAACAGAGCCTTCACCGGCATCGGCGGCACCAGACACGGATCCTCGATACGAAACTCTGCATCCAGGGAGCTCCAACTCCCGCTCGCCGCACACCACTCGTAAATTCGGCGGCTCTCCGCCCAGATCCCGAAGATTCGCCGCACGCCACGGCGGAGCATCACCTCGGCCTTCTCCGCCACGTCCTGCTCATCCCTTTCCGCGATCACAAAGAAGGTGATCTCCTCCAGATAACGACTGCCGGTCGCCGGGTCGATCCCTTCCCTGCGCACGCAGGAGTCGGTGCCGAAGTCCGAATCCACCGCAAAGCGGGTGAGCAAGTCCGCCGACACGCGGTAGCCAGGGGCCACATGGGCGCGGACGACAGCGTTGAGCTCGATGAGCTGGCCGGCCTCGGGCTCCTCGTTCGGTAAGCCCACCACCCGTCGGCCCGCGATGATCTCGTCGCGCGTGACCTCCGGCTCGACCAGATGATCATCGACCACGGGGAAAGCCGGCGCTTTGAGACCGAATCCTGAGCGTTTTTCGTCCATCCGCGACATCATAGCAGACGATGGCTCAGGGGGTGAGTGCCCACACCCCGCTCGCCCCCGCCGGCAGGCGCACCCGCCACCCTCCCTCCCCGTGCACCGGCGTGCCGGCGCCGTCCGAGAGCAGAATCGCCTCCGCCGCGTCCCCCGGCAGGTCGAACGGCCCGGCCTCCGCCTCGGCCTTGGAAAGATTGTGTGCCACCAGCACCCGCTCGCCGGGGCTCTCGCGGACGAACGCCAGGACCGGAGCGCTCTTGTTGCCCGGCGTCAGGAGCGTCAAGGAGCCGGTGCGCAGCGCCGCCGAGCCCTTGCGCGCCCGGATCAGGCGGCGGTACCAGGAGAGGAGCGACGCGGGATCGCCCGTCTCGGCCGCCACGTTGGCCGTCTCCTTGCCGGGCGCGAGGTCGAACCAGGGCTTGCCGGTGGTGAAGCCGCCGCCTGCGGAGCCGTCCCAGGGCATGGGCGTGCGCTTCAGCTCGTCCTTGCGGTCCGGACCGCCGTTCTGCAACCCGATCTCTTCCCCATAGTAAAGGAAGGGGGCGCCGGGCAGGGTCAGGAGGACCGCCGCGGCGCTGCGCAGCTTCGCCGGGTCTCCGCCCAGCTGGGTGGCGACGCGGAACATGTCGTGGTTGGTGAGAAAGGGGGTGTCGATCACTCCGGCGGGATAGAGCTCGGCCATCTCGTCGAGCTTCGCTGCGATGCCCGCACCTTCGCCGGACTCGACCCCTTCCACGATCGCCGCGGCCAGCGGGAAGTTGAAGCTCATCGGCAGCTCGTCGCCCCCCTTCACCCGCTCCGTCGAGCCGTAGTAGCGGGCGATGATCGGCGTGTCCGTCCAGTTCTCGCCGACCAGCACGGACCCGGGGGCGACGCTCCTCACATGCCCGGCGAATTCCTTCAGGAAGGCGTGCGTCTCGGGCTGGTCGTTCTGCAGCTCGCCCGGACCGTTGGCGAACAGGTGGCGGGTGGCGTCGAGACGGAAGCCGTCCACCCCACGGCGCAGCCAGAGGGCGGCCAGCCGCTTCATCTCCTCGCGCACCGCCGGGGTGGCAAAGTCGAGGTCGGGCATGCCGCCCCAGAAGATGCCGTAGTAATAGGTCCCGTTCTTCTCGTGCCAGGTGTGATTGGTGCCCCCCCACGGCGGGGTCCACCCGGGATCGTCGGCGCGCCAGACGTACCAGTCGCGATAGGGAGAGCGCGGCGAGGCCGCCGACTCGACGAACCATGGATGCTGGTCGCTCGTGTGGTTCATCACGAGATCGACGATGACCCGGATCCCCCGCCGGTGCGCCTCGTCGAGCAGCCGCTGGAAGTCCTCCGCGGTCCCGTAGTCGGGCTCGATCGTCTCGTAGTCCTCGACGTCGTACCCGTGGTAGCTGGGAGAGCTGAACACCGGCATCAGCCAGAGCGCGTCGACCCCGAGGTCGGTGTCGGTGGCCGGATTGCCGTCGTTCAGCGCGTCGAGCCGGGAGATGAGCCCCGGGAGGTCCCCGATTCCGTCGCCGTTGGAGTCCTGGAAGCTGCGGACGAACACCTCGTAGAACACCGCGCCCCGCGCCCATTCGTGGTCCCACTGCGCGACCGGCTCCGCGCTCTCCATGGGGCTCTGGGCGTGAGGCCGCGTGACCGAGCAGGCGGTGAGGGTCAGCGCGAGGAGGAGAGTGGCGTAGCGCATGGGGCTTCAGGTCCGCTCAGTTCACCGCATGGGGCGTCGCCAGCGAGAACGGCGCGATGACGGCGTCGAACCGGTCGCCGCCGCGGGTGACCATCTGATACGTGCCGTGCATGGCGCCGACCGGAGTCGGCAGTGGACAGGAGCTGGTGTATTCGAACGTCTCGCCCGGCGAGAGCACCGGCTGCTTACCCACCACTCCCGGACCCTGCACGCGCTGCTCCCGGCCGTGGGCGTCGGTGATGATCCATTCACGGCTGAGGAGCTGCACGGTCTCCTCGCCGAGGTTGGAGATGCGCACCTGGTAGGCGAAAAGGTAGTAGCCCTCGTCCGGAGCGCTCTGCTCCTCGACGTAGAAGCTCTCGACCTGCACGCGGACGCCGCGGGTCGTCGTGTCGCTCATGGCAGCGGCATTATGTCACGGGCTTCCCGGGCGGCCTGCGATAGAATCCGCCGTGTTCCAGGAGGAGCGCGCGATGGAGTGGTTGAGCAACCCGGAGAGCTGGATCGCCCTGGTGACGCTGACCGTGCTGGAGATCGTCCTCGGCATCGACAACGTCATCTTCATCTCGATCCTGGCCGGGAAGCTCGGCCCCGAGCTGCGCGGCCGGGCGCGGCGGGTCGGTCTGTTCCTCGCCATGTTCATCCGCATCGGGCTCCTCGCCTCCCTGGCCTGGATCGCCCGGCTCACCACGCCGCTGTTCACCGTTCTGCACCAGGAGATCTCCGGGCGGGACCTGATCCTGCTCCTGGGCGGTCTCTTCCTGCTCGGCAAGGCCACCCACGAGATCCACGACAAGCTGGAGGGTGCCGAGGGGCACGCCAGCGCCCGGGTCGCCGCCTCCTTCACCGCGGTGATCATCCAGATCCTCCTCCTGGACATCGTCTTCTCGCTCGACTCGGTGATCACCGCCGTGGGCATGGCCAACCATCTGGCCGTGATGATCACCGCCGTGGTCCTCGCGGTAGCGGTGATGCTGTTCGCCTCCGGCTCGATCAGCGAGTTCGTGGACCGGCATCCCACGGTGAAGATGCTCGCCCTCTCCTTCCTGCTGCTGATCGGCATGTCTCTGATCGCGGAGGGGCTCGGCCAGCACATCTCGAAGGGCTACATCTACTTCGCCATGGGCTTCTCGGTCTTCGTGGAGATGCTGAACCTGCGAGCGAAAAGATCGCCGGTGCATTTGCATCAGCGGTACGCGGAGCAGCCGGCGGAGAACCAGGGACAGACACGGACGAACAAGGACTGACAAGGACAGGCACCGCCTGTTTCCGAGCCCTTTTCGTCTGTGCTCGTCCGTGCCTGTCCGTGTTCGTCCGTGTCTTCCTCCCCTCTACCGCCGGAACTCCCGCACCTCGCCGCCCGCGAGCTCCAGCACGAGCACCGGGCCGTCCACGGAGCGCACCTCGCCGCGCCCCCAGATGGGCAGGGTCAGAACATCCCCCGGCTGCAAGCCGGCGAGGTCGACGCCGGGGACCGGGGGGAGCGGCAGGAGCTCGGTGTTGCGGTCCCGCGGCCGCTCGCGGGCGGGCGGCGGCTCCAGGGCCGGCCGGTCGCAATTGTCGCAGTGGTGGCAGCGCGCCTCCGGCAGCTCCACGCCGAAGTACTCCGCGATCATCTTCCAGCGGCAGAGCGCGGACTGCGCGTAGAGGACCATCCGGCGCAGCCGGTCGCGGTCGACCTCGGCGCGCTGCTCGTAGCGGTGGGCCATCGCGTCCAGCTCCTCGGCCGAGAGGCCCGAACGCTGCAGCCGGAAGCTGCCGGCCTCCGGCTCGTCGACCATCTGCAGGTCCTTCATCGTGGCGAGGACGACCCGCACCTTCGACAGTGCCACGTCCCGCGCCCGCTCCTGGATCTCCGGCACCCCCACCGGCTGCTGGTCGGCGCGCAGGCGCTCCAGGGCGCGGTAGACCGCGTCGAAATGCTCGCGCTTCGGATAGCGGCCGTTCAGGAAGAAGATCTGCGTGTTGCGGTCCTCCGGGAGGTAGAGCAGCGCGCAGCGGGCCGGCTCGCCGTCGCGGCCCGCGCGGCCGGCCTCCTGGTAGTAGGACTCCAGTGAGCCGGGCAGGTTGTAATGGATGACGAAGCGGATGTCCGGCTTGTCGATTCCCATCCCGAAGGCGTTGGTGGCGACGATGGCCTGGAGCTCGCCGGCCATGAAGCGGTCCTGGGTCGCCTTGCGCTCGCGGGCCCCCAGCCGGCCGTGGTAGCGGGCCACCCGGAAGCCGAGCCCCTCCAGGTATTTCGTGAGCTCCTCGCAATCGCGGATCGTCGAGGTGTAGACGATGCCCGCGCCCGCGATCTCGCCGAGCAGGCGGGCGAGCTGGGCGCGCTTCACGCCCTCGTCGCGGCAGGGGATCACCTCGAAGCGCAGGTTCTCGCGGTAGATCCCGGTGTCGATGACCTCCATGTCCTCGCGGCCGAGCTGGCGCAGGATGTCGTCGACCACCTCGGGAGTGGCGGTGGCGGTGAGCGCCAGGACCGGCGGGTTGCCGAGCGCCGCGATGGCCTCGCGCAGGCGCAGGTAGTCGGGACGGAAGTCGTGCCCCCACTGCGAGATGCAGTGCGCCTCGTCGATCACGAAGACGTCGATCGTGTTGCGGCGGAGCGTCTCCAGGAGCTCCGGCTGGGCGAGCCGCTCGGGGGTGACGAAGACGAACTCGCGCTGCTCGCGGCCGATCTCCTCGAGCACCTGGATCTCCTCGCGCGAGGTCAGCGTGCTGTTGACCTGGACGGCGTCGATCCCCAGCTCCTGGAGCTTGTCGACCTGGTCCTTCATCAGCGAGATGAGAGGGGAGACGACGACGGTCGTGCCCGGCAGCTCGGTGCCCGGGAGCTGATAACAGAGCGACTTGCCGGCGCCGGTGGGCATGATCGCCAGCGTGTCCTTCCCCTCGACGATCGAGCGGATCACCTCTTCCTGCCCCTCGCGGAGAGTGCGGAAGCCGAACTTGCGGCGCAGAGTCCGGCGGAGGTTGGAAATCTCCACGGTTACCAAATGGTTCTCCCTTTCTTCGGGGCCGCGAGAGGCGGTCCAATCCGGAGGACATGCAGCAACGAACGTGCCGCATGCTTTCTCCAACGGGGCCCCAACGGAAAGCCAGGTCGCTCCGTAGATGCTCCGGATCGGCTTGACGGGTCGGTGGGTGAGAGCCTACACTCTGTTCCAACGTTTCGTCAAAGGAGTATGGGTCGTACCCCGTGGGGCCAAACCCAGATGGCTCCTCTGACTCCACGGAAGCTTTCGAGGTCGCGAGGAATTTATGGTCACTTTCGTCGGTACATTGATGATCGGGGCGGTTGCGGGGTGGATGTTGGAACAGAACGTGGGCAAGCAGATTCTGCGCTGGAGCCGGCAGAAGAGAATGCAGATGCGCGTCCTGCGGCGTCGGAGCGTCAGTCCCCTGCGCGCCTCGCGCACGGACGAGGACTGAAGAAGCCCTCACCCCCAGCCCCTCTCCCGCGAGCGGGCGAGGGGAGAAGGTTAGAGGGTTTCGTGGTGCCTCGGATTTCTAACCCACACCCCTCTCCCACGCGTGGGAGAGGGGCCGGGGGTGAGGGCTCGTGCTAGCGTACGCGCCCATGACACACCTGCTCCGTCTCCGGCCTCTCCTTTCCCTTCTCGCGCTGTCAGCCCTGCCCGTGCTCGGCCAGGAGCCGGCGCCGATCCCTGCGCCTCCGGATGTCGCCGCGCCTCCTGCGGACGCCGCGGTCACGGCGAGCGGCCTCGCCTCCAAGGTGCTCTCCCCGGGCACCGGGACCGACCATCCGGTCCCCGGCGACTCGGTCAAGGTCCACTACACGGGCTGGACCACCGACGGCAAGATGTTCGACTCGTCGGTTGCGCGCAACCGGCCGGCGGTCTTCCCCGTCGACAAGGTTATCGCCGGATGGACCGAGGGGCTGCAGCTCATGGTCGAGGGCGAGAAGCGCCGCTTCTGGATCCCGGCCGGGCTCGCCTACGAGGGCAAGCCCGACCGGCCCCAGGGGATGCTCGTCTTCGACGTCGAGCTGCTCGACATCCTGCGCGTGCCGCCGGTGCCGCCGGACGTGGCCGCGCCGCCGGCCGACGCCGAGGTGACCGCCTCCGGTCTCGCCTCGAAGAAGCTCGCGGCCGGGACCGGCACCCGCCATCCCACCCGCGACAGCATCGTCAAGGTCCACTACACGGGCTGGACCACCGACGGTAGGATGTTCGACTCGTCGATCGCCAAGGGAGCCCCGGCTCTCTTCAAGCTCACCCAGGTGATCCCGGGCTGGACCGAGGGGCTGCAGCTCATGGTCGAAGGCGAGGAGCGCCGCTTCTGGATTCCCAAGAAGCTCGCCTACCGCGGCCAGCCGGGCAAGCCCGAAGGCATGCTCGTCTTCGACGTCGAGCTGGTGCAGATCACCAAGGAATAGGAATCCACTCTCTCTCCGGCCCAAGCCTCCGGGTGCCACCCGTGGTAGCATCCGAGGCTGAAAATCGCGTTTTTCCATCCGACCGGAGAGAGGAGATTCACCATGTTCTCGAAGCCCCGATGCTTCCTCTGGCTGCTAGTGGTCCTCGTGTTGGCCGGCCTGGCGGCCGGTCCCGCCTTCGCCCAGGAGACCGGCTCGATCTCGGGCAAGGTGCGCGGTGAGGACGGCTCCCCGATGCCCGGCGTCACCGTCCGGGTGAGCGGAGAGCTCCTGCCGGCCGGCCGGTCCGAGGTGACCGACGGCGACGGCGTCTTCGACTTCCAGCGCCTGCCCCCGGGTACGTATCAGGTGGTCGCCGAGCTGACCGGTCTCGGAACCGTGCAGCGCGAGGCGGTCGTCGCCCTCGGTACGAACACCCAGCTCGACCTCGTTTTGAATCCGTCGATGAGCGAGGAGATCACCGTCGCGGCGGTCGTCCCGATGATCGACCTCAAGTCGCCCGAGGTGCAGGTCAACTTCACCCAGGACGTCATCGAGGACCTGCCGATCACGCGCAGCTACAAGGGGCTCTTCCAGCTCGCTCCCGGCGTCTCCGAGAACAACCGCCTGGCCCCCAACGCCGGCGGTGCCCGGATGGACAACATCTTCCTGCTCGACGGCGTCAACATCACCAACCCGCACTACGGCGACCTCCTGCCCGACATCGCCGAGATCGACATCGACGAGGTGAGCATCAAGCGCGGCGGCGTCAGCGCCGAGTTCGGGAGGACCGGCGGCATGGTGGTCAATGCCATCACCAAGTCGGGGACCAACCAGTTCCATGGCCAGGGGCGCTACGAGTACCAGCCGGCGAATTTCGTGGCCGACAGCAAAGGCCCGATCCAGAACACGATCGACCGCGACGGCCCGGCCCTCGCCCTGGGCGGACCGATCCTCCAGAACAGCGTCTGGTTCTACGGCTCGGGCAGCTTCCCGTCGTCGACCACGACCGACCGCCGGAATCTCCTCGGCGCCCTTCCGGACCGCGAGCAGGAGACCGACGAGTACTTCCTGAAGCTGACCGCGAACCCGACACCGAGCCACTACCTCGCCGCCGCGGGGCGCTCGCGCGACACCACCACCAAGAACAACGGCATCGGCGCGAGCAGCCACCCGAGCGTCGCCTCCAACGACTCCACCGACTACCTGATCGGCACCGCCGCCTGGACGTGGAACATCACATCCGACAGCTTCATCGAGGCGAAGTACAACCACGACAAGGAAGAGAACGGGACCGACCCGGTCACCGACCTCGGCTACCGGCCGACGTTCGATCCGCTGCACCCCGAGCGGATGGGCCTGTTCACCACCACCCCCGACTTCATCGTCGGCGGCGCGACCGGCGTCGGCCAGTCCGTGGGCGGCGCTTCGCTGGCGGTCAACAACGACGACTTCAAGCGCGACGAGTGGCGCCTCACCTACCAGCTCTTCCGGGGCTGGTTCGGCACGACGCACGACATCCGGACGGGCATCTCCTACGAGGAGAACTCCGAGCGGCTGGAGCGGAGCGCCAACGGCTGGGGGAGCGTCACCTGGAACCCCACCACCCGCCTGTTCACCACGAGCTACACCTCGGCGCAGCCGCCGCACACCGGCCGCGGCGAGGCGTACGGCGTCTTCCTGCAGGACCAGTTCTCCCTCGGGGAGCGGACCACCATCACCGCCGGTCTCCTGGTCAACAAGGACCTCTACTATGGCGAGGGCCTGGGCGCCACGCCGGGCACCAAGACCAAGAAGAAGATCCTCACCTTCGACTGGGACCAGGAGATCCAGCCGCGCCTGGGGCTCACCTTCGTGCCGAACCGCGACCTCGGCGACAAGGTCTTCGCCTACCTCGGCCGCTACTACAACACCGAGAACAAGTCGCTGGTGCGCGCCGCCTCGCCGACCCGCATCTTCACCACGCGGGCGACCTTCGACGCCACGGGCCACCTGATCAGCGACGTTCCGGCCGCCAACACCCAGACCAAGAAGGTCGTGCCCGGGCTCGACCCGCAGTACACGGACGAGTACATCCTCGGCTATTCGCGCCCGTTCGCCGCGGCCTGGGCGATGAGCGTCTGGGGTCAGTACCGCAATGTCGGCTCCATCATGGAAGACATGAGCGCGGACGGCCTCGGCAACGGCCCCTTCCGGGTCGACCAGCTGCCGGGCGCCTACCGCCGCTACGAGGCCGCGACGCTCGAGGTCACGCGCATCCCGCGCAACGACCGCCTGTATGGATTGAACCTCAACGCGAGCTACACCTGGAGCCGGCTCAAGGGAAACTGGGACATCGACTACGCCGAGTCGCTGTTCTACAACTCCTCGTTCCTCCAGGACGGCCCGGGCGTGCTGATCACCGACAACCGCGACGGCCTGCTGCGCGGCGACCGGACGCACGTGGCGAAGATCCTCGCCACGGTCCGGCCCTGGGACCCGGTGCGGTTCGGGACCTACGTCCGCTACCAGAGCGGCGGCGCCTGGGAGGCGCGCGGCCTGCCGTCGCCGAACGTCTCCAGCTCCTCCTATGTCGCCTACCTGGAGCCCGCGGGCTCGCGGCGGATGCCGGACTGGTTGAACGTCGACCTGCTCGGCTCCTACGAATTCCGCTTCGGGAACGTCGGCCTCGAGCTGGAAGGGCGGGTGGTCAACGTCTTCGACAAGCAGGTGGCGCTCGCGGTCGACGACCGGCTGGTCCTCGGCCGCCCGGTGCCGTACCTGCCGAACAACCCGGCCTTTGGCACCGCGACCGAGGTGTCCTCGCCGCGGACCTTCGTGGCCTCAGCGATCCTGCGGTTCTGAGCCCCTCACCCCCTGACCCCCTCTCCCATCCCCACCCGCCCTCCGGGAGAGGGGGAATTCTCTTTAGAACGGGAGCGCTCGATCTCGCCGCCTCGGTTTGCGCGGCGCCCCCCTCTCCCGGTTGGGAGGGAGGGGATGGGAGAGGGGCCGGGGGTGAGGGGCCTCCTGATAGGATCTCGCCCATGAAGATCCTGAGAAGCTACATCTGCGGTCGCTGGCACGAGGCCTCGTCGGGTTTCGTGCCCTTGGTGGATCCGTCGACCGAAGAGGTCCTGGCGCAGGCTTCCAGCGCGGGCGTCGACTTCGGCGCCGTCCTCGACCATGCCCGCGAGCGCGGCGGACCGGCGCTCCGGGCTCTGACCTTCGCCCAGCGCGGCGTCCTCTTGAAGGAGATGTCCAAGGTCCTGCGCGACCACCGGGACGAATTGCTGGACCTCTCGCGCCGGAACAACGGCACCACGAAGTCCGACGGCTCCTTCGACGTCGACGGCGCGAGCGGCACCCTGGCCTACTACGCGGCGCTCTCGAAGTCGCTCGGCGACCGGCATTCGCTGGTCGAGGGCGAGGGCGTGCAGCTCGCCAAGACCGAGGGCTTCTGGGCGCAGCACATCCTGGTGCCGCGGCGCGGGGTGGCGCTCCACATCAACGCCTTCAACTTCCCGGCCTGGGGCTTCGCGGAAAAGGCCGCCTGCGCGCTCCTCGCCGGCATGCCGGTGATCACCAAGCCGGCGACCGCCACCGCCCTGACCACCGAGCGCTCGATCGAGCTGATCCTCGGGGCCGGCATCCTCCCCGAGGGAGCGCTCCAGCTCATCATCGGCTCGACCGGCGACCTGCTCGACCGGCTCGGGCCGCAGGACGTCATGGCCTTCACCGGCTCGGCGGACACCGCGCGCAAGCTGCGCAACCGGCCGAACCTGCTGGCGGCCAACACCCGGGTCAACGTCGAAGCCGACAGCCTGAACGCCGCGATCCTCGGCCCGGACGTGGAGCCGGAGGAGGGCTCCGCCGCCTTCGGCCTCTTTCTGAAGGACGTCGTCCGCGAGATCACCCAGAAGGCGGGGCAGAAGTGCACGGCCGTGCGGCGCATCCTGGCGCCCGCCGGCCGGATCGGAGCCGTCCAGGACGCCCTGATCTCCCGGCTCGGCGCGGTGGTGACCGGCAATCCGGCGGAGGCCGGTGTGACCATGGGACCTCTGGCCACGGAACAGCAGCTCCGGGACGCCGAGGAGGGAGTGGCCGAGCTGGCGAGGACGGCGCGGCCCGTCCACGGCACCGGGAAACGCATCGACGGCACGGGCGCGCCGGACGGTAAAGGCTTCTTCTTCGGCCCGACCCTGCTGCGGATGGACGACGCGCGGCATGCCGGCGCCGTCCACGAGCGGGAGGTGTTCGGCCCGGTGGCGACCCTCCTGTCCTACGATGCGAGCGCGGCCGCGGCCTCCGAGATCGCGGCCTTGGGCGGCGGCACCCTGGTCACCTCGGTCTACAGCGACGACGCCGGCTGGGTGGGAGATTTCCTGGCGAACGGCGGTGGAGCGGCCGGCCGCGTCTACGTCGGCTCGGAGAGCTCGGCGGCGGACGCCCCCGGCTCGGGGGCTGCCCTGCCGCAGGCGCTCCACGGCGGTCCCGGCCGGGCGGGCGGGGGCGAGGAGCTGGGCGGCCTGGTCGGTGTGAAGCTCTACCTGCAGCGGGTGGCGGTGCAGGGGAGCAAGACTCTGGTCAACGAAGTCACGGGGGTGAGCGCATGAACGAGAACAAGACCCACGATCAATCCCTTCGCGATCACCTCATCGAGCTGCTGAATTCCCGCAGCGCCCATCTCGACTTCGACCGTGCGATCAAGGGCCTGCCGTCCGAGCTGCGCGGCAGGAAGGCTCCGGGCCTGCCGCACACCGTCTGGCAGCTCGTCGAGCACCTGCGCATCGCCCAGGAGGACATCCTGGACTTCAGCCGCAACCCCGACTACAAAGCGCCGAAGTGGCCCGACGACTACTGGCCGGCCACCGAAGCGCCGCCTTCCGAAGAAGCCTGGGACCAGAGCGTCGAAGCCTTCCACCGCGACCTCCAGGCGATGAAAGACCTGGTGCTCGATCCCGGGACCGACCTGTTCGCGACGATCCCCTGGGGAAAAAGCCAGACCATCCTCCGCGAGGCCCTCCTGGTCGCGGACCACAACGCGTACCACGTCGGGCAGATCGTGATGGTGCGGCAGGGGCTGGGGGCGTGGTAGGGGCTACTTAAGGTCTCTCAATCTGCGCGAAAAGCGTTCCAGGAGGTCTTCGGTAATGTGACGTGGATTGCTTTGCCGAATCGCATTGGCAATGGTGACGGCGGTATCGATCGCCAAGTGATGGCCTGCCGCGAGTCGGATCATCAACTCCAGTCCCCAGAGCACCGGGACCGAGAGCTCTTCGCAGGCTCTCCGGAGTGCCCGGTCATTGGTCACGCAGGCCCAGCCGGCATCGCGCGCCAGGATCAGGCAGAGCCGATCATGAAACGAGAGACGTCCGCGGCGCTTTCCTGCCTCCAAGAGCTGGTCGAGGGATTCTTCCATGATCTGTAAATCGAGGCGCGCGCATTCGTCCGGGTCGATCCTGGGGACTTCCTGCAGAACCTGACGAGGAATGTGAACTGTGCCAATGTGACGGCTCACCAATTGGAGAACTGTCACATCCGCCGCAAGATAATCGATGAGCACATTGGCATCGACGACCAGCGACCGCCCCCGCGCGCTCGTCAAGCAGAAGAGCCCTATTCCATCCACGAAGCCGAAAGCTGCCGCATCTCTTCGAGCGGGAGCCCCAGGATCTCGGCGCCGCGGGCGAGGGTGATCTCGTTTTTCTCCACGGCCCGCCGGACCAGCCGGGAGAGCCGGTCCTCCATGAAGTCTGCGGGTGAGAGGTCTTCCGGCTCGCCAGCCCGCGAGGGCTCGGGGAAGCTGGCCCGGAAGACGTCCGCAGCGATGGCGTCGGGCTCGTCGTCCTTGAGCAGAGTCCGCCCGGTTCGCCTCTTGACCTCCGCCTGGAAGCGTCGCCAGATCTCGGGACCGTAGGCGCCGGTTTCGCTCAGCCGGTACAGGACGGTCCGATAGCTGACCCGGAACATTCTCTTGACCTTCAACACCCGGTCGACGAGCGCGATTCCGCGGGTCTCTTCCCACTCTTTCGCGAAGACCTCCTGGGGCATGAGGAAGTGAGACGCGAAGAGGTTGGCCTCGCGTTCCTGGCGCTTCTCTTCTTCCTTGTGGACCACATCGTAGTCCTCCAGATGAAGGACCAGATGGGCGAGCTCATGAGCGGCGGTGAAGATCCAGCGCTCGACGGAGATCCGCTCCCAGACGTTGACGGCGATGGCCGGTCCACCGTCCGCGGTGGCCACCGAGAGGCCGAAGAAGGCGTCGGACGCGACGCGGAGCGGCAGCACCTTGATCCCGTTGGCCTCCAGCAGGCCGCAGATGTCTCGCACGGGCTCGCTGGGGCGGATTCCGAAGTGTTCCCGGGTCGCTGCGGCCGCCTCCGCCGGGGAGAGGTTGCCGCCGAGCGGCACCAGCCTCGGCTCGATCCGGTCCTCCAGGATCTCCTCCAACTCGTTGAAATCGCGCAACCGGCTGCCGACTTCGACCAGGATCTGCTCCCGGGTGTTCAGCCGCTGGAAGGAGCGGAACCTGACATGGCGCAGCTCGAGAACTGGCGTGACCAGGTCCTGAATGCCGACCTCCAGCGCCCGAGCGAGCGCCTGGAGGGTCTCGGCCCGGGGCAAGGACGCGCCGGTCTCGAGGTTCCGATAGGCGAGGCGGGTGATGCCGGCTGCCACAGCCACATCTGCCTGGGTCAGTCCTTGCGCCACCCGTAGCCGTCGAAGGTTCGCCCCGATTGCCGAGTCCGTCATTGTCACCTCAGAGGCAATTCTATCCACACCAACAAGATTTGTCGAGAAGCATAGCAGGGGAGAGCTCCCTTCGATCCTGTGCGCCTTTCGAGGGTCGGCCTCGCAAGAGTGGCGAGCCCAGCGATCGAGGGCTGGGCTCGCCGGGAGTGTGGCTAGGCGGGGTGGCAGCCTCTGGCGCAGTCCGCGTCCGCGAAGCACTGATTGGTGTAGGTGACGCCGTTGTTGCAGGTGACCGGCGCGTAGATGAACGGACAGATCGCGTTCGGATCTGGCACGCACTTGTCGGCGTAGGAGACCGCTCCCATACCCGTGAGAGCGAGACCCAGGAGGAACGCGCGGATAGATGTAGCTCTCTTCATTGTGTCTCCCTTCTACTTCTGCTTGGACACCGCCCCGCCCCGGGCCGTCACACTGACCGGCCCGGGTCGAGGCTGAGAGCTACTCTACTCCGCCATGGCGACTCATGCAAATGTCTCGATGATTCCTGGGCTCACCGCGTCAGAGGACCTCCTCGTACAGCGGCGTGTCCGGTTGGCTCATCTGGTAATACGTCACCTTTGCCGTGCGGGCCGTATCGTCGAGATCGAGAATCACGAAGCCGTGATCGTAGACGGGGCCGGAGATGGAGAGCTCCACCTTCTTTCCGGGATTTTTCGGATCGTCCACCAGGACGGGCAGGGGGCTGACGTTCTTGATCGGGTCGTACGGGCTCGGATCGAGGAACGACGGGATCGCGCCGTGGCCGATGCAGCGGCCTTTGTCGAGGCCCACGAAGGGCTCGTAGATGCAGAGGTTGTGCTCGTGCCCCCAGAACCAGGCCGCCACGTCGCCGGCCGCCTTGAGCTTCTGCCAGCTCGCCTGGAGCTTGGGATTGATCGCGCCCTGGCTGGGACCGCTCCCCGTCTTGCCGATGGCGCTGAACGCCGAGAAGAGCTGGTGGTGCGAGAGGAGGATCGTGCGGCCGCCGTTTTGGGAGAAGCGGCGGACCTTGTCCACGTGCCAGGCCTCCTCGGTCGGCTCGAGGAAGGTGACGTTGCCGGTCACGTCGAAGGGATCATGGTCGTGCAGCCCGGTGTCCATACCGAGGAGCTGCCAGCTTGGCGAGCGCAGGGCGAAATAGCTCGCCTTCTGCGTCCAGCCCGGTTTGAACGGCGGGCTGGGATTGAGCTGCGGCATCAAGCCGTAGAAACCTTCGCCGCCGGAGTAGACGTCGTGGTTGCCGCACAGGTTGAAGACCGGGACCTGGCCGGCGCTCCGGTCGAACACGCGGTCGACGATGGCGAGGAAGTACTTCTGGCATTCGTCCGGCGTGGCGGCGTAGTAGATGTCGCCGAGATGGATCACGACGTCGGGATCGTGGGCTTTCACCTGCTGCAGGAGATCCACGGCGTCCGAGGTTCCGGTTCCCCAGTCCGCCACCAGCGCGATACGGGCGTTGGCGGGGAGGCCTTCGATCACGAAATCGTCCATGTTCTTGTAGGTGACGTAGGGGATTTCGTGCTTCGAGCCGTCGAGACCGAAAACCTTGATGTACTGGGTGACCGCCTCCGCCCAGGCCGGATCGCAGGTGCTGAACTGGAGGTCGTTTTCGAGCTGCTCGGCCTTGGCGGTGTCGCCCTTGGCCCGAGCGAGGAGGATGCGGGCGGAGAGCGAGGCGCAGTCCTTCACCGTCTGGCCGAACGATTCCGGCTGGACGGTGCCGTCCGCCGGCGGTGCGGGAGCCGGCGGCGCCTCGCCGCTCTGTTCGATCTCTGCCGCGACCTCTGCCGCGGCCCTCACCACCGGATTGTCCATGGTGGGGCGCTGCGGGTCCGCGGAGGCGGACTCGGGTTGGGCGACGCCGTTGCGTTCGTCGATCCGCTTGGCGACGTCCTCGGCGAGGCTCTGGAACAGCGAACCCATGCCGGTCGGATGTGTCTTGATTGGTGTCACGCTCTTTCTCCTCAGTACGTCTTCAGAAATTCGATCAGGTCCCACTTCTCGTCGTCGGTGAGATCGGTGCCGTAGAGGTGGCCCTGGTTGGAGTTTCCCGCCCCGGTGGTGTCGAGCAGATAGCCAGCCGCCTCGGCCTCCTTGCCTTCGGAGATGAAGCCCATTTTCACCGGATCGTAGACCTCATAGCCCTTGTAGAAACGGGTGGGGCGCTGCGCGATGGGCTGCAGCAGGTCCCAGAGCGTTGGCACCGAGCCGTTGTGCAGATAGGGCGCCCGCGCCCAGGTGCCGTCGATGGGCAGGTTGGCGTAGCCGTCGGTCTTGCTGTAGGAGTCGAAGACGAAAGGCGGCTCATGAATCGAATGGAACGCGGTCACCAACCCCTGGGTGAACGAGTCCAGCCGGTGGCGGTCGGTCGCGATCTCGGCGATCGGGGTGACCGTGCCGACCTTCGGCGAGCCGAAGGCGTGGCAGCTCGCGCAGTTGCTCTGGAAGAGCGCTGCGCCCTTCTGGGCCCGTGCTTGATCGATCGGGTACGGGAACTTCGGAGGCGGCAGCTGGAGGACGAAGTCGGTGACCTTCTTGAAGTGGCTCTCGATCACCGAGTCGGGCGTGGCGCCGACGGCCATGGCGGCGGCGTAGTTCCGCTCGTTGATGTTGTCGTTGTTGCCGTCCCAGTGCAGGTGCATCTTCGCGCTCGCCCGCGCCTGCTGGTTCCAGATCGCCGGCAGGTCGACGGTGCCGATGGTGCCGTCGTCCGGCAGGTGGAAGACCGTGATCTTGGTCGGGTTGAACGTGTCGGTGCGGCCGCGTCCTTGCGGCGGACGGTCGTGCTCCTTCTGCCAGGCGTAGGCGGAGGCCTGCATGGCGAGGCCCGACTTGGCGATCGGGATGATCGCATAGCGGTAGACCTTGTCCTGGAACCAGCTCAGCTTCTGCTTCTCTTCGATCTTTCCAACCACGTTGTCCGCCGTGAAGCGCTTGTCGGCGGCGCAGCCGTAGAGGAACCATTGGAACGCTTGGAGGTCGAGCTGGTGGGACGGTCCGCCCAGGGCGAGCTGCTGCGGCGCACCGGGCTCGGTGTGATAGGCGCCGGTGTGGCAGAAGGCGCAGTTCGGCTCGACGCTGGGATAGCCGATCTGGCGGTGCGCGAGCCCCACCGGCAGGCTCTTTCCCGGCTCATAGATCAATCCCAGCGAGGCCCAGCCGTCCTTGCCGTTGTTGGGCAAGAGGTCCGGGCAGATTTCCGGCAGCACGTCGAAGACGTATTCGGGGATGCGGTTCGCCATGCTGAGCCCGATGGCCGCGTACTTGTACTGATCGGCAGGATCGGCGAATTCGAGGTCGGGCTCGGCCTTGATCAGGTTGACGTAGATCCCGTAGCCGAGGAAGCCGACGAGGGCCAGCGCGACCACCGCGAGGGCGAGGTCGAGGGGCGAGCGGAGGAAGCGGCCCACGTCCGCGAGCATCCGGCGGAGGGTGGCCGCGAGGTTCGCGAGCTCCATCTTGTAGGCGCCGGGCATCCCGCGGTGCAGGAAGAATCCGAGCGCGAGCGCCAGGATCCCTTCCACCACGAAGAAGAGGCGGCTAGGCCCGGTCAGGTCCCAACGGAAGATCTGGGTGAGCCAGAAGATGGAGAGGAGAGCGCGCGCCACGACGGCGAGCCAGGCGTAGACCCGCCAGCGCACCGGGTTCGCGGCGGCCGGCAGCGAGAAGATGCCGATCTGCAGGACGAGGAGCGCAGCATTGCCCAGCCAGACGTAGTTGAACGGCACGAGCGAGGTCCCCAGCCACTGCGCGACCGTGGCGGGCGCGAACAGGCCCGGGATCGCGAAGACGGCTTCGACGAGCACGGCGATCCAGAGCACCCAGCGGAAGCGGGCCAGGTCGGCGGCGCTCGCCGGCTCCGCGGCCGGCTCGGCAGCGGCAGCCGTCGCGGCGGCGCCGGTGCCGCGGAAGCCGAAGGTCAGGAGCACCAGGAAGATGACGCAGAAGGCGCCGTCCATCATCCAGAAGTTCTCGATCGGCCCCCCGAGGTGCCAGCGCGAGTTCTGCCACAGCCAGAACGACGCGGCCATCCCGCGGCCGACCACCGACAGCCAGGCGTACAGCTTGTAGCGGATCGGATCTTTGCCGGCCGGCATGTAGAACACCGTGGCGATCCCCAGAACCAGACCCGCGTTGGCGAGCCAGGCGTACGACAGGGCCGAGGAGCCTGGCCCCAGCACGGTGTCGAACACGTCGGGTTGGAAGATCGCCGGGAGGATGAAGCCGAGGTTCGCCAGGATCCCCAGCCAGGTCAACCGGCGAAACCACTGCAGCCACTGATTCATGATCTCTCCTTTTCCTGTGCGCTGCTTTGCATCAAACCTTCTGGGTCTTCTCGAGGTGCTCGAGGATCAGGGGGTAGATGTCCCGGGCCGCGTTTTCCCCGAAGATACAGTCGATGTGTCCATATCCCGGAATGACGTGGCGGTCGTAGAGCTGCGGCCCGTTCTGCGCGCAGAGCAGGTCGTAGGTCACCTTGGTGCTGTCCGGAAGATAGCACCGGTTCTCTGCGCCGTGGATGAAGCGGATCGGCTTGGCGAGCCGGTCCAGGTGCGGCATGTAGACGTCCTTGTCGTCGTGGGACACGACCTTCTTTTCGCGCACCATGAGCGCCAGGTGCTCGAAGGTGGAGATGTTGCCGACGCCGAACAGCTCGTGGAGGTTGTCGTGGATCCGCTCGCCGAGCTGCTCGTGCTGGTAGAGGAGCGAGTACAGGAAGCTGATGCGGTGGCAGACCGGGCTGTGGCAGTGCTGCCCCTTGGGCTCGGGCGCGAGCTTGAGCACCTTGTCGAACAGATGGCTCTTCCATCCGGAGTCGGAGGTGGTGTACGCGGTGAGCGACTTGACTCCCAGGGCGTCGAGCAGATTGGGCAGATGGAGGCCGCTCTTGACCTCCGCCGTGGTGCCGGCGAGCAGGTTGGTGGCGATCTGCGAGCAGACGATCGAGCGCACCCCTTCGAGGCCGGCGAGCATCGACATGAAGAAGGTGTTCGAGCCGTAGCAGTGGACCACCGCCTGAATCGTCTCCGCGCCGGTGATCTTGCGAATGAGAGCCACCGCTTCGGGGTGATCGATCGTGGCGATCTGATCGCCGTTCGACTGCTTTTGGCTCGCGGGGAGCGCGATGCTGACGCGGAAGTCGAACAGCCAGACGTCGTACTGGTTGGCATAGAGGTATTCGAGGAGGTTCGTCTCCGGGAGATCGGTCGAGAAGATCCCGCTCGACACGCCGGCGCCGTGGACGAGGAGCACAGGGCCGCGGGTGCCCCCCTGATAGCGGGTGAGGCGGAGGTCGACGCCGTCGCTGGTCGTAAAGTAGTGGACCTCGGGAGCGCCGGCGCGGAGCGTCCGCTTCTTGCGCGGCGTCGCTTCCGGATTGAAGTACTTGTCCGGCACGAAGACCCCGCCGTAGGCCTCGAACAGGACGCCGGCGAAGAACGTGCCGAAGCGGGCGAGCGCCTCGACCTGCGTCTTGAGGTCCGGGGCATTGATCGCTTTCATCGTGGTCATCTGGCGCGCGAAATCGAGCGGCTCGATGTGGAGGATGCCCTTGCCGAAAACCGGCGCGCTCTTGTCCGGGCCGTCGTAGACCGTGACGTAGAGAGTGGTCGTCTGCGGCCACAGCTCGGTGACGCAGGAGTCGTCGACCTTTTTGAAGCCGTGGAAGTAGTAGCTCTTGCCTTCCACCGAGTCCAGCTTCAGGCGGTACTCCATGTTGCGGACGTCGACTCCCTCCGGATTGGTGATGAAGAGATTGAACGTCCCGTCATCGACCGTGAGCGGCTCGGCGGAGAGCGCGCGCGACGAGACGGTGCCGACGATGGTCGCGACGTGCTCGGGCTTGTCGATCAGGGCGTTCACGTCGTCCGCCTGGACCGTGAGGGTGAACTGCATGGACGAGTCGGACTCTTTCCCCTGCTCCTCGGCGCGCTGGTAGTCGTCCTTGACGACGGTCGAGAAATACCCCTTCATCGTTTCGGTGAAGCGGACTCCTACGGTCTGCGCGGACACCGCCACCTGCCGCGGCTTGGAGGGCAGGGTCATGTCGGCCACCCAGCCGCGCTCGGCGCAGAGGAGATGCATGGCGCGCTCCGAGAGGGCCGAGATGGTGAGGAGCGGGTTCACCCCGAGGCTCAATGGAACGATCGATCCGTCGGTCACATAGAGGCCGTCGTAAACGGCGTCGCCGGTGGCGCCGCTGAACACCTGCCCCTTGTGATTGATCGCGCCGGAGCGCGCGTCCTCGCCCATGCAGCAGCCGCCGAGCGGATGGACGGAGATCAGGCTGTCGCCGAGCGGCTTGGTCCAGATCGGGTCGCGGACGAAGATGCCGCCCAGGGTCTCGCTCACCTGGATGAGCTTGTCGTTGATCGTCTGGAAGATCTGTTCCTTCCCCACCTCGGGCCAGTCGATGCGCAGGCGATCGTCGGCCAGCATGAGCTGTCCTTCGCTGCCGTCGTGGGCCATGACCAGATAGGTCTGGGTGTTGTCGACGGCGCCGCGGTAGGAGCCGCAGAAGAGGCTCTCGGCGGACCGGAGACGTTCCACCAGGCGCGCCGTCTTCGAGTCCAGCTGCTGTCCGATGATGTCGCCGAGCGCGGCGAAGGAGGCGGGAAGGAGCGGCGCGAGAGCGCCCGGGATCGAGCCCTCTTCGATCACGAATCCCTGGCGAAAATCCTTGGTGTCGCGCAGGTCGATGATGCCGGTGATGCACGGACCCACGGGCGGCAGCTCGCCGGGCTTGCGGGTGCCGAAGCCGATGCCGTGGATCGGGCGGTTGCAGTCGAAAGCGAACGCGAGGACGTCGCCGTTGCCGGAGAAGTGGGCGCCGACCTGGTCGGAGAGCGGAAGGCCGTTCTGCCGCGAGCGCAGGAGGATCTCGCTCGATCCGAGGGTCCCCGCGGAGAGGATCACGACGTCGGCCGTCACGAAGAGGTCCGGCGCCTTGAACTTCTGGCGCCCGTCGCCGAGCAGCTCATAGTGTACGATCCAGCGCCCCTCGCGCCGCTCCACGGAGCGGACGGAGACCTCGGTGAAGACCTCGGCGCCGTAGTTCCAGGCGTCGGGGAGGTAGTTCATGAGGGTCGTGTTCTTCGCCCAGTGGTTGCAGCCGGAGACGCAGTCGCCGCAGTTGATGCAGGCTTTCTGCGGCACGCCGGCGGGGGAGAGCCCGTCGCGGAACGTGACGTTGATCGGCGGGCGGTAGAAATTCTTGGCGCTGCCGACCGACGCGGCGCTCGCGCCGAGGGCGTCGAGCTTGGCGAGCGCGGGGTAGTCGGCCGGATACGGATTGGGGCGAAGCATGGCCTCGGCGGCCTGGTAGCCCGCCTCGACGAGGGTCGGCAGGTCGGCGATCACCTGGGCCGGCCAGCGGGGGTCCGCCCAGACCGCGGGGACGGCCCGCAGCGCGACGTTGGCGTTGATCAGCGAGGTGCCTCCCAGGCCGCACCCGACGACCGCGTTGATGTACTTGTTGACGTGGAAGTCGAACATCCCGAGGCGCGATCCGATGCGGCCGTCGGGCGTGTTGAGCTGGACCTCCTCCAGGGCTTCGGGCTCGGTGTCCGGATACTCCCCGGGAATGATCTCGCGGCCGCGCTCGAGAAGACAGACCTTCTGGCCGGCGCGGGCCAGGCGGGAGGCGGCGATTCCTCCGCCGTAGCCGGAGCCGACGACGACGGCGGTGTAATGGTCCTTCATGGATTCGATGGGCGATGACAATCGCGTCATGGGCACTTCCTCCGCTCGAATGGATCGATGAGCTGCTCGGGTGTCTCGGAGCAAGAGGCCTGCCGACCCGCGAAGGAAGGCGAAATCGGCTCCAAGAGCTTGAAATGACAAGGGTTCGGCGGTTTGGGACGCCCGGTGCTCCCAGGCGGGATGGCGTGTCGCCGACGTGTCGGTCCGGAAACCGACGTGTCGAACGACCGGCAGAACAGGTGCAAGGGCATCCGCGGTAGCTCCCTGGCCTCGGGATTGGTCGACCGGGATTGTAGCAGGAAAAGGAGCAGGAAATATCCGGCTTCAGCGGCAGGTCGCGCCGGAGCAGTGACGCAGCTTCGCCAGACGGGCCGCGAGGGTGGCGCGCACCTCGGCGAGCTGCGGATCGCCGTCGCGGCTGTCGAGCTGCTGCGGGTCTGTCTGGAGGTCGTACAGCTCTCTCTCGCCGCTGTCGTACTCGACGTAGACCCAGCGGCCGGTGCGGATCGCGGCGTACGGGAGCTTGGCGCGCCGGCCGTGGCTGAAGCCTTCGAGCAGCAACGCCCGGTCTTTCTCCAGGCCCGGATCGCGGGCCAGGGGGAGGAGGGAGCGGCCGTCCTCGACGCGGCCGGCATGGGCTCCGGCGAGGGCGAGGATGGTCGGCGCGAGGTCGATGTTGCCGACGATCTGCCGCGCCGTGGCGCCGGCGGGGAAGCCGCCGCCGCGGATCAGGAGCGGCACATGGGTAGCTTCCTCGTACGGGTAGTACTTGCCGTCCGGGAGCCGGTGCTCGCCGAGGAAGAAGCCGTTGTCCGAAGTGAAGATGATGACCGTGTTCTCGAGCTGGCCGGTCTCCTGGAGCGCGCCGACGAGCCGCTCCACCAGCTCGTCCACGGCGAGCAGCGAGGCGAGCCGCGCCCGGTGGATGCGCAGGATCTCCTTCCACCGCTTCGGGATGAACCGCGGCCGCTCCTGGATGTAGGACGGCTTGTCGAGGACGTCCGCCTCGTTGAACGAGGCCTTGTGCGGCAGCCTGGCGCGATGGAGGCGCCCTTGATGGCGGGGCGCCGGCCGGACGGTGGCTTCGGTGCCCGCCCCGTCGCCTCCCTCGAGGTGGGGCGCGAGGGGCGTCACGGTCATGAAGAACGGCTGGCCGGTTCCGGCGCGGTCGCGGATGACCTCCTCGGCCTTCGCGGCCAGGACGTCGGTCTGATAGTCGGCCGGCTTGTCGCCGTAGGTCACCAGCCTGCCGTCGTCGTCGACGGTGTAGCCGTACATCTGATAGGTTGAAGGGTCTACCAGGCCGAACCAGCGCGACCAGCCCGGGGGTACCGCCGGCGGGGTCGTCACGCCGTAGAAGTTCAGGTACTTGCCGAGATGCGCGGTGTAGTAGCCGGCGCTCTGCAGCCAGACCGGCAGGGTGTTGGTGTGATCCAGCCGGCCGTAGCCGCCATTCGGCGGTCCGTTGTCGAGCACGTCGTTGTTGTGCGCGTACTGGCCTGTGAGGAGGGTGGCGCGCGACGGGCAGCACAGGGGGGTGGTGACGTAGTCATTGGAAAAGGTGGTCCCGTGCGCCCCGAGGAGCGCCTGCGTCCTGGTCAGGACCCACATGTCGTCGAGCCGCTGGTCGTCGGACATGATCACCAGGATGTTGGGGCGGGAGGGCGAGGCAGCCGTCGAGTGGATCCAGAAGATGCCAGCCAGGCAGACCAGGATCACGACGAGGGCGGCAATCGGGACCAGGAAACGGCGGAGCTTCATCGGCGCGGATGGTAGCACCACGGCCGCGGCTGTCCGGCTGTCCCGTATAGGTTCTTCCGCCGCACTCCTGCTTTTGGAGGGCTTCAGGCAGAGGTGGCAGGGCGCAGCCGCGACCGCCCGGAGGGGCGGGAATTCTTTGTCGCGTAGACGCATTGCAAAGGAGGCATGGCCGGTCCTGGCGCCGCCTTCGACCTCCCGACAAATCCCAAAGGAGAGCGCATGTTGGGAATCACCGAAAGACTCGAGGAAAACCCGCTTCGCAAGGAGCTGATCCATCATCCCTTCTTCAAGGAGGTCAGGACCGCCGACCTGACCCGCGAGCAGGTGAGCGTGTTCCTGGGGCAGTGGTGGCATCCGCTGCACTACTTCCCGAACTTCCTGTCTCGCACCATCGACCAGGTGCCGGTGCTGGAGATGAAGACCGCGATCTGCAAGATCCTCTACCAGGAGCTGGGCGAGGGCGATCCGGCGCGCGCGCACGAGCGGATCTACGTCACCACCATGGAGGATGCGGGCTTCGACCGCGCGAGCGTGGCGGAGGCGGCGCCGTTCGAGGAGACCCGCCGGCTGGTAGAGCGCTACGAGGAGGCCTCGGCGGAACGGCTGAGCGCCCTCGGCTTCGTCTATGGCACCGAGGTGGCGGACCTGGCCATGGTGGCCGGTATCGGCAACGCCGTCCGCCGGGTGTCGGGCCTGCAGGACCTGCCCTGGGTGGACATCCACATCCAGCAGGAGCCGGACCATGTGGAGCAGGCGAACGAGGCCCTGGAGGCCGGCTTCACGCCCGCGGAGGTGGAGACGATCGTCGCCGGCGCCGAGGAGATGTGGACCCTCTGGATCGACTTCTTCAACCGCCTGCGTCAGGTGATGTTCGGAACCCTGCCGGTGGAGGCCGAAGCGGCCGTCGCCACCGCCTAGACGATCCGCGCCTTCCCTCCCCTTTCGAGGAGCTGTGGTGATCGAGACCCCAGTCGGTGCCCGAGGTGTCGGGGCCGGGCTCTCGACGTTGGCCGGGTTGCTCAAAGCCCGCGCCGCGGAGAGCCCCGGCCGCGAGGCGTACCTTTTTCTTGCCGAGGGCGAAGCCGAGGCCGAGCGCCTGACCTGGAGCGAGCTCGATGCGCGCGCCCGCGCCATCGCCTTCGTGCTCCGGGAGTCGGTGCCCGCGGTCCTCCCCGGCGAGCGGGCGCTGCTCCTCTATCCCCCCGGTCTCGATTTCGTCGCCGCCTTCTTCGGCTGCCTGTACGCCGGCGTGGTGGCGGTGCCGGCCTATCCGCCGCGCCTCCACGACCGCGCGCAGTCGCGCTTGCGGGCCATCGCCCGCGACGCCGCGCCGCGGGTCTGCCTGACCACCTCCGGCATCGCCTCCAGGGTTGCCGGCGCCGGAGCGCTCGCCGAACGGGTGCCCGAGCTGGCGGCCGCGCGCTGGATCGCCACCGACACCCTGCCGGCGGACGGCTCGGCCCCGGACCTGCCCGAGCCGGACCCGGATGCGGCCGCCTTCCTGCAGTACACCTCGGGCTCGACGGCGACCCCGAAGGGGGTGATCGTCACCCATGCCAACCTGGCGCACAACGAGCGGATGATCGGCGCGGCCTTCGGCATGGACGAGGAGTCGGTCGTGGTGGGCTGGCTGCCGCTCTACCACGACATGGGGTTGATCGGGAACGTGCTGCAGCCGCTCCACGCCGGCGCCCGCTGCGTGCTGATGTCGCCGGCGGCCTTCCTGCAGCGCCCCCGGCGTTGGCTGGAGGCGATCCACCGCTACCGGGGGACGGTCGGCGGCGGCCCCAACTTCGCCTACGAGCTGTGCGTCCGCAAGGTGGCGCCGGGCGAGCGGGAGGGGCTCGATCTGTCGAGCTGGCGCGTGGCGTTCAACGGCGCCGAGCCGGTGCGCGCCCACACCCTGGAGACTTTCGCTCAGGCCTTCGCCCCCTGCGGCTTCAGGGCAGAGGCTTTCTACCCGTGCTATGGCCTGGCCGAGGCGACCCTCTTCGTGACCGGCGGCGACCGGAGCCGGCCGCCCCGGATCGAGGACCGCCGGGTGGGGAGCGGCCACGCCTGGGACGCACAGCGCCTCACGATCGTCCACCCCGACACCCGGGAGGAGCTGCCGCCGGGGGTGGAGGGCGAGATCTGGATCGCGGGGCCGAGCGTCGCGGCCGGCTACTGGGGCAACCCCGAGGCCACGGAGCGCGACTTCCGGGCCCGGCTGGCGACCGGCGAGGGTCCCTTCCTGCGCACCGGGGACCTCGGCGTCCTGCGCGGCGGCGAGCTGTTCGTCACCGGCCGGATCAAGGACCTGATCATCCTGCGCGGGCGCAACCACTACCCCCAGGACATCGAGCTGACCGCGGAGAGGAGCCACCCGGATCTCCACCCGGGGGGCGGCGCGGCGTTCGCCGTGGAGATCGACGGCGAGGAGCGGCTCGTGGTGGTCCAGGAGGTGTCGCGGCGGCACGGCAGCTCGGAGGAGATCGCCGCCGCCGTGCGCCAGGCGATCGCCGAGGAGCACGAGGTCCAGCCCTGGGAGGTGGTCCTGGTGCGGGCCGGCACGGTGCCGAAGACCTCCAGCGGCAAGGTTCAGCGCAGCGCGTGCCGGGCGCAGTATTTGGGGGGGGAGCTGAATGTGGTGGGGCGGAGTCCTCACCCCCTAGCCCCCTCTCCCATCTCCCACCCGGCCCCCGCCGGGAGAGGGGGAACCTCGGATCTGGAAGCGTTCCTGTGCGCGCGGGCGGCGGAGGCGCTCGGCCTTTCCCCGGCGATGGTGGACCCGGAGCGCCCTCTTACAGCGCTGGGGCTCGACTCTCTCTCCGCGGTGGAGCTCCAGGGGGCCGTGGAGGCAGAGATCGGGGTGCCTCTCCCGCTGGCCGACCTCCTCGAAGGCGCGGACGTCCGATCGCTTGCACGGCGGCTCGCCGAAAGCCTCGAAGAAGGTCGAGCCAGCGAGGCGCCTCGGGTGGTTTCCGATCCCGCGGCGGACCAGCCGTTGTCGGTCGGGCAGAAGGCGCTCTGGTTCCTGGAGCGGCTGGCGCCGGAGGGCGGGGCCTACAACATCGCGGTGGCGGCGCGCGTCCGCGGGCTCGACGTGCCAGCTCTGCAACGCGCCCTGGCCCGGCTGGTGGCGCGGCATCCGGCTCTGCGGACCGTCTTTCCTCTGGTTGGAGACGAGCCGGTCCAGAGGATCCTCCCCGAGGCGGAGGTAGATTTCGCGGAGGGGAAGACGGGGCTGGCGGAGGAGGCTTGGCGGCCGTTCGATCTCGCCCGTGGACCTCTGCTGCGGGTGCGCCTCTTTGGCGACGTGCTGCTCCTGGCCGTCCATCACATCGTCGCGGACTTCTGGTCGCTGGCGGTGATGGCGAGGGAGTTGGGCAGGGACGTTGCGGAGCTGCCGCCGCTGCCGTTCCGCGTTTCCGATTTCGCGCGCCGACAGCCTGAGCGGCTCCCGGCTTTCTGGAGCGCGGCCCTGGAGGGGGTGCCCGATCTGGCCCT
>Ga0137375_10000939_pt1 | contig 32862 bp, 30 predicted proteins | sample SagtaG_24_FD_104936 | JGI IMG/M metagenome (GOLD analysis project Ga0137375, IMG submission 104936) | Vadose zone soil microbial communities from Sagehorn Ranch, Mendocino, California, USA - Sage1_R_113_16 metaG | ecosystem: Environmental > Terrestrial > Soil > Vadose zone | place: USA... | reverse complement strand
TTTCCGATGCGCAAGTTGCTCGACTGGGCGCCGCACTGGCAGGCGCTCGAAGCCGACCCCAACCCATTCGCCGTCGTGGTGCTCGCTCACCTGAAAACGCTGGAGACGCGACAAGCGCCTGCGGATCGGCAGGTCTGGAAGGTGCGCCTGGTCAAGGGGTTGTACAGCCGTGGCTTGAGCGCAGAAGATGTGCGCCAGCTGTTTCGGTTCATCGATTGGATGATGGAACTGCCCCGGCCGCTGGATAAACTGTTCTGGGACGAATTACACCAGTATGCGGAGGACAAGCGTATGCCTTTTATCACCACCCCCGAACGCCTCGGCCTGGAAGAAGGCCTGCTGAAGGGCATTGAAGTGAGCCTGAGAATCAAGTTCGGTCCCGAAAGCCTCAAGGTATTCCACGAGATCCGCCAACTGGAAAACGTCGAGTTGCTCCGCCGCGTCCTTGAGGCGATCGAAACCGCTCCGACACTGGACGAACTGCGGCGCACTTGGGCCTCGTGAGCAGGGAAAATGGGGAACTCGTGCGGGAAGTCCACGATGCCCTGGTGATCGGCGGCGGCCCTGCCGGGGCGACGGCTGCATTACTTCTAGCGCGCGCTGGCTGGTGCGTCGTGCTCCTCGAACGCAAAGCCTTCCCCCGGCGCAAGGTCTGCGGCGAATACCTGTCCGCGACCAACCTGCCCCTACTCGACCGCCTTGGTGTCGGCACCGCCTTTCGCACGCTCGCCGGTCCGCCGGTGAGCCGCGTGGGCCTGTTTGCCGGCGATGTGGTGTTGAGCGCGGACCTGCCTCGGCCCGGCGCCGAAGCGGAATGGGGGCGTGCCCTGGCCCGTGAACACCTCGATACCCTGTTGCTGACCGAAGCAGCCCGCGCCGGCGTGGATGTGCGTCAGCCCTGGTCCGCGACGGCCCTGCGCGAAGAGGGCGACGGTTATCTCTGTTTCGCGGAGACGGCGGGATCGGCGACACCGATCGAGTTGCGTTCTCGGGTGGTGATTGCCGCGCACGGCTCGTGGGAGTGCGGGGAACTGCCGACGCAACCCCGACGCGAGCCGGCGCGTCCGTCCGACCTGTTCGGCTTCAAGGCCCACTTCCTCGACAGCGAGCTTCCGGCCGGATTAATGCCGCTGCTGGTCTTCCCGGGCGGCTACGGCGGCATGGTCCATTGCGACGGCGGCCGCGTCAGCCTCTCGTGCTGTGTGCGCCGCGACCGCGTGGCCGAGTTGCGTCGCGGCTCCGCGGCATCCGCAGCAGAGATCGTGCTGGACCACATCGCGGCGTCTTGCCTCGGCGTGCGACGGGCACTGGCCGGCGCGAAGCGCTTCGAGAGCTGGCTGTCGGTCGGGCCGATCCGCCCCGGCATTCGCGTCCGCGGCAATCGCGGCCTGTTTCTGGTGGGCAACAGCGCGGGCGAGGCTCATCCTGTTGTGGCCGAGGGCATTAGCATGGCCCTGCAGGCGGCGGCGTTGCTCACCCGACGGCTGATCGCCTGGCGGCAGGGTACGGCTCAAGCCACTTTGCAGAGGGTTGGAGAGGATTATGCCGCGGCCTGGCGGAAGTCATTCGCGCCGCGGTTGTACGCCTCGGCGGTCCTGGCACACTGGGCGATGCGGCCGGCAGCGGTCGCCGGGACGCTGCCGCTGCTGCGCTGGTTTCCGAACTTGCTGACGTGGGGAGCACGCTTGAGCGGGAAAGCAACGCGCGTCCTGTGATCGAGTGCTGGAAAGGGCGCACCCCGAACGCTGACCGGGACGAAAACGGGTGTCGGCGTGGAATGCAATGCAACCCATTTTGCCCCTGCCGTTATTATCCCACAGCCACACTCGGACACAAGGCCGGAACGTCACCGGGCCTGCGGCAACTCGGACACCCAGCGGAAGAAGTCGAGCAGGGGCCGATCACTCGGCACCACGCCGGCGGGGTTGTAGCGAATGCCCGCGAGTGTCTGAAACTCCTCGGCCATGAAGCCCCGCGTGAACAGGCGGCGCAGCGCCAGGCTCAACGGCTCCAGCAGGACGCCCAGCGGCCGAAAGCGATAACGCCGCGCGAAGACCAGGACATTTTGCACGCAGCGCTCCGGCCCGAGCGGCTCGATGAAGGTGATCAGGCGGCTGATGGTCCGGCGAAAGCGGCCCGTGACCACCACGATCGACCCGCCCCAGTTCGTCATTGACACCTCGACCCGATCACCCACCGAGCGGCGCAGCAGCCAGTCGAAGATCGAGTGCCCCACGACCGCGAAGGTGAGGGAAATCCGCCGCGCGAACGGGTGCGGGCAGTCGATCGCCGGTGCGCCAATCAGTTCGCGGTCGTGGGTGGCCCGGAAGTGTTGCACGTCGAAACTGTTGCCGTTGACCATGTACCAGGGGGAATCGGCGTGAAACTGCAGCGGCCTGGCGGCGACGAGGGCGTGGCTGTCCACGTCGGCGAAGCAGGGCAAGGGAAAGAGCGCTTCGGGACCGTTGAAGACGAAGACGAACCCGTGCCGCTCGACGACGGGATAGCACGCCTGCCGGGCGAGCGCCGGGATCTGCGGCGTGGCCGGAATGTGTGTGCAGCGGCCGTCGGGGCCGTATTGCCAGTTGTGAAAGGCGCACTGGAGATCGTCGCCGATGACGCGGCCCTCGCCGAGGTCGGCGCCGAGGTGAGCACAGCGCGCGTCGAGCGCCGCCAGGCGGCCGGCGGCAGTGCGGTAAACGACCAGACGACGGCTGAGGAGGTCGCGCGCGAACGGTCCGCGGCGGAGACGACGGGCCGAGCAAAACAGATACCAGGAGGCCGGGTAGACAGGGAGGGTTTCCGCCGCGGGTGCCGGGAGCATGAGCAGACCAACCGGAGCGAGCGAGGGCGTCGAATGGGGATGATACGACTCGGCTTTGCTCGCCGCAACTCGGCTCCCACTCAGGGAGATCGTGGGTGAACGGACCACAACCCGGTACGAGCCCGAAGCGTAAGCGAGGGACTGACAGAAGACAGTCCCTCGCTTACGCTTCGGGCTCGTACACGGATCGCTGCCTGGCCAAAGGATCGGTGGGTCGCGACAACAAACCGGAGTGACCGCGACGGAAAAGCCTTCTTCGACGACACGCCATGACACAATCCGCAGAATCGCGCGAGCCGCGCAATCCGTTCTATTTCCTCCTGCTGATCGCCAGCGCCGTGTTCGCGGTCACCGCCGTCGCTTGCGCCGTCGTTCCGATCCTCGAAGAGAAAGCCCGCGATGCCGGCCAGCCGCCGCCGCCCGGCCCCTGGCGCGACGCCCTCCGCAACGATGGCTGGCTGTGGCTGCTCTACGAAGTCGGCGCCATGATCCTCTTCGGACTGCTCAGCATGGGTCTGGATCGACTACGGCGCTTGCAAAAAGAGCGCACGGAGGCGACAATCCCTCCAGCGAAAGATCCAGTCAGTCCTCCTTGACCGTATCAGGACCATCCCATGACCTCTCTCGAAAAACGCGCCGCAGAGTTGCGCCGCCAAATTGACCACCACAATTACAAGTATTACGTCGAGGCCCAGCCCGAGATCTCCGACAAGGAGTTCGACAAGCTGTTGCGCGAGCTGGTCGATCTCGAAACGGCCCACCCCGACCTCGTCACTCCGGACAGCCCGACGCAGCGGCCCGGCGGCCAGCCGATCGACGAACTCGTCAGCGTCACGCATCGCGTGCCGATGCTCTCGATCGACAATTCCTACAACGCCGAAGACCTGCGCGACTGGGACGGCCGCGTCCGCAAGGCCCTCAAACCGGGCGAAAAGGTGCGTTACGTCGTCGAACTCAAGATCGACGGCCTGGCCATTTCGCTGACCTACGAGGATGGCGTCTTCACCGTCGGCGTCAGCCGCGGCGACGGCACCAAGGGCGACGACGTAACGCACAATCTCAAAACCGTCCGCGGCCTGCCGCTCCGACTCATGACCGACGAGCCGCCAGCCCTGTTCGAGGCGCGCGGTGAGGTCTACATGACCAAGGCCGACTTTGCCAAGCTGAACGACGACATGAAGCGCCAGGGGAAGAAGACCTACGAAAACCCGCGCAACCTCGCGGCCGGCACGTTGCGCCTGCTCGACCCGAAGATCTGCGCCGAGCGCAAACTGCGGTTGTGGGCCTACGCGCTGGGTGCGCTGGAAGGGGTCGAGGTCAAGAGCCATACCGAGAGCCTCGAATTGCTCAGGCGGTTCGGCTTCCCGGTCACGCCGCACATCGAGGCGTTCGACAGCATCGACGAGGTGATAGCCTACTGCCAGAGCTGGGACGAGAAGCGCCTGGAACTGCCGTATGAAACCGACGGCATGGTGGTCAAGGTGGACGACCTGGCCCAGCGGCAGCGCATCGGCACGACGGGCAAGGTCGTCAAGTGGGCCATCGCCTACAAGTTCGCGGCCGAGCAGGGAATTACCAAGATCCTGAACATCGAGATCAGCGTCGGCAAGTACGGCGAGCAGACGCCGGTGGCGAACCTGGAGCCGGTCCGCCTGGCCGGCACCACCGTGTCGCGGGCATCGCTGCACAACGCCGCCAAGGTGAAGGAGAAGGACATCCGCGTCGGCGACAAGGTCGTCGTTGTCAAGCGCGGCGAGATCATCCCGCACGTCGAGTACGCGCTGCACGAGGCCCGCACCGGCACGGAGAAGCCCTACGAGTTCCCGAAGAAGTGCGTCGTTTGCGGCGCCCCGACGAAGCTCAACGAGACGGGGAATGTCTGGCTCTGCACCAACGAGGAAACCTGTCCTGCTCAGTTTCAGAAGCGGCTCGAATCGTTCGCCAAGCGCGAACGCATGGACATCGCAGGTCTGGGTCGGGAGACGGCCTCGCTCCTGGTCGATAGCGGCCTGGTGCGGACCGTCGCCGACCTGTACAAGCTCGACAAGAAGCAGCTGCTCACGCTCGAACGGATGGGCGACCTGTCGGCGCAGAACCTGCTCGACGGCATCGCGGCGAGCAAGTCGCGCGGGCTGGGCCGGCTGCTGGCGGCGCTGAGCATTCCCAACGTCGGCGAGCGCTTCGGGCCGGAGCTGGCTCAGGCGATTCCGTCGATCGATCAATTGCTGGCGACCTCGAAGGACGACCTGGCGAAGATCAAGGGTTTTGGCCCAAAGCGGGCGGAGAGCATTTACAAGTTCTTCCACTGCCCCGAGGGTGAGAGGCTGGTGGCTGCGTTGAAGGCGGCCGGCGTCAAGTTGACGGAAGACGTGCGCGCCGCGCCGGCGGGAGGGCTACCGCTGGCCGGCAAGACGGTCGTCGCCACCGGGGCGCTGCAGAACTACACGCGCAAAGGTATCGAGGACCGCATCGCGGCCCTCGGCGGCAAGCCGGCAAGCAGCGTCTCCAAGAACACGAGTTTCGTCATCGTCGGCACCGACGCGGGCAGCAAACTCGACAAGGCGAAGGAGCTGGGCATTCCGACGATGAACGAGGAGGAGTTCGAGGAGATGGTGAAGAAACTCCAGGCCGCAATACCACCCGCGCCTGCAGGAGCGACGACGGCTGCGACGGCACCTGCGCTGCCGCAGGTGCTGGCCGGGCAGACGTTTGTCGTCACTGGCACCCTGAAAAACCACAGCCGCAAGGCGATCGAGGATCTGATCCAGGCCCACGGCGGCAAGGCGCTCGGCAGCGTGTCGTCGAAAACGAATTATGTGATTGCGGGCGAGGATGCCGGCAGCAAGCTCGCCAAGGCGAAGGAACTCGGCGTGAAGGTGCTGAGCGAAGAGGAATTTGCCAAACTGATCGGTAAGCAAGCGGAGACCAAGATGCCCGCGAAGAGTACCGTCGTCATGCAGGAGCTTTTCACGGAGTGACCGGCAAAGTGCAGGGCCTTGTTCGTAGTCCCGCCTTTAGGCGGAACAGGTGGTTGCCGCCTAAAGGCGGGACTACGAACAAGTGCGGGCGACAGGGGAGGACGCGACGGTGAGACTCTTCGTACTCGGCAACTCGCAGCGGTCTGGCGTCCAGGAGGAGGCCGATCGGCTCCTGCCGTTCCTTCGCCAGCACTGCGACGTTCTCGTCTGCGACCTGTGCCAGCAGTGCGACCTTGACGCCCTGCCACCGGCCGACGTTGCCCTGGTCCTCGGCGGCGACGGCGCCATCCTCCGCGCCGCCCGCCAGATGGGCTACCGGCAAATCCCTGTCCTCGGCGTCAACCTCGGCCGGCTTGGCTTCCTCGCTGACCTCAGCCCCGATGAATTGCGTCGCTGCTTCGCGCAGGTGGTCCGCGGCGAGTATCGGCTGACGCATCATGTCATGTTCGAGTGTCTCGTCGAAACGACGGCGCCAGTCGCGAACATTACCCTGCCGGATGGGCCGCTTCTTGGCTTGAACGAGGTCGTCTTTCACACGGCGCCGCCGTTCCGCATGCTCGAACTGGAGTTGGCGGTCGATGGCGATTCGGTGGTGCGCTTCAGCGGCGACGGCCTGATCATCAGCACACCGGTCGGCTCGACGGCGCACAGCCTCTCCGCCGGCGGCCCGATCCTTGGACAAGAACTGCCGGCCTTCGTCATCACGCCGATCTGCCCGCACACGCTTACCTATCGACCTGTCGTGGATTCCGCCGACAAGATCTACACGATCACGATGGGGCGCGGCGGCGATCAGGCGGTCCTGATCGTGGACGGGCGCGAGCCGATTCCCATGTCGCTGAGCCATCGCGTGACGATTCGGCGCGCGCCGGTGTCGTTCGCGCTGGTGAAAGTGGCGGGCCGCTCGAACTACCAGGTGCTGCGGGACAAACTGCGCTGGGGCGAAGGGCCGAGCTATCGCCGCGAACCCTGACGGCGCCGGCGGCGTACAGGCAGGCAGGCAGTGACTCGCCACGGCTTCGGAAACTCGTTTCGCCGCGGTTCGGAGAACCGCGCTCCCAGCGCGGTTCTCCGAACCGCGGCTAAACGACGACGTGTTGACGCAGGAATGTATCCATGCTTGTCCGCAAGCGCGTCCTCTACGCCGGCCAGGTGCAGGGCGTCGGCTTCCGTTACACCACCCGTCGTCTCGCCGACGGGTTCGCCGTCGCCGGCTGCGTGCGCAATCTGCCCAGCGGCGAGGTGGAACTGATCGCCGAAGGCGAACCGGGTGAGGTGCAGCGCTTCCTTGAGGCCGTGGCTGGCCGCATGGCCGATTCCATCGACAGCCATACGATACACGACGAGCCCCCTGCCGGGTTGCAGGGCTTCGTCATCCGGGCTTGACCCTCGCGACGGTTCCCATGAATCTCATCATCCTCTGCTGTCTGCTGTGCCTGATCCAGGTGATCGCTGCTGTGCCGTGGCTGGCGATCGTGACGGGGCGCTGGAAGGATCCTCCGCCCGACTACTGGCGTTGGGGCCTTGGGGTCGGCCTCGGCGTCGGCCTGGGCGCTGCGCTGTGGCCGATTCTCGGTCTCGCTGGCGCCTTGATCGTGGGACTGCTGCCGGTCCTCCTGATTGGACCGTTCCGACAATTCAACGACTGGCGTTGGGGCCTGACGGGGATCCTCGGCTGCGGTCTGCTTCTGGCCCTCACCTTTCTGATCTCTGGTGGGTTGGACTGGTTCAAACTCACGGACAGGTCGTTGGACTCCTTGCGCGATGCCAGAGTGCCTCCAGCCGTGCTGGCAAAGCTCAACCCGTTGAAAGATAAAGAGTTTGAGACTCGGGAATCGTTCTTGAGTGAACTCGCCAAGATCCTCAACCGGGACGAACTGGCGCGTTTCCAGGATCGCGTGTTGAATCAGGCCAGTCTGTTCTCGGCCTGGTGGCAGTCCCTGCCGTACGGCCTCGGGTACCTTGGCGGCGGTCTGGCTCTGGGAATCCTGGGTGTCCTCGCCCTTGGGCTCCGCCCAACGCCCATCGGCTGGCTTTGGGGCCTGGGCGGCGCCGTCGGCGGCGGCGTGGGCCTGGCGATGCTGCTCGAATCCGGCTCCGACGCCGGGGCGCTTGTCCTCCCGGGCCGTGCGTTCGCCGCGCTCCTGCAGTTGCAGTTGAGCGCCGACCTGTTTGTCCTGTTCTACGCACTCCTCTTCAAGGTATGGCCCAAGGTCGGCGCGGTCGCCCTGGCAGCGTTCCGCGAGAGCCTGCGGCAACCGATGTTCTGGCTCCTCTTCGTGATCGCCCTGGTCCTGATGCTCGTCGTCCCCTTCTTGCCCTACTTCACCCTGGGCGAAGACCTCAAGATGGTCAAGGAACTGGGCTACGACCTGATCATGCTGTTTACCGTGGTCTTCGTGGTGATCGCCGCCGCCACGTCGATCAGCGAGGAGATCGAGGGCCGGACCGCGGTCACGCTGATGAGCAAGCCGATCTCGCGGCGACAGTTCCTGCTGGGCAAATTCGTGGGCCTTTTCACTTCCGGCCTGGTGCTGGTCGTGTTGCTCGGCTGGTTCATGGTGTGGATGTTCCTGCTCAAGGTCTGGTTCGACCCGGCGCTGCCCAACCCCCAGGACAAGACCGAGGAGCCTGCCCTGGTGAAGGCCGCGGGCGAGTACGCCCCCACCCGAGAGAGTGCCGGCTTCTTGCGCGGCATGGCCCTGTGGGCCGACGACATCCGACCCGGAGAAATCCGCATCGGCTCTTATGAAGCCTTGCCCGGCCTGATCATCCTCAGTGGCCAGGTAATGATTCTGCTCGCCCTCGCCGTGGCCCTGGCGACGCGGCTGCCGATGATGGTCAACATCCCTGTCTGCCTGATCTTCTATTTCCTCGGTCACCTGGCGCCGGTGCTCGTCCAGGTGTCGCAGGACCGGTTTCCACTGGTCAAGTTCATGGCCCAGGTCTTCGACCTCGTGCTGCCCGGCCTGGAACACTTCAACCTGGGGCCGACCATCGTCCGCGATGCGCCGCTGCCGCGGGCCGAGTTTGCTCTGTACACCGCCAATGTATCGCTGTACGCTATCATGTACACAGCCATCGCGTTGCTGTTCGGCCTGATCCTGTTTGAAGATCGCGACCTCGCGTAACCCCAAATCCGAAATCCGAATGTCGAAATCCGAAACAAATCCGAATCCCTAAAACAGAAAACGAAGAGCGCAGGGTTTCGGCTTTTCTGGTTCGGATTTCGGATTTGTTTCGGATTTCGTGTTTCGGATTTCGGATTTCCCCGCAGGGGGCACCATGGAACGAGCCGCTTTTGCCAGGGCCCGCGGTTTCCTCAACTATCACCCCGTCGCCAAGTGGGCGGCCCTGCTCGCCGGCGTCGGCACCGGTGTCCTTTACGTCGTCCTGTTGCTGTTGCTCGGCCTGTTCCTCGACCTGACGATCAACCGCGGCGATATCCCTGCCTACCAGAAACTGTCGTCCCCGGAACAGCGAGCCTTTCGCGACGAGTGGAAGGAGCCTCTCAGCCGGTTCTCCCCCACGACCCTGCAGGACACAACCCTCAAAGACGATGCCAAGCAGTGGGCCCAACTCCGTGCCGACTGGAACAGCCGGCTCAAGAAACTCGATCTGGAAGATCCCAGAGAGAAAGAGAAGGAACCGGAAGGCCCCAACCTCATCAAGACCCTGAACCTGCGCTCGACCCTGAAAGGGCTTGGCATCGAGGGCGACTGGCTCGACCGCCTGACCGTGCTCTGCGTAAAAGAAGATCCCGCCAAGCTGACGACGCGCGACTACGAATTGCGCCTCGAAACCCTCTGGCGTCTGCACCTGCACCGCTTCCTGGGCGAGTCGGTCGGTGCCGACGCGGCACAGCTGTTCCAGAAACGCTTTAGCGACCAGATCGAGCGCGTTGGAGTGGACGCGGCCCTGGATCGCGAGATCCGCGACGTGGGCATTCTCGGCCTGGTGGTCCGCACCGAGGGCCGCCCGGACGGTGCCGTCATTGCCTGGCTGGCGAGTTGGAACGGCTGGATGTGGTCGTCGGGCTACGGGGCCTACCTGCTCGGGCTGTTCATCCTGGCGGTGGTAGTGGCCGGGCTGCGAGCGGGCCTGATGTTCGTCAGCCTGTACACGGCCGCGCTGGCGACGATCGAGGCGGCGACGCGGCTACGCCGCGCCATCTACCACCACACCTATCGCCTGGGGACACTCGCCTTCCGGGCGCTCGGCCCGGCAGAAGCCGTCAGCGCCTCGACCCGTCACCTGGAATCGGTTCACGATGCCCTCTACGCCTGGCTGACCGTCGTCTTCCGCGAGCCAGTCAAGTTCGGGCTGCTGCTGCTCTTCGCCTTGCTGGTGAACTTCTGGATGGCCCTGGCTTTCCTCTGCTTCGCGGTGCTGGTGTGGCTCATCGGCGGGCAGATCGCCGCCTACTTCCGCCGTCGTGGTCGTGCCGCCGCTCACCGCGCTGCCGACCAGCTGGCTCTCATCCAGGAGAGCCTCCAGCTGATGCGGCTGGTCAAAGTATACTTGATGGAGTTGTTCAACCAGTCGCGCGTCGAGCGGCAGCTGGCCCGCTACGCCTCCGCCCAGAGCAGGCGTTACCGGGGCGAGGCGATCTACCGCCCACTCCTGGTCTTCATGGGTGTCGTCGCCGTCCTGATCCTGCTTTACGTCGGCGGCATTGTCATCCTCAACGGCCAGATCGGCGTGACAAGTTCGCTGGTACTGGCGACGGCCCTGGTGAGCCTGTATTGGCCGATGACGACCTGGTTGGAGGAGCGACGTTTCCTGCGGCGTGGGCGCGACTCGGCGGCGGCGCTGTTCAAGTTCCTGGACAAGAGCGGCGGCGGCGTTGGCCAGTCGGTCGAGGCCGAGTTCCTGCCGGCGCTCTCGAAGCAACTCGAATTCGACAACGTCACGCTGCACGAGCCGGGCACCGGCCGCAAGTTGCTCGACAAGATCAGCCTGACGATCCAGGCTGGCCAGCGTGTGGCTCTGGTCGGGCCGGAGGACATCGAGAAACAGGCGCTGGTGTATCTGATCCCACGGTTCCTCGACCCAAGCGGCGGCGAGATCCGCATCGACAACAAGAACCTGCGCTGGGTGACGCTGGATTCGCTGCGTGCGCAGATCGCAATTGTCCTGCAACATAACCTGGTCTTCAACGACACGGTGCGGAACAACATCGGCTGCGGCGACCCGGCCTCGACGTTGCCGAAAATCATCGAGGCGGCCAAGACCGCCCACGCCCATCAGTTCATCCAGAAATTGCCGCAGGGCTATGAGACGCCCATCGGTGAGATGGGTCACGCTCTCAAGAGCGGCGAAATGTTCCGTATTGCCCTGGCGCGGGCCATTCTGCGCGACCCGGCGCTGCTCATCATCGAGGAGCCAGTTGACCCGCTCGACGAGAACACCAAGGCGCTGCTCGACGACACTTTCGCACGAGTGCTGCCGGGGCGGACGGTCATTTTCCTGCCGCACCGGCTGTCAACGATCAAGAACTGCGATACGGTCTTTCTGCTATACAACGGCAAGATCGAGGCGCAGGGGGATCACCGCGAACTGCTCAAGGAGAATGACCTCTATCGCCATCTCCAGTATCTGGAATTCAACGAGTTCGCCGGCCTGCTCAACGTCGCGCCCGCCGTCGGCACCAAATCCGAATGATCTGAAGCCCACGGGTTGCGACCCGTGGGCTTTCCGGGGGCGATCATGTACGAACCCGAACTGCAGGCGGCACTGGAAGCGGCCCGCCTCGCCGGGCAGGCCATTGGCGAGGCGTACGCCCGTTTTCAGGCCATCCCCGACGCACACGCCAGCATCAGCACCGAGGCCGATCGCCAATCCCAGGAAATCATCCTGCGCTCGCTCCAGGTCAGGTTTCCCACCGACGCCCTCTGCGCCGAGGAGCAGACAGCGACCCTCGCCGCTGCGACATGGACGGGATCCCGACTGTGGATCGTTGACCCGATCGACGGCACGCGCGGTTTCGCCCGTAAGAACGGCGAATTCTCCGTCATGATCGCTTTCGTCGCGGAGGGCATCATTGGGGTCGGTGTCGTGCTAGAACCAGCGCACAGCCGGCTGACCTACGCGGTGCGTGGCGGCGGTTGCTGGAAGCGTGACGGCGACGGCGCACCGGTGCGCTGCCGCGTCAGCGACATCGGCGAACTGACGGCCGCGACACTGACCCAAAGTCGCTCCTCGGTGCCGGGACGAGTCTCGCGCCGCGTGGAAGCGTTGCAGCCGGCGCGCGTGGTCGAGACGTACTCCGCCGGGATCAAACTGGCGCTGGTGGCACGGGGCGAGGCAGATATCTACGCCAACACCTACGACGCCTTCCACGACTGGGATATTTGTGCTGGGGACATCCTCGTCCAGGAGGCCGGCGGCAAGGTGACAGGGCTGCACGGCGAGGAATTGCGCTACGGGCTGCCGGAAGCCTGGCAACGGCAGGGCCTGCTGGCGACGAACGGGCGGCTCCACGCCGAGGCGCTGCAGCGCATCGCCCCGCTTGCGGGTTAGCGCAGCGACAACCCCTCCCCCGGCCCCTCCCCTGCAAGGAGAGGGGAGAAGAGCAGCCTTTCTTCCTCCCCTCTCCTTGCAGGGGAGGGGCCGGGGGAGGGGTTGTCACGGCTCAATGCCGCGGCGCCTGCAGTTCTGCCTGGCGCACCGGCTGCACGACGAGCCGCAACTGGGCCAGTCGATTCTGAGCTACCTCCGCCTGTCGCGACCCCGGGAACCGCTGCACCACACGCTCCAGGCAGGTCAGCGCCTGCTGCGGTTGCCCGCGCCGCACCCAGGTCTCCGCCTGCGATAGATACAGGCCGCTCAGCCGGTCGCTCAGGCTCTCGCACACATTCCTCATCCACTCCGGATTGTCCTTGATCTCCGCCGCGATCTGCATGGCCTGAGTCGCCTCGGGCAGATCGCCGAAGTTGGCGATCAGCATTTCGCAGCGGTCCAGGCACGAGAGGTATTGCTCTAATTTGCGATCTTCCAGCGCCTGCGCCAGCAACTCGCGCGCACGCCGTGCTTTCTGCTGGGCGCGGATTTCCGGGGCCTTGCCAAGGGTGCTGAGATAATCGCTGGCGTCGCGAGCCGTTTGCGTGCCGGCGAAGTCGCGCACCAGGACGGCGACCATCTCCGCCGCCTCCCCCGTCTTGCCGCCATCCTGGAGCCGCCGCGCCGCGGTCAGACGTGCCGCTGCCTGTTGCTCCAGTTCCTGCAGCATGCCCGCCGCCTTCTGCTGAATCGGCCGACCCTTGCCGTCCTCCACCACCGTCTTGAGCAGGCCGACAGCGCGGGCGAAGTCCGACTTCTGGACCGCCCGCGACGCTTCCTGGTAATCGCGCACCATCCAGTCCGGGTTGGTCACGCTCGCCAGGGCGCGCTGCAGGTACTCGGAAAACCGCTCGGCGGGCTGGTAGCCCTCCATCGTCCCGAGGATCTTGCCGTCCGGCCCCGCAAACACCAAGGTGGGATAACGCTCGACGCGCAGCTGCCGGGTCAATTCGGGATCGCGATTGGCGTCGATCTTGAGCGGCACAAACTGCTCATTCATGGTGCGGGCGACGGTGGGTTCGCGGAAGGTGGTTTCGTCGAGCTTTTTACAGTAGAAGCAGTTCTCCGTCCCGAAGTCCAGCACGAGCGGCAGCCCCTTCTGTTCCGCTTCCTTCCGGGCAGTGTTGTAATCGTACCGCCATTGCACCTCCTGCGCCGCGGCCAACGAGGGGACGAACAGAAAACAGAAAGGGACGAGAAGGCAGGCTATCAAGGTCATCCGCATGAATCGGGTCCTTCTGTTGGCGGGTGGCAATCCCGGGTGTTGGTGTCAAGCGTGCTGGGCCGACTGGGGCGGTTCTCTCCTTCGCGGTGCGGGCATCTTTCTCCCCTCGCCCCTTGCGGGAGAGGGGTTGGGGGTGAGGGGGAAAGCCAAGCAGCGGTCCCTTGCCTCACCCCTCACCCCCAACCCCTCTCCCGCAAGGGGCGAGGGGAGAAAGACATCGACCGCGTCTCAGGCGCGCGGGTGAGCCTTGTCGTAGCTCTCGCGCAGGCGTTGGGTGGTCACGTGGGTGTATATCTGCGTGGTGCCCAGGCTGCGGTGGCCGAGAAGCTCCTGCACGCTGCGAATGTCGGCACCGCGGTCGAGCAGGTGCGTCGCGAAACTGTGCCGCAGACTGTGCGGACTGGTGCGCGGGTCGAGGCCGACCTGGGCCAGGTACTTCTCCAGCAACCGGCCGACGCTCCGCGACGTCAAGCGCGTCCCGTTCTTGTTCAGGAACAGAGCGTCTTTTCCCTTGCCGCCGTGTGCCACCGACACGCGCGCCTGCAACCAGCGCTGGAGCGCATCAAGGGCTTGCGGGCCAAGCAGAGCCAATCGCTCGCGCTTGCCCTTGCCGCGCACGGTCACCAGACCGCTGTCCAGGTCGAGCGCCGCCATGTCCAGGCCAGTCAACTCACTGACGCGCAGTCCGGCGGAGTACAGCGTCTCCAGGATCGCCCGATCGCGCAGGCCCAGCGGCGTATCGGCCGGCGGGGCACTGAGCAGTTGGAGTAGCGCCTCCTCGCTCAGAAAGTGGGGCAAGTTCTTGTCCTGGCGTGGGCCGCGCAGGCTATCCGCGGGGTTCGCTGTCAGGATGCCCTGCCGACAGAGAAAGCGACACCAGGAGCGCACCGCGGCGATCCGCCGGGCGATGGTGGACTTGGCATAACCCTGGTCGTGCAGCCAGACCGTATACGCCCGTAACAGGCGCGTGGTCAACTGGGCGGTCTCCAGCGCGCCCGAGTGGCGCGTGCGAAAGAACTCCAGGGCCTGGGTCAGGTCCTCACGGTACGACTTGACCGTGTGAGCGGAGGCATTCTTCTCCAGGGCCAGGTGGCGCAGAAACTCGGCCAGTGCTTCTTCCATGGGGCCTCATCAGGCCGCCCGGCGGTCGCTCACAGCCGTGAGCGCGTCGGCGCCGCCGTCTCGGCCGTGCCAGCTTGCTGGCGGGCCTTCTCGGTCAGCACCGCGGCGTCGAACCAGCTGAAGCTCAAGCGCGGGTCGGCGGCGTTGTTGCGGAACGCCTCGATCAACGGGTCATGGCTGTCGTCGTCGTAGACGAAGATGTAGCGCTCCTGTCCCTTGATCAAAGCCAGGACGTTGAACTCACGTGACACCGGTTCACCTCATTCTGCGCGGGGTCTACTGAGGGTCCGGTCTTTAATATCGGCGCAACGGGCATAAGACTTTGCCTGAAAAGCAAAAAAAGTGGTTGGTGGCTAGTGGTTCGTGGTTAGTGAAACTTGGGTATTTCCCCTGTCTTCGCTAACTACTAACCACAAGCCACGAACCACTATCCTTTGACATACTGCACCGGCAGATCGATGGTGAACGTCGAGCCCTTGCCTGCCTCGCTCTCGACGCTGACGTCGCCCCCCATCAAGCGGCAGAACTCGCGCGTTAGCGCAAGCCCCAGCCCGGTGCCGCCGTACTTGCGCGTCGTGCTGTCGTCGGCCTGCGAGAAGCGCTGGAACAGACGGCCCATCTGCTCCTTCGTCATGCCGATGCCGCTGTCCGCCACCCGCACCTGAATCCAGTCCGTCCCCGCGCGCGCCACCCGCGCTGCCGTCAACCGAATTGTGCCGCGCTCCGTGAACTTGCAGGCATTGCTGAGCAGGTTGAGCAGGCACTGCCGCACCCGCAGCGGATCGCTGTTCATCTTGCCCACGTCCGCCGCACAATTGACCTCCAGTTTGTTCGCCTTCTGATCGACCAGCGTCGAGATCGTTCCGGCCGTCTCGCGCACCAGCGCTGCCACATCGAACACCTCCGGCACGATCTTCATGCCGCCGAAATCAATCTTTGACAGGTCGAGAATGTCGTTGATGAGGGCCAGCAGGTGCTTGGCGGAGCTGTGGACCTTCACCAGATCGGGAACGAAATCTTCCTGGCCGACGTCGCCGGCCTGCTCCTGGAGCATCTCGCTGTAGCCGATGATGGCGTTGAGGGGGGTGCGCAGTTCATGGCTCATGTTGGCGAGGAACTGACTCTTGGCCCGCTCCGCCTCGGCGGCTGCCTCCATGGCCACACGCATCCGCGTCGCCTCGGCCTCGTGCTCCAGTCGTACCAGGCCGCTGCTGACGATGGCGGCCAGCAACTGCACGACCTGGGCTTCGAGCGGGCCAATCTCGCGACTCCGCGCCGACAGGCTGCGCGAGCCGTAGACGGCGCCGCAGACGGTGTCCTGACCGTCGAAGATTGGCGAGGCCACCACCATCTGCACGCCCATCAGGCTCTCCACCGCGGTGTTCCTGACCGACGGTTGGAAGAAGGTCCGTCGTTCCGCGACGACGTGATGCAGGATGGTGGAGCTGAACTCGCGGCCCGTGCCGCCTTCGTCCTGGAAGGCGCGGGCCAGCACCTGCCAGGCATCCCCCTGACGCATCAGCACGAGCCCACGGTCCAGACCAACTAGCTCGACCAGCGCTTGCGCAATTTGCTGGTAAAACTCCGGGGTGCCGGGGGCAGCACGCTGCACCGCGCAGACCGTCTCGAACCAGGAAATCAGGGTCTCCGGCGACGGCGCGCGGCCCAGGTGACTCAGGATCGGGCGATTGCCAGCGACAGGGCGCACCGGCTGGGCGACGGTGGCCAGGTGTTCCCTCTGGATGGTTTCGTCGAGGGCCGCCGGCTCGATGTCGATCACCGAATCGCCGACGCTCAGGCGGGCGGGCAATTCGAGATCGAAACTCCCGCCAGGCAAAATGCTGCTGTTGGCGGAGAGCCAGATCGGCGCTTTCTGGCTGAGGTTCTCGACGCGCAGCCGGCCGTCAGGCAGTTCCCAGACGCGGACATGGTCCTTGGACACGTAGGGGTCGTGAATGACACAGCGGGGGATGTCGTTGCGTTTTGGTCCCCGGCCGAACTCCAGTGGCCCGCGGTCGTGCTCCAGCTGTTGTCGGTCGCGCTCGTTGCTGACGTGACAGCGAAGCATGGCCCCTCCTTTGGTGACAAGGTGACAAGGTGACAGGGTGACAAGGTGAAGGGGTGTTGCTTCCGTTCACCTTGTCACCTTGTCACCTTGTCACCTTGTCATCTGCCGCTGCGCAGACGGTCGCCGAGAAAACGGTCGAGGTCAGGAAAACCGTAGATCTTCCGCACCGTGGTCTCGAAGTCGTACTCGATGCGGCGGAACTGAATGGTCTTGCCGTCGAAGAGGACGTAGGAAGCGCGGGGGTTGCAATCGCGCGGCTGGCCGACCGACCCGACGTTGCACAGGGTCTTGCGACTGTCGAGTTCGTAGATAAAGCCGATCTCCTCGGGGCTGTAAAACTGGAGATCCTCGGTGAAGATGCCGGGAACGTGCGTGTGCCCCTGGAAGCAGTAGCGCTTCACCAGGTGAAAAATCTTGTCCATCTTGCGGTGGTTGTACACATCTTCGGGGAAGATGTATTCGTGCAGCGGGTTGGCGGGTGAGCCGTGGACGTAGAGCACCTCGCCTTCGCGGTGCGTCAGTGGCAGCGCGGAGAGGAATTCCCAACGGCGGTCGGCGGCCTGACGGCTGCGGATGGGGGCGTCGATCTGCTCGCGCGTCCAGAAGGCGGCACGCTGGGCGGTGGGATTGAAGTCGGGCGGATCGAACAGGACGGCCTGATCGTGGTTCCCCAGGAGGGTCAGCTTGAAGTCCATCGCCGTTTCGAGACACTCGCGCGGGTTGGGGCCGTAGCCGACGACATCTCCCAGGCAGTAAACGTCCTTCACGCCGTGGCTGGCGAGGTCGCGCTGGACGGCCTGCAGCCCTTCGAGATTGCTATGGATGTCGCTGAGGATGGCTATCATGGCAGGGGGTTTCCCGATGTGGGGGATACGGCCTGGCACTCGATCCATGTCTGGATTATACCCGCTGCCCCAAGGAAATCGAAGTTTTCTCGCGTGGTCTGCTGTTCGTAGTCCCGCCTTGAGGCGGAAATGGCTTGTTCCGCCTCAAGGCGGGACTACGAACCACACCGCGCTTGAACTCACGCTCTAGCTTTTCAGGAGTTGGTCGCCGACTGTGCGGACCCGCTCCATCGTGTGCTGGAGGCTCCGTTGAATGCTGCGCATGTTGGCGATGGCGCTCTCGAACTTCTGCACACAGGCGTCAATCTCGGTAGCGCTGCTGTCGGGGTAGAGGAGACAGCTGGACAACTCCTTGATGGCCGGTTCAATCTCGCTTTCGAGGATTTTGAGGAAACCGCGGCCGTGGCCTTCCGATTCGATCGTCGCCTTGTGCAGAGTGCTGAGCAGCGCGGCGTGGAGGGTGGGATCGACAATGCGTTCCGGATCGAGCGTTGGCGGTGGGGCAGTCGGCCCCTCTTCGGCCGCTACGCCCTTCTTCGGGGCGGGAGACTGGGCGGCCTCGGCGCGCTGCAGACCGTGATCGGCCTTCTCCCAGTTCGGCCGCAGATCGAGGGCCTGCTGGTAGTGGGTGGCGGCCAGGCCGAACTGCTCCTTCTCCATGTAGAGGTTGCCGAGGTTATAGTGGGCGTCCGGCATGCGCGGATTGACGCGCACGGCCTCGCGGTAAGCCTGAATGGCAAGGTCCGACTGACCCTTGCGCCGATACGCCAGGCCGAGGTTGTAATAGCCCTCGCCGCGGTTGCTGTCGATCTGGATGCCGCGGCGCAGCACCGGGATGGCGTCGTCGAGTTGGCCAAGGCGGTTGTAAACGGCGCCAAGATTGATGAAAGCCCCGGCGCGGAGCGGATCCAGCCGCGTGACCTCCTTGAAATGATGGGCGGCGCTGGTCAGGTCGCCGAGGAGAAAACAGACGGTCGCGAGCCCGTAGTGGATGTCCGGACTGTCGGACTTCAGGCCAAGGGCTTGCAGGTAGAGCCGCCGGGCCAGTTCGTTATCCCCCTCCTTGATAGCGCGCTGGGCCTTTAGGCAGAGGTTTTCGACAGATTCCTTCGCCATGGCAGGTCGCCTTGGTGTATAGTTCTGGGCGAGATGGATAACCGGCACCCGCAGCATTTGATAGGTAATTATACTGGGGAGGTCATGCGGGGCTCAACGGCAAAAGTCAAGGCAGTGAAAGGGGACCAAGTGAGGACAGCAAAGCCCCACGGGCCGCGGCCCGTGGACTTCCCTGACACCCTGTGACATTCCCGCCGAGAAAACAGGTGCGCAGCGCCAACGACCATCTCCGGCGCTCGTTACGAGGGTAGGGAGAATGATCTGGTGAAATTCTGAGACTCCTTGCGCGGGGAGGCGCCGGCCCGCCTCGGAGGAACGGTTTCCGGTGCCGGAGGGGGTGTCACGCATGAGGCCGCTGATGAGCTCCTGGTGCGTTGTCTGGAGTTTTGCGATCCTGAGCGTCGCCTGCCTGGTCGCGACAGGCGTGGCGGACGACGACAGAGACCGAGACCAGGGCAAAGGCAAGGGAAAAGGCGCGGCCGTCGCGGCCAAGGGCAAAGGCAAGGGCTACGAACAGCCTGCGCAGAAAGGCGCTGGCAAGGGCAAGGGGGCTGTGAGGGCCGCTGCCGGCCTGCAGTTGCCGCCCGGCCTGGCGCGCAAGCCCGCAGACCATCCCGGTCGTGTCGCGTGGATCAAGGCGCACAGCGGCAAGGGGACGGCCCCGGCAGCCAAGGGCAAGGACAAGGGCAAGGGCGAATACAGGCCGGCGCCGGCTCCGAAGGGCAAGGGGCGCACTGACGAAAGCGACCTGTCGCGGCGGTTGGACAACCTGTTACGCGAACTGGAAAACCTGCGCCGCGAAATCAAGCGCCGGTAGCCATTCGGTCCTTCCGTTGGTAGGAAGCCCCCGGCGGCGCGCAGCGTGCCGCCGGGGGCTTGCTGTTGCGCAAGCCGCCGCCTGGATCACGGAGGATGACCACCATGTCCATACGCCGGTTCGATTTGCAGGGCCATCGCGGGGCGCGCGGCCTCAAGCCGGAAAATACGCTCCCCTCGTTCGAGGCCGCCCTGGACGTTGGCGTGACGACGATCGAGACCGACGTCCTTCTCACGGCGGACGGCGTGCCGGTTCTGCGTCACGATCACGCCCTGAGCGAGCTACGCTGCCGGCCCCTGCCGGGCACGGCGGGGCCGGACCCGGCGCGGCGGCCGATCCTGCGCAGCCTGACCCTGGCGCAGCTGCGCGGTTATCGGGCGGACCTCAACCCGGAGCCACACCGCTTTGCCACGCAGGACGCCCGGGTGACCCCGCTGGCCGAGGCGTTTGCGACGGAGCGCGGGATCGACCCGTACACACCGCCGACGCTGGACGAATTGTTCGCCTTTGCGGCGGCCTACGCGGGGGAAGCGGGGGCGGTGGCTGGCAAGATCGCCTGGCCGCGCGCGCGGGCGCGGCAGGTGCGTTTCGATCTGGAATTGAAACGGGTGTCGTTTCGCCCGCATTACCTCGACGACGGTTACGACGGCAGCGCCCCGAGCCTGTTGGAGCAACGGGTTGTGGATGCAGTGCGGCGCGCGGGCGTCGTCGAGCGGACGAGCGTGCGCAGTTTCGATCACCGCAGTCCGATGCACCTGAAGCGCCTGGAGTCTGGCTTGCGGACGGCAATCCTGGTCGCCGGCACGACCCCGGCCGACCCGGTGTTGCTGGTCCACGCCGCGGCGGCCGACTGCTACTGTCCCGATGTCGAGTTTCTGGATCGCTTTCAGGTCCGGCAACTCCACGATGCCGGCATCGCGGTCGTGCCCTGGACCGTCAACGAGCCGGAGGACTGGGAGCGGCTGCTCGACTGGGGCGTGGACGGCATCACGACCGATTATCCGGATCGTCTCGCGGAGGTGCTGCGCGGGCGCGGTTTGAACTTCTGATAGGAAGCGCAGGGTGTGACCGGCGCTCAAGCTGACCAGTCCGCGGTGACGAGCCCTGGCACGCGGCCGAAGTCGCGCTGGTTGCGCGTCACGACCGTCAGGCCATTTTCGAGCGCGATCGCCGCGATGCGCAGGTCCATCAGTCCGACATTGAGTTTCAGCGAGCGGAGATGCTCGAAGCGCAGGATTGTGGGTTCCGTAAAGGAGAGTAATGAATAGGAACGCCAGACCGGAAACATGCGGCCGACGAGCCGATCGTACCAGTCCGCCAGCTGGGGTGGCGAGGTGAGGCGTGTGAGGCGGTTCAACCACCCCCGCATTTGCTCCTGAAGGGCAATCACGGGGAGAGCGACGTCGGCAGCGACATGGCTTGCCAGGTTGGCGACAACGGTGGCGTGACCAAACTGGGCCAGGCTCAGGGTGTCGGTGTCGAGCAGAAACCCGCTCATGAATTGGCCGCTTCCTCCTGGCGGCGGTTCTCCGCGATGGCCTCCTGCAGTTCGCGGAAGGCCCAGTCCGTCTGGTACAGGTTGTCCGCGGGAAAGGAACACACGGGCGGAATGGTCACTTTGCCGTTCGCAACGGTAAGCGCGGCGAGCTGGCACCCGCGTGCCATGAGCGCATCGAACAACACCCCGAGTTGCCTGGTGGCCTCTTCAACAGTCGTCCCTTCGGCGCAGAGATTCAGCGGTTCACCGGCCCTGGCACGGAAACGTCCACCCGCAAGCGGTTCAACAAGAACAACAATTTCCATCATCATTCCCCCAAATCCGCCCCAATGTGGCAGATTCATGCACCGGCCCTCAACAATCTGGCATGATGGGATTGTAGCCGCCACGGGAATGCGACTTCAAGGCCAGCCCAGGAGGGTCAACCAGCTACTTCTTCTTTTCCTCACTCTTGCCCTCTTTTGTGTCCAGTTTGGGCGGCGGGTTGGCTTGCCGGAACGCTCCCAGTGCGGCCCGCACGGCCTGGTCTGCCTCTGGACGTGTCTTGTAGGCTCCTTCCTTGATCTGGCGAGCCAGCTTCTCCATCAGGTCCTTGAACTTCGGCAGTGAATTCTTGATATAGCCTATCTCTTTTGGATCCGGATCTTTGCCGCTCTCGCCGATCTCGACCTCGACGTCCTTGCCGTCGGGGCCTTTGCGCGTCGCCACCTTGCCGCTGGGGCCGCCGACTGGGACGAGCAACTTCCAGGCGTCGCCCTGCTTGAGCGCTATCCAGGTGTGCTCGATGGTAATCGTTTTCCCGGGCTTGTGCTCGTCCGTCACCCATACTTTCAACTCGACTTTGCCTCCGCCCTTGTCCTGTTTGGCGTGGACGCGCAGGCCCTTGAGGGCCTGCAGCAGTTCCTTGACGCTTGGCCCCGCCACAAACTTAGGATCCTTGCCGAACTTGTCGTCGAAGGCTTTGCGGAGGGCTTCATCTGTGAGTAGGTTGGTCAGCTCGAACTCGTGGAGCGTGCGGCTCGGTTCGGCCATCTGGTCGAGGGCGGCGTGAGCGTCGCCCGCTTTGAACGCCTGTTCGATGAACTTGACGGCCTCTTCCGGCGTCGTGGCCTTTTTGCCCTTGCCGCCGCCCTGTGCCTCGACGCCGACGATGACGGCCAACATCAGGATGGGCATGGCCGCCCATTGCTTGCCACGGAGCATTCCTGCACCTCCTATCAAACGATGGCCACCGAGAGGATATCCGGGAAGATTGTCGCAGATTCGATGCCGCGGACAAGAGCAACCACCCGGTCGGTGGAATCCAAGCCCACGGGCCGCGACCCGTGGGCTTTCCCCTCACCACCAATCAGGGTTCGCGGTGACGGAAGCGGTGACTGTAATCGGGGTCGTACAGGCGGCTGTCGCGCGCTCGCTCCGGCTCCAGCATCGGGCCGACGAGGATCAACGCGGTCAGGCGAATCTGTGCCTCCGCGAGCGTTCGCACCAGGGTCGCGAGTGTGCAGCGCAGCAGCACTTGATCCGGCCACGAAACGCGGTGGGCGACCACCACTGGGGCATCCGGTCCGTAGTGCGGCGTCAGCGCCTCGACGACTGCCGGCGCCTGGGCGGCACTCAGGAACAGCACAAGCCCGACACGATGCCGCGCCAGCTCCGCCAGCGATTCGTTCTCCGGCGTTCCGGTGCGGCCGGGTGCGCGCGTCAGAATTACCGTCTGATTGCCGCCCGCCGGCGTCAACTCCAGCCGCAGTGCAGCCGCCGCCGCGGTGAACGACGACACGCCAGGCACCACCTCGTAGGGAATGCCCAGTTCGTCGAGGCGGCGCATCTGCTCGGCTATGGCACCATAGAGGCTCGGGTCGCCGCTGTGGACGCGCGCGACATCCTGGCCTGCAGCGTGGGCCTGGGCCATCAGGGCGACGATCTGCTCCAGGTGGAGTGACGCGGTGTCGATCACGGTTGCACCGGGCGGAGCGCAGGCGACGATCTCAGCGGGCACCAGCGAGCCGGCATAGAGGCACACGGGGCAGCGCTCGATCAGGCGGCGTCCGCGCAGCGTCAGCAGGTCGGGATCGCCGGGACCAGCGCCGATGAAGTGGACCGTCATGCTTCTCTCCGGGCGAGGGCCATCGTCACGCGCCGGCCGCGCCGCTTGGGCATCAGCAATTCGCGTGTCTGCGCCGCCAGCATCGCCGCAGGCTCTGCCACGCCCGCCACGCCGACGCGCTGCCGCACTGCCTCGCTCGGCGTCGGCAACGGTCCGACGCCTTGCAATTCCTCGACAGTGAAGGCACGGAGCGGGACGCCGTGGTGCTCGGCAAACGCGATCAGGCCCGGCTCGTCGGCCTTGAGCGACGCCGTCGCCACGACGCCGAGACTCAGCGGCGCGAGCCGCTGCGACCGGCATGTCTCCTGAAACATCTCTTCAATCTCCGCGAAGGGGACGCCGCGCTTGCAGCCAACGCCCAGCACCAGCGACGGCGGCCGATACACGAGCAGCGGCTCACGTCCGGGGTCGATGACCTCGCGATCCGAGATGACCAGCAGCGCAGCGTAGGTATCCCTTGGGGGCCAGGTATCAAGCGCGACGAAGGAAGCCCCAAAGGGCTGCCACCAGTCGCGTTGTCCCACCTCTTGCCACACGCCAACCAACTCGCCGCGCACCACCGCTGCGGCGACTGCCGTCAGGTGGGCAGTAGGCTCGATTTTCCATCCCCAATCGCGCCCGATCATATCCATAGCGGGCAAACCAAGCGCCTCGCTGGCGGTGGTGACGACGGGGATGGCATCGAGGGCGCGGGCCGCCTCCAGGGCCAGGGCGTTCGCGCCGCCGGCGTGGCCGCCCAGCACCGGGATAACGAAACGCCCCGCCTCGTCGATCACCACCACAGCGGGATCGCTGCGTTTGTCGCGCACGAGCGGACCGAGGATGCGGACGACAATGCCGAGGGCCATGACGCACACCAGGGGACGGCCGGCATTGAAGAGATCTTGCAGTGTCCGCCGGAGTCCGTCCGGCGGTGGAATGACCTCGCCGCGGCCGAGCGCGCAGGCGAGGCGTTGGGCCAGTTCCTGGCCGCGCGGCGTGAGGGCCACAATCGCGGGGTTGCGCATGGTTCGGTTGCCTGATTCGCTTGGGGCGCCGCCGGCGCCCGTCACTGCTTGATCCGCTTGAGCGCCTCCTGGGCGGCGCTGCGCACCGATGAGTCGCTATCGTCGAGCAGATCGTTCAGTGCGGACACCGCGGCGCGGGCGTCGGGGCCAATGAGCCCGAGCGCGTAGGCCGTTGTCCGCCGGACGTTCGCCTCGGCGTGGTCGAGCAATTTGATCAAGTCCGGCACGGCAGTCTTTGCCTGTGCCCCGTGGCTGGCCAGGTGCCTGGCCGCTTCTTCGAGCAGCGTCGCATCCTTGAGCTTGAGCGCCGCGGTCAGCCCGGGCAGCCCCTCCACTCCCAGCTCCGAGAGGGCATAGACTGCCTGGCTGCGCACGGGCAGTTCGTCGTCTTTGAGCAGGCGCACCAGTGCCGGGACGGTTTCCTTGGCCCCTTTCCCCACTCTCCCGAGAGTATACCCGGCGGCCGCTCGCACCGCCGGCGCCTTGTCCTTCAGGCTCGCCACCAGGTAAGGGACCGCTGCCTTCGCCTGCTGACCGAAATTGCCTACTTGCTGGATGGCAGTTGCCCGCACATTCGCGTCCTCCTGCTTTTTGAGAATGGCGAACAGCGCCGGGAGGGCTTCCGGCCCGAGTTGGGCCAGGGCGTAACTCGCGAAGGTGCGCACTTGCTCGCTCTCGTCCTCCTTCGCCCACTCCGTCAACGTGGCCATCACCTTCTTGCCCCCCAGGTGCTTGTCCCGCAGCGCGTGGACCGCCGCCCAGCACACGTTCTCGTCCTTCTCCTTGAGGGCCTCCAGCAGATGCGGCACGCCCGTCTCGCCCATGCGCGTCAGCAGGCTGACAGCCGCAACGCGCAGGTTCGGGTCGGCATGTTTGAGCAACTTGACCATCGTTGGCAGTGCCGGCTTGAGGTCGCCGTGGAGATTGTACCGCAGCGTCCACAGGGCCTGTTGACGGACGCGGTGCTCCTTGTCCGCCGTGACCACACCGATCAGCACCTTCAGCCCCGCCGCCCCGTAACGGCCGAGGAGCTGCACCGCATGCAGTCGCACGTCTTCGTCCTTGTCCTGGAGCAGGTGGTTCAGGGCCGGCAGAAGTTTGGCCGGATCGCCGCCAACGCTCTGCAAGGCGGAGACGGTGTGCTGGCGGACGTTGGCATCGCTGTCGCGCAGCAACTCGACCAGAGGCAACGCTGCCCCAGTGCCCTCCTTCCCGAAGTTGGCCAGTGCCTGGACTGCCTGCAAGCGCACCGCAGGGTTCTTGTTTTTGAGGCTCTCGACCAGGATCGGCAAGACCGTTTTCGCCTCGCGCTGCTGCAGCGACAACGCGGAGGCCGTCCGGAGTCGTAGCGAATCGTCCTTCGTTTTCAGGATCTCGACCAGTACCGGGACAGCTTTGTCAGGCTCGACGTTGAAGGCCATCATCAGGCTGGCGGTGTTGAGGCGGACGTTCGGCTCCATGCGCTGGAGGCCAGCCAGCAGGGCGTCGCGGGGATCCTCACCGAGGTTGCGCAGGACCGTACAAGCCATTTGGCGGACGTTGGCGTTGGCATCCAGGAGGGCCGCCTTCAGGGCTGGGGCTGCGAGCCTGGCCGCATTGCCGAGCATCTGCAGCGACTCGACGCTGCGCTCGCGCACGCTCTCATCACTGTCCTTGAGGGCGTAGGCCAGGCCGAGGACAACCATCTTGTCGGTCACCCTGGTCGGCCCCAGGAGCCGGGCGGCCTGGTGGCGCACGTCGGCATGCTTGGCGTCGAGGGCATCGACCAGGTCGGGAACTGCGTCACCGCCCAGGTGGCCGAGGGCCTGAATGGCTTGCTGGCGGGTACTGGGGTTCTCGCTTTTCAGCGCCGCAGCGAAAACGGGAACGGCACTGCGGCCGATCTTGACGAGGGCCTCGGCGGCTGCCGTCTGCAGGTCTGTCTCGATCTCGAAGAAGGCGGCGCGCAGGCTCGGGACGGCTGCCTTCGCGTCGGCGCCAATCTCGCCGAGGGCGTGGGCGGCGTGAACGCGCACACGCAGGGAATTGTCGCGCAGGGCCTCGATGAGCGGCGCGACCGCGACCTTGCCGAGCCGAGCCACAGCTGCGGAGGCGGCCGCGCGCACGTCCGCGCTGGGGTCACGGAAGGCCCGGAGGAGGATTGGAATGGCGACCTCGGGAGTGGGAGCGATGCGGCCAAGGGCGTAGGCGGCCTTGCGGCGCAGGTTCTCGTCCTTCAGCGCGAGCGCGGCGACCACCGGCTCGACAGCTTCCCGAGCGTCCAGCCCGATCCAGCCGATGGCGGACAGGGCATGGTAGCGGACATCGGCGTTTTTCTCGGTGAGGGCTTTGCAGAGGGCGGGCACGGCGGCCTTGCCGATCTTGCCCAGGGTGAGGGCGGCGTTCAGTTTGACGTCCTCGTCCTTCGCGTGGAGGGCCTTGACCAGCGCGGGCACGGCCGGCTTGGCCTGCGGGCCAAAGTCGGCGAGGCTAATGATTGCTTCGAGTCGGTGCGCTTCGTTCTTTCCGTCGAGTTGCTTGAGCAATTTCGCCAGAAGAGTTTTGCTGTCCTTTTTGGGCGGATCGCCGGCCCAGGTTGGGCGGTGGCTGAAGGCGAAGGCTACGAGGGGGAGCAACAGCAATCTGCTCATGGCGGATAGTCCTTTCCTGTGTCGGTCGGAGGAGCACCGAGTTCCGAGTACCCAGTACCGAGTACAAAGTACCCCGGACCGAGTCCTGAGTGCAAGGGAGATGGTACTCGCACTCGGTACGGGGTGCTTTGTGTCCCGCCCTTCGTACCCCGTACTTCGTACTCCGTACGCGGTACTGGGTACTCGGAACTCGATACTGCGCACTGCGGATTCGTTCCGTCGCGTGTCGTTTCCAACCCGGATGGAAAGCCAAAGCCGCGACACGCCTAGCATCTGCGCCGTGGAAGTCCCCCGTCGCGCTCGCCGGACAACGACGCGGCGAAGAGACACCAATCCTTGAGGCAGGCTGACCCGTCGATAGGTTATGGACCTTCGCGCTTACTCACATCAACGCGCGGCGGTTCGCGCTCAGCAACGAAGGAGTCGATCATGAAGCACTTGACTCACGGTCTGACGGTGCTGGCGGCCTGCGTGGCCTCGGTGATGATGGTCCAGATGGCAGCGCCACAGGACGTCGCGCCCAGTGGCGGTGGCGGCTCGCCCGGCGCCCAGGGCAAACCCGGCGGCCGTGTCCCAACCTACGGCGGCGGCCCGGTGCAGAGCCAGCACGCCGTCAAGTACGACGACGCGGCGCTCAAGGCCCACAACGTGCCGGAACTCACGACCGACAACAAGAACACCCTGGTGCGGAAGTATCCCGGCAAGCTCCTGCTCAGTGCCAGTTCGATCTGGGAAGGCTGGCCGGAGGCGTTGGCGTTCGACGACAACCCGCACAGTTCGTGGTTTACCGCCAAGGGCGACGCCGTCGCCCACGGCACCAAGCCGTGGATCCAGGTCACCTTCCCCGAGGACGTGACGGTCAAGCGCGTGACGATTCTGGGCAATCGCGATCCGCGTTGGTTGATGGGCTTCACGATTCTGGCCGGCACGATCGAGCTGCTTGATGCAAAGGGCAAGCGGCTCGCCTTCCACGAGAACGACGGCACCGGCAGGGCGTACGACTACGACTGGAAGTTGAAGGAGCCGGTCGCCAGGGTGCGGACGGTGCGTTTCAACGCGCTGGGCGACCAGGGCAAGGAGAACAAGTACGACGACATCGCCGTCGGCGAGTTCCAGATCGAGTAGGCGATGACGCAAACGAAGGAGGGACTTCGTTCTTGCCTCCAGCGCCCCGAGGTCAGCGTCTTTCTTGGCGGAGCATGGCACACTGCGGAGGAACAGCAATGGCGGACGCGACAGTTTCCTGCCCACACTGCAAGGCATCGGTCACGATTCCTGTCGGGGAGGTGGGGCGTTGCCCCTCGTGTGGTGGTGAGGTACGAGTCCACGAGGTCGGGGCGGGGGTCGAGGACGAGGCGCTCAAACGACTTTTGTCATCTGTAAAGATTGTGGAGCGCGTCGGGGAAGCAAAGGGCGACCCAAAACCGCCGCCGCCGAAGCGCCCGTGGTGGAAGTTCTGGGGGTAACGGCCCGCGGCCAAAACTCCGGAGCGCGGGCGTCCCGCCCGCACAGTAAGCGGGCGTCCCGCCCGCGCTCCGGATACCAGTTCCGCGACGTCCTCCGCTCATCTGCCAATGAGGACGTGCAGGCAACGCCAGATTAACACCGCGTCCCGGCAGTTGCCGCTACTGCTGGCACAACAGGGCGATCATGAACAACGCAACCAATGGGATGCCGAGAAAGACACAGGACCAGCAGAAGGACGTGCGTTCAAACTTCCAGGCTCCGCAGGGGTTTCGCGTGACATAGCCGGGAGCATTGGCGAGAGCCAGCAGCGCGGCGCCAACCCCGAGCGCCGCAAGACCGAGGTGGAGGGGCGTGGGCGGAGGGGCCAGGGCAATCGAAAGGACCACGAACACCGCACCCGAGAGAAATGCAAGACTCTGCAAGAACAACTGACCTTTCATCGGGCTGACTCCTTTCAGCGCACGCATGCATGGACCAGCCGGGCTTTGCCGGAGCGCGGCGATCCTTCGCCGCGCTGCAGAGCCTCCGCGTCACTCACGACTTCGGAATATCCTTTTTCGGGTCGATAAACGGCTTCGGCACGACCGTGGCCTGGCGCTGGCCCACGTCCGGGATGTCCACCACCAGTTTGCCGCCCAGGGCAGCGTGCTCGCTCGGCACCATGACGTAGCCGATGTTCTTCTTCAGCCGCGGCGAGTAGGTGGCCGACGTGACGTGTCCCACCCGCTTGCCGTCCTTGCTCACTGGCCACTTGATTGGGTTGAACGGAATCGGGGCTCCGTCGATCTCCACGCCCGCCAACTTGCGTTTGACGCCCGCCGCCTTGATCTTCGCCAGCGCTTCCTTGCCGATGTAGTTGGCTTTCTTGTCCGCATCGACGAGCCAGCCCAGGCCGACCTCGTAGGGGTTGCTGTCGAGGGTCATGTCGGCGCCCCAGTTGAGGATGCCGGCCTCGATGCGGCGAATGTCGGACGGGCCGGTCGGCTTGATGTTGTGCGGTTTGCCCGCCGCCATCACCCGCTCCCACAACTCGACGCCGCGACTGCCGTCACGCAGGTAGATCTCGTAGCCGACTTCTGCGGTCCAGCCGGTGCGCGTCACGATTACCGGGATGCCGTCCAGCTGCGTCTCGAAGAAGTGGTAGTAACCGAGTTGCATGGCTCGATCGCCGAACAGGGTTTCCACGACCGCCTTGGCCTTGGGGCCCTGGATCTGGATCGGCGAGACGTCCGGTTCCGTCAGGTTGACCTTCATGCCTGCCCCCACCGCCACGCCCTTGGCCCAGAGCAGCACGTCGCTATCGGCCAGCGCCAGCCAGAAATGGTTCTCGCCGAGGCGCATCAGCACCGGGTCGTTGATGATGCCGCCGTCGGCCGCGGTGATGATCACATACTTGCCCTGGCCGACGGGGCATTTCGACAGGTCGCGCGGCGTCAGCAGGTTGGTGAAGGCGAAGGCGTCGGGGCCGGTGATCTCCACGTTCCGCTCAACGGACACGTCCCACAGAGTCACGTGCTCCAGTAGGTGCCAGTATTCCTCCTCCAGTTCGGCGTACCGAATCGGGAAGAACATGTGGTTGTAGACGGTGAAGCCCTTGGGGCCGTAGCGCTGCGTGGCCTCGAAGTAGGGCGTACGGCGCAACCGCGCGCCGCACTGCACCAAACGCATGTCGAAGGGGGTAGTCATGGCATTTCTCCTTGGGATACGGTGTCCGTCCGCGTGAGTATATCTTGGAGAGTGGTGAGTGGATAGTGGTTAGTGGTCAGTGAAAAAAGTCATTTTCCCTCTTCACTAACCACTATTCACTAGCCACTCACCACTCAATGAAGTAGGTACTGCGCCAGCAGGCGATGGAAGTGGTAGCCGCCTGCCTCGCGCTTGACGCTGAAGCGGCCGGTCGCGAACGAACGGCTCTTGAGGCCGCGCTGCACTTCCTCGCACACCTCCATGTCTTCGAGTTGCACCTGATGAGCCACGGCGAGGCTCTGTTCGATGAAGTGTTGTGCGTCTGGGCCCTCGGTCTGGGCGAAATAGAAGTCGAAGATCACCTTGCAGCGATCCGGCCCTAGCGGCAAGACCAGGTTCGTGTCCATCACACCGCGGTAGAGGTTGATCATCAGATTGGGAAAGATCCACCAGTACCAGGCGCTCTCTCCCGTCCGCACCCGGGCGACGGTCGGGTCGTTCGCCGCCTTGAGGGGGCTGATCTGCACGGTCGTGTGGCCGCTGATCTCGGTGCGATACTTGGCGTAATCGAGCGCTCCCGCCAGACCGGGGTGGACCGTGTTGACGTGATAGCCGCCGTCCTGGTAATTATCGATGAAGACTTTCCAGTTACAGGGCATCTCGTACTCGCGCCGGGCGACGAAGCGCAGCGTTTCCAGATCGAGTCCGGCAGTGCGCGCCGGCAGCGGGGCGAGGAAATCGGCGAGCGGCGGCGCCTGTTCGACCGGCGGATTGTGGACGAAGACGAGCGGCCCCCAGACCTCGACCGCGAGTGGCGGCAGCCCTTGCTGCTCCTTGCAGAAGTCCGCGACGCCGTCGAACTCCGGGGTGCCGCGCAGCCGTCCGGTCAGGTCGTAGGTCCAGCCGTGATAGCGGCAGCGCAGTTTCGTTAGCTTCCCTTGCGGCTCGTTGATGACCTGCGCGGCGCGGTGACGGCAGACGTTGTAGAACGCGCGCAGCACACCCTGGCCGTCGCGCACGACCAGGACCGGCTCACCGGCGATCTCGGCGGTGAGGAACGAGCCCGGCTCGGCGACCTGGTCGGCACGGCCGGCAACGACCCAGGAGGCGCCGAAGACGCGGCGGCTCTCCAGGGCGTAAATCTCGGGATCGAAGTACCAGGCGTTGGGAATCGTGTGCGCCTTCTCCAGCGGCAAGGTCGGATCGAAGGCGTTAAGTTTGTCGATCAATTCGGCAGGCATTGCGTTGGCTCTCCTTTCGTTGCCTCATTCTGCCGAATGCCGCGAAAAACAGCAACGGGAACGGGCGGCGCTCGATCCTCAAGGGATGTCTTCCTCCCCTCTCCCACAAGGGACGGGGAAGCCACAGGAGGAATCGTGAAAAAGGGCGTTCAGGTGGGTGCGTAACGGGTTAGGCCGGGCACACGGTCGAAATCTGCGTCGTGGCTGGCCAGATGCGACAGGCTGTGGTGCTGCATGACTGTGACGACGAGAGCGTCATTTGTCAGCAGGCCGAACTGGACGCAGACATCGGCGGCGCGGGACACCAACGGGCCGTTGACGGGCAGGATCTGGATGCCGATCAGGGCCAGGTCATCGACCACCGAGCGATGACGGGACAACCGCTGGAGTTCGGTCGGATGCTGTTTGAGCCAGTTGGCGATGCCTGCCCAGGGCCGGCTGAACAACTTGGCCGCTTCCAGGGTCATCACTCGGTGCATCACGTCCCCAAGCACCTGCGCGGAGGTAAAGCCGTCCAGTTCATGGTTCTCGATTCGCAACAGGAACTGGGCACAGGGCGGACCAAAGACGGGATGCGGTTCGTAGTGGTAGACAAAGATGTTGGCATCCACGAAAATGGCCGAACCCGCCGGGATGTCCTCAAAGGTCATGGGCTCTCCGAGAGGCCATATTCCGGATTGCGGGCGATCCGCTCCAGTTCCTCGGGGTTGAGTGTGGACTGGAGACGGCCATAAGAGCGCGCGACGACGCCCGCCGCCGGATGGACGGTGATCGTGACTTTCTGCCCCTGAGCGAGCGGCAACTCACGCGGCAACTTGAGGGTACCGTTTTCGTAAACGGCTTCAATTTCCAGGCCCTGCATGGTGCGATCTCCGCGAGCCGTGAGCGACCAACGAGGATTGTATCCGGCGGGCGCGGCAGGGCCACGAAGCCTGCCCCACGGTGCTCGCACCTTCCCTGTCGTGTTGCATTCAGGATGGTCTAATTCCGGCCGATGGCACAAGGAACCCGTCCCTTTCTCGATCCCCGCCCCTCCGTAAGATGACGGCATGATGCCATACCGCACCCGCCGCCTGTTGCTCGTTCCGGTCTTGCTGTCCGCTCTTGCCTGGACCGGCGTTGCCTCCTCACAGGACGGCAAGTTTCCGCCCATCGTCAACACGCAGAACCCCAAGGACGTGCCGCCCACCCCGCAGGAAGCCCTGCGCAAGATCACCGTGCCGCCGGGCTTTCACGTCACCCTGTTCGCCGGCGAGCCGGACGTGCAGCAGCCGATCGGCATGGCCGTCGATGACCGCGGCCGCCTGTGGGTCGCCGAGTGCTACACCTACGCCGGCGGCGGCCACGCCAGTGATTGGGACGCCAAGCACCGCGACCGTGTGCTGATCTTCGAGGACACCGACCACGACGGCCGTTTCGACAAGCGTACCGTTTTCTGGGATAAGGGACAAAATCTCTCCAGTGTGGCGGTTGGTTTCGGCGGCGTCTGGGTGCTGTGCGCCCCGAAACTGCTGTTCATCCCCAACCACGACGGCAAGGCGGGCGAACCGCAGGTGGTGCTCGACGGCTGGGCGCTCAAGGGCGTTGGCCACAACATCGTCAACGGCCTGACCTGGGGCCCGGACGGCTGGCTCTACGGCCGCCACGGCATCATGGCGACCTCGCTCGTC
>Ga0137375_10000929_pt1 | contig 32985 bp, 30 predicted proteins | sample SagtaG_24_FD_104936 | JGI IMG/M metagenome (GOLD analysis project Ga0137375, IMG submission 104936) | Vadose zone soil microbial communities from Sagehorn Ranch, Mendocino, California, USA - Sage1_R_113_16 metaG | ecosystem: Environmental > Terrestrial > Soil > Vadose zone | place: USA... | reverse complement strand
TAACATGGGTCACGCTCCAACGGGCGTCATTGGCGTGGCGTCCCAAAAGTGGCTTTTGGGCGTTAGGTGGACTCTAGCTCGCGAGGTGGTACCGCCGGGAGGGTCTGTGCGGCGAGTGCGGCCTGTGCGGCAGCATGAGGGCTTGCCGTTGCTGCGCCGTCAGGTCCTGGAAGACCCGCTCTTTGGCCCGTTCGAGCAGGCTGGTGAGGTCGGTGGTGACATTCCAGATGCGCGCGGTGTGCTCAAAGGACCCGGTGACGATGCGGCGTGCGTCGGGTGACCAGGCCAGGCAGGTGACCGGGCCGGGGTGGACACCGAGCACCACGAGCTCTGCCCCGGAGGCGGTGTCCCACACCCGCAGGGTCCCGTCATAGGAGACGGTGGCCAGGTGCCGCGCGTCGGGGGACCATGCCGCCTGCCTGACGGCATCTTCGTGGCCGCGCAAGACGGTCGCCGGGGCGGCGCCGAAAGGCTCCCACAGGCGGACCGTCCGATCCTGTGACGCCGTGGCAAGTCTGCGCCCGCTGCCCGACCAGGCCACCCGCCAGACCGTTTCCGAGTGCCCGCGCAGCACCGCCACCTCGCGGCCCGTCTCCGCATCCCATACCCGGGCCGTGCGGTCCTGTGACGCCGCCGCCAGCCAGCGACCGTCCGGCGACCAGGCCACGTCGTGCAGCTCATCGTCGTGGACGCAGATGGTACGCCCGATTGCGCCATCCCATACCCGCACCGTCCCGTCACGTGAGCAGCTTGCGAGTCGGCCGTCGGGGGACCAGGAAAGCCCGAGGACCGCGTCGGCATGACCCCGCAGGATGGTGGGCTCGCCGCCGTCGTCGGCACGCCAGACCCGCAGCAGCCGGTCGAGCGAGGCGGCGGCGATGCGCCTGCCGTCCGGTGACCACGCGACGTCGCGGATCGTGTTCTTGTGACCGCGCAGCCGCAGCAGCTCGGCCCCGGACTCGGCGCTCCATACCCGTACGGTGCGGTCCTGCGATCCGGTCGCTATCCGGCGGGAATCGGGTGACCACGCCACACTGCGGAGGGTGTCGCGGTGCCCGCGCAAGACGATAACGTCACCGCCAAGGTCTGCGTCCCAGACACGAACCGTGCGGTCGAACGACCCGGTCGCAAGCCGCCACCCGTCGGGCGACCAGGCGATGGAGGTCACCGCGTCCGTGTGCCCGCGCAGGACGAGGGGATCGCCGCCGAGGGTCGGATCCCAGATCCGGACGGTCCGGTCGTTGCCTCCCGAGGCCAGCCAGCGACCGCGCGGTGACCAGGCGACGGCTATGACGGTGTCCTCGTGGCCGCGCAGGCAGGCAGTAGCGTGCAGGTGCGGGACCGACCATACGCGGACGGTACGGTCACGGCCACAGGTGGCCAGCCGGCGCCCATCGGGTGACCACACAAGACCGTTGAGGACGTCGTCGTGCCCGCGTCCCGCACGTGTCTCCGCGCCTGTCTTCGCGTCCCATAGGCGCACTGTCCGGTCGTCCCCGACGCTGGCCAGAATGCTTCCGTCCGGCGACCACGCGACGGCACGCACGGCTGCGGCATGGCCGGAAAGGACACCGGCCTCACTGTGGTCGTTTGCTGCCCAGATCCGGATGGTCCGGTCCCTCGATGCCGTCGCCAGCCGGGTACCGTCCGGCGCCCAGGCGACGCCGAGCACGTCGTCGGTGTGGCCGCGGAGCGTGGCGAGCGCGCTCCCGGTCGTCGTGTCCCAGATTCGCGCGGTCCCGTCATACGACGCAGTGGCCAAGGTGCGGCCGTCCGGGGACCACGCCAGGCCTCGGACTACGTCCTCGTGGCCAGTGATGATCGCGGCCGGCTCGTCGTGGTCGCGCATCCAGATCCGCACGGTGCGGTCCCTGGAGCAGGTCGCGAGCCGCCGTCCGTCCGGCGACCAGGCCACGCCCTGCACCCAGTCGGTGTGCCCACGGCAAACCCCGCGGGTCCTCGATGTGGCGAGCGCGGTTGCCAGCGCGCGGCGCACCATTGACGTCACGGCGCACTCCTCCGCGGCGGTAACCGCGAGCAGCAGGGCGTGCTCGGGGTCGCTGCCCACGGTGACGAGCGCGCGCTGGGCGATGGCGTCAGCCAGGCGCATCATGCCGGCGCGGTCCACCCGCTTGGAGGCCTCGAGGAATTCGGCCACGAGCGGCAGCTCGCTCGCCATTTCGCCATGGGTGGCCATCCATTGCGTGGCCTCCCGCAGGCGCTCGTCTCGAAGCAAATAGGACTCGCGCAGGCCAGAACGTTCCCAGTCACGTGCCCATCGCTCCAGGTCGGCACGGTGCCGCAAATCGCCAGCGGCCGCTTCGATGGCCAGGCGAAGCGGTGGCCACTGGCGGAACAGCGCCTCGTGCGCGACCTCCAGGCCGGCCACGCCATCGGCGGCCGCGTGGCTGGTTACGAGCCGTGCCGCCACGAACGCGTCGGCCACCGCTGTTTCGGCGCTGGTGAGCGCGTCCCTGCGGGCGCGGCGGCGGATCGGCTCACTGTCGGAGATCGTGACGAACCTCAACAGCGTCTCGATGACCTGGTCGCCAAGTCCAATGCGGGTCAGCTCGGCGGTAACCCGGTCGGCTTGCCTCGTGAGAGCTCCCGTGACCCCGCCGAGCTGCTGGTAGGTCTGCGCCGTGATCCGCCCAGCGGGACCAGCGGCGAGGTAGAGCTCCTGCAGTGTGTAGGCGAGCAGCGGCAGGGCGTCGCCGCCCCCGGTATCGTCGACCATCTCCCGTACGAGCCCGGGCGGGTCGAAGACCAGGCCCGCCGGCGCCGCGGGGCGCTCGATCACCTCGAACAGGCTCCCTCGGCTCATCGCCCCCACGGCGACCGGATCCTGGAACATCCTGGCGAACCCCGTCTCGAGGAATCCGGTCAGGAACTCCGAGCGAAGAATCATGATCACCCACAGCCGCTGATCGCGTTCCGTCGCGTCGCGCAGCATGGTGAGAAAATCATCTCGGTCCCGGTTCAGCCTGAGCAGTACCTCGGCTTGGTCGATGACGAGCAGGGCTGGTCGTGTTCCGCTTAACTCGCTGACGCGCTGGACGACCGCCGCCGCCGCCCCGGGCCCACGCAGGCTGTCCGGCGGGCAGCCGAGTGTGCGAGCGAGATTCACCGCCGGGCTGTCTTCAGGCACGATCGGTGGGATGATCGTCCAGGGATTGCGCCGACGGGACAGCCGGGGCAGCAGACCGGCGCGTACCAGCGACGATTTGCCGACACCCGACGGGCCGACCAAGGCGATCAGCCGGTCCGCCTGGGCGGGAAGCGCAGGGTGAAGCCGGGAGTACAGCATCATTATCTCGGCCTCCCGGCCGAAGAACACCCCGGCATCTTCTTCGGTGAACTCCTCCAGGCCCGGGTACGGAGGCCGGGCTGAGTCCCATACCGGTGCCCGTGGTGGCGGACGCTGCGACTGGTGCTGCCAAATCTGCAAGGCGACGACCATCACCATGAGCAGCGCGATCGCCGCCAGCCACACCCACCGTTTGCCTGGCCCGCCAGCTGCGAAGTTGGAGACGATCCCGAGGACTGTGCCGAGCATGAGGAGCAGAACCTCAACCGCCAGCGGGTTCAAACGTCGGTTGAACACTCCCGCATCGTCTCTCCCACGAGCCGGCTAGGTCCAGCGCCCATCGGGTCGTTCATCACCGGCCAACTGCTGTGCGTTGACGGCAGCTTGGGTCATGTGCCACTGGGTTATGTACTGAGCCGCCGCTCCGCGTAGTCCCGCACCTCGGCGACCTTGTCGGCCCAGCCCTTCGAGTGGCTCTCGTACGAGGAGTAGGGAACGCGTGCCTCCGGTATCACCAGGCTCGTGAAGCCGCTCTCCGCCAGGCGCAGCCGGGTTCCGGCGCCCTCAGGAATGAGGGTGAACTCCACCAAGGTGGAGTTGTCGTCGGTCGCCGCTTCACCGGGATAGGCGCTCGCCCATCGGTAGGCGAAGTACCGTGGCGGTTCGACCTTCTCGATCCTGGCTGGGTAGGTGCCGGCGTCCCCGTGATCCAGGAGCATGATGCCTCCCGGACGCAGATCCATCTGCGTCGGCTTTCCCTGGCCGAACCACTGGCCGACGTGCTCGGGCTCGGTTAGTACTGCCCACAGCCGTTCGACGGGCGCGGCGATGGTGATCTCCCGCTCGATCCGGTCTGGGCTCAAGGCGGAACCTCCATTCGGCCGATATCGTTAACGTGCTACCCGATGGTTGCACATCGGGAGATGGAGCGCAACCCACAGGTTGCACCTTGTCCCGTTCGGGACCTGCTAGGGTTCGCGGCGGTGGGCATTGCGCCATTTCACCGGTGCTCGCCGTCCGGCCGCGGGCCGCGTCACGGGGCCGCGGCGCGGGTTGCCCGCCCGGTGCTGGGCCTGGGCGGGTCCCGCCGCGGGCTCGCGGCCACCGATTGAAGGCCCGGTGTCAGCAGGCCCGGTGTCAGCAGGCCCGGTGTCAGCAGGCCCGGTGTCAGCAGGCCCGGTGTTGGCCGAGGCTGTGCTGCCGTTTCGCGGCGGCGTCCGGTAGGAGGCCACCAGGCGGGCAACAAGCGTGGCGAGAAAGACCTGGCCACTCAGAGCCTCCATTACGGCTACCGCTCTGCCGCCGTTGGTCGCGGCGGTGAAGTCGCCATATCCGAGGGTCGTCAGCGTGGTGAAGCTGAAGTACTGGAACGTCCTTGTGTCGCCCGGCGCTCCGTGAGCGAAGAAGGGCGCGGACCCCAGCCGCTCGATCGCCGCGTAGAAGGAGGCGAACATCAGGCCGATGATCATGTAGGCGCTCACTGCCCCGAAGATGCTCGGCAAGGACACGACGGGCCTGGAGAGGATCCTGCGGATGATGACCACCACGGTGGTGAACAACACCAGCCCGGTCCAAACGTTCGCGATGCCGAGGCCGATGTCGGTGGCGTGGCCAAGCGCGAACGCCACCGCGCTGAACGTGCCGATCAGCATGCCGGTGACGATGATGCGCGCCGTCCGCTTCTTGACCCGGGACGTGCGCAGCGCCAGCAGCAGTGCCACCACGAAGAGCGGCGTTTGGATCAATCCGGCGTATTTCGTCGCGGCGAACGCGGATATCACATAGCTGAAGACCAGCAGCAGCAGTAGCAGCCCGTAGCGGTCGCCGCGCCTGGTCAGCGTCGGGTGCAGACGCCGGGCAACTGGGGCTTGCGTCATCGCCGCGTCCCTCCGACTGCTTGTCCCAGGGTGCGCGGGCCGCGACGGGGCAACGTCACCCCTTGAGGGTGATGCCCCACACGTGCTGACGGGCCACGACGCCAGAGCGCCTGGCGCGGCTATGCGGCTTCGACCGGGCGCCCGCCGTACGCGCAGAGCGAGTAGAGCGCGACCACATCGAGGGCTATGATCACCAACGCCCAGAACGGATGTGCCTCGACGGCGAACATATGACCGAGCGCGTTGACCGCGACCAGGAAGACGCCGAACCAGCGCGCTGCTTGGTTGGCGGTCATGACGCCCGCCGCCGTGACGAACTCGATGATCCCGATGATCAGATGGATCCAGCCCCAGGTCTTCAGGCTCCAGATAACGTAATGTGCGCCCACGACGAAGACATGTGAGTTGGCGAGCGCCGCACTGCCCCATATCACGTTGAGGGCGCCGAGAACGGCCAGTATAACGGCTGCGTAAATGAGCAATCCCTGCCCTGGGCGGCTCATGCCCCTGGCTCCGGCGGATTTGATCGTTGGTGCCGACGTCATGTTCGCCTCCCATGTCAGGGCCGCGATAACTTTACGTAATCAAATGATTGCGACACGTATGACGGTGGGGCGTCACCCACACGGGGTGACCTTGCCGTCGGGCTGCCCCCGAGCCCGCCGGCCGAGCCGTATCCTGATGCGATCGCCCTTGCCCGCGGATCACGAACGCCGCGCAGCCGGAAGAGATCAAATGAACCGAGAGCGGCTGGTCGCGATCAGCTATGAAGCCGATGATGAGCTGCGAAAGGCCAACCTCGATGTACTCGACGCGCAGGCTCGGGTGGTCTTCTTGGCGGGCCTGCACCCTGCCGAGCGCGCCCCGGCGCTGCGTCAGGCCGAGGTCCTGATCGGGTGGATGCTCAAACGCGAGCTTCGGCCGGGCGAGCTGGATGCCGCCAGGCAGCTCCGGTTCATCCAGCTCCTTTCGGCCGGCGCCGACAACGTTGACTTCACGGCGATTCCCCAGGGCATCGTGCTCGCAGGCAACGTCGGTGCCTACGCCAAGCCGATCGCCGAACACGTTATGGCGATGGCACTCAGCATGGCGAAAAGGATTCCACAGCGTCACGCGGCGCTCGCGCGGGGCAGGTTCGATCAGCAAATACCGTCGCTCACCCTCGACGGCGCCGTGTGCGGCATCCTCGGCTTCGGGGGGATTGGCCAAGCCGCCGCGCGGCTCATGCGGGCGTTCGGGGCGAGCATCTACTCGGTCAACACCTCCGGGCGCACCGGGGAACCTGTTGAGTTCGCCGGCACGCTCGCCGATCTGCCCCTGGTGCTCGCCGCCGCCGACGTTCTGGTCATTGCCCTGCCGCTCACCAACGGCACGCGCGGCATCATCGGGCGCCGCGAGCTCGCCATGATGAAACCGACGGCCATCCTGGTCAACGTGGCCCGTGCGGACATCGTGGATGAGCGCGCCCTTTACGAGCACCTGAGCGCAAACCCGGACTTCTCCGCTGGTATCGACACGTGGTGGCAGGAACCATGGGGAGGTGGCACCTTCCGGACGGCGTACCCGTTCCTCGAGCTGCCGAATGTCATAGGCTCACCACACAACTCAGGCGTCGTCGCGGGAATCGAAGCGTTCGCGGCGCGGCGGGCCGCGGAAAACGTCGGGCGTTACCTGCGGGGCGACTCGCTGACGGGTGTCGTCCGCCCCGAGGATTACACCCCGGGGACCAAGCCGCTTCAGGCGAGAGCTTTCAGGTCATCCGAGCCGCCGTAGTTGCCACCGGGCGTGACGATCGTCCCGGCCTTTCCCGCGAGGATGGCGGCGGCGTCCTCCAACGCCCCGATCGCACCCACGTCGCCGGTGACCTCGACGAACCGGCACACCGCGGCGACCTTGGGCCCCATCGAACCCGCGGGAAACCGCGTGGCACGCATCGCCGCGGGTGTGGCGCGGAAGATCGGCTCAGCGGCGGACGTGCCGAAACCGCGCATGACGGCCGGGACGTCGGTGAGCAGCAGCAGCGCGTCCGCTTCGAGCGCTTCGGCCAGCACCGCGGCCGCGAGGTCCTTGTCGATTACCGCCTCGACTCCCTGCAGCTTCCCCACCTGGTTGCGGATCACCGGCACGCCGCCGCCGCCACCACACACCACCACAGCGCCCGAGGTGATCAGCAGCCGGATGATCCGGGTCTCCACCACCCGGTGCGGAACCGGCGATGGAACGACGCGGCGCCAGTACGGCCCGTCCTTGGCGATGCTCCAGCCGTGTTCTGCGGCCACGCGTTTGGCGGTCGCCTCGTCGTAGACCTGGCCCACAAACTTTGTCGGGGCCGCGAACGCGGGATCCGCAGCGGACACGAGCGTCTGGTTGATCAGCGCTGCCACCTGCCGGCCAGGCAGCGCGTTCTGCAGCGCCTGCAGGAGCCAGTATCCGATCATGCCTTGTGTCTGGGCGCCAAGAACATCGAACGGGTACGGTGCGCGGAGGGCGGGGTCGGTGGCGCTCTCCATCGCAAGCAGGCCCACCTGCGGTCCGTTGCCATGCGTGATCACTATCTGATGCTCTTCGGCGAGGGGAGCGAGCGCCCGAACGGCGCGGCTGGCGTTGGCCTGCTGGGCCGCGGCGTCGGGTTTCTCGCCGCGCTTAAGCAGCGCGTTACCGCCTAGCGCGATAACGATCCGCATCGCACCTCCTCACAGGCGTTTCCTCGCATGCTCCGAACGGCTGCCGCGAGCAGGTCCATGCTCTCACGCTGGCGGCAGGTGGGCGCTGACCACCGCAGGCCGGCCGCTGTGGACGGCCGTCGCCGCGGCCTCCGTTTGCTACCCCGTCTGGCCAAATGCCGACACCGCACCGCGGGCGGGCGGTGTCAGCACCTTTCCTGTGCGTTCGGTCAGCAATGTCATTTCGTATGCGACCAGGCCCATGTCGCAATCCCGCCCGGCCAGCACGGCGAGGACCGAGCCATTGCTGACCGCCATGACGATCAGGACACCGAGGCGCATCTCGACAACAGTCTGTGTGACCGCACCGCCTTCGAAAATCCGGCAGGCGCCTTGGGTCAGGCTGGAGAGGCCAGATGTTACCGCCGCGAGTTGATCGGCGCGGTCCGGGGGGAGCCCGTGCGAGCAGGCCACGGGGATCCCGTCTGAGGACACCACCAGGGCATGCGCCACGTCGGGGACACGCTCGATGAAGTTATTGATCAGCCAGTCCAGGTCCGGTGCTGGATAACTCGCCGGATTCAACGGTTGCTCCTCTCCACGCGAGCGCGTACTGCGAATGCGCTCGGCCACGTGCTCGGCTGAGGTGCCCCCAAAGCGATCGGCCACGCCCGGGTAACCGCGTCATCCATCTGACGGGTTCTCAGTCTTGATCGCGGCACGGGCCCTGCGCACGCCCTCTTGGAAGCTTGCCATCCGCTCGCGGGCAGCCTCCGCCGACAACGAGGGGTTCGCAGGTGCGGACAGCCGCGTGCTGGCCGTCCCGGGAACAATGTTGGCTTGGGGGACCCGTTGTGGCAAACCAGCGGCAGTCATCGGGCCGACGCTGGGCGCAGCGGTGTCGTGCGCCGCCCGCCATCCCTCGTCGGCAGCCGATATCCATTCGGCCGGGGAAACAGACCCGACATCCTCCCCAGTCGCCACACGCTGGGGTGGCTCCCCGCGGCGATGGAACCAGTCGGATTCGAGCAAGTCGTAAATTGGCAGCCTGGACTCTGGCCCATGCGCGGCTCCCGCAGGGACTACCACTGGGCTGATCTCGCGCGTGGGTTGCATAGGTGGCATCGGACCGGTCTCCGCGGCGGGCCACATCGGACCGGTCTCCGCGGCGGCCCGCACCGGACCGGTCTCCGCGCCGGCCTGCGCCGGACCGGTCTCCGCGGCGGCCCGCAAAGGACCGGTCTCCGCGTCGGCCTGCGCCGGACCGGTCTCCTCGGCGGCCCGCATCGGACCGGTGCCGGCGGCCCGCATCGGACCGGTGTCGGGCGCCGCCCAGGTGTCCGCGGGCAGGGCAGGCGCGTTGAGCATCGTGGGCGGTGCGGCGTTCCACATCTCGGCCGGGCTGGCGCGTACCGGCTCGGTTTCGAGCGCGCCAACCCGCCGCATCCATGTCGTCGGTGGCGTGCGTTCCTGCGAGATCAGCGTGTCGGGAAGCCACACCAGAGCGGTCAGCCCGCCAAACTCCGGCTGCCGCAACCGAACCCTGATCCCGTGCCTCGCGGCCAGCCGCGCCACCACGAACAGGCCCATCCGGCGCGAAACAGCGACGTCGACCACGGGTGGGTTCTCGAGCCGCCAGTTGGCGTGCGCCATCTCCTCGGCGCCCATGCCGACTCCCTGGTCGGTGATGTCAAGCAGCACGCCGCCGCTGTTGAGCAGGTGCCCGGACACCTTCACCGGCGTGTCTCCGGGCGAGAACGACGTCGCGTTCTCCAGCAACTCCGCGAGCAGGTGGACCACGTCATTGACGGCGTTCCCGACGACGGAGGTGCCCGGCTGGATGTTCATAGTGGCGCGCTCGTACTGCTCGATTTCCGAGACTGCTGCCCTCAACACATCGACGAGCGCCACGGGTTTACCCCATCGGCGTGCCGGGTCGTGGCCAGCGAGCACGAGCAGGTTCTCCGAGTTGCGGCGCATGCGGGTGGCAAGGTGGTCCATCCGGAACAGGTTCCCCAGCCGTTCGGCATCCTGCTCGCCCTGCTCAAGCTCGTCGATCAGCCGAATCTGCCGCTCGACCAGGGACTGACTACGCCGGGAGAGGCTGACGAACATGGCGTTGACGTTCCCGCGCAGTATCGCCTCGTTGGCAGCAAGCCGCAGCGCCTCGCGGTGCACCTGGTCAAATGCCCGCGCCACCTCGCCCACCTCGTCGGTCGAGGCGACGTCGATCGGCGCCACGTCCAAATCTGGGCCGCTGCCCCCGGTCTCGCTCAGCTGGCGGACTTTTTCGGGCAGCCGCAATCCGGCGACGTTGAGCGCGCCCGAGCGCAGCCGCCGCAGCGGACGGATAAGGGACCGGGCGATGATCGCGGTAACGATCAGCGCCAGCACGAGCAGGCCCGCGACCGCGATACCGGTCAGCAGCGCGGTGCGGGCAGCGCCCCGTCGAAGGCTGCGGCTCTGCGCGATGACGGCGCCCGCATCCTGGCGCTCGACCGAACGCATTCGCTTGAGGGTGTCCACCATCGCCGTGTACCAGTGCTGGCTCGCCGCGGCCGGACTACCGGTGACCAAGGGTTGATTGCTGTTGCCGAGGACGATCGCATTCTGTTCCAGGTTCCGCCCTTGGTCCACAGCCGATCCGGTCACGGTGTCCGCGAAAGCCTGGCGCTGGCGCACCGTGGTTGATGCCATGTAGGTCGACAGGTTGGCGGCCTGCTGCGCCTGCGCTGAGGTTAGCGCGTTCAGCTCGCCTGGCTCGAAATCCCCCGCGGTGAGCGCTGCGAAGAGGATGGCGCGCTGCTGAGACACCTGATCCTTCATCCGCCCCAAGGCGCCGAGCGCCCGGACGTGCTGGGCCAGGGAGTCGTTGGCGCTACCCACGGAAATCTGGTCGTCGAAGGCGAATAGGTCGGTGATGGCCTGCGAGTAGTCGGTGATCATAGGCAGCGCGGGCAACTGACTGCGCAGAGCGGCGTTACGCAACCCATTAAGGTCCGTGATCCTGGCCAGCACGGCGCTGAAACGGTCCCGTGTATCCACGGGGTAGTCACGGCCGATGTGAGCACCTTGGGTGCGGACTAGGTCCGCTGCTGAGTCGGTGACCGCGTACTGCTTCCGCAAGGTGTTCTGGCCACTTGGTGGCCGGCCATTCGCGATGAAGCCTGCGGTGAGGTCGCGCTCGTCCTCCATCGCCTGCGCCAGCTGGGTGACATCACCGCCGAGGGTCGCGAGCTGCTCGATGCGCTGGAAGTTTTCGGCTGTGTGGACGTCGGCCGAGATGCGGATACCGCCGAGCACCATCGCGGTCAGGGTCGGGATCGTGATGAGGGCGAGCAACCGCCATCGCACACGCCAGTTCCTGAGGGCCAGCCGCGAGCCCGGCCGGGCAGGTCGGTGGTCGGCACCGCCGCGCCCGGCACCACCACCAGCACCACTGCCGCCGCGCCCGCCGCCACCACCACGGCCGCCGCGTCCGGCACCGCCGCCACCGGCACCGCCGCCACCGGCACCGCCGGCCGGCCAAGCACCGCCGCCACGAGCGGAACCGCTGCGCGCGGGCCCATGGCCTACGGCCATGCTCGCCCTGCCACCTGCGGCGGCGCTGCTTGCTGACGAGCCCTGCCTCGCAGGACTCCCTTGAATGGCGCTCTCGTGATCGATCATCGGTCGCGTCCGCACTGCCTTCGCATCTCTAGCTGGACATGACTGGCCGAAACGGTCAAACCTCGCAAAAGAAACCAGACATAGCGTTGCGGCCCTGCGGGGTAACTGTCAGTGGCAACCGGTAGTCCACACGAAGACCCGCAGTACAGCCAGGCTCTACTTTAGCGGGACGTCAGGTAACTCGTGTGATCGTATCGTGACATTAAAAGAAATCTCACATAACGTGATTCGCGATGTCACGTTGTCACGATGCGGTACCGTTTGGGCTGCGGCCAGCCCTTCCAGACGCTCCCCGGGCTAGCGGTCGGCTGCTGCGGCGTCCAGAGATCGAGAAGTATCCCAATTCGTGACTGATCAACCAAGATCATGATCTACGATGCCCTGCTGTGAGCGCTGACGTATGGGCGAGAAAAGCCCAACACGCCCTTCCGCTGCGCACTCCTCGCCGTCGGCCTTCCGGCCGTCACCGTAGCCCGGACCGGCTATCTCTGCCGTCCGATGCGCCGGCCCTCGTGCTGGCCGTCCCGGGTGCCGCGTGCGAGGCAAGCGAGGGCGTCACTGCGGAGATCGCGGCCGTGGCAGTCAGATCATGCCCCGGCGTTCTCGTCTGCGTGGGATACCTGGCGGGTGAAAGAGATCACCTCGCCGCGGTCCTGGCGGGCCTGCGCCGCTCGGGCCAGGTCAATTCGCATGCGGCCGTCGTGGTGCCGCTACTCACCGGACCAAATCCGACGGCCGACGCCGCATTGGCGGAGGCGGTCGCCGACGCGGGAACCCGAACCATCCGTACCGGCCACCTCGGACCCCACCCTCTCGTGAGTGAGGCGCTGCATTCCCGGCTGGCGGAGGCGGGTCTGGCCCGGGCGGCGCGCATCCGCCAGATCAGCATCGTGAGCGCCGCCGAGGGCATTCTCATGGTGGCCGCGGGCGGGGCGGCTTGTGTGGCCGAGGCTGGAATGGTCGCTGTTTTGCTGGCGGCACGCCTCGCCGTGCCGGTCATGCCTGCCGCGCTCGGGGATGCGGCGAGCATGACCGAGGCGGTCGCGCGGCTACGTGAGGCTCGTGCCACGCGCCTGGCATTGGCGCCGTGCATCATCGGACCGGAGATCGATTCGGGTGAGCTGGCGGCGGCCGCCGCGGCCACCGGGGCGCCCTCAGCTCAGCCGCTGGGCGGCCATCCCGCCCTGGGGCAGCTCGTCGCAATGCGATATGGCGCGGCACTGCAAGATCCACGTATCACGCTCAGCTGATGTGCCTGCGCCGGCGCGGCGGATCGGCCCGGAGGTTTGCGTGATCAGAGCGCGTGCAGGCCCTCGAGAACCCTCATGAGCAAACGCTCGTCAGTGATGGTTCCCACCTGGCCTGGCGTCCGTACTCTGATCAGACCCTGCTGGATCAGATCTCCCAGCAGGACCCGCGCCACGGAGAGGGGTAGGTCGATCTCCGACGCGAGATCTGCCACCGTGATCGGCTGACGGCGGCACAAGGCCAGCATCCGGGTGTGCTCGGGGCCGGGCCGGAATGCGCTGCTGGCGTGCCGATCGCTCGCCACCACGACGTCGATCAGGTCGAGCGACGCTGCCGCCGTTGGCCGGGTACGGCCTTGGGTCAGTGCGAAGAGCCGGACCACGGGTTCCCGGTCCAGCCACCTGTCGTTCGACGGAGTCATGGCCCCATCACGTGTCGCCACCCTCCACCTCCGCGCCGACTTCCGGGGTGTCGCTGATGTCGCCATCCGAGACATCAGCCCGCCCACGCTCCCAGCCCTGCTGGAGTGAAGCCATCACGGTACGTGCGTCCTCGGTAGCCCCCTCTTTCCCGCCCGCTGGCTCCTCCGTAGCGGAGCCATTGCCCTCGGGCGATCCGCCGGAGCCCGGAGCGCGCCGGGTGGCCGGCGCCCAGCCCGTCCCCGCCGGTTCCGCCTCCTGCCGGGCCGCCGGTGCGGACGCCGCCCAGTCGGGGGCGGCCCAGTCCGGGGCCGCCCAGTCCGGGGCCGCCCAGTCCGGGGCCGCCCAGTCCTGTCGCGCGGCATCCGCCAGGGTCGGCCGCTCGGCAACGGAAACGGCCGCCTGCGTGTCAGCCTGATCGTCGATGTCGCGATCGGGCACGACCATGCTGTGCGGCATGAGCACAACCGCCGATGTCCCACCGAACGGCGACTCGCGCAGCGCAACCTTGATCCGGTGCCTTGCGGCGAGCTGACCGACCACAAGCAGGCCGAGCCGGTCGCTATCGGCAAGCTCGAACTCAGGTGGGCTCGTCAGCCTCTTGTTGATCTCCGCAAGCTCGGCCGACTCAATGCCGAGCCCGCGGTCCTCGACCTCCAGCACGAAGCCGTTGGCCGCCCTTCCCGCGGTGACGGTGACGCGCGTGTTCGGCGGTGAGAATGCTGTGGCATTGTCGATCAACTCGGCCAGCAGGTGGATGACGTTGGCAACAGCCGTGCCAACCACCCCGTCCCGCGACTCGGTGATGACGTCCACCCGGGGGTAGTCCAGCACCTCGGCTACTGCCGCGCGCACCACATCGACGACTCGCACCGGGCTGCGCCAGCCGCGGCCGGGAACCTCACCCGACAGAATGATCAAGCTCTCCGCGTGCCTGCGCATGCGGGTGGTGAGATGATCCAGCCGGAAGAAGTTCTCCAGCGTCTGCGGGTCGGAGGTGTCACGCTCCATTGAGTCGAGCATGTCGAGCTGCCGGTGCAGCAGTGACTGGTTGCGGCGTGCGAGATTCACGAAAACCTGATTGACCCTCGTGCGCAGCCGTGCCTGGCCCACAGCCGCTTCGATGGCGGTCCGGTGGACGGTAGAGAAGGCCTGTGCCACGTTGGCTACCTCGGTGACCGTGCCGCTTGTGAGCGGCGGCGCGGCGGCGGTAACGTCCACCTCCTCGCCGCGCCGCAGCGCATCGACGACCTGCGGCAACCGCATATCGGCAAGCTCGCGGGCCTGTCCGTGCAGGCCACCAAGCTCCCTGGTAAGGCGGCGGCCGAAACGCACCAGGAGCAGGATTGACGCGAGCACCGCGAGCAACCCGACACCGCCGGCCAGGGCGAGCCGCAGCAGAATGCCACGGCCGATGTTACTGACGCTCTGGTTCACCTCCCGCTGGCCGAGCGCCGCCGCGTGGTTGAAGGCCATGAGGAATGGTTGCAGCTGGGACTGCCAGGCCGCTGAGTTCACCGGAAGGGGCGCACTGGGGCGGCTGCTCGAGGCGATGGCATCCTCCATCGCCTGCCAGGTTCGATACGTTGGTGAAGCGAAAAGCTGCCGGTAGGGCCCGGCGAGTCTGCTGCTCAGCTGGGCGAGGACCCCGCTCTCAAGGAACCGCTGGTTAGCCACGGCCGACACGAACAAGTTATGGTCCGTCCCGCTCATGTGACCGCCGCCTGCTATGGCTTCGCCGACGAGTGCCCCCTCGCGGCCAACCATCTCCAGTGCGCGATTGGCATCGATGTTGGCCCGGGCCCGCTGGTAAAGGGATACGTCGCTGGTGGCGGCCTGGCTGTCAAGGAACTGGAACTCGGCGTCGATGATGCTGTTGTATTCCTCGAAGGCGGCCGCGCCTTTCATAGCGCCGGAATCGATTGCATCGCGGGTCCCGCCCAGCTGGCCGAGCCTTCCGAGCAGGCTGGCGAGGTTCTGTTTCGCCGCGGTGCTCAGCAGGCCCCGAACAGCCGCGGCACCTTTGCGGAAGGCCGCGACCGCCGTGTCGGTTCGCTCACGCTGGAGTTCGAGCGGTCCGTGCGAGGACTGGCGCCCGCTGCCCAGCCACACGAACGACTGAAGGCGCTCCTGAACCAGCTGGACGAGCAGCGTCTGGCTCTGCCCGCCGGTCTTGGCCGTGCTGGTGTCGTAGTTCCGCTTGGCGATGGTGTCAGCGAGGGTGACGCTCGTGGCGAAACCCCATAAGGCCACGAGCGAGACGAGGGGAATGATGAGCAGCCCCGCGAGCGTAAACCGGATGGGCCTCGTGTGGGGTCGGGTACGAGAAGCCAGCCTACGGGAAGCCATTGGACCTCTAACGATGAAGGTGTGGGTGCATGAAAGTACGAGTATGGCGCGGTGCATTCCTGGGGGCATACCAAGGATGAATCAGTCGCCAGCACCCAGCAGCCCATTTCGAGATTTAGCCGGCCCAACTCCGGCCGGCGAGCCAGCCGTGTCCTTACGGAGTGGCGACGGGAGCGCCGCGGCCCGCATCGCGGTTCAGCACGCGGATCGCATGCTCGACCAGCGTGATCAGCACGGCCTTGCTTGACGATCGTTTGCGTGCGTCGCAGAGGATGATCGGTACCTCGGTGTCCAGGTCAAGCGCGGTCCTGATGTCATTGATCTGGTAGTGGCGCGATCCGTCAAAGCAGTTGACCCCGACAATGAAGGGCGTGCCACGCTGCTCGAAGTAGTCGATCGACGGGAAGCAGGCGGCCAGGCGCCGGGTGTCGGCCAGCACGACCGCGCCAAGCGCCCCTAGCGACAGCTCATCCCACATGAACCAGAACCTCGCCTGGCCGGGCGTCCCAAAGAGGTAAATCAGCAGGTCGTCTCGGATGGTGATCCGGCCGAAGTCCATTGCGACCGTGGTAGTCGTCTTGCCTTCGACGCCCTCGAGGAGGTCCACGTGCGAGCTTGGCTCACTCAATTGCTCTTCGGTACGCAGCGGCCGGATCTCGCTCACCGAGGTCACGAGCGTGGTTTTGCCGACGCCAAAGCCGCCCGCAATAAGGATCTTGATCGTGACCGGCACATCGGCCGGGCCATCGGAGTAGTCAGAGCCGGCGTAGCCCATCGGCCACCTCCCTCAGGATGCGCGGGTCATGCAGCCGTGCAGGCGACACCGGGCGGCGGACCTCGACCAGGCCTCGGTCCCGAAGATCGCCGAGCAAGATCCGTACGACACCGATTGGCAGGTCGAGCTCGGACGCCAGGTCGGCAACCGAGATCGGGACTCGGCACAGCCGCAGGGCTGAGAAATGCTCTGGATCCAGCGTCCACGGGTCGGCCGACGCTCGCCGAGTGGATGTAACCATTGCGATCAGGTCGAGACTTTCACCAGTAGGCCGTGTCCGGCCACGAATCAGCGCATAGGGGCGGACGACGGGGCCGGCTTCTTCATCATGCCATGTGTCATCGGACGACGGCATGCCACGGTCACTTCGTTTCGTCGTCGGCAGGCGCCGGACGCGGATTAACCGACAGGTGCTGCCCCACGCGCTTGACCAGGACTGCCATCTCGTAGGCAACGAGGCCCACGTCGGCTTGAGCCGAGGTCAGCACGGCGAGACAACTCCCCTCGCCCGCGGCCGTCACGAACAAGAAGGCGGCCTCCATTTCGACGATGATCTGCCTGGCATTGCCGCTGTCGAAGTGCCTGGTGACCCCGCGCGCAAGGCTTTGAAATCCCGCTGCTATCGCGGACAAGTGCTCGGCGTCCTCACGGCTCATGCCCATGGAGGAGCCGATGGCGAGGCCGTCCCTGGAGAGGATCACAGCCTTCTCAACATGCGAGACCCTCGTGACCAGGTCATCGAGGAGCCAGTCGAGCTCGCCGTTGGACGTCACCTTCTGCTCCTTCGGCCCACCAGCTCCGTCGGCCGTTGCCGACGCCGTCATTCCTCGCTCCCGTCGGCCGCCACGCTTGCGTCCGGATCAGCGTCATCCGCGCCCTCGAACTCCGGATCGGGCGAGGCGAAGGCGGAACGGCCGCGCTCCCAACCACGCTGGATGGCTGTCATCGTCGCGCGTGCCTCGTCCGGTGATGGGAACTCCGAGGGCTCCTCATCGGTAGCCGTCAGGCTGTGCGGCCCCGTATTGCGAAGCTGCGGTGCGAGGCTGGCCTGGCGGACCCTCCGCGGAAGACCTATTTCCGTGAAATCCGCGGTCGGTGCACCTGGGTCGGTCTCCGCTGGCCCGTCTTGGCCCGGCCATCCGTCTGTGTGCGCGCGCTGGAACCAGCTCACCGACGACGTGTCCGACGTGACGGCCTCGGAGTCGTCGGCGCCGGCACCTGTCAGCATGCCATCAGCGGGGGACACCGCGCCCGTCCGCGGTTCATCGTTGGCGACGGTAGGTGTCCAGTCGCCACCGGAATCCCGCGGGTCGGTGGCATAGGGATATGTGCCCGTTGGTGCCGCGGCCGATACGGCCTCTTGGGTGGCCGCCTGGGTGGCCGCCGCGATGATCTGCTCGCTGCGGGCGGCGTGGCGGCCGGTCGGCGGCACCAGGCTCTCGCCCGCGAGGGTGGCAGAGGCGTCTCGGGCGTAGACCTCTTCGGGCACCACGAGTTCGTGCGGAATCAGCACGATCGCTGTGGTCCCGCCATAAGGGTTGAGCCGCAGCGAGATCCTGATGCCATGTCGCCTGGCCAGCCGACCGGCGACAAACAATCCGAGCTGGTCGCTGTCGGAAAGGTCGAATTCAGGAGGGTTGGCCAGGCGGTTGTTGATCTCGGCCAGCCTTTCCTCGTTCAGGCCGAGCCCGCGGTCCTCGACTTCAACCGCGAAGCCCTTGCCGACAACGTCGCCGGTGAGCCGAACAGGAGTGTTGGGTGGCGAGAAGATCGTGGCATTCTCCACAAGTTCCGCGATCATGTGAATGACGTCCGCGACGGCGGGGCCAGCGAGTGCGGCCTGCGTCATCGTGAGAACCGTGACCCTCGTATAGTCCTCGATCTCCGCCACCGCCGCGCGCAAGACGTCCACCAGCCGAACCGGGTTGCGCCACGAGCGGCCGGGAGCCGCACCTGACAAGATGATCAATCCCTCGGCATGCCGTCGCATGCGGGTGGTGAGGTGGTCGAGCCGGTAAAGGTCACCGAGCTCGTCGGGGTCGGCGGCCCGGCGTTCCATGCTGTCAAGCAGGGCCAGCTGGCGGTGCAGGAGTGACTGACTGCGCCGGGCGAGGTTGCGGAATACTTCCGAGATTCCGCGCCTGAGGCGGGCTTGATCCACAGTGGCTTCGATCGCGGTCCGCTGCACTGTATTGAGAGCCTGGCTGACCTGCCCGATCTCATCCGGGCTCGGTTGTATCGGAGGCGCTTCAGCCGAGACATCCACGTCGTCGCCTGCCCGCAGCCGTGCGACCACCCGCGGGAGGCGCTCGCCGGCCAGGGTGAGCGCCTCCCGACGGAGCTCGGCGAGCTGACGGATCAGGCCGCGGCCGATCCAAATGGACACGAAGACCGAGACGATGACGGCGAGCAACCCAAGCCCTCCGGCCAGCCATAGCCGAAGGTAGATAGCACGCGCAACCGGCTTGGTGCGATTTGTCACGTCGTTGGCGGCCTGCAGACCGGCCTGGGCGAAACCTCTGGACACCGCCGCCACGTCCGATCTCCACGCTGTGGGGTCGACCGGAGGCGGGCCAGCGGTGTGGGTATCAGCGATCAACTGGTCTTCGAGCGACTCGAGCGCGGCTGAGATCTGCGGGTTTACGTCCTTCGCATAGAAAGAGCGGCCATTGGCGTCCAGGTTGGGCAGGGTAGCCGCGAGCAGGGCACGGCGCGCCCCGACCAGCTGGGCGAACTCATGGCGGTCGGCCGGGCTAAATGACCGCGCGACCATGTCGCTTTCCAGCAGCGCGTCCTCCTGCAGGAGCATGTCCTGCGACTCGCCCATCTGCACCAGGGCAAATCCTTGAGTGACAAGTGCGGCGTTGTTCTCCCGCAAGATCACTGTCTTGAGCGTGTACTCGCAGTTGCTGAGCACTCCGTTGTAAGCGTCCAGCGCCTGCTGTCGGCTGATGGCGCGCGCGGCGATGCGCGCGCGCAGCGCACCAAGGCCCGAGGCGTCACTGAGCATGGTGGCGATAGCCCGCTTCTCCTGTGCGGAAGCGAGGTCCATGGTCGCGTCGGATGTGACAGCCGATCGCATCCTGGACCGTGTCTGGTCTGTTTTCGCCTCCTGCGCGTCGAGCTGCGCCTGCATTTGCGGCGCCGGGGCGGCGAGGTAGATCAACGCGATCCGGCGCTCCGCATAAAGCTGGCTTTCGTACCTGCCGACCGGCAGGCCGGTGTCGTCCTTCAGCGAGGTCGCCTGCGATTCACTGACCGCATCGCCGACCGTAATGCTCGCGACGAACACGTACAGGCCGATCAGTGACAACAGCGGGATCAGAATGAGGAAGAAGATCCTTAGGCGGATGGACAGTCGGCGCAAACCCATGACTGTGGCCCCGAGTGTGAGTGGGTGGACCGGTGCCGTTGGGCGCCGTCCCACGAAGACGGTTCGGACATTCAAGTGGCCTGCGATATTAACACCCGATTAGGATGATCAAGGCCAAAATCCCAGATGTCGGATGCCCGAAACTAGGGATTCGCGTTCCGGCCAGGCTACGGCCCGGACCCGCACCGCCGCGGGTCTACCTGCACGGGATGAGTTCGGCCGGTAAAGATTGTTATGGACGACCGAGGGCAGCAAGTGAAGGTCTCCGGCTTAGTGTGAGATGAGATGACTCCAAACGGCGGCGCTGAGCGTGTCAAGCGCTGGCGGGAACTCCTCGCCAGCGAGCGTGACGCAGCGACCCTGTATTCCCGAATCGCCCAAGCCGAGACGGGGGACAGGCAGAGGATCTTCGAAGAGCTGGCCGCGGTTGAGCGGCGGCACGCGGCGCATTGGGAAGACAAGCTTCGTGGTGCGGGCCAAACCGTACCGCCGTCGAGCAAGCCGAGTCTGCGCACCCGGCTGCTGGCCACGGCGGCGGCCCGGCTGTCATTGAGCACGGTACTGCCGCTGATCGAGCGCGCCGAGCGCGCCGACGCACGTGTATATGACCGCGATCCCGATGCCGCGCCCGGGATGGCGGTCGACGAGCACGGTCATGCCCGAACGATCGCCAAGCTGATTGAGGGCGGCCGCCCGAGCCCACGGGCACAGATCGGCCGCAGGGAACCGTGGCACCGCGGCGACCGTTCCGGAGCGCTGCGTGCCGGGGTCTTCGGTGTGAGCGACGGGCTGGTGTCCAACACCGCATTGGTCATGGGGGTTGCGGGTTCCGGCTCGGCGCACCGCGTGATCCTGCTCTCCGGGGTGGCCGGCCTACTTGCCGGGTCCTTCTCGATGGCGGCCGGCGAGTACGTGTCGATGGCCAGCCAGCGAGAAATGTATGAGCGCGAGATCTCGCTCGAAGCCACCGAGCTCGAGGAGAAGCCGGAGGAAGAGCGCGATGAGCTTGTCCTCCTTTACCGGGCCAAGGGCCTAGACCGTGGTGACGCCGAGCGGCTGGCCGATCGGATCATGGCTGACCGGAACGTTGCGCTGGATACGCTGGCGCGCGAAGAACTCGGCCTGGACCCGACCGAGCTTGGATCACCGTTGTCCGCGGCCTTCTCCAGTTTGCTGACGTTCGCGGTCGGTGCGCTCGTGGTGATCCTGCCCTACCTCTTCGGCGGCGGCACCGCGGCGTTCGTGACCGCCATCATTCTCGCGGTAGCCGCGATGCTCGGTGTCGGCGCGGGCATCGGGGTTCTCAACGGGCGTAACACCGCCCGCTCTGGACTGCGGCAGCTGCTGCTTGGGGGCGGAGCGGCCTTGGTGACGTTCGGCATCGGCCACGTGATTGGCGCGACCGTGTCGTAGCCGGGCTGTCCGCTAGCCGACGAGCGTCTTGACCGCCGCGGCGATCTCGGTGAGTGCGGTCTTCGCGTCCGCGAAAAACATGGCCGTCTTCGGGTCGAGGTAGAGCTCGTTATCGATGCCGGCGTAGCCATGCCCCATCGAACGCTTGATCACGATGATGTTCTTGGCCTGGTCCACGTTCAGGATCGGCATGCCAGAGATGGGTGTGCCAGGACGGCGCGCCGCCGGGTTGGTCACGTCGTTGGCGCCGATCACCAGCGCCACGTCCGCCCGGCTGAACTCGGGGTTGATCTCGTCCATCTCCTTCAGCTGCGAGTACGGGACGTTGGCCTCGGCGAGAAGCACGTTCATGTGCCCGGGCATGCGCCCGGCGACCGGGTGGATGGCGTAATTGACATCGACACCGCGCGTCTCGAGCAGCTGGGCGAGTGCCTGCACCTCATGCTGCGCCTGCGCGGCGGCGAGGCCGTAGCCGGGCACCACGATGACCTTGGCGGCGTAGGCAAGCTGGATCGCCGCGTCCTCGGCGGCGACGGTCCGCACCGAGGCCCCGCCGGCGCCCAGGGCCGGGGTCAATGTGTCGCCGGTGCCGAAGCCGCCGATGACGATGTTGGCGAGCGACCGGTTCATCGCGTCAGCCATCAGCTTGGTCAGGATGCTTCCTGAGGCTCCGACCAGAGCACCGGCGGTGATGAGGCCCACGTTGTTGATCACAAATCCGGCCATCGCGACAGCCGTGCCGGTGAACGCGTTCAGCAAGGAGATAACCACCGGCATGTCGGCGCCACCGATGGGCAGCACCATGGTCACCCCGAAGCCGAGCGCTGCGAGCATGACCACGATCAGGATCGGTACGCTGGCGACACCCGTCATCATGTAGGCGCCCCCGCCGAGCATGACGACCGCCAGCGCCGCGTTGACCGGGCGAGCGCCTGGGAAGCTGACCGGCGCGCTGTTCACCACGCCCTGCAGCTTCCCGGCCGCGATGAGCGAGCCGGAGAACGTTACGGCACCGATCACCACGTCGAGGGCGGTCGCGACCGCCACCTGCTCCGGCACGCCGGTGGCCCCTGCGGCCGTCGCGAGCCGCACGAAGTCGTGGATGGCCACGATGCAGGCCGCGCCACCGCCGACCGCGTTGAACATGCTCACCAGCTGCGGCATAGCCGTCATGCGTACCGTACGGGCACTGTAGAGCCCGGCGGCCGAGCCCACGAGGATCCCGGCGAGAAGAACTGCCCAGCCAGTGGCGGTGACCGTGCCCGAATGCACCACCGCTGCGAAGGTCGCCGCGACCGCCGCGGCCATGCCCGCCGCCGAGAGCTGGTTGCCCTGCCGCGCGGTCACCGGCGAGTTCATCAAGTGGAGCCCGAGGACGAAGCAGGCCGCGGCGACGACGACGATAAGCCAGATGATGGTGTCGAACGTGCTCATGACCCACTGCCCTCACTTACCTGGCGGCTCGCGCTGACCTGGCCGTTACCGGCGACGGCGGCCTGGTCGGGCCGCTCCGGGCGCTTGTGGAACATCTTCAGCATCCGGCCCGTGACGACGTAGCCACCGACGACGTTCGCGGCGGCGAACGACGCGGCTACGAAGGCGAGCACGTAGCCCAGGGCGTTATTCGCGGTCACCGCGATGAGCATGGCACCCACCAGAACAACGCCGTGGATCGAGTTCGCGGCCGACATCAGCGGTGTGTGCAGCATCGACGGCACCTTGCTGATGACCTCGAAGCCCACAAGAAGGCTCAGCACGAAGATCGTGATGTCAAACAGAAGACTCTGGCTCATCTGGCGCACCTCCGGCAGCAGCGTGGGCATCGAGGAGTTCCGCCACGGCGGGCTGGGTCACCTTGCCCGCATGCGAGACCAGAACACCCGCCTGGATTTCGTCGTCTGCGTCGATCACAAGCGCACCGTCGCGGATCATGTGGGAGAGCAACGCGCTGACGTTGCGCGCGTATGCCGCCGATGCGGCGGTGGGCATCGTCGCGGCCAGGTTCCCGGCTCCGATGATTGTAATTCCGTTGTCGGTGACGATGGTCTCCTCAGGCCGGGAAAGCTCGACGTTGCCGCCGAGCGGCCCGGCCGCGATGTCGACGATCACGGAGCCCGGCCGCATGTTCTTGATCGCCTGGGCGCTCACGAGCAGCGGTGGTCGGCGCCCTGGAACCTGCGCCGTGGTGATGACCACGTCGCGGCGGGAGATATGCGCGTTGAGCTGCTCCTGCTGGGCCTGCTGTTCGGTCTCGGTCAGGGCGCGCGCATAGCCACCAGCGGTGCCCGCATCCTCCACCGCGCCGACCGAGAGAAACGTCCCTCCAAGAGACTCGACCTCACCTTTGGCCGCGGGGCGGACGTCGTAGGCGGACACGACGGCGCCAAGCCGGCGGGCGGTGCCGATCGCCTGCAGGCCGGCCACGCCGGCGCCGAGGACGAGCACTTCCGCGGGCCGCGCGGTGCCCGCCGCCGTTATGAGCAACGGGAAGAACCGGCCGAACGCGGTCGCCGCGACGAGCACGGCCTTGTAACCGGCAATGTTGGCCTGTGAGGTCAGCGCGTCCATCGTCTGGGCCGCCGAGACGGTTCGCGGGATGCCGTCCAAGCTGATGGCGGTCACCTCGGCAGCGGCAAGATCGCGGGCGAGTTCGGGCTCGACGAGCGGCTGCAGCATGCCGACCACGGCTTGGGCAGCCTTCAGCCTCGTGATGTCGTCAGTTGCTGGCCTGCCTACGAATATCAGGATGTCGGCCGTCTCAACGGCCTCCTGGTGGCTGACGACGGCCGCTCCGGCCTCGGCGTACGCGTGGTCAGGAAACCAAGCCCGTTCCCCGGCGCCGGTTTCGACGAGGACGTCAAGGCCCACCTTCACCAGCCGGGGAACCGCGTCGGGCACCAGTGCAACGCGCCGCTCGCCGGGCGCGTTCTCTTTGACGACAGCTACCTTCACCTGCGCGACCTCACTGATCTTGAGATAGCGTGTACTGGCGGCGAGCCACGGCCTTCAATAACTGCGCCTGATCCTCGTCGCTCGCTCGACAGCATGGCATGGGACCCGGCGGGCCATTAGGGGCTTATGCCCCTTAAGCCGCGGGACCGTCGGCTGCGGTTTTGATGACTTCGGTTCCTCGCCAGTATCGCCCGTGCCGACCACCGGTGATCCTAGCCTGCGCGCCTGAGCATGTCGCTGATCTTCTCGCCCGCGGCCACGACGGCGGCGGCGTGCAGGCGGCCGGGGGAGCGGGTGAGCCGCTCGATGGGCCCGGACACCGAGATGGCTGCGACGATCCTGCCGCCAGGGCCACGAACCGGCGCGGACACCGAGGCTACGCCTGGCTCCCGTTCTGCGACGCTCGCCGCCCACCCGCGGCGGCGAACCTGGGCGAGTGTGGTGGCGGTGAACTTGGCATTGCGCAGGATACGGCCCAGCCGGTCCGGCTCCTCCCAGGCGAGCAGGACCTGCGCGGCCGAGCCGGCCGTCATCGGCAGCACCGCGCCAACGGGCACGGTGTCACGCAGCCCGCTCGCCCGTTCCGCCGCCGCGACGCATATCCGGGAGTCCGCCTGCCTGCGGTAGAGTTGCGCGCTCTCTCCGGTATGGTCGCGTAGCTGTGCGAGAACCGGCTGCGCGAGCGCGAGGACCCGGTCCTCGCCGGCCGCGGCGGCTAGTTCGGCAATACGCGGCCCGAGCGTGAACCGCCCCTGGGCATCCCGGGCCACCAGCCTGTGGCGCTCGAGTGCGACGGCAATGCGATGAGCGGTCGGCCTGGTCAGCCTCGTGGCCTGTACAAGCTGCGCGAGCGAGGCGGGCCCGGATTCGAGGGCGTCGAGGACGGTAACTGTCTTGTCCAGGACGCCCACTCCGCTAAAGTTGTCCATGAGATGAATATTGCCGTCTCGCTATTCGAGAGGCAAACGCCCGAGCGGCACTGGCTGGAGGCGAGATGAGCCGGACACTTGCACAAAAGGTCTGGGATGAGCACCTGGTCCGCCGCGGCGATGCCGAGCCCGACCTCCTCTACATTGACCTGCACCTGCTTCACGAGGTGACAAGCCCGCAGGCGTTCGAGGGCCTTCGGCTGGCCGGTCGGCGGGTGAGACGCCCCGATCTGACGATCGCGACCGAGGACCACAATGTCCCCACCGAGGGCATCGCAGGCCCGCAGAGTGTCATTGCCGACCCGGTATCGCGCGTCCAGGTCGAGACGCTGCGGAAGAACTGTGCGGAGTCCGGCGTCAGGCTGCACCCCATGGGCGACGCGGGCCAGGGAATCGTGCATGTGATCGGGCCACAGCTTGGCCTTACCCAGCCCGGCATGACCATCGTGTGCGGTGATTCCCACACAAGCACTCTCGGCGCTTTCGGCGCGCTCGCGTTCGGCATCGGCACCAGTGAGGTCGAGCACGTGCTCGCGACCCAGACACTGCCGCAGAGGTGGGTTAGGACGATGGCCGTCAACGTGCGCGGTGAGCTGCCGCATGGCGTCACGGCGAAGGATCTGATCCTGGCCATCATCGCGAAAATCGGCACCGGCGGCGGGCAGGGTCATGTCATTGAGTACCGCGGCCCGGCAGTGACGCGGCTGTCCATGGAGGGCCGTATGACGGTGTGCAACATGTCGATCGAGGCCGGTGCCCGGGCCGGGATGGTGGCGCCCGACGATGTCACGTTCGGCTACCTGGAAGGCCGGCCGCATGCGCCGCGGGGCGCGGCCTGGGAATCCGCGCTGGATTACTGGCGCAGCCTGCGCACCGATGACGATGCGAGCTTCGACCGGGAGATCGAGTTCGACGCCACCCGGCTCGCCCCCTACGTCACCTGGGGCACCAACCCCGGTCAGGGCGCTCCGCTCGATGCTTTGGTGCCGGACCCAGCGTCGTTCGCGGATCCTGACGCACGGGCCGCCGCACGCCGTGCCCTTGACTACATGGACCTCCGTCCGGGCACCCCGCTCAGGGACATCAGCGTGGACACGGTGTTCCTCGGATCATGCACCAACGGGCGGCTCGAAGATCTGCGCGCCGCGGCGGAAGTGTTGCGCGGTCGCCGCGTGGCAGACGCCGTGCGCATGCTGGTCGTGCCAGGGTCCATGCAGATCAAGGAGGCGGCCGAGCGGGAAGGCCTGGACCGTGTCTTCAGTGCCGCCGGCGCGCAGTGGCGGGCTGCCGGTTGCTCGATGTGTCTTGGCATGAACCCCGACAAGCTGGCCCCGGGCCAGCGCTGCGCGTCGACGTCAAACCGGAACTTCGAAGGCAGGCAGGGCAAGGGCGGGCGCACCCACCTGGTGTCACCACAGGTCGCCGCCGCGACCGCGGTCACCGGTCGGCTCGCCGCCCCTGCCGACCTGTGAGGAGACTCGATGGAACCGTTCAGGACGCACGCCGGCCGCGCGTTGCCGCTGCGGCGCAGCAACATCGACACCGACCAGATCATCCCCGCGGAATACCTCAAACGCGTCAGCCGCACCGGGTTCGGCGACGGCCTGTTCGCGGCATGGCGCGAGGACCCCGCCTTTGTGCTCAACGACCCGGCCTACGCCGGGGCGACGATCCTGCTCGCCGGCGCTGACTTCGGTATCGGATCCTCGCGCGAGCACGCCGTATGGGCGCTGCGAGACTACGGATTCCGCGCCGTCGTGGCGCCGCGCTTCGGCGACATCTTCGCCGCTAACGCCAGCAAGGGCGGCCTGCTGACCGTGCTGGCGCCCGAGGACGCCGTGCGGGCCCTGCACGAGCTCGTCGAGGCCGAGCCGGCCACCGAGATCACCGTCGACCTCCGGGCCCGCGAGGTGCGGGCCGACGGCATCCGCGCCGGGTTCGAGATTGACGACTACACCCGGTGGCGGCTGATGGAAGGGCTCGACGACATCGGTCTCACGCTGCGCCACACCGAGGAGATCACTGATTTCGAGCAGCGGCGCCCGTCCTGGCTGCCGGTCACCGCGTAGCCCCCGGCCGTCTAAGCGTCTGCCCTGACGCGTTCTGCCTAGTCCAGAATTGCTGTCACAAACGCCTCACAAGCATCATCTGCCTCGCCGTCACCGCTCAATTCGCCGACACGCCCGAATTCGGCCCGGAGGTAATTGTCTGAGGCGGCCGAGTAGCCTAATTTCAAGCAGGTCAGAGGTTGCGAGCACGGCGACTGCCCGCGACCTCGGGGGTAACCGGAGGAGTAACTCATGAACAAGCGTGACCTGATCGACGCGATCTCCGGCCGCTTGGGGGACAAGAAGACTGCGACCGAGGCGGTGAACGCCGTGCTGGACACGATCCAGGCGACGGTGGCCAAGGGCGACAAGGTGGCGATCACGGGCTTCGGCGTCTTCGAGAAGACGGTGCGCCCGGCGCGGACTGCTCGCAATCCAGCCACCGGAGCGGCAATTAAGGTCCCGAAGTCGTCGGTTCCGAAGTTCCGTGCAGGCGCGGACTTCAAGGCCGTGGTGAACGGCCAGAAGAAGGTTCCGGCGAGGACGGCGAAGAAGAAGTAATCGCGTCGTATCACCTGGACGGGCGGTACTCGGCACTGCTCCGGGTGCCGCCCGTGCCATGATTCGGCTCAGCGCAGGCCGAGTGGGCGGCGCAGTGCCGTCTGCAGGATCCGGTCCACCAGTTGCGGGAGAGGCAATCCCGTCGCCTCCCACATGAGGGGGAATCCTGAGCCGGGTGTGAGGCCGGGCAGGGTGTTGATCTCGTTGAGGATGACCTGGCCGTCTGGCGTGTAGAAGAAGTCCACCCTGGCGAGTCCTTCGCAGGACACGGCATCGAACGCGGCCGCGGCGAGTCGGCGTATCTCGCGCGTGTCGGCGGCCGGGATGGGTGCCGGGATCGCCATGTCGGTGGCGGCGTCGAGGTACTTGGCCTCGAAGTCATAGAACTCCTGCCCGCCGTTCACCCGGATCTGCGCGGGCAGGCTTGTGTCCGGCGGGGCGCCGTCCATGCCCTCGAGCACCCCGCACTCGACCTCCATTCCGGCGATACCGGCTTCCACGAGGACCTTTGGATCATGCTGGCGAGCGGCCTCGATCGCCTCGTGCAGTCCCGCGCCATCGGACGCCTTCGCGGTGCCGATGCTCGAGCCTCCGCGGGCGGGCTTGACGAACACGGGCCAGCCCAGTTCCGCGATCTCGTCGAGAACGCGCTTGCGCTGGACCGCGGCGGATGGGGCAGCGCCGGCGGAGGCCGGCCGCCAATCGCGGTCGTGCACGACGACGTACGGCACCACAGGGAACCCGTGGCTGCGGAAGATCAGCTTCATGTACTCCTTGTCCATGCTGGCCGCGCTCGCGAAGACACCGGCGCCCGCGTACCTGATGCGAGCCAGCTCGAGCAGCCCTTGGATGGTGCCATCTTCGCCGTAGGCGCCGTGCAGCAGCGGCAGCACGACGTCGACGTCGGCGAGGATCCGCGGAACCTGTCCCGGTCCGGTGACGACCAGCCCGGCCGTCGCAGGTGCCGGTACCGGATCTGGCCGTGCGACAGATTCCACCGAGGGAAGCTTGCCACCAGTGATGGCCAGCCGGGCTGGGTCGCCGTCCGCGAGAACCCACTGGCCCGCCCGGGTGATCCCGATCGGCACCACCTCGTAGCGATCGGGGTCTATGGCGGCCAGCACGTTGCCCGCGCCGACGCAGGACACCGCGTGTTCCGCGCTGCGGCCCCCGAAGACCACCGCGACTCTGATTTTCCGCTGGTCAGCCACGCCACCTCCTTGATTCCGCCGACAGCGCCCGACCCTACCTCCTCGGCACACCGGTGTGGCGCAGGTACCAGCGCCGCCACGATCAGACGCCGCCACGATCAGACGCCGCTGTGATCAGACACCGTAGCGCTCGGGTTTCGCGGACCGGCTGGCGAGCAGCTGGGCCGCCTTCTCCACCGGCAAGCCGTCGCGCATGACGGCATCCACGACGCCCGTTATCGGCATCTCAACACTGTGCCGGTCGGCGAGCTCCAGGACGGAACCCGACGACTGCACGCCTTCGGCGGTCTGTTTGGTCGTCGCGATAACCTCGGGCAGCGTCATGCCGCGGCCCAGGTTCTCGCCGAATGTTCGGTTGCGCGAGAGCGGTGAGCTGCAGGTGGCGACCAGATCGCCCATCCCGGCGAGCCCGGCGAAGGTGTGCTGATCGGCGCCGAGGGCCGCGCCGAGCCGGCTGATCTCGGCGAGCCCGCGCGTGATGAGCAGCGCCCTGGTGTTGTCGCCAAGGCCCATGCCGATGGCGATTCCCACCGCGATCGCGATCACGTTCTTGACGGCGCCGCCGAGCTCGCAGCCGATGACGTCCAGGTTGGTGTAAGGCCGGAAGTAGCTCGTGTGACAGGCACGCTGGAGGCCCTGGGCGGTCCCCTCGTCCTGGCACGCGACCACGCTGGCGGCATGCTGACGCTGCGCGATTTCCTTCGCTAGGTTCGGCCCGGAGATCACCGCGATCCGCTCGTCCGCTGTCCCGAGCACCTCCTGGATCACCTGGCTCATCCGCTTGCAGGTGCCAATCTCAATGCCCTTGATCAGGCTGACCTGCACGATCCCTGACGGAATGTGGGGTGCCCAGCCCTCCAGGTTGTGCCGGAGCGATTGCGCCGGCACGGCGAAGACCACGATCTTCGCGCCATCGAGGGCGGCGGCGGGATCGGTGGTCGCCCACAGGGCGCGGTGCAGCTGGATTCCCGGCAGGTAGTCAGGGTTCTCGTGATGCTCGGTGATCGTTTTCGCCAGCTCGGACCTGCGCCCGAGGATGACGGCATCGGTGCCCGCATCGCACAGCACATGAGCAAAGATCGTTCCCCACGACCCCGCGCCGAGGACCGCTGCTTTCACCCCTGACCCGCCGTCCCCGTCCGCGCGGCACGCCGGTCATATGGGATGGCCGGCGGCTGCTCGCCACGCAGTCCAGCCGCCAGTTGCGTGATGTCCCGCATTACGGCCGCGGTGGCCGCCCGCAGTATCGCCCCGCTGGGCGGCTGGCCACGAAACGCCGACAGATCGACCGGGGGACCCGCGACCATCCGCACGGTGTGCCGCGGGAACAGGTGCAGGTCCTTGGTCCCGTACGGGAGGATGTGATGCGCGCCCCAGTGCGCGACCGGGATTACCGGAGCATCGGTGGCCAGGGCGAGCCGTGCGACGCCGGTCTTGGCGACCATGGGCCACAGCTCCGGGTCGCGGGTGGCGGTCTCCTCCGGGTAGATCACGACGCACTCGCCGTGGGCGAGGCCGCGCTCGGCCAGCTTGAGCACCAACGCGGCATCGGTCTGGCCTCGGTGCACGGGTAGCTGGCCGAGTTTGCTCAGGAACGGCCCAATAACCTTGACCTCGAACACGGGGGACTTGATCAAGAAAACCGGATAGCGGCCAGCTTGGTGGATGAACAGGGCGACGGCCGGCCAGTCCGCATACGACACGTGGTTCGCGGCAATGATCACACCGCCAGCGCGGGGGATGTGCTGATGGCCGCGCCAGTCACGCTTCATGAGCGTCCGGATGACAGGAGGGAGCAGGATCGTGGTGAACCTGCGCCAGCCGGGTGAATACGTGTATCGCGGTTCTGGTCCCGTCACGCCGGTCTCCTGCCGTGAGGTTTGCTGCACGTAACCTAGCCACACTAGTTTCACGGTTCAGCGCGCATAGTGTCGAGGCAGGAACATCGCCATGACGGCTGATGAGACGTGGTCGCTTGTCGTGCCGGTCAAGGTGCTGACCCGGGCGAAGTCGCGCCTTGCGGCGCTGGCTGGCGCGCAACGGCCCGCGCTGGCGCTTGCGCTCGCGGCCGACACGGTCAGGGCCGTGCTCGCCTGCCCTGACGTGCGGCAGGTCATCGTGGTGACCGATGACGAGCTCGCCGCGGCGGAACTCGGCCAGCTCGGTGCCGTCGTGGTTGGCGATGAACCTGGCGCTGGGCTGAACCCGGCGCTGGTTTACGGCGCGGCATGGGCGGCCTCCCGCGCTCCGCGCTCGGGAATCGGGGCGCTGTCCGCCGACCTGCCGGCGCTCACACCGGCCGAGATGGGCCGGGCCTTGCGGCTGGCGGCCCGTTGGCCACAGGCAATCGTTCCTGACGCCACGGGAACGGGCACGACGCTGTATACTGCCCGGCCCGGCGTCCCGTTCGAGCCCAGGTTCGGTCCAAACTCGCGGCAACGCCATCTCGACGGGGGTGCGCATGAGATCGCCCGCGGAGACGTGCCGGGGTTGCGCAGGGACGTGGATACCGCGGCCGATCTTGGAGAAGCGGCTGATCTTGGTCTTGGGCCGGCGACCGCGGCGCTCGCAGCGCAGCTGCTGCCGGATCGCGGCCGCACCCCGCACTAGCCCGGGTCGCCCCACGGCACGCGCCGTTAGATGTGCACGATCGGGCAGGTTAGCGTGCGCGTGATGCCGTCGACCGCCTGGATCTGCGCGACGACGAGCTTGCCAAGATCATCGACGTTGGCGGCCTCGGCGCGCACGATGACGTCGTAGGGACCGGTCACGTCCTCTGCTTGAGTGACCCCTTGGATCTCGGCGATTCGCACGGCGACGTCGGCTGCCTTGCCAACTTCGGTCTGGATGAGGATGTAGGCCTGAACCATGACGTCCTCCACAGGGCTTCACGGGGCGGCCAGATGACCACTAGCCGGATACGTCACGCTACCGTAGAGGCTCCCACATAGGCGGCCGGGTGCGCAGCTTGCGGCGACCGACGTCGGGAGGTTGACATCACGATCGGCGAGCTCGGGGAATTCGGCCTGATCGCGCGGATGGCGGCCGCACTGCCGCAGGGACGCCAGGCTGTGGTGGGCATCGGGGACGATGCGGCGGTGCTGCGCGCGCCCGATGCGCGCGTGGTGGCGACCACCGATCTCCTGCTGGAGGGCCGGCATTTCCGTAGGCAGTGGTCAGGTCCGCGTGACGTTGGGCACAAGGCGGCCGCGCGGAGCCTGGCCGACGTTGCCGCGATGGGTGGTGTGCCGACCGCCCTGCTCGTAGCCTTTGCTGCTCCTGCCGAGCTCGAGGTGAGCTGGGCCGATGAATTTGCGTCCGGGCTCGCCGCCGAATGCGCCCGCTGCGGCGCCGTCGTGGCCGGTGGCGACGTGGCCTCGGCTGCGTTGATCACGATCGCCGTTACCGCGCTCGGCGATCTGCAGGGCCGTTCGCCGGTGACCCGCGGGGGCGCCCGCCCGGGCGACGTCGTGGCGGTCGCGGGCGCGCTCGGCCACTCGGCGGCGGGCCTCGCCATGCTGCGCGCTGGCCTTCGCGCCAGCGGTCCGGGCGAGAGTCCTGGCTCGGGCCGCTTGCGTGCGGAACTACTAGCGGCGCACCGCAGGCCGCAGCCGCCGTACGACGCGGGACCGGAAGCGGCCAGGCTCGGCGCCACCGCGATGATCGACGTCAGCGACGGTCTACTTGCGGATCTTGGTCATGTGGCGCAGGCGAGCGGTGTGATGATCGAGCTCGTGACGACCCAGCTTCCCCGCACCGGCCTGCTCGGTGCGGCCGCGGGCACCGGCCACCCCGACGCGGACCGTCTCGCCCTCGACTGGGTCCTGGCCGGCGGCGAAGATCATGCTCTCGCTGCCACCTTCCCGCACGGGACCGACCTGCCCGGCCGCTGGCGGGCCATCGGGCACGTGGCTGCGCCGCGAGGCCGCGTGCACGCCGCTGTGCTTGTCGATGGCGAGAGCTACTCCGGAGCCGCTGGATGGGAGCATTTCCGCTGATCCCGCCGTCATTACATGTCGTGTTTGACGCGTGACTACACGGTTCACTAGCCGCGAACGTCTGTTGCTTGGTATAAATCGCCCGATGCACCGAAGTCGCGTGCGCAGAACCGCACGACACCGCCGACCGGCTCCGCCGTGGGCCGACACGGGTGATCAGCGCGCGCCTGGGCACGGCTCGCTGCGCCAGTTC
>Ga0137375_10000888_pt1 | contig 33698 bp, 33 predicted proteins | sample SagtaG_24_FD_104936 | JGI IMG/M metagenome (GOLD analysis project Ga0137375, IMG submission 104936) | Vadose zone soil microbial communities from Sagehorn Ranch, Mendocino, California, USA - Sage1_R_113_16 metaG | ecosystem: Environmental > Terrestrial > Soil > Vadose zone | place: USA... | reverse complement strand
GCGCCAGTCGAGCGGCACGTCGAGGTTCAGCGGGATCGGCAGCGGCGGCTTGAACGTCACGATCAGGCGCGCGGTCCAGATGGCGACCAGCAAGCCTGCGAGGCCGCCCAGGAGGGCCAAGAGGACGCTCTCGGTCAGCAGCTGGCGGATCAGCCGGCCGCGGCTCGCACCGAGCGCCAAGCGCACCGCGATCTCCCGCCGCCGCTCCGCCGCGCGGACCAGCAAAAGGTTCGCGATGTTCGAGCAGGCAATCAGCAGCACGAGACCGACGATGCCCATGAGCAGGCCCGCGACGCCGAAAATCGGGCCATCGATCGCCGGATTGAGCACCACGTCGCGCGTCGGGACGAGGGTAACGGTCAGGCCATCGTCCTCCTTGGGATAGGCCTTCCGCAGGCGCCCCACCAGAGCGGTGAGCTCGGCCTGCGCCCGCTCCCGGGTCACGCCGGGCGCGAGGCGCGCCTTGACGAACAGCGAGCGGGAGCCCCGCTCGTCCAGGCCGGTCTGATCCAGCGCCTTGCCGACGTGCATGGGGACCCAGAAGTCGGACACGAAGCCCGGGAAGCTCCCCTTGAACAGCTCCGGCACCACGCCGATCACCGTGAGGTGCTGCCCGTTGAGCTTCAGCGTCTTCCCGAGGATTCCGGGATCGCCGCCGAGGCGCTCCGTCCAGAACCGGTGGCCGAGGAGGACGACCGGATACTTCCCGACCGTTTCGTCTTCCTCCGGCAGGAAGTCGCGGCCGAGCTCGGGCCGCGCTCCATACATCCGGAGGAGGTTGCCGGTCACCTGCTCGCCGAACAGGAGCTGGGTCTTCCGGCCGTCGTCCCAGGTCACGACCGTGAGGTTGATCGCGGCGAGCTCGGTAAAGACGTTGTTCCATTTCCGGACGTCGGTGAAGTCGGGGTAGGACCAGGTCGCATACTGGACCTCCCCTTCCCTGCCGCCATAGACCTCGACGAGCTCCTGAGGCCGCCGGGCGGGCAGCTCGCGAAAGAGGACGGCGTTGACGAGGCTGAACATCGAGCTATTGGCGCCGATGCCGAGTGCCAGCGACAGAACGGCGAATATGGTCATGCCGGGCTTGCGGGCCATCTGGCGGATGGCGTAACGCAGGTCCTGGACGAAGTCACGCATGGTGAACGTTCCCTCCTGCTCACCAGACGCGCGACCCCATCCAAATGTTCCACCTGGGCTCTCACCCCCGGCCCCTCTCCCGCAAGCGGGAGAGGGGAGAGGGTTAGCTCGCGCAAGCTCGATTCGCCGTGAGATGACTAACCTACACCCCTCTCCCACTCGTGGGAGAGGGGCCGGGGGTGAGGGCTCGGCCTACTGCGCCGGCACGGGCGGCGGTCCGTCCGGGATGTACCCCTTGTACGTCGTCCCCTTGGACTTCTCGTCGAACTCCCTGCGGATCGCCGCCCGCTGCTCCGGGCTCTCGAAGAGGTCGACCGCCGTGGCGGCCAGGGCTTTGGAGGCGTAGATCATCCCCTCGTGGCCGACCGACGTGCCGGCGCAAGCCGCGACCGGCCAGGCGTGCCAGGCCGTGTTGGCGGGAGCCGTGGTCACCGAGAGATGCAGGGTCGGCACGTTCCAGCTCACGTCGGCGACGTCGGTCGAGCCCCCCTCGGGCGGGCCGGGGTTCTCGTCCAGGGGCTGGACCGAGCCGTCGAGCCCCTTCTCCTCGACGCCCGCGGACTTCTCGACCCGCCGGGCAAACTCCTGGTCCTTCTCGCTGAAGGGAACCGCTCCGAGCCATTCGAGGTTCCGCTGGATGATCCGTTCGCCGGTCATGTTGACCAGCATCTCGTAGTCGCCCGACTGGACCCGCACTCCCCCTTCGACGCCCGCGGCCAGCGCCGCGCCCTCGCCGATCTTGCGCACCCGCTCGAGGAGCTCGTCGACCGAGGCGTGCTTGGAGTCGCGCAGCCAGCACCAGACCGCGGCGTGATCGGGAACGACGTTGGGCACGTCACCGCCGTCCTTGAACACGTAATGCATGCGGACCGAGGGGCGGACGTGCTCGCGCATGAGGTTGAGGCCGTGGGTGAACAGCTCGGCCGCGTCGAGCGCGCTCCGCCCGTTCCACGGATCAAAAGCGGCGTGGGCGGCCTTGCCGTGGAACTCGACCATCAAGTCCACCATGGCCTGGCTGCTCCGCGTATCGGCGCGGACCTCGCTCGACGGATGCCAGGCGAGGACGGTGTCGACGTCCTTGAACAGGCCCGCGCGGATCATGTAGAGCTTGCCGCCGACCGACTCCTCCGCCGGGGTGCCGTAGAAGCGGATGGTGCCCTGGAGGTTGCCGGCCTGGATGAGCTCCTTGATCGCGGTCGCCGCGCCGAGGCTCGCGACACCGAACAGGTTGTGGCCGCAGCCATGGCCGGGCGCCCCCGGCTCGAGAGCCTCCTTCTCGGGCTGCGCCTTCTGAGAGATCCCCGGCAGGGCATCGAACTCGCCGAGGATGCCGACCACCGGCTTGCCCTCGCCGAAGCTGGCGACGAACGCCGTGGGCATCCCGGCCACCCCGCGCTCGACGTGGAACCCCTGGGCTTCGGCGAAGTCGGCCAGGGCCTTGGACGACCGCGTCTCGCGGAGCGCGGTCTCGGCGAAGCGCCAGACCTGGTCGGAGAGCCCCGTCATCTCGGACCGGTGACGGTCGATCGACGCCACGGCGGACTCCTTGTTGGGGCTCACCTTCGCAGCCTTCCTGGCCGGAGCCGGCTTCCCGGCAGCGAGGAGCGGAAGCAGAAGGAACAGACAGACGGACAGAACGGCGGTGCGCAGGCTGCGGCTCATGGACCCCTCCTTCGGGAGATCAGGAAAACCGCCGGGGATTGTAGCGTGGGTTGATCCTACGCGATGTCATCCCGGGGCGCGGGCACCTCCGGGTAGGGATCGAGATCTTCGCCCAGGGCACCCATCGCGGCTAGGAACAGATGCGGGAACGAGAGCGGCACCGTCCGGCAGATGTGCACAATGCGGCGCCGGAGCTCCGCGCCTTCCGGGCCGGGCCGAGCGGCCAAACGATAGAGCTCACGCCAGTCGGCGAGATCTCCGCGGTCGAGGATCTGCGCCAGAACCTCGTCGCTTTCCAGGACGAGCCGTTCGCGGTTCCAGAGCGCCTGGGAAGTGAATCGGGCCGGCTCACCCATGGCTCGTTCCCTCCGGATGAAAAAGCAGCTCCGCCAGGATTCGCGCCCAAGAGCGTCCGCGGTCGGACAGATGGCTCCAATCGTTCCAGGGGGCCTTCAGCCCCTTGTAGCTCCGGAGCTCGATCTCCAAAGCATCGACCGGTTGGGCTGCCCCGAGCCGCTCGACCACTTCGGCGAGGACGGACGCGCCGCTGGGCTGAGGATACAGCTCGTCGAGCGACCGCAGGGCGGCCCGCGCTCCCTCCTCTCCCAGGCGCTCGAGGAGCACCACGGTGTCGAGGTAGTCCCGCGTGGTGAGCCGCGTCGCGAGAAGCCAGGCTTTGATGCGCGCCATCTCAGCCAGAGTCGGCACCCGCAGGCCGGCAATCTCCTCCGTCTCCAGCGGCCGAACGCGCCGTAGCTGGCGAATTCCCGTCAGCACGCCGTCGAGACGGCCGAGAAGCAGGACCGGACGCCGAACGCGAGCCGTCTGCCAGCCGGCAGCCGCCTCCAGATCGGTCATCACCTGATCGAACCGCTCGGCCAGATCTGCGACGACGTGGTCTCCATCCAGGCTGATCCGATGTCCGGCATGAAGCGCCGCCGCCGTGCCGCCCACCAGAACCGCGCCCGGAACCAGCGCCTGCAAATGGCGCTCGGCAGCAAGCAGCTTCTCCCAATCGGGCAGATGATCCTCCGCCATACGTTTAGCTTAGCGCAGGTCGACGGGCGGGCTTGCTCCGTCTGCCGAGCCTCCGGCGTCCCCTTGCCTCGACCGCCCTTCTTCTTTAGCATCCTTCATGATCCCCGCAACCTGGGCACGTTGAATGGCTTCCTCCCGCAAAGCCAAACCACTCAAAGCTCCCGTCCCCCCGCGTCCAGGAGTCTGGGCCAGGTTCCTGGCTCCTTTCGAGAAAAAACCCCTGGAAACCGTCGGGGGGCTCGGGGCGATCGCGACAGCTCTCGGCGCTGCCGTGACCGGCCTGGGCTTCATCACCCTCCGGGCGCGGGAGGCGCTCCTGGGCCTTTCTCCCGGCCTCGCCTATCCCAAGGAGGAATGGCTCTTCACCGGCTTCAACGCCCTGGGCGCGCTCCTCTGGCGCGGGCTCTCGGTGCTCGCCTCGGACCACCCAGTCCTCCAGGGGAGTGCCTGGGCTCTGCTCCTGCTCCTCGTCGGCATCCTTCTCGCCGGGCGGTCGTTCCGCCGGCCGGCGCTCCTCCTTGCCGTCCTCACCGTGTCTGCCCTCCTCCTCTTCGTGGGGGTCAGCCTCTACAGGAAGGGGTTCGATTGCGGCAAGGCGCTGAGCGCGAATCTCTCCAATCAGATCGCCTTCGAGACCTGCTCTTGGTTGGAGAACGACACGCCCAAAAACGACGGGCGTCGCAGCGATCTTGGCGGCCTTCTGGGGTGGCTGCTCGCGGCCTGCGTCACAGCAGCTGTCACAGGCGCCCGCGCACCGGTTGCGGGCCGGCGGCTCTCCCGGCTGCGCTGGGCCCTGGTCGGCGCCCATGCGCTCCTGGGCCTCCTGCTGGTGTACGACCTGCCGCGCGCTCACGCCTTCAGCACCTGGGGCCTGCGCTACCCCCAGGTGCGGTTGCAGGAGAGCTGCGGACCGGAGCTCGCCCAGGCCACAGCCGGAGGGAGCTGCTGGGCTTTCGACGTCTCGGCGGGCGCCGAGAAGAGAGCGGTCTACCTCAAGGGCTCCGGATGCCCGGAAGGCCGCGACGGCACCTTCCTTCACCTGGGGACCGCCAGCACGGATGGCAGTGAATGTCTGGCCACCTTGTCTTCTCCACCGAGGGTCATTCTCTATGGACCGAACTAGTCTCCCGCCGTGTCTGCTGTGGCTCCTCGTCCTCGCGGCCTCCATGCCGGCGACCGGCCAGACTCGCGATCCCGGACCCCCGCTCGGTCTGGAGGTCGAGCCTAACGCCATCCAGGACATCGCGACGCCGATGAAGATCCGCGTCGCGGGGATTCCTCGCGGCGAGCCCGCCCATCTCCAGGTCCTTCAGGATTGCGATGGCGACAACCGGCCCGACCTCCAGGGGACCGCCACCTGCAAAAACCCGCTCCAGGAATGGGACAGCTCTCCGGCCGATGCCGAGGGAGTCGAGGACCGGCTGGACTTCCAGGCCCTGCGCGCCGCGGGAAAGGAGATTCCGGCCGACCAGAGGCTCTGGTTGCGGGCATCCCGGAAGGGATCGAGCCATGCCCTCTATGCCCTCTTCGGCCTGGTCAAAGATCCGTGCTCGTTGTGGCAGAGCTTCCTGGCCACGTTCCAGCGCGGCCCCTGCCGGCTCGGCCTGGTCCAGGCCCTGCTCCAGCACCGCGGAGCGCCGGCCTGGAAGAGCGGCCGGTACGAGGTGCGCCGCCTGGACCTGGCATCGGAGCCCTTCCGGCCGGTCTCTGTTCCGGGCACGCAGGGTGCCACCGGAGTCGCCTGGCTCGATGAACGGACCCTCCTCGTCACGGTCGCGCCGGTGACCGGTCCCTCCCGCCTGCTGCGCGTGTCTCTCGCCGACGGGAAAACGGATGTCCTTTGGGAGGCTCCAGGCGATGACCCCCGCCTGGCCATCGCGCCCCTCGCCTTGCCCGGTGGCCGGATCGCCTTTGTCCGGCAGGCCCAGGGAGCCTCCTCCGCCCTTCTGAGCCTGTGGGAGAACGGCTCCTTCGATACCTCCCGAGACCTCGAGCTGCCGGGCGGCATGCACCAGCTCGCGGCGTCCGATCCAACAGGCCAGGAGATCCTCGCCCTGACCCTCGGAGTCGAAGAGAGCCAGCGTGCCTTCCTCCGCATCGATCTCGCAGCCCGCCGCGTGGAGAACCTGGGCTTCCATCCCGCTCTCTACCAGGCGGTCTTCAGCTCGCCCAAGGGAGACCGGGCCATCGTCGCCTTCGAGGACAACTCCGGCCAGACCGGCTGGGACCTGGCACTGGTCGATGCCGCGGGGAAGTTCGTAAAAGACGTGCAGGTCCGGCCGGAGGACGACCTCCTGCCAGCCTGGCAGCCGGACGGCGGTGGGCTGGCGTTTCTGGCGGAGGTGGAGAGCAAGGAGAAGAAGCCGTGAAGGCATTCCTTTGGATTGCTCTATTCCTTTATACCTGGCCTGCGGTTTCGCAGGAGGTCGGGGCTGAGGTCCTCTTTCGACGCGGCGAGTACCAGAAGGCTCTCGAGGCCTACCGGACCGCCCGGCAAAGCTTTCTTGCCGCCGACGACCAACTTGGACAGGCAGACACCTGGAGAGGCGAGGCTGAGATCCTCTTGCAACTCGGCGAAAAACAGAAAGCGCTCGACGCTTGTACAAACGCCCAACAGCTCTTTCGAGCCGCCCGGCAGCGTATCCCCGCCGGGGAACCGCTCGCACTGGGACATACCTGGTACGGTGAGGCCGAAGTTCTCTTCCAACTCGGGGAAACAACGAAGGCGCGCTACGGTTACGATAAAGCCCGACAACTTTACCTTGCCGCCGGCTCCAAGCTCGACCAGGGAAACACCTGGCAAGGCGAGGCCGGCGTCCTCTTACGCCTCGGCGAGGATCAGAAGGCTCTCGAGGCTTACAGAGAGGCCCGGCGACTCTTCAAAGCTGCCGGCGATATCACCGCACAGGGAGACACGTGGCTCGGTGAAGCGCAAGCCTGGCTTGCCATGGCAAGAAAGACGGCGGCACACTCTCTTTTCGACATGACCAACGCCAGCGACCGACGGAAGGCGATCGTTGCAATGCCGCTTTTGGGGGCGGGATTCCAGCTCGAAATGGCCAACCAGGCCAATCAGCGAGCGAAGGCGCTCAAGGCTGCGACGGCTGCGATCGAAAGCTACCAGGCCACCGGTGTCGTTCCCGACCAGGTCTCCGCCCGCTACCTTGAGACCGCCGCAGAGGTATGGGATCAAATGTTTCTTGATCCGGTGTCCAATTTCCTCGGATTGACACGCGCACCCGAACACTCTGCGCGCGAAGTGATCCGCCTTCACTCCCAATGGCGCAAGACCTGGATCACGGACTCTCTGCGCACCAGGGGAGAGGAGACCTTCAGCAAGGCTTACGATTTTCTGGTCCGCCTGAAAGCCCGGCAGAGAGGCCAGTCGGCCGAGGCGCTGCGCCTTGCCGAAGAGGCCAGGTCCCGGGTTCTCCTCGATCTCCTCGCGACTCCTCCGGACCGCGGAGAGACGGCTTCGGCCACCGACCTGACGGCGGAACGCCAGCGGCTTGAAACAGAGATCTGGCAGATCGAGGAGCAGCTACGCGACGCCCCGAAGTTGGACCAACAGGAGGAGCTCCGCAAACGGCGACTTCAACTGGACGAAGCGCTCGAATGGAATCGCTATCAAAGGATCGCGACACAGGAAGAATCCTTTCCTCAGGAGCCTCCCCTGGACGCTGCCGCAATTCAGAACCTGGCCCGCGAGACCGGACCCTTGCTGGTCTACTACGTCGCCGAATCGGAAGTCTGGGGATTCCTGATTCTGCCTGAGACAGCGGAAATCCGCCTGCGATCGATTGCTATCTCGCGAAGCGAATTGGCAGAGAAAATTCGCGCCTTTGCCCGCGACCTCGCCAATCCTTTGTACGAACGACGTGCCGCGGCTCAGGCTCAGGGGCTCCGGTACCTCCTGATCGACCCGTTCATCGATCGACTCCCGAGGAGTGGACCGCTCGTCCTGGTACCTCACGGACCGCTCCACGAGCTGCCGTTCGAGGCGTTGCACGATGCTGAAGGTAAGCGGCTGTTCGAGCGCTGGCAGATCAGTGTCACGCCATCTGTATCGGCCCTGGTATTCGCCCGTCGCCGCCACGCTGCGCCCTCGCCCGGTGACTCCTTCCTCGGCTTCTCCTCTGGCCGGGGATTGAGCTTCCCGATCACCGAGGTCGCCGAGATCTCCGGCTTCTTCGGTACCAACCAGACCGCCTTCCAACCGACCGCAGCCACCTACCCCAACTACCGCGAGCTCGTCACCCAGACCCATCATCTTCTGATCGCCACACGCGGCGTTCACATCGAAAGCAGTCGCTCGGAGACGTATCTGGAGATCGATCCCACCCCGGAAGTACACGACCGTCGCCTGACTGCTGCTGAGATTGCCACGATTCCACTTCAGGCAGAGCTCGTGACCCTGGCCGCGTGCGACACCTCGTATGGCCATGCGCTGTTGAACGACGAGCGGCTCGATCTCACCCGATCGTTTCTCATCGCCCGCGCCGCCGCGGTGCTCGCCACGCGCTGGAAGGTGCCGGAGGATGAGGCCACCAGCCGGTTTCTCGCCGACTTCTATCGCGCTTATCGAAAGGGTGGTCCGCAGGGGACCGGGATGCGCAAGGACGAGGCATTGACCGAGGCCCGGCGCCTCTCTCGCGAGCGCGGCGACCCGGCCCAGGTCTGGGCCGCCTGGGTGCTGGTGGGGGATGCGAGGTGAATCCATCAAACCATTCCTTCTGAGCGCGCTGCTCCTCTGCGCCTGGCCTGCGGTGGCTCAGGAAACGGCCGAAGGTGTCTTTGATCGTCTGGCCTCCTTGCTCAACGCAATTCCCACACGTTGGGAGAGCCTTCCCGCGCCGGTCGTGCCGGTCTCGGGCCGGTCGATCGAGGAGGTCCTCGGACCCGACTCCGAGGCACAACGCAAGGAGGCCTCGCGATGGCTGGCTCGCCTCCTGCCTCTCGAAGCGCGGCCGGCTCTGATCCAGGCGAAGATCCGGGAACGCCGCCCCACCGAGGTCGATCTCTGGCTGCCGGTACGCCTCGCGCAGTCGCAACAGAAGGAGAGCCTCGATGAGGCGGCGGCGACCCTGGAAGCCTGGTTGCAATGGGCGGAGGCCCTGGGCCGGAAGGATGCTCTACTGTTGGCGGCGTCGTTGTCCATCGACACCCTCCGGCTCCACCGAGGTGCTCCTGCAGTCTTGTCCGTCACCCGCGCCTGGGCCGCGCTGCCATCGACTCCTCGTACCGAACGCAGTCAGGCGGCCTTGAAGATTTCTCTCGCTACGGTCCTCTTTGGCATCGGTGAGAACCAAGACGCCCGCGCGGCCTATCGCAACGCCCGCCAACTCTTCCTCGCCGCCGGAGACCCGCTCGGACAAGGGGTCGCCTGGAGAGGCGAGGCCGATGTCCTCTTCCGGCTCGGCGAAAACCAGGAGGCCCTCGACGCCTACCGGCGCGCGCGAGCGCTTTTCGATCAAACCGGAGTCAAGCTCGGGCAAGGAAGCGCCTTGCGCGGTGAGGCCGATGTTCTCTTCCGCCTCGGCAAGAACCAGAAGGCTCTCGAAGCGTACCGCGGCGCACGGGCACTTTTTCAGAACGACGGGTCCAAGCTCGGGCAGGGAAACACCTGGCGCGGCGAGGCCGATGTCCGCTTCCGGCTCGGCGAGAACGAGAAGGCACTCGCGGCCTACAGAAGCGCCCGGGAGCTCTTCCTCGCCGTCGGCTTCCAGCTCGGACAGGGAGAGGCCTGGCAAGGCGAGGCCAACGTCCTCGTCCTGCTCGGCGAGACCCAGCAGGCTCTCGATGCGTATCAGAAGGCCCGGGAGCTCTTCCTCGCCGTCGGGTCCCCATTGGGACAAGGAGATGCGTGGAGAGGCGAGGCCGACGTCCTCTTCCGTCTCGGTGAGAACGAAAAGGCTTTAACGGCCTACGGCAAAGCCCGAGAGCTCTTCGTCACCGTCGGAGACAAATTCAAAGAGGGAAACACCTGGAAGGGCGAGGCGGATATTTTTTCTTACCTCGCCCAAAATCAGAAAGCCCTCGAAGCCTACAGACGCGCGAGAGAGCTCTATGTGGCCGTAGGAGATCCGCTCGGGCAAGGAAACACCTGGCGCGGCGAGGCGGACATCCTTTTACGTCTCGGCGAGCACCAGAAATCTCTGGAAGCTTCCAGAAACGCCCGGCGGTATTTCCTTGCCGTCGGGGACCGGATCGGACAAGGAAACAGTTGGCTCGGGGAAGCCCGGGCTCTCCGCGAGAGCCTCGCCTGGAAACTGGTGGCCCAAGCCGCCGCGGCCGCGATCAGCCACTTCCAGAGCGCGGGCGACGTCCCCAACCAGATTCCCGCGTTTCTCCTCGAAGCCGAAGCGGAGGGCCGCACAGGTGATGCGACGGCCGCCGCCCGATCCGCGAGCAAAGCCATCCGCCTCCACTCCCAATGGCGCCAGACCTGGATCACGGACCGCCTCCGCACCGAGCAGGAGGAGACGATCAGCCGGGCCTACGATCTCCTGGTCCCCCTCCGAGCCCGGCAGCCCGGCGAGGCGGCCGAGGCGCTACGGCTCGCCGAGGAGGCCCGCTCCCGCGTGCTCCTCGACCTCCTCGCAGCGGGTCCCAGCCGCGGGTCGAGCGGTCCGGCCCCCAGTCTTCCGGCCGAGGTCCAACGCCTGCAGACCGAGATGTGGCAGATCGAAGACCAGACCCACAGCTCGCCGGGACAGAACCAGCAGACGGAGCTCGGGACCCGGCGGCACGAGCTGGATCAGGAGCTCGAGTGGAGCCGCTATCGACGAATCGCGGCGCAGGACAAGTCCTTGGCCACGGCCCCGCCTCTCGATGCTGCCGCGATCCGGGCCCTTGCCCATGAGACCGGGCCGTTGCTGCTCTACTACTCCGCCGAACGGGAGGTCTGGGGCTTCCTGGTCCTGCCGGAGACCTCAGAGATCGTCGTACGGCCCATGGTCATCTCGTGGCGAGAGCTGGGCCAGGAGGCGCGCAGTCTGGCGCGCGATCTCGCAAACCCCCTGTACGAGCCCCGGGCCGGCGACCGGGCGCGCAAGCTCTATGACCTGCTGATCGCTCCCTTCGCAGACCGGATCCCTGCGGGCGGCCCCCTGGTGCTGGTGCCTCACGGGCCGCTCCACGAGCTGCCCTTCGAGGCGCTGCTCGATCCCGCCGGCAAGCGCCTTTTCGAGCGCTGGCGCATCAGTGTGACACCGTCCGCCTCGGCGCTCAATTTCGCCCGGCGCGGCCATGCGGTGCCCTCGCCAGACGACTTCTTTCTGGCCTTCTCCTCCGGAGCAGGATTGAACCGCCCTGTCGAAGAGATCCGGGAGATCTCCGGCTTCTTCAGCACCAACCGGGCGATTTTGAGTCCCGCCGAAGCCACGTACCAGAGCTACGAGAAGCTCGTCACCCGGGCTCGCCACCTGCTGATCGCCACCCGGGGTGTCCACACCGAAGGGAGCCGCACCGAGACCTACCTGGAGCTCCAGCCCGCCCCGGAAATCCATGACAGCCGCCTCACCGCGGCCGAGATCGCCACCATCCCGCTCCAGGCCGAGCTGGTGACGCTGGCGGCCTGCGACACCTCCACCGGGCAAGCCCTGCTGAGCGATGAACGGCTCGATCTGACCCGATCGTTTCTCATCGCCCGAGCGGTAGCGGTCCTCGCCACCCGCTGGAAGGTACCGGAGGACGCAGCCACCAGCCACTTCCTCGCCGACTTCTATCGCGCCTACCGAAGGGGCGGCCCGCAGGGGACCGGCCTGCGCAAGGATGAGGCGTTGACCGAAGCCCGGCGCCTCTCCCGCGAGCGCGGCGACCCGGCCCAGGTGTGGGCTGCCTGGGTGCTGGTGGGAGATGCGAGGTAGGGGTCCGCAGGGGCTCTACGCTCTTCTCCCGGCAGACCCGCAGACTCACTCCCCTTGCGGGCTCGACGAGGCGAACAGCGTGTCGTAGATGATCCTCTTCTGGTAGGAGCAGAAGGTATCGACGCCATGGTAGTCACCGGTGGCATGGAGGGTATTCGCGTGGCAGCCTCCTGCACACAGGAAGCGCACCTCGCACTCCCGGCAGATCGGATTGTTCTGCTCGACGTCCATGGACCGGGTAAAGGCCTTCACCTTGTCGCCGAAGAAGATCTCTTCGAACGGGTCGTGAAAGATGTTCCCGAAGTGGAACTCGCTCGAATGGAAGAGATGACAAGGATAGACGTCGCCATTCTCCGCGATGCTCAAGCTGCCCATACCCGCATGGCAACTGCGGTTGCATTGTCCACGGGTATACCGGGTTCCCGACCCTTGGCCGCTGGCGAAGTTGTAGAACTCGTCATTGTCGATGTACTCGCTCTCCATCCCTGTTCCCCGGCCCATGGGCAGCAGGGGAGTGAATCGGACAGCGACATTGGGCAGAGCCGGAAGAGCGTCCTTGACCTCGTTCGCGTGCGGCAGAGCGCTTTTCGTGAGGGTCACCTGGACAGATACTTTGACGCCTCTCTCGGCCAGCCTTTCGATACTGCGTACGACCCTGGCAAAGTTCCCCCGACCTCTCGTCTGCGAGTGGATCTCGTCGTTGGGGCCGTCCAGACTGACCTTCACCGACCGGAAGTGGGCCGCGATGAAATCAGCCATCTCGTCGGTAATCAGAGTCCCGTTCGTCAGGAGACGGTTCGTGTACTCCAGCCGCGAGGAGATTGCGGCAATCTCTCGGAAGCCCGGATGCATCAAGGGCTCACCGCCGGAAAAAGATACCTCCATCCGGGGCATGGCGAATGGCTTGACATACTCCAGCAACCCGCAAAGCTTTCCAGGATCGTGCAGGACCGCCAGGTCGGGCGAGGATTCCCGATAGCAGTACGAGCACTGGAGATTGCACCGGTTTGTGATGTGGAGATAGAGAGCCGTGAGCTTGCGGTCTTCCCAGGGTCCCAGCGAGCCCTCCCGCTCCGGCCTCTCGAAGAGCTTTCTGTCGACGGCGGATTGGAAGAATTCCGTCAGCTTTGGGAGAGGGACATCGACTGCATTGGAGACCATCTCCTCATGATACTCTCGGATCGACCGCTTTCCATCGACCCTCTGCAAGAGCAGGGCACCGGGTTTGGCTGTGAAGATCCATGCCGGGACTTCTGGATTCAGGCATAGCCATCGTCCGCTTCGTTCGACGACCTTGAGCTCGGGAATGGGAGGAACAATCCAGTTGACATCAAGACATTCTCTTGCCATGATTCCACCTCGGCGTGGCGACCGGTCAATGGGAACGGGGGGTTAGCCGCCCCTCCGAAGAAGAAGGCTGCACCATTCAGACCTCGTTGCCTCCGCAGCCGACGTTGCACCCAGATGCGTCGCCGGCGCACCTGCACAGGCTCCCGCCGCTTACCTCCTCAAGATCCTCTTGGTTCAGATCCTTCTCGACGGCGAAGTCATCCGCACCTTTCAGCTCGTCCAACAGCTTCTTTTCGTTTGGAGTCTCATAGGCCATTGCCGTGTCTCCTTTGAAGTGGTCGACCGGTTCAATGAGGAGTGGGGGGGGCGAGCCGCCCCCCCAGGATGGAGAGCGCCAATTACACCTGGTAGCCTCCGCCACCACCGCCGCAGCCAGAGATGTCGCCGCACTTGCACAGGCACCCGCCGCTCACCGCCTCGAGATCCTCTTCGGTGAGGTCCTTCTCGACGGCGAAGTCGCCCGCACCCTTCATCTCGTCCAACAGCTCTTTGTCTTTCGGTGTCTCATAGGTCATTGCCGTGCTCCTTTCGAGCGTCTGACCGACACCGACAATGGTGTCTCCGCCAAGGCCGCCCCGATACATCCTGACGGGCGGTTTTCTATCTCCCTTCGCGGGTAGGCGCCAGAGTCGGCAGACCCACCCCATGGGGCGTTGCGTCGGAAACGAATGGGCTGTGAACTGTCAGGCCAGGCCAAGACGAGGAGCTTCTCATGTGGAAAGCAACGCTCTGGATGCTGCTCGGCGCTTTCTGTTTCCTGGTGGCAGGATCTGCCGCTAGAGCCCAACCAGCGCCCCAATCCTCTCCCTCTTCCGCTGGAACCCTCGAACAGGAAGTGGCGAAGCTCGATCGATCGGTCCAGGAGCTCGTGGCTCTGCTCCGGGAGTATCTCGCCCACCAGGACGTCGACCTTCTGCTCAAGCGTGTCGAGCTTGGTCTCCAGAAGATGGGTCCACTGAATCAGGAGTTGACGAGCCTGCAGGCGCGACAATCTGCCGATGAAGAACAGCTCGGCCAACTTCAATCTGCCCTGACCGCACTCCAAGCCCGCGAGTTGCAAAGCGAGGCCAGTCCCGATCCGCAAGTGACGACCGATGACGCCACCCGCAAGATTCAAATGGAAGCGGAGATCAAACGTCTGAAGCGCCGGATCGCCGAGACCGAACAGAGGATTTCCGAGGACGAAAACGAGCTCACCGAGGAGCAACGGAACGTCCAGCAATGGGAGTCGGTGATCGACAAGCGCCTGGGGCAGCGCTGAAACGCGCCGGGTGAGGCCTACTCGTACCGCAGCGCCTCGATCGGATCGAGCCCTGCCGCCCGCCTCGCGGGCCAGAGGCCGAAGAAGATGCCGACGGCGGCCGAGAAGAGGAAGGCGATGGCGATCGCGTTGGGGGAGACGGCCGTGTTCCAGCCGGCCAGCCGCTGCAACGCCAGCGCTCCGCTGACCCCCACCATCACACCCATGGCTCCTCCCGCCAGGCAGAGCACCAGCGCCTCGATCAGGAACTGGAGCAGGATGTCCCGCTTGCGCGCGCCCAGGGCCTTGCGGACCCCGATCTCGCGCGTTCTCTCGGTGACGGAGACGAGCATGATGTTCATGATGCCGATCCCTCCCACCAGGAGCGACACCATGGCGATGCCGGCGAGCAGGAAGGAGAACGTCCGGCTGGTCGAGCGGAAGGTCTCCAGGAGCGTCGTCTGGTTGCGGATCGAAAAATCGCTCGGCTGCGCGAGACGCAACCGGTGCGCGCGCCGCAGCACCCGGTCGATCTCCTCGATCGCCGGGTCGATGTCCCTCTCGCTCAACGCCTGCACCAGGATCGACTGCACCCGGTCGCTGCCGAAGACCCGGAGCTGCGCGGTGGCGAGCGGAATGTAGATCTCGTCATCCGGGTTCTGGAACCCCGCCGCGCCCTTCGACTCCAGCACCCCGATCACCTCGAACGGGATGCCGCGGACGCGGATCCTCTGTCCCACCAGAGCCGCAGTCTCGATCTTCAGGGGATCGCCGATCGCGGCGCCGAGGACGGCGACCCGCCGCCGTCCGCGTTCCTCGGACTCGGTGAAAAAGCGGCCGAGCGCGAGCTGGTGGTTCTGGATCTGGAAGTAGCTCGGCCAGACCCCTTGCACGGTGAGGTTGCCGTTCTCTCCCCGGGACTCTACCTGCAGCCGCTGCTGCATCTGGGGGCTCACACGGAGGATCGCCCGCGGATTCGCCTCCAGCGCCTGGGCGTCGACCGGCGTCAGCCGGGCATCGCCGCGGTCGACGCCGCCGAAGAGCTCCTGCCCGGGACGCACCGTGAGCACATTGGTTCCCAGCCCCTGGAGGCGCTCCTGCACCATGCGCTGCGCCCCCTCGCCCAGCGCGACCATGGCAATCACCGCGGAGATGCCGATGATGATGCCGAGCGCGGTGAGGAACGAGCGCAGCTTGTTGGAGCGGATCGCCTCCAGCGCGACGCGGAAGATCTCACCGAGGAGCATGCGCCCCACCCGAACGCTGCCCGCCGCCGAACATGCCGCCGCCGGCGCGCTCGCGCATCCGCGACGAGAACTGCTCCTGCTGTTGCTGCAGACGGGCCACTGAGATCAGGTAGACCTCGGCTCCGGGCTCCAGTCCGCGCAGGACTTCGGTGTAGTCCCAGTCGGACAGGCCGAGAAGCACCATCTTCGGCTCCGGACCCTTCGCCCCATGCACGAACACGACGCCGGGACGGGCTCCTTCCGCCAGATCTTCCCCGTGTTCAGAGCGGTGTTCCCGACGTAAGGCCGCCAGACTCGACCGGACCGCGGCTTCGTCCAGCCCCAGCACCGCTCCGGCCGAGGGCGCCTCGCGCGGCGACACCACGGCGCCGTTCGGCACTGCCACCACGTTCTCGCGGTTGGCGATGTCGATCGACACCTCGGCGTTCATCCCCGGCTTCAGGAGACGGTCCGGGTTGTCCAGCAGGATGAGCACCGGAAACATCGTGACGTTCTGCTCGACCACGGCCTGGGGCTCGATCTTGGTGACCGTGCCGCGAAAGCTCCGGCCGGGATAGGCCTCCACGGTCACCGTCGCCGGCTGGCCGGGAGCGATGCGGCCGATGTCGATCTCGTCGACCAGGGCGCGGGCGCGGACGGACCCGAGATCGGCCAGCTTGACCAGGGTGGTCCCACCCGAGACGTTGCCGCTCGCCGAGGCGATGATCTGCCCCTGCTCCACGCCCTTCTCGATGACGGTGCCGGTGATGGGGGACCGGATGGTCACGTCCCCCGTCTTCTCGCGCGCCAGCCGCAGGTTGGTCTCGGCCTTGAGGAGCTGGGCGCGGGCATTGGTCTCCGTGAGCTGGACATTCTCCAGGTCCTGCGGGCTGACCACGCCGGCGTGCGCCAGGTTCTCGATCCGCTGGCGCTGCGCCGCCGTCGTGGCCACCTGGGCGCGGGCCACCTCGAGATCGGCCTCGGTCTGCTCGAACGCATTGCGCACGTCGCGCGGATCGATCTCGGCGATGAGATCGCCCTGCCGGACCTCGTTGCCGGTCTCGACGGTGATCCTCTTGAGCTCGCCGGCGACGCGCGACTTCACCTCCACCACCCGCAGCGGCTCGATCTGGCCCGTCGCCTCGGCCCGGATCTCCAGATCGCGCCGTCCGACGGCTGCCCGGTCCGTCGATTTTCGCATCTCCTCCGTTTCGCCCGGCTTCCCACAGCCGGCCGCAGCCGTCGCCAACGCCAGGACACCCAGCATGGCCAACCAACACACGGGGAACCGCCTCCCCAGTCTCATCGTCGACACCGCTCATCCTCCTCTCGGACTGCCGGAGCACTGCCCTTGACTGTAATACATCTTGCAATCCAGCCGGCTCAGGAGGGGCGTACGTACTGCGATGACCAACCATCCTCTTCATTGGGTCCCACTTGGAGGGGTCTCGGCCGAGCGCCTCGCCGACGCCCGCCGCCAGCTCCATTGGGCGGCGCAGGCCGTTTCCGCCGTGGGCAAACGCCTCCTCCGCCACCAGCCGGACTACAGCGAGCAGAGCTTCCGCTGGAACGAGGAGGCCCGCGCCCTCGCTCAGGGGACGGTCGAGGGAGCGCAGCCCTTCCTCCCGGCGCTCCGCTTCTCTTCAACCGCCCTGATCCTCCTCGACGCCAGCGGCCGGGCTCGCCGCGAGCTGCCGCTCGACGGCCGCACCCTGGAGGAGGCGTTCCGCTGGCTGGAGGAAGAGAGCGCCGGCCTCCTCGGCCGCCCCGTGGACCCGCCGCTGGACCGCTCCGCGGACATCGAGGCCCACCCTGTGGGCTCTGGCGCGCCATTCTCGGCTTCAGACGCCGAAGCGTTCGCCGAGATGGAAGCCTGGTTCGGAAACGCCCACCAACTCCTCACCGCGGTGTGCAAGGAGAATCCCGACGCCTCGACGGTGCGCTGCTGGCCCCACCATTTCGACATCGCGACCTTGATCTCTCTCGATCCCGGCGCGTCCTCCTCCGAGACAGCCCGCTCGATCGGCGCCGGTCTCTCTCCGGGAGATACCGGACGGCCAGCCCCCTATCTCTACGTGACCCCGTGGCCGTATCCTTCCAAGGAAAATCTCCCGGATCTGGAAGGCGGAGGGATCTGGAACACCGAAGGGTGGGTGGGCGCCCTCCTCGAGGCCGCGACGCTTCTCGACGGCAGCGGGGATCCGGGATACCGGGCGGAGCGGTTCGTCGCGTCGGCGGTCGCCGGCTGCCGGACCCTGCTCGCTTGAGGAGACCCGATTTATGGCACAAGCGGCCGAAGCGCGCTGGCACGACCTGGGCGACATCGAAGAGCTCAAGAGGACCCCCCTGCAGCAGATCGCGATCGGGCGGACCCGGATCGCTCTCTCCTGCCGCGACGGCAGCTTCGGCGCCATCTCGGGCCTGTGCAACCACGTCGGCGGCCCGCTGGGCGAAGGGCACCTGGACGGCGATTACGTGGTCTGCCCCTGGCACCACTGGAGGTTCCACAGCCGCACCGGTGAAGGCGAGCCGGGCTTCGAAACCGACTGCGTCCCGCGCTACGAGCTGCGCGAGGAGGGCGGCCGTCTCTGGGTCAACCTGACACCCGCCACCCGGCGTCACAAGAACCCGCACGCGCCCCACCCGCTCGCGCGGCATCCAGAGCGGGCGCCCGGACCGGTCCACGTGCTGGGGATCTCGACGACCGTCATGGACCCCCAGTTCCCGCGCTACTCCACCTCCGAGGCTCTGCTCGAGATCGCCCTGCACGCCGCCGGCGAACGCGGCGCCGAGACCCGGCTGCTCCGCCTCTCCGCGCTCAAGTTCCGGGCCTGCGAGGGCTACTATTCAAAGAGCGCGCACGCCTGCACGTGGCCCTGCTCGATCACCCAGATGGACCCCACCGACCAGATGGAAGCCGTCTACGAAGGGATCGTCCACTGGGCGGACGCGATCCTGGTCGCCACCCCGATCCGCTGGGGCTCGGCGAGCTCCCTCTACTACAAGATGGTCGAGCGGATGAACTGCGTGCAGAACCAGGTGACGACCGGCAACCGGGTGCTGCTGCACAACAAGGTGGCGGCATTCATCATCACCGGCGGGCAGGACAACATCCAGGCCGTGGCGGGCCAGATGCTCGGCTTCTTCGCCGAGATCGGCTGTCTCTTCCCCCAGTTCCCCTACATCGCCCACTCCCGCGGCTGGTCTGCCGAGGACATGGAGCACAACTGCGAGTACGTCATGAAAAGCGCCTCGCTCCACGACGGTGCGCGAGCCCTGGCCGGCCGAGCGATCGACCTCTCGAAGACCCTCCTCGCCGCCCACCAGGACCCCGAGCGGGTCGAGCGCGCCGGCCGGAAGGGTTGCCCGGCTGTGATGCCGGAGGCGCCGGTGGAGATGGCGAAGGCGGAGGCGGCGGGGGGATGACCCGCGACTATCTCCAGCTCTCTACCTTTTCTCCTCTGGGGCATTGGCACAGCCATACTCAAGCTCATACAACGCCAGAATGGAGATGAAAACCTGATCCGAGCTTTCCAGAGAAGCCAATTGGCGGGCCACTCCGTTGTGACCGGGTGCCTCGGGATCGTAGAGGTCGGAGAGAACGTCCGAGTCGAGAAGGTACCTCATCCCTCGTCATCATGTCTGAAGCGGAAGCTCTCCCGGAATTCTCTCCGGTCCCGATCGAAGGCCTCACGGTAGTCTCCGAGACTCTGGGCGTCCTTCTCAATTCTTTCGACAAGCAACGCCCAACGAGAGCGGCCCGACTCGGCGGCGGCTTCAGGCTCGTGCGCCAGAGCATCTTCCACCGCCCTTGTAACAAAGGCGTCTTTGTCGGGCAGCCGGTACACCCTCTTGGCGATCTCGTCAGGAAGGATGATTGTGACTTTCATCGGACACTCCACTCCGAAGAAGTGTACCATACAGTCCCGTCTCCTTCTCTTCCCGCTCCGAGCCCACCAGGTTATACTGGGCCGGCTATGGATGACCGCGAGCCGATGAGCCGCACCTCCGGCATCGAGAGCAAGGCCGATCCGGATGGGCTTCAGGAGATTCGTTCCTGGGCTTCCCGGTCATCGGGCTCGGTCCGGCCGGGCTTCCGGGCATGCGCCAGCCTGGCGCCGGCCTCGCCCTCTCCCTCCGGCTCGCCGCCTCGATCGGAATCGCTCTACTCCTCCTCGTGTCGCTGGCAGGCTCTCACTTCGCTCAGAACCGGCGGAGCCCGTCGGGGCGTGCTGCCGTCCCGAAGCCTGAGCAGGCAGCCCGAGTGGTCCAGGAGAGCCATAAAGTTCCTCCTCCGGCAGCCGAGGCTGTCGCCGATGTCCCTCACGCACGGAAGGAGCCTGTCCAAGGCCCCGCTACCCGGCCGGCGCAGCCGCTCCCCGAGATCCGGAGCAAGCCCACCCTGAAGGAGCTCAGAGTCGCCTCCCGGGTCGTGCTGAGCCGGAATGATTTCGAGAGCGAACCGGCCGTCATCCTTGCAGCGCCGGCCGCGGAGTATCCGGACGCCGCTCGCGGGACCGGCACTTCGGCCGAGGTCATCATCGGGTTCACCATCGATGAGACAGGAGCTGTCCGCAACCCTGCTGTCGAGAGATCTCAGGTCCGAGGCAGTGCGCCGGAAGCGCTCTTCCAAGAAGCAGCCCTCGCCGCCGCCCGCAGCGCCCGCTTCACTCCTGCCCGGGAGCGAGGCATCCCCACCCGCCCCTGGAGCACCCTTACGTTCTCCTTCGAGAGCGGATCGCCGTCCGCTGGAATCTAGCTAACCCCACGGCCAGGGCGGCGGTCGCAGCGGTTATCGGGAGCTCAAGTCGTCCGGAGAGATGCCGAGGCCCTTGAGGATAGCCCGGAGCGTTCCGGGCGGGATATCACCTGCATGGTGGGGAATGACGGTGGATCGATTCTGCGCTGGGTTGTGCCAGATCTCGTGGCTCCCCTTGCTCTGACGCAGCAACTGACAACCGAGACGGAGGAGATGGCGGGTCAGCTCTCGATACGTCAAGCAGGTACCAGGACGGGAACACGCCAGGGGGTGGTGACCGTCTCGATGCCCCGCGGCAATTTCTGTTGAGTCTCGACCATGACCGCGATGAGGTCATGCGCCACGTCGGGTGCCAATCGAAGAACCTCCTCAACGCTGTCTGCCTGGATCACGAGCCCGGGAAGGTCAGGGCTCGTGCCAAGAAATGGCCCTTCAGGCAACTGCTCGATCTCCAGGATAATCTTGTACATACCGCGCATCTCCTAGCAGCGCTCAGCGCGAGCGCTCAGACTCGTGCACCAAAGCATCTTCCACTGCCCCGATGACCGCCTTCTCAAAATCGGAAGCCTGTTCCGGGCGAGCGAGCCTGGGGCTGAAGATGGCACTCCGCATGACCTGATATTCGAGCACATCCGAGGCTTCTTCATTGAGCTCCACCGATCGGAGGTTGATGATCTCGAGATCGCCAGCGTCCTCGCTCGGCTGCGCGAGCTCCGCGATGTCGTCCTCGGAAAGCGTAACCATGGTCTCCGTCTTCATGACGAAAATCTAACTCTCCAGGGTCCTGACAGTCAACCGCCGCATTCCCTCGTCTCTCGCCGGAGCTCCCCCAACGCATCCACCAGGTAGACCGTGGCCGGCGGCCAAGTGCCGCGGAGGATCAGAGCGCCCAGGCCGATCGGCCCCAGGATCTTCCCGCGAAGCGGAACAGCCACTGCGGATCGAGCGCCGAGAAGATCCCCCAGCCGATGTTGTAGAGACCGGCCAGCAGGAAGACCACACGGTGGAAACGGCGGCGCGGGAGCACGGGGGAAGTTTAACGCCCCCTCCCCCGGCAAGCTCCAGAGGGAGGGGGCGCCCTCTCCCGCTCCGCGGGGGAGGGTCGGGGAGGGGGACCTACTGCGCCACCTGGGACCGCACCGCGTCCGCTTCCAGGCGCGAGGCGGAATCGAGGAGCTTCGGGTCGGCGAAGGAGAGCGCCGTCATCGCGCCGAGCTTGTAGCCCTTCGTGACGTAGGCGTTCTCGACCAAGTCGTTCAGCGCGTTCGGCATCCGGCTGGAGGTGGCGAGGGCGAGGGTGCCCAGGCGGTAGGGGCCGGCGACTTTCCGGTCGTGGAACATGAGACCGTAGAACGACAGCGGGATCCAGTGCCGTCCCGGCTCCAGGTTCGCCGCGGCCTGGGCCGTGCCGATCGGATCGCCGGCCAACGAATAGAGCGTGCCGGCAAGATGAAACCGGCCGGCCTCTTTCACATCCACCTCGGCGGAGATCACCAGATTGCCGTTGCGCACCGCGTCACGATAGCGGCCGGTCAGATGGGCCGACGGATTGCTGTAGAGGAAGCCGCCGGCTGCCTGGCGGACGTCGCCGTCCAGTAGGCGCGCGGTGGCCCGCACCATGTACGGCGCGGCCCCTTCGGGGTCCAGACCGGCCGGCATCGAGAAACGGCCCGACCAGACGCCGTCACCGGCCGTGCGGTCGGGCGTGCGGCCGTCGTCGTGATAGGCCACCTGTGCCACGATCTCACCGGCCGGGCCGGCGATCTCGGAGGTCATCTCCAGAGGCAGGACCGGCTGGCCCCCGGACGCGACCTGAGCGAACAGATCGATCGGCTTGCCGACCTCGACGGAGACCGCCGAGGCCCAGACCGCGAGCTCCGGGCCGGCGCCGTCGGGGCCGCGGCGGCTCTGCTTCGTGGGGGTCCGCTTGGCACGGATCGGATCGGCCTCCCCCACCTGCAGCACACGGGAGCTCTCGGGATACCGGGCCTGCTCGCGGTACTCGCGGGCGGTCTCCAGGGCCAGTTGGCCCGGCTTGGGCAGTTGCTGCGCTCCGGCCGGCAGGGCCGCGAGCGCGAGACAGGCGATGGACAGAACCACGGGACGCTTCAGGTTCTCGAACATGTCAGATTCTCCTCAATACAGAATGCTGATAAAACGGGCCGTGGTCATCGAGCTCTGCACCGTGGTGTTTGCCGCGCACGGCACGCCGCTGCAGGTCCAGATCCCGTCCGGGACCTGCTTGCGCGTGTCCGAATCGCTGTCATCGCGCTCGTCGCTGTGGTTTTCGTGGGCCGCGTCCAAGTTGCGGAAGCCGGAGGACTCCTGCTTGGCGCTGTTGCCGCAGACGTTCGTGTTGTCGTAGCTCGCCGTCGCACTCCCGTTGCAGGCGAAGATCGAGGCGTACTGCACGACGCCGTCGTCCTCTCCGTTCAGACAGGCGCTGGCGCCGAAGATCGCTTCATAGCCGCCGGTGAGGTAAATGGTTTTTGCCGGGGCATTGGCGTAGGTCCGCACCTGGACGTCGTCCGAGCTGCGCAACCAGTAGGTGGCGTCATCACAGCTCTGGATGAAGATGGCGATGAAGCTGCAGAGCGGATTCGCCTGGAGGCAGACCGCGTCCGCGCCTTGCGAGCCGCGATGGGCGCCGCCGGTCGTGATCACCATGCTCACGCGCTGCGCCACCTGGTCGTAGGGACCGTTGAAGTTGAAGTTGGGATCGGACGCATCGTTGTTGCCCAGGATGTAATCCATCACCGCGCCGCCCATGCTGTGGGCGATCACCCAGAACGTGCCTCCCTGGGCGTAGGTCTTGGCACAGCGGTGGCCGCCGGCGTCGGCACCGCCGTTGGTGGCGTTGACGATCTCGTTGGCGACCTCGCCGGCCGCTTGCGACTCCCAGTAGGGGCGGGTGCCGTTGTAGCCGACCACGTAGTAGGGCGTGGCGAAGCTCTTCGTCGCCGTGCGGATGAAATCGTGGGAGCCGTTCACCCAGTAGTTGCGAGCCGCGGTGTAGTTGGTGAAGGTGTCGGTGTTGGTCTGCTTGCCGTGGACGAAGATCAGGCAGGGCTGGGCGGCGGCCTGACCGGCCATGGCCAGGAGCGCCACGGCCAGAAGACACGAAATGACGAGACGACGTCCTGACATCAAAGACTCCTCCTCAGGGTCGGGTTGTGACTCTGGAGCTCGCAGGACATGCGCGGGCTCTGCGGTCGTCGAGATGGTCTCTCAATCAGGGTGCGCGAGAGGGCTCCGGGCGAGCCTGCCACCCGTTGACGCACAGCCGCACCACCCGAGCGGGCGGTTTCCCTTGCCGGCCGCGAGGCGATGCTCGTATGCAGCGTCATTCCGTTCGTCTCGGACGCGAGGAGAAAACATGACCCACGCAACCCTGACCCTCGACGGCAAGTCGTACGATCTGCCCGTGCTCGTGGGGACCGAAGGCGAGCTCGGCATCGACATCTCGGACCTGCGGGCGCAGACCGGTGCCGTCACTCTCGACCACGGCTATGCCAACACCGGCTCCTGCACCAGCGATATCACCTTCATCGACGGCGAGAAGGGGATCCTGCGCTATCGCGGCTACCCGATCGAGGAGCTGGCCGAGCGGGCGAGCTTCGAGGAAGTCGCCTATCTGCTCATCTGGGGGCACCTGCCGAACCTGCAGGAGCTCTCGGAGTTTCGCCACCGGTTGACCTACCACAGTCTGCTCCCCGAGGCGATGAAGAAGCTCTTCGAGGACTTCCCGCCGACAGCTCATCCGATGGCCGTGCTCTCGGCCATGGTGGCCTCCCTCTCCGGCTACTACAACCGGGAGGACGAGGACACCGACCTCAACATCGTGCGGCTGCTGGCCAAGACGAGCACGATCGCCGCCTTCTCCTACAAGAAGGCCATCGGCCAGCCCTTCGTCTATCCGCGCAACGACCTCTCCTACACCCAGAGCTTCCTGCACATGATGTTCGCGGTGCCCTCCGAGGCCTATCAGGTCTCGCCGGTGTTGAACCGGGCTCTCAACCTGCTGCTGATCCTCCATGCCGACCATGAGCAGAACTGCTCCACCTCGTCGGTGCGCATGGTGGGCAGCAGCCGGGCCAACCTCTTCGCCGCGATCTCCGCCGGCGTCTGCGCCCTCTGGGGCCCGCTGCACGGCGGCGCCAATCAGGAAGTGCTCCAGATGCTCAAGAAGATCCGCGACGACGGCGGCAACTACCGCAAGTACGTCGAGATGGCCAAGGACAAGAGCTCCGGCTTCCGCCTCATGGGCTTCGGCCACCGGGTCTACAAGAACTTCGATCCGCGAGCGAAGATCCTGAAGCAGGCGGCCGACGAGGTCTTGCAGGAGATGAAGGTCGCGGATCCGCTTCTGGAGATCGCCATGAACCTGGAGGAGGTGGCGCTCCGGGACGAGTTCTTCATCGAGCGCAAGCTCTACCCCAACGTGGACTTCTACAGCGGCATCCTCTACCGTGCCATGGGCATTCCCACCGAGATGCTCACCGTCATGTTCGCCCTGGGCCGCATGCCAGGCTGGATCGCCCAGTGGCGGGAGATGCGGGACGACAGCAAGACCCGCATCGCCCGGCCGCGACAGATCTATACGGGCTCCGAGCTGCGGCACTACACCCCGCTCGAGCAGCGCTCTCCGGTCGCCGTTCCGGTCGCGCTGCAGGATTGGGAGCTCGTCCTCGTCTGAGTCTCAAACCCCGGCGCCCTCTCCCGTGCCCCGGAGAGGGGGCGCCGCCGCCTTACGAGCTGTCCCAGGCGCCACGCAGGAAGGCCAGCGCGGTCTCGGCGAAGCGCCCGGCCATGTCGCCGAAGATCGGGCCGTGGCCGCCGTTCGGAACGATCCAGAGATACGAGCGTGGAATCGACTGGTACAGCTCCAGCGGCAGGTGGATCGGGTACAGCGGATCGCGGTCGCCGTGGACGATCAGGGTGCGGGCCTGGATGGTCGCCAGGTGCGGCGGCGTGAAGCTCATGTCGTCGTAGCTGTCCTTGAAGGCCTTGCCCTGCGCCCACAGGGCAAGGATCTGCTCGTCGCCGTGTTTGTGCCACTGCCGCATGAGCTGCCACTCCTGCTCGGTCCGGCTCTCCGGAGTCATCTGTCCCATGGCGGCGCGCGCCTGCTCCGGGAAGTACGGCGTCGCGCTGACCAGGACCATGGCGTCGACGCGCTCCGGCTGCCGCGTCGCGAGGTGCAGGAGGGTCTTGGCTCCCGCGCTCACGCCGATCGCCTGACAGGTCTCGATTCCCAGGTGGTCGAGGAGGGCCAGCACGTCGAGCGCGGACTGCCGGAACGTGAACTTCCCCGACGGATTGGTCGACCCGCCATGGCCTCGCAGGTCCGGGATGATCAGTTGGTATCCCTGAGGAGGTTGCCTGAAGATGAGGCCCCAGTTGCTCCCGGCGCCGGAGAAGCCGTGCAACAGGACCAGCGGCTCCCCTTCTCCCTGGATCTCGAAGTACATCTCCATGCCGTTGATGGGCACGGTCTGCCCGCAAGCCGGTGGCGTCATCGGTCGTCTCCTTGCCGGTGTAACGAAACGCCGGCTTCGATCGCCTCTGGAAGCACGAGCGGTTTTTCACCACGCGTTCTCCTGAAGGGAAAGGAAAATCTTGCCATGAACAGACTGACTGCAGCCCTGGTTTTTGCGCTTCTCCTCGGCGGTTGGGCTTCGGCTTCGATGGCCGACCCGGGCCGCGGCTCCTCGGTCCAGTGCTACATCTGGGCCAACGACCCCTCGTCGACCATCGGTACCGCTTACACTCCCAGCACCATCTATTCCTACAACGCGGTCGGCCGGTCTGCCGGGAACACGGTTACACGGACCGGGACCGGCACCTATTCGGTGACCTGCAAGGGTGTCGGCGGCGGCGCCCTGTTCAGCGGCAGCGGCACCTGGAGCTTCGGAGGTCATGTCCAGGTGACGGCCTACGGCTCCGAGGACGCCGACTTCTGCAAGGTCCAGAGCTGGAGCACGGGCGGTCCGGATTTTACCGCGACGGTGCGGTGCTACAACCGCACGGGAGTCCTCTCCGACAACCGTTTCGACCTGCTGTTCCTCTGGTAGAGAGCTCACGCGAGAGAGGGCCTCGGCAGGCTCGGGTATAATCGCGCGGCAGGTGGCCGTTGCCCGTGACTCTCCCTTCCGACATCGAAGACCACGACGCGGTTGAACCCGCGCGCGCGGGTACCCGGCGCCGGCCCCGGACACTCAAGCTCTCGTCCAGGTCCGGCGCGTCCGTCGTGCTCGGGCTCCTCCTGCTCGTGCTGTTGGCAGGCTATGGATTTCTGAGGACCTGGCACGACGAGCCTCAGATGGCAGCGCTCCCCGAACCGGCTCCCGCCCCGGCTCCGGCCACGGACCTCGGGGAGAGCAGCTCGGCGGCCTCGTCCGCGCCGGTCGAGAGCACGCAGCCCACCGAAAATCGGGAGAGCACCGCGAGCCCCCCGGAACCCCAGCAGGCCGAGCCGGCTCCGAAACGGCGCCACCGGCACCATCGGCGAGGGCGGCAGGCCAAGAAGGAGCGCGCGCGGAAACGCAAGATGGCCGACCGCAAGCCCGCGGCCAAGCGGGAAACCCGGCCCTTGCGCGCCAGGCCCTCTCCGACCCCGTCCTGACGTCATGAAAGTCACGCCCCGGGCCGTTCTCCGCACCTGACTCTTTGTAGAGGACGACTCGATCCCGCGCCCGCCCTTGGGAGGGGGGTGGGGATCGTCGTGTGTATAGCCGCGGCGGGCGTCGGAGCAGTCGAGTCACAACGGACAGGAGGAACCAATGAAGCATCTGCCGATCCTGCTATGCGTCGTCGCGGTCTTCGCAATGGGAACGGGGAACCTGACGGCCGCGCCGGCTCAGTGGCCGCAGTGGGGGCACGACCCACAGCATGGCTCCATGGTTCAGAACGCCGGTCAGCCCCTGACCCGCATCATCCAGGACATCGTCTACGATCCCTTCGTGCCCGCGGAGATGGTCGAGGGCGATGGTGACCTGCTGGTCCACTACCAGGCACCTCTCCTCGACGGCAACGACGTCTACATGGAATTCAAGGGGGGCCACTTCAACAATGTAAGCAACTGGGAAACGCAGGACTGGATCGAAAAGAAGCTGACCTGGCAGGGCTCCAACCTGGTGGTGGCCTGGTCGTTCACCTCGACGTGGAAGCCCGTTCCGTACGCCAGCTCGTCGTCGTTCAACGGGCCGTTCTGGGAGCCGGTGTTCCACCCTGTCCTGGCAGGGGACTTCATCTACATCCCCTCGGCCGAAGGCACGGTGACGAAGCTCCGCAAGAGCGACGGCTCGATCGCGGCGACCATCGATCCCTTCGTCGGGACGCCCGTGCCTTCGAACGCGAACATCTTCGTCGCCGGACCGCTGAGCGCGGACAAGAACGGCAACCTCTTTTACAACGCCATCGAGCTCTCGAACCAGCCGTGGGACGACGACGTGATCGACTCCTGGCTGGTCAAGATCACGTCCGGGGACCAGGCATCCAAAGTCTCTTTCTCGGCCCTGACGCCGGGCTCGCCGAGCGCGACGGATCTGTGCAAAGTCGAGTTCAGCACGAGCCAGTTGCCATGGCCGCCGTCTCCCGACGCCGTCCCCTCGGCCATCCCCTGCGGGTCGCAGCGCCCGGGCATCAACGTCGCGCCGGCGATCGCCCCGAACGGCACCATCTATACCGTGAGCAGAGGCCACTTCGTCACCCGCTACAGCTACCTCATCGCGGTCAATCCGAACCTGACGCTCAAATGGGTCGCCTCCCTGCGCGGCCGGCTGAACGACGGCTGCGGGGTCCTGCTGCCGATCGGCGGTCCCGGCGGTTGCCGGATCGGAGCTCACCTCGGGGTCGACCCCGGGACCAACGAGCCGGGCCCCGGCCGCGTCATCGACGACGGCACGGCCTCGCCGACGGTCGCGCCGGACGGAAGCGTCCTCTTCGGGGTCCTCACCCGCTACAACTGGGACCAGGGACACCTGATGAAGTTCAGCTCGACGGGGCAGTTCCAGGGGGCGTACGAGTTCGGGTGGGATATCACCCCGGGCATCTACAGCCATGCCGGCACCTATTCGATCGTCCTCAAGGACAACCACTATGGCGACGTCGGATCGTATTGCGACGTCGAGGCGTTCTGCCCGTCCGATCGCACCGCGACACACCCGAGCTACCCGGAGGCGTACTTCATCACCCAGCTCGGCCCGACGATGGCGGTCGAGTGGAAGTGGAGGAACACGAATACCCTGAGCTGCAGTCGCGATGCGAGCGGGAACGTCAGCTGCGTCAGCGACCACCCGAACGGGTTCGAATGGTGTGTCAACGGGATGGCAATCGATAAGAATGGCGTCGTCTTCAGCAACAGCGAAGACGGCAACATGTACGCGGTCGCACAAGGAGGGGTCCTCCGCGACAACCTCTTCCAGCAGCTCGCGGTCGGCGCCGCCTACACCCCGGCAACGATCGGCGGCGACGGCAAGATCTACTCGCAGAATGCCGGTCACTTCTTCGTTCTCGGCAACTGAGCCGGAAACGAGACCTTCCCCCCTCTCTCATCCGGGAGAGGGGGGCCCTTCTCGTTGACATCGGGGTCTTCCGGGGAACACACTCCGGGGGACGCCGAGGCCCTTCCATGATCACCGACCTCCGCTTCGCGCTGCGCTCGCTGGCCCGGCATCCCGGCTTCGCCGTGGTCGTCGTGCTCACCTTGGCCCGGCGCGCCCTGCGGATCGATCCCATGGTGGCACTGCGAGAAGAATGAGACCTCACCCCCTGGCCCCCTCTCCCATCGCCCCCCCTTCCCCCGGGAGAGGGGGAACGAACGCCGGTCTTTTTGCCTTGTGCCTGACCGTCCTCGGCTGCGCGACGGTCCGCGGTCCGGCTCCCTCCCGTGCCGCACCGGCACCGGCCGTGGAGACCTGCCGCGCGCTCTCGCCTCTCGAATCCGGGGTCTGCACGGCGAGCGGGAACGGCCCGGCGCTGCTCCTGCGGGGCACGGTGCTCGCTCCGGACCGGGTCCTCGTGGGCGGCGAGGTGCTGATCTCTCCGGAAGGGACCCTCCTCGCCGTGGGCTGCGACACCGGGGACGCGGCGGCCGGGCTGGACCTGACGGTCGTGCAGTGCCCGCGCGGGGTGATCTCGCCGGGACTGATCAATTCGCACGATCACATTTCCTATGATCAGAACCCGCCCGGCTCCTGGGGGAGCGAGCGGTTCGATCATCGCCACCAGTGGCGTCTCGGCCTCGATGGCCATACGAAGATCGTGGCGCCCCGCGCCGCCAACGATCTCCAGGTCGCCTGGGCCGAGCTGCGGCAGGTGATGAGCGGCACCACGTCCGTCCTGGGCGGGGGCGGCTTCCGCGGCCTGTTGCGCAACCTGGACGTGCCCGAGCTGCAGGAAGGTCTGGGCTCGCCCAAGATCCATTACCGCACCTTCCCGCTGGGCGACACGGACGGGACGATGCGGACCTCCGGCTGCGACTATCCCTCGATCGACGACCCCGAGCTCCTCAAGGGGCAGGCCTACGTCGCCCACGTGGCGGAGGGGGTGGCGGCCACGGCGCGCAACGAGTTCCTGTGCGTGAGCGGACAGCAGCCTGGAGGGAGCGATCTGCTGGCCGCGAACAGCGAGCTGATCCACGGGCTGGGGCTGCTGGCCCCCGACCTGGCCGCTCTCGCCGCACGCCGGGCTTCGGTCGCCTGGTCGCCGCGCTCGAACATCGCGCTCTACGGCAACACCCTGGCCCCCCGGCTGCTCGCGGCCCTGGGGGTGAGGATGACCTTGAGCTCCGACTGGACCCCTTCGGGATCGATGAGCCTCCTGCGCGAGCTGCAATGTGCCGCGGCGTTCGATCGGACGTATCTGGATAGCTTCTTCTCCGCGCGGGACCTGTGGTGGATGGTCACCGGCGCGCCGGCCGACGCCCTCGGGCTGTCGCGGCGGATCGGACGCCTCGCTCCAGGCCTGGTCGCGGACGTGGCCGTGTACGACGGAGCCGGGGCGACAGACGCCTTCCGCGCGGTGTTGGACGCCGGTCCGGAGGATGTGGCCCTGGTGCTGCGCGCCGGAAAGCCGCTCTACGGGGACGCGGACCTCGTGGCCGCCCTCCCGCCGGGGGCAACCGGTTGCGAGGTCATCCCCGAGCCGGTCTGCGGCATGGTCAAGACCGCCTGCGTCCAGCGCGAGACCGGCGTCCCGTTCGCCGCTCTCGCCCAGGCGAACACGGCCTCCTACGGTCTCTTCTTCTGCGGCACGCCACCGGGAGAGCCGACCTGCATCCCCTCGCGCCCGGGCGAATACACGGGCCAGCCGACCGCGGGCGACGCCGACGGCGACGGCATCGCGGACGGCAAGGACGACTGCCCGCGCGTCTTCAACCCCGTCCGGCCCGTGGACGACGGCGCCCAGGCGGACGCGGACGGCGACGGGGTCGGAGATGCGTGCGATCCGCGTCCGCTCAGACGGTGAGCACACCCGTCTCCGACAAGTGCTAACATCCACCGCGCCCCGACAGGAGGTCGGCGATGGGAGAGCACCCGGAGGTCGAGAGGACTCTCGAACGTCTCGTCCGGCAGCTTCGTGAGGCGGCAGGCCCGAACCTCCTCGGGATCGCTCTCTATGGCAGCCTCGCCAAAGGGCGCTACACGCCCGGCGTCTCGGACATCAACGTCCTCGTCGTGGTCGCCGACGCCAACGTGCCGGCGCTGCTGCCGCTGGCGCCGATCCTGACCGCCGCCCTGCACGACACACATGTGGTACCCTTCGTCGTGACACCGGCGGACCTGCGGGTCTCGGCCGTCCTGTTTCCCGTCAAGATCCTGGACATCCAGCTCTGGCATCGGCTGCTGTGGGGGGATATCCACGTTGCAGACATCGAGGTACAGCCTGAGCCGTTGCGTCTGCGCTCCCTCCAGGAGCTCAAGAACATGGAGCTGCGCATGCGCCTGCGGATCGTCGAACGCGCGGGCGATCCGGACGCGCTCTGGCGCGGGCTGCTGCGCAACCTCCCCAAGCTGGCGGTCACGCTCGAGGTCCTGCTGCGCTCCCGCGGTGTCGAAGTGCCGGCGGACCGGGCGGGAGTGCTGCGCCAAGCCGCCTTGCAGCTCGGGGTTCCCGTGGAGCGGGTCGACCCGCTCGCCTGCCTCCGGCGCAACGATACCCGGCCGGACGACGAGACGGTACGGCAGCTCCTCGCCGCCTACCTGGAAGCCCTCGCGGAAATCTGTCATCAACTGGAAGGAGAGGTCGGATGAGTCTCTTCGATCTGGCATGCCTGGATGACAAGCGCCGTCGTGCCGCCGCCCAGCTCCTCCCCCGCCTGCGCACCGCCCTGGGCGATCTGTGGACCCAGCGCTTCCGCGATCACATGGAGCGCTACAGACCCGACGGGACCGTCCATCCCGTGGACGACGCCTGGACGTTCGCCGAGCCTCTCCAGCGCCACCCCGAACCGCAGGTGGCCTGCGCTGCTCACGATGACCTGGTCTCCCTGCGCCTGCGCTTCGAGCGCGATCCCCGGGCCGGTGCCGAGCGCATCCGCGAGCGCCGCGGCGCCATGGTCGCGCTGATGCGCACTCCCCGCCTGCTCGTGGTGCGGATGCCCGGGCCGGACGCCAAGGTGTGGTATCTGCCGGTGTGAGGGTCTGTGAGGGCCTTTACTCCAGATCTCCTGTCAGGCTAGAGTCTCTGCGGCCATGGGACGCATTTTCGAAACCAGAAAACACACGATGTTCGCCCGCTGGGACCGGATGGCGAAGCAGTTCGCCCGGATCGGCAAGGACATCACCATCGCCGTCAAAGCGGGCGGACCCGATCCCGTCAACAATCCGATGCTGCGGCGCGTCGTCCAGAACGCGCGCGCGATCAACATGCCGAAGGACAAGGTCGACGCGGCGATCAAGCGCGCCTCGGGCAAGGACGCGGCGGACTTCGCGGAGATCCTCTACGAAGGCTATGCCCCGCACGGCGTGGCCGTCATCGTCGAGACCGCGACCGACAACCCGACGCGGACCGTCTCGAACGTCCGGATGCACTTCAATAAAGGCGGCGGCAGCTTGGCGAGCACCGGCAGCGTCGCCTTCCAGTTCAAAAGGATGGGCGTCTTCCGCCTGAGCCTGGACGGCGTCGATCCGGAGGAGCTGGAGCTCGAGCTCATCGACCACGGGCTCGAAGAGATGGGCGAGACCACGAGCGAGAAGGGCGAGTCCCAGTTCCTGCTGCGCTGCGCGTTCGAGGATTTCGGACAGCTCCAGAAAGCTCTCGAAGACCGTGGCATCACACCGCTCTCCGCCGAGCTGGAGTACGTCCCCATGACCCTCGTCGAGCTCCCCGAGAATCAGGCCAACGAGGTCCTCGGCCTGATCGACCGTCTCGAGCAGGACGAAGACGTCCAGAAGGTCTTCCACAACCTCGGGTGAGAGGCAGCCCCTGAATAGCCCCTCGGATTGCCCCGCCTCCGTCGAGGCGCCGGGGAGGCTGCCCGCGAGGATTGTCCTCACGTGGTATCATCTCGTCCAGAGATACGCCCATGAGCGGAATACAGACACCTCCCGTGAAGAGGTCCTGGTGGGCCTCCGGGCGCGATGAATCATCCACCCTCCAGGCAGATGGAGTCTCAGCTCCAGCACCGCTCGCGCAACAAGCGGGCCTGCAACACCTTCAGCTCATCCGCCCTCATGCCGGCCAGGACGGCCTCCCGCTCCACATCCAGCTCGATTTCGAAGACCAGACAGAGGGCGCGGATCGCCTCGCGCAACCCCTCTTCGCGGCCTTTGCGCAGCCCCTCGTCGAGACCTTTGCGCAGCCCCTCGTCGAGACCGTTGCGCAACCCCCCTTCGCGCCCCTGCCGTTCGGCCAGGCTGAGGGCACCGCGGGCGTCCTGCTCGGCGATCTTCGCGCGGTCGTACAGGTCGAGCTCTCCCGCGCTGAAACCCGCCATGCGGGCCACCTCCAGCGCCTCTCGGTACGGCGGCACCGACAAGGCCGGCGGCACCACTGCGAGGTTCTCCGCCTCACGAAAAAAATAGGCCCACCGGTCGATCGTCCCCTGCGGCTCGTCGCCCGATGCGTATTTCGGCAGCTCCAGGAACACGTACTGTACCTGTGAAAGACCCAGGGCTCCACCATGCTGCTCCTGCATCCGCCAGCGGGAGAGCATCGGCACCGGCGTCCCACCCGGCACCGGGGGCCCGGGCCAGAGCAAGAAATCACAGATCGTCACCCCCACCACGTCGTCGAGGCCGGGATAGTCCTCCCCGGTGCGCAGTTGGGTCACGTACGCCTTGGACGTGTTGTACACCACCCGCTTCTCGAACCCCTCCACGTTGAGCACCTGCATCTCGACCACGTAGTGCCGCCCGCGCTCGTCGAAGCACTTGACGTCCACCAACGACAGCTTCAGCTCCTCGACCGGCACG
>Ga0137375_10000879_pt1 | contig 33908 bp, 31 predicted proteins | sample SagtaG_24_FD_104936 | JGI IMG/M metagenome (GOLD analysis project Ga0137375, IMG submission 104936) | Vadose zone soil microbial communities from Sagehorn Ranch, Mendocino, California, USA - Sage1_R_113_16 metaG | ecosystem: Environmental > Terrestrial > Soil > Vadose zone | place: USA... | reverse complement strand
TCCAATCCGCTCCTTAGCAGACCGCCTGTCAGCTACTCGATCAACCGGTTGACTATCGAGGTGGAATCTTCCTCCACTGGCAACACGCGCCTACGGGGCGCACTGGGCAAAATCGCCGGCCGTGTCGCCTCGTGTCACGAAGAGCCGAGCGCGATTTTGCCCACCTCTCGGTGGTTCCTTCTAGAGGTGGGCAAAGGCGCGCAACGTCGTGCCCCCTCGAAAGCTCGTCAGGCGCCTTTGCCCACCCTACGGAGTCTTTCTGTTAGCTCGCTACGACAGACCGAGCGTTGAGTGCGGGTACCGCAAGGTCGAACGCTCTAGCCAAGTCCTCACCCTTCCTGCACACTGCGCTCCAACAAAAAAGAAGGTGCCCGAACGGGCCTGGGGGAAACAGGTGGTCATCTCGCTCGACCTGCTGATCAATGCCTTGGTCGCCGGCCTGCTGCTCGGCTGCTTCTACGCCGCGGTGACGGTCGGCATCTCGATCTCGTTCGGCATTCTCGACATCGTCAATATCGCGCACCCGGGCTTCATCATCCTCGGCTCCTACATCGCCTATATCGTCAACACCCGCTTCGGCGTCGATCCGATCGTGGTGAGCATCGTGATGCTGCCGGCGTTCTATGCGCTCGGCGCGCTGGTCTATCAGGTCTATTACGAGTCGTTTGAAAAGCGCGGACGGGAAGCGCTGAGCGGGCTCGCGTTCTTCTTCGGTGTCCTGTTCGTCACCGAGGTCGTGCTGATCATCGTGTTCGGCGTCGACTACCGCTACGTCGAGGCGTCCTATATCGGGCCGACGCTGCGCTTCGGGTTCGTCGATCTGCCGCTGCGCATGCTGGTGCCGTGCGTCGCGGCGCTCATACTGTTCGCCGCGTTGCAGCTGTTCCTATTGCGCACCTTCATGGGCCGCGCGATCATGGCGGTGGCGCAGGATCAGCTCGCGCTCCAGCTGATGGCGGCCTCGCCGACCCGCATCAAACGGATCGCCTTCGCGATCTCGATTGCCACCTGCTCGGTGGCCGGTGCGCTGCTCATCATCATCCAGCCGATCGAGCCCTCGGTCGGGCGCGAATATATCGGCCGCGTGTTCGCCATCTGCGTGCTCGGCGGGCTCGGCAGCCTGCCCGGGACGCTGATCGCCGCGATCCTGCTCGGCGTGATGGAGAGCCTCACCTCGACCTTCTCCGGCCCCTCCTGGGCGCCGGCCGTTTCGTTCGGATTCCTGCTGCTCACCCTCGCGTTCAGACCGATGGGTCTGTTCGGACGATAGGACGGCCGACCGTGCGTTCCTGGGTCTTCTTCCTGGTGTGCGTCGCGGTCGGCGCCGTCGTGTTCGCAGGCGCGCGCCTGGTTCAGAACGATTACGTGTTCTTTGCCGGCTACGTGGTGCTGCAATTCATCGTGCTGGCGACCGCCTGGAACATCCTCGGCGGCTATACCGGCTATGTGAATTTCGGCTCGGCGGCGTTTTTCGCGGCCGGCGCCTACACCTCGGTGTTCTTCCACAAATTCTATCCGCTGCCGATCCCCGTGCTGATCGTGCTCGGCGCCATCGTCTCCGGCCTGATCGGCCTCGGCATGGGCTATCTGACCTTGCGGCTGCGCGGCGCGTTCTTCGCCATCGCGACGCTGGCGCTCGCGGTGGTGCTGCAGACCCTGATCGTCAACTGGAACTATGTCGGCGGCGCGCGCGGCGCCTACGTGATCCGTCCCGAAAGCGTGCCGCTGATCGGCAACTACATCAACTATCTGTTCGTGATCATGCTGGCGCTCGCCATCATCGCGATCAACGTGGCGCGCGCGATCGAGCGCTCGCAGCTCGGCTACGGCTTCGCCACCATCCGCGACGACGAGCTGGCGGCCGAGGCGTCGGGCGTGCCGACCTTGAAGCTCAAGCTGGTCGCCACCACGCTCTCGGGCGCGCTCATGGGCATGGCCGGCGCCCCCTTCCCCTACTACATCGGCTACCTGCAGCCCGCCTCCGCCTTCGCGCTCGACTACGCCGTCAACTCGATCGCCATGCCGATGATCGGCGGCACCACCTCGTGGATCGGCCCGCTGATCGGCGCTATCCTGGTGGCGACCCTGCAGCAATGGGCGACGGTGAGCATCTCCTCCGAGCTCAGCCTGCTGATCGTCGGGCTGCTGCTCGTGGGCTTCGTGATCATCGCGCCGAACGGCATCGTCGGGCTGGTGCAGGACCGTCTGCGCGGGAGGACGAAGTGATGGCCGAGCCGCTGCTCCAGGTCGCGGGTCTGAGCAAGCGCTTCGGCGGATTCGTAGCGCTCGACGGCATCGATCTCGCGGTCGCCGAGGGCGAGCGCGTCGGCCTGATCGGCCCCAACGGCTCGGGCAAGTCGACCTTGGTCAATTGCATCTGCGGCACGCTCGTCAACGAGACCGGCACGGTGCATTTCAACGGCGAGGCGGTCGACGGGTTGCTCACCCATGAGCGCACGCGCCGGGGCCTCGCCCGCAGCTTCCAGCTACCGCGCCCGTTCGCGACGCTGACGGTCGCCGACAACCTGCGCGTGCCGCTCCTGTACACCGTCAATGCGCGGCCCGGACCCTCGCTCTCGGCGGCCGACATCGATGCCCGCTGCGCCGAGCTGTTGCGCCTGGTCGTGCTCGAGGGCAAGGCGGGCAAATATCCGCGCGACCTCACCCAGGTGGAAATGCGCAAGCTCGAGCTCGCCCGCGCCATGGCCGCCGAGCCGAAGCTGCTGCTCGCCGACGAGGCCATGGCCGGCCTGTCGCAGTCGGAGGTCGACGACATCGTCGGCCTGTTGATCCGGCTCAACGAACGCGGCATCACCATCATCCTGATCGAGCACATCATGCGCGCCGTGATGAAGTTCTCGCAGCGGCTGGTCGTGCTCGTCTCCGGCAAGAAGATCGCCGACGGCAAGCCCGACGCGGTCATTCGCGACCCCGAGGTGGAGAAGGCCTACCTTGGACAATAGCCTCACCATCGAGAAGATCGACGCCGCCTACGGCTCGGTGCGCGTGCTCGAGGACGTTTCGCTCACCGTCAATAGCGGCGAGACCGTGGTGCTGCTCGGCACCAACGGCAACGGCAAGTCGACGCTGATGAAATGCGTGATGGGCATCGTGCGCCCGCGCGCCGGCCGCATCGTCGCCGAGATCGACGGCCAGAAGCACGATCTGGTCGGGCGCACCACCGAGCAGATCGTCGATCTCGGCATCGCGCTGGTGCCGGAAGGCCGCCGGCTGTTTCCGCGGCTCACCGTCGAGGAGAACCTGCTGCTCGGCGCCTTCCGCCCGAAGGCGCGCGCGACGCTGAAATCGAATTTGAATTTCTGCTTTGAGTGCTTCCCGCGCCTCGCCGAGCGCCGCGCCCAGCTCGCGGGCTCGATGAGCGGCGGCGAGCAGCAGATGCTGGCGCTGGCGCGCGCACTGATGCTGGCGCCGCGCATCCTGCTGATCGACGAGCCGTCGGTGGGGCTCGCACCGGTGCTGGTCAGCCGCACCATCGAGAAGATCAAGGAGCTCAAGGACCAGTACCAGCTGACGGTGCTGATGGCGGAGCAGAACTTCCCGCAGGCGCTGCGCATCGCCGACCGCGGCTACGTCATCGTTCACGGCCAGATCGCCTTCGAAGGCCGCTCGGCCGACGAGCTCAACAACAACGAGCTGATCCGCAAGTTCTATCTGGGACTTTGAATCCTTTGGCTGCCCTCGCGATGGGGGATATGGACGAGAGGATTCCATGCGTCATTTGATGCAGGCCATCGCGGCACTGGCGGTTGCCAGCGGCGTGTCCGCGGCCGCAGCGCAGGCCCAGCACTATCCCAATCGGCCGATCCGCGTCATCGTCGGCTTCGCGGCCGGCAGCGGTCCCGACATCCTGGCGCGCGCGGTTTCGGCGCAACTCGGCGTGGACCTCGGCCAAAGCTTCTTCGTCGAAAACCGCACCGGCGCCAACGGCACGATCGGCGCAAAGGCCGTGGTCGACGCCGCCCCCGATGGCCACACGCTGCTCTATTCGAGCTCCGCCATCACGACCACACCCTACATCTACAAAAATATTTCCTTCGACGTGTTGCGCGACCTGACGCCGATCGCAACCGTCGGCATCCTCGACGGTTACCTGATGCTGGTGAACCCGTCGTTGCCGGTCCATACAGTTGCTGAATTCATCGCCCATGCGAAGAAGAACCGCGTGCTCTACGGCTCGCCCGGCGTCGGCAACCTGCTCCACCTCACGGCCGAGCTGTTCAACGTCAAGGCGGGAATTTCCATGGAGCACGTCCCTTACAAGGGGGCGTCCGAGGTCGTCACCGCGCTGCTGCAGGGAAGCATCCAGGTGATGTTCGTCACCGCGCCCTCCTCCTTGCCGCTGGTCAAGGAGGGGAAACTTCGCGCCATCGGCCATACCGGAACTAAGCCGTTCCCGGAGCTTCCGGAGCTTCCTCTGGTCAGCGCCGCCCTTCCGGGCTTCTCCACGGCGGGCTCGTGGGGGATGTTCTTCGCTCCGGCAAAGGCATCTCCTGCGATCGTCGACAAGCTCAACGCCGCCGTCCAGCACGCGCTGAAAGCTCCGGCCGTCGCCGACGTCGTGCAACGCGCCGGCTACGAGCCCGACGGACGATCCGCGGCGCAGACGGCGGAGTTCTTCCGCCAGGAGGTGGTGGCTGCGGGCGAGGCGGTGCGCGCCGCCGGGATCCAGCCGAACTGACCCGCTGCAGCGCAGCCCAAGAAGCGCGCGTAAGGCGGGACAGCATCCCGGACTTCGCCAGGGCGTCGACTCATTACCGCGCAACGATAGCCTGATGGACGCAAGTTGGATGAAAGCGAGGTAAGGTCCGCTATCGGGTGCAATCCGGAAAATATATGCTCAATGCGAGTTTTTTGCGCATAATGACCCGAAACAGACATTCGTTTGCGCAACTGAACTGAAGCACCTTCGCTGGACTTGCTATTGCGTATTTCGGTTTCCTCGAGGTGCCACCTGGACCCCGCGCACGCCCGCGCGCTCGATTGCCCGCTGCACCACGCCCGAGACTTTGGCCTCTTCGACGAATTCGGTGATGTAGGCAAGCCGTTCAGTCTGGCCTTTGGGAACCGCGATTGATCCAAATGCTACATGGAAGCGGTCCTCCAGCACGCGAGAGCCCGGCAACCGGCTCGAAAATTGCAGTAATGCGGGCCGCGGAGCCGCAAGCACGTCGGCATTTCCGGCGCGCAGCAATTCGAAACCGGCAGCTATCGTGTCGACGCCGCGTAATTCAGCTCGCTTTAACGAGCGGCTCAGAACAATCTCCTCGACGCTTTTGCGCGTGACCGCGATGCGCATCGCGGGTTGGTCGGCATCGGCAACGTTGCGGATCGCGGAGCCTTCCTTCACCAGGTACGTGGCGTCGATCTGGAGATAAGGGGGAGAGAAATCCACCATGGCGGCCCGAGATGGATCGATCGCCAGGAATCCTACATCCCAGGCGCCGACCTTCAGCCCTTCGAGCACACCGGGAGGACTCGGATATTCGACCGTGACCAGCTCAATTCCGAGGCGCGATGCGAGGGCGCGGGCGAGGTCCACTGCCACTCCCCGTAACTCACCAGTCTTTTGGTCTTTAACGGCCCAATGCGGAGCGACAATGCCTAAGCCGGCTCGAAGCTTACCGGCCTGAACGAGATCGGCGACCCGCGAGTCAGTCGACCGCTGGGCATTTGCGACTTGCTGTCCGACAACTGCGAGGGCGGTTCCCAGAGCCAAGAACAGGGCGAACAACAGAGCTGTCCGTTTCATGGGTATCTCCATGTGCCCAGGCCGCCCCGTCCAACGCCAAACTAATATTTCATCGTTCAGCAATCCAATTCGTAATATAATTAATGTTGATGAACCAAATCGATCTTCGTCGTGCCGACCTAAACCTGCTGGTGGTCTTTCAGGTGCTACTCGCCGAGCGCCATGTCGGCCGCGCGGCAAAACGACTTGCGCTGACCCAGTCGGCCGCGAGCCATGCCTTGGGACGGCTGAGAGACCTCTTCAGAGACCCATTGTTCGTCCGTCATCCAAAGGGAGTCGAGCCGACGGCGCGCGCCCTTGCGCTCGCTCCCACAATCGCTGACATCCTGAACCGCACCCAGTCGTTGATCACTTCGCCGGTGTTTAATCCGACGCTGGCATGCAGCTTCACGATCGCAACAATCGATTTGACGCTCCCGACCATCATCGTACCGCTCATCGAGCATCTGCGGTGTGTTGCGCCGGCGATCGATCTGAGGGTGGTGCCGCTCGTTCGCGAACACGTGGTCGCCGCGTTTGACCGTCAGGAAATTGATATGGCGATCTTGAATTTTCCAAACCCGCCAAAGCGCATTGCGCGCCTGCCCGTGCTGAAGGACCGATATGTCGGAATCGCACGCCGCGGGCACCCCGGTCTCAAGGGAAAATCGCTGACGCCTAAAGCCTACGCAGCGCTGCCGCATCTCTTGTTTTCGCCGAGGGGCGACCCAAAGGGAATCGTTGACGAGCCGTTGGCACAACTCAGCGGCATCAGACGACGCGTTGTCATGACCATACCACACATATCAGCCGCGCCATTGATCGTGGCACGCACGGATCTTGTCGCGGTGATTGCCGAGCGGATCGCCCGGCTCTATGCCGCAGAACATGACCTCATGCTATTCGATCCGCCGATCAACTTGCCTGAATTCACCATCAGTGTATTGACCAACGCCGCGCGCGCGAGTGATCCAGCGCTCCAATGGTTGCAGCAACAGGTGATGCATGTCTGCGAATCCAATGCCTAGTCGAATTCTTGGGAATTGGATCGTCTGATGTCTGCTGCTGGCACGACTCGGACCTGCCGAGATGTCTGCTATCTGGTCGCTATCGGGTGGGAAGCGGACCTTGAGCAATCCGCACTCGACAAGCTCGATTTATGAGGACCCGCCCTGGCATTCCATCCGGGCGACGCCGGCCTTACCGCGCCGTCGCGTCTCCGGCTTCGACGATGATGGTCTCGACCTCACCCGCGCCCTTGCGGCGGAACGCCGCCGCCGCGTTGTACTCCGGCGAGGTGAAGCAGGCGACGCCCTGCTCGAAGGTCGGGAATTCGATGACCACGAAGCGGTGGAATTTGTCCGGCCCTTCCATGATCTGGTAGCGGCCGCCGCGCGCCAGCACCTTGCCGCCGTGCTTGGCGATGATCGCCGGCACCAGGTCGGTGTACTTCTTGTACTCGGCCGGGTCGTTGATCTTCGAACGCGCAACCCAATAAGCCGGCATATGAACCTCCGATTTGACGATACGACTCACCGCGTGGCGGCCGATGGCGAGCAGGATAGATCGTCCCGCAAATAGTGCTAGGCTGTGCGCCGGCGATGACGGCACCGCGATATCTCGCCGCGGTCCTGCGGCATCGAGAGCAATCACGGGGCTGAGCATGAGCAAGACCGCCGATGCACAGGAGATCGAGCGGCACGGCAGCGTCGGCGAGGTGCTCGGCGTCTTCCTGCGGCTCGGGGTCACGAGCTTCGGCGGTCCGGTCGCCCATCTCGGCTATTTCCACGACGAGTTCGTGGTGCGCCGCCGCTGGCTCGACGACAAGAGCTACGTCGACCTGGTCGCGCTCTGCCAGTTCCTGCCCGGGCCCGCGAGCAGCCAGGTCGGGATTGCCGTCGGCCTCTCACGCGCCGGCTATTTGGGCGCGCTGGCGGCGTGGGCGGGCTTCACCCTGCCGTCCGCCATCGCCCTCGTCCTGTTCGCCTACGGCGTGAGCGTCGTGGGCGACGCCGCCGGATCGGGTTGGCTGCAGGGCCTCATGGTGGCGGCGGTGGCGGTCGTTGCGCAGGCCGTCCTCGGGATGATGCGCGCGCTGGCGCCGGATCGCGAGCGCGCCACGTTGGCGGTCGCCGCGGCCGTGGTGGTGCTCGCGTTTCCATCGGCCTGGGGTCAGGTCGGCGCGATCCTGGTCGGCGCAGTCGTCGGCGCTACCTTGTTGCGAGGCGATGCCCCGACAGGTCACGCCTCGCTGCCGCTCGCCGTGAGCCGTCGGGTCGCCGTCGCCGCGCTGGTCGTCTTCTTCGTCCTGTTGATCGGGTTGCCGCTCGCCTCGGCGGTCGTCCGAAGCCAGAGCCTTGCGCTGTTCGACGCCTTTTACCGCGCCGGATCCCTGGTCTTCGGCGGCGGCCACGTCGTGCTCCCGCTCCTGCAAGCCGAGGTCGTGCCGCCCGGTTGGGTCACCAACGACTCCTTCCTCGCCGGCTATGGCGCGGCGCAGGCGGTGCCGGGGCCGCTGTTCACATTCGCCGCCTATCTCGGCGCGGTGATGGGCCCGGCACCGAATGGTTGGCTGGGCGCAGCGCTGTGTCTGGTCGCGGTGTTTCTGCCCTCGTTCCTGCTCGTGATCGGCGCCTTGCCGTTCTGGGAGGATTTGCGCGGCCGGCCCGCGGCACAAGCCGCCTTGAAGGGCGTCAACGCCGCGGTCGTCGGCCTGCTGCTCGCCGCCCTCTACCACCCGGTCTGGACGGCGGGGATCACCCGCCCGGCGGATTTCGCGCTCGCAGCCGCGGCGTTCCTCTTGCTGTTCATGTGGAAAACGCCGCCGTGGCTCGTGGTCATCCTCTGCGCGATCGGCGGCGCAATCATCGCATGGCGATGAGTCGCTAGCCCGGGATGCGCGCGATGCCTTATGCCGCGTGGCCGCGAGGTTGACCGCTTTTGGCTCGGCTCCTATCGTCGCGGCCGACGCGATACCGGCGGTCTGCAAGCCGGAACCAGACCAGGGAGGATCAGGCGTGGATAGACGAAGCTTTGTCGTTGGCTCTGCCGCAACCGCCGCCGTACTCGCCGCCCGATCCGCAACGGCGCAGGAGGCCTATCCGGCGCGGCCGGTCACCTTCATCAATCCGTTTCCGCCCGGCGGCGCCGTCGACGTGGTGGCCCGCCCGCTCGCTGCCGTGCTCGAGCCGATCCTCAAGCAGCCGGTGGTGATCGAGACCAAGGCCGGCGCCGCCGGCCAGGTCGGCGCCCAATTCGCCGCCAGCGCCAAGCCCGACGGCTACACGCTGCTCATGCACCTCGGCTCGATGTCTGGTTTCGCCGAGGTCGACAAGCTGTTCGGGCGGCCGGTGAAGTTCACGCGCGACGATTTCATCCCGATCGCGCGCTTCATCGCCGACCCGATGGTGCTGGTCGTCAACGACACGCAACCCTACAAGACGCTCAAGGAGTTCGTCGACGATGCCAAGAAGCGGCCGAACGAGATCATCTTCAGCTCCTCGGGGTTGTACGGCGCGCTGCACCTGCCGACCGCCCTGTTCATGAAGGCCGCCGGCATCCAGATGCGGCACTTGCCGACGGCCGGCGGCGGGCCGGCCCTGACCGCCATCCTCGGCAACAACTCGCAGGTGCTGGTGTCCTCGATCGCAGCGTCCAGCGCGCAGATGAAGGCCGGCAAGCTGCGGCCACTCGCCTGTTTCGGCGCCAAGCGCGCGCCGGCCGTTCCCGACGTGCCGACGCTGAAAGAGCTCGGCTACAATGTCGAGTTCTATCTGTGGCTCGGCATGTTCGCACCTAAGGGCACACCAGCCCCGATCATCACGACCTTGCGCGAGGTAAACCGGAAGGCCGTTGCGGACGTGAAGTTCATACAGGCCGTGAACAATCTCGGCCAGGATGTCGCCTACCTCGACCAGCCGGAGTTCAAGACGTTCTGGGACGCCGACGCCAAGATCGTCGAAGAGGCGGTTCGCCTGATCGGCAAGGTCGACGGATGATTGGAGAGCGCCTCATGGACAGACGCAGTTTCATCATCGGCACGGCTGCATCGATTGCAGCCGGACCGGCATTCGCACAAGATGCCTATCCCTCGCGCGCGGTCACGATCATCAACGCATTTCCGCCGGGTGGCGCCAACGATCTTGTTACGCGGCCGGCGGCGTCAGCACTCGAAGCGGTCCTCAAGCATCCCGTCGTGGTCGAGACCAGGGCCGGTGCCGCCGGCGCGGTCGGGGCGCAGGTTGCCGCCAGCGCCAAGCCGGACGGTTATACGCTGCTCTCGCACAACAATGGACTTGCCGGTTACGCCGAAGTGGACAAGCTGTTCGGGCGGCAGGCGAAGACCACCCGGGCCGACTTCATTCCACTGGCCCGGCTGGCCGCCGATCCTGTCCTCCTGCTGGTCAACGATCAGCAGCCATATAAGACCCTCGAAGAATTCGTCGCCGACGCCAAGAAGCGCCCCGAGCAAACCATCTACAGTTCCGGCGGCCTCTATGGCGCAAGCCATCTGCCGATGGCGCTGTTGGAGAAGGCGGCGGGCTTGTCGAAGCTGCGCCACCTGCCGACCGCCGGCGGCGGGCCGGCGATCACGGCGCTGCTCGGCAATAACGCCCAGGCCAGCACGCAGACGGTGTTGGCGACGCTCCAGCACGTCAAGGCCGGCAAGTTGCGCCCACTGGCAAACTTCGGCGCGCAACGATCGAAGGCACTTCCTGACGTACCGACGCTGAAGGAGCGCGGCTACGACGTCGTCTATTATTTGTGGGTTGGCCTGTTCGTCCCCAAGGGCACACCCGCCGCGATCGTTTCGGCCCTCGGCAACGCCATCGACAAGGCCGCCGCGAGCCCGCAATTCACCACCGCGATCGCCAATATCGGGCTCGAACCGAGCTACCTTCCGGCGGCGGACTTTGTGAAATTCTGGGACGAGGATGCCAAGCGGTCCGATGATGCGGTCCGCCAGATCGGCAAGGTGGAGGGCTGAACGCCGCGGTTGAAAAAGGTGTAAGTCGCTAGCCGAGGCGTTGCGGCTTCCCTCCCCCCGCGCGCAGCTGCGATGAGGACGACGTTTTTGGAGCCGCGCGGCTGTTGCGTTCTTCGCTTCTGGAACAACGATGTGCTGCACAATATTGATGGCGTGATGGAGACGATCCTGTTGGCGCTGCGCAACGGCACCGAGCAGAGCCTCCCACCCCTGACCCCTCCCCGCCGCACTGCGCGCGGGGGGAGGGGAACCGCAGCGCCGCGGCAAGGAGGCGGACAGCTCGGACGGCCATCATGATTCTTCTCCGCATGATTCTCCGCGTGCTGCACCGCGCCGATGGCGTTGCCGGAGCAGCTTTTATTACGTTCGGCATCGTCGTGTTCGCGATCAGCGGCGACCTGCCGTTCGGGCGCCTCTCCGCACCCGGCGCCGGCATGATGCCGAAGCTCGTCACCGGCCTGATGATGCTGTTCGCCGCGCTGATCGTGATCGGCGCCGGCGTCGGCCAGGAATTCGCCGAGATCGACTGGAGCGACCGCGGCCATGCCGTGCTTCTGGTGCTGATCACGGCGGCGGCCATTGCGCTCTATCAGCGGCTCGGTTTTCTGATCACCATGACGATGCTGGTGTTCACGCTCCTGGTCGCGGTCGAGCGCCGCAACGTCCTGCGTGCCGCCATCTACAGCGTCGGGCTCACGTTGTTCGCCTACTGGCTGTTCGGCAAGGCGCTCAACTCCCCGCTCGAGCGCGGCCTGCTCTGGTTCTGACGCCTTGGAAACCTACGACAGCCTGTTGCTTGGCTTCTCGGTCGCGCTGCGGCCCGACGTGCTGTGGTACGCATTCCTCGGCTGTCTGGTCGGCACGCTGGTCGGAATGCTGCCGGGCATCGGCCCGCTCGCCGGCATCAGCATCCTACTTCCGCTGACCTTCGGGCTCGATGCCACGAAGGCGATCGTGATGCTGGCGGGCATCTATTACGGCTCGCAATATGGCGGCTCGACCACCTCGATCCTGCTGCGCATCCCGGGCGAAGCCGCCTCGGTGATGACCTGCATCGACGGCAACGCCATGGCCAAGAAGGGCCGCGCCGGCGCTGCCTTGTGCATCGCCGCGGTCGGCTCGTTCATCGCCGGCACCTTCGGCGTGATCGTGCTCACCCTGATTGCGCCGCCGCTCGCCACCTTCGCGTTGCGCTTCGGCCCGCCCGAGTACACGGCGCTGCTGATGCTCGGCCTGATCTTCCTCGCCTACATGTCGACGACCTCGCTCATTCGTACGTTGCTGATGGCGACGTTCGGGCTCCTCCTCGGCACCATCGGCATCGATGTGATGACCGGGCACTTCCGCTATAGCTTCGACATTCCCGAGCTCGGCGACGGCATCGGCATCGTGCCGGTGGCGGTCGGGCTGTTCGGGCTCGGCGAGCTGCTGGCGACGCCGAGCCGCCAGGTCACCAGCGAGGTCAAGCGCCCGAAGCTGCGCGAGCTGTGGCCGAGCCGCGAGGAATGGCGGCAGTCGGCGCTGCCGATCGCGCGCGGCTCGCTGCTCGGCTTCCTGATCGGCATCATCCCGGGCTCCGCCCACATCATTTCGAGCTTCATGTCCTATGCCCTGGAAAAACGGATCTCCAAGCACCCGGAGGAATTCGGCAAGGGCGCGGTCGCCGGCGTCGCCGGGCCGGAATCGGCCAACAATTCCGCCTCCACCGGCGCCTTCGTGCCGATGTTGGCGCTGGGAATCCCGACCGGGCCGGTCACCGCGGTGCTCATGGCCGCGCTCTTGATCCACGGCGTTCCGCCCGGGCCGACCCTCGTCAACGACCACCCCAACGTATTCTGGGGCTTCGTCGCCTCGATGTATGTGGGCAACCTGATGCTGCTTGCGCTCAACCTGCCGCTGGTCGGGTTGTTCGTGAACCTGCTGCGCGTTCCCTACGCGTACCTTTATCCGCTGATCGTGATGTTCTGCGTGATCGGCGTGTATGAGGTGAACCACTCGATCGTCGACGTCTGGATCATGCTGATCATGGGCGTGGTCGGCTATGGTTTGAAGAAATTCGGCCTCGACCCGGCGCCGCTGGTGCTCGGCCTTGTCATCGCGCCGCTCTTTGAGATGAGCCTGCGCCAGTCGCTGATCATGTCGAACGGCAACTGGACGATCTTCTTCCAGCGTCCGATCGCGCTGGCGCTGTTGGCGGTGTGCGCGCTGCTGCTGCTGCTTTCCGCCTGGGCGGCGCTGCGCAGGCGCCGGGATTGGCGCAGCAAGCTGGCGGCGGCGGAAGCGGGGGAAAGCAATTGAGACGGAAGCGGATCGGCATCGTGGCGGCGCGTGCGCGCAGCCGAGCGCACTCGAACCACCTGCTGCGATCGGATAATCTCCGATTCGGATGATGCGCGATCTATTGAGCCAGATGCCCAGGATGCCCGTCGGCACATGCCGGAACTGTGGCGCCGAGGTTTCCTATTTCGCCCGATCGTGCGCGAGTTGCGGCGCATCCAATCTGCCGAATCCGGTCGTCACGATCGCGGCGCTCGTTGTCGTGGCGCTGGTCGGCCTGGTGATCGCGCTCGGCTGGCAGATGTTTTTCCGCAGCAAAGTCGACTTGGCCAAGCCGCCGGGCGATGCCGCGCCCGCCGACCAAAAGGCGGAGACGACCGAGGGCTACGGTTGGCTGGTCCAGGCCATGGCCGAGTGCGAGGAAGAAGCCAAGCGGACCCCGGACAAGCTTTATTTCCTGATCGCGCCGCTCGCCAAGGCCCCCAAGAACGTGGTGGGCTGGGTGCCCGGCAGGATCGGCATGATCGGCGAGACGACCGAATTGCTGCCATCCTCCGATGCGGTGATCGGGCTCAGGAACGGCGCGCTGGCGATTTATCGCGAGCCGATCGCATTCGCGGTGACCGATCCGGCGACCAGCACCGTGTACCGGTGGAAGTCGGCAGCCGGCGTGACCGTGCTGACGACGCGGCAGACCGGCTCGGAACAGCTCAAGCTCGGATTCCAGCTCGCGGAGGGCAAGGACATCGAGTGGGGCCTCACGATCTCCTTGTCCAAAGGCACGTGTTACTGGATCTTTCCGCTCATCCGGCCGGCCGCGCGCAGCGGATGATTACGCCCAGAGCCGCTCCTGCTCGAGCCCCTTGTAGAGATGGGCGACGTGGTCGCCGTAGCCGTTGAACAGCAGCGTCGGCCGGCGCTCGCCGAACCCGATCAGCTCCTCGGTCGCCTGGCTCCAGCGCGGATGCGGCACCTGCGGATTGACGTTGGCCCAGAAGCCGTACTCGGAGCCTTGCAGTGCCTCCCAAAAGCTCTTCGGCCGCTGGTCGGTGAAATGGAAGCGCACGATCGACTTGATCGACTTGAAGCCGTACTTCCAAGGCACCGCGAGCCGTAGCGGGGCCCCCATCTGCTTGGAGACCGGCTTGCCATAGGCGCCGGTGACCAGAAAGGCGAGCTCGTTGGTGGCCTCCGCCATGGTCAGGCCCTCGACGTAGGGCCATGGATACCAGCTCTGGCGCTGGCCCGAGGCCACCGAAGCATCGAGGAAGGTCTCCATCCGCACGTATTTCGCCGACGACAGCGGCTTCGCCAATTCTATGAGCTTGGCGAACGGAAAGCCGGACCACGCGATCGCCATCGACCACGCCTCCACGCAGCGGTGGCGATAGAGCCGCTCCTCCAACGGCATCTTGCGGAGAAGGTCGTCGATGCCGATGTCCTGCGCCTTCTCCACCATGCCGTCGATCTTGATCGTCCACGGCCGCAGCTTCAGCCCCTGCGCCGCCTTGGCGATCGTCTTGGCGGAGCCGAACTCGTAGAAATTGTTGTAGTTGGTGTTGACCTTCTCGTCGGTGATCGGACGGTCGAGCACATAGGTCTCGTTGCGCTTGACCGGATAGAGCTCCTTGGTCGGATCAGGCAGGTCGGCGATGCGCTGCGCTAGGGCGAGCTCGGGCGACAGCGAGAGCGCGGCCGCGCCGCCCGCCGCCATGAAGGCGCGCCGGTTGAAGACCAGGTGCTCCGGCGTGGCGAGCCGTTCGGGAATTTCCCATCCGCGGCGGCGAATGACGTGCATGGGGGTGCGCTCCGGATTCGTACGCTCTTCGTACGCCCGGCGCCCTTCACGGGCAAGTCACGGATGCGCCAAGGCGGTGTGATCGTGGGCGGAACCGACGCGGGCTGACCCGCGTTCTGTGACAGGAATCAGTCATCAGTGGTCGGCAATCAGAAAGGAAATCGCAGGGTTGCTGGCCACTGATTACCGATCACTGCCTTCTGATCCCTGGCACCCATGCGCGAGCAAGACAGTCGCAGCCATCCCGTCCGCGAGGACATGGGTTTCCAATACGCGTTCTGGGCATGGGAGCGCGCGATGTGGGTGGTGATGGCGCTCGTCATCATGCTTGCGCTTTCGGGCGTTCTCGCCCGCGGCGCGCTCAGCCAGAAGACCGTCACCGAGCCGGGCCAGCGCCTGTCGCTGACCTATGAGCGCTTCCAGCGCATCACTGCCGTGTCGCGATATATCGCGAAAATATCCGCGCCGAACGTCGGCGAAGCCAGCCTGCGACTGGGCCCGTCATTCCACGACAATTTCCAAATCGCCGATATCGAGCCGCGACCCATCCGCAGCAGTGCCGGCCCGCGCGGCCTCGAGCTGGTCTTTTTGCCGCCGGCGGCGGGCGAACTCGCGGTCGTGATCTGGGCCGCTCCGCGCTCCTTCGGCGTCTTCGATCTCACCGCCGCCAGCGGACCCGAGGCGAACGTGGCGTTCTCCATCCTGGTCTATCCGTGACGCATCATGGACAGCGTGATCAAGGCCGTCGTCGTCTATCTCGTGCTCTGGCTGGTGATCCGGTCGTCGGGGCGGCGTACGCTCGGCCAGTTGACCGTATTCGATTTCATTCTATTCCTGATCGTCGGCGGAGCGGCGCAACGCGCATTGATGGGACAGGACTATTCGCTGACCAACGCCTTTCTGGTGATCATCACCTTCGTGGCCATCGATATTCTGCTCTCGTTCGTCGAGCGCGATGTGCCGGGCGTCGCGAAGATCTTGAAGGGCGTTCCGACCATCGTGGTCGAGAACGGCCATGTCCTATCCGGCCGATTGCGGCGGGCGCGCGTCACCGAGGACGAGGTGCTCGAAGCGGCGCGGCACTCGCACGGGTTGGAACGCATGGACCAGATCAGGTTCGCCATCCTGGAGGCGAGCGGCCGCATCTCGATCATCCCCCGGGCGCCCGGCGACAAGCCGGACGCGCCGGTGACGGCCGGCTGAAATTCGAAAGTCAACTCGGAGATGAGACCGGATGCCGCCGCGGCTCGCCTCAGGCGGCCGACTTTCTCATCAGGCGCCGCCGCATGATCCCGATCAGCTGGACCTTCGCCATCGGCTTGGCGAACAAATAGCCCTGCCCGACATCGCAGCCGATGCCCTGCAGCTTGTGGCTTTCATGCGTCGTCTCGATGCCCTCGGCGACGGTCTTGAGCCCGAAGCGCTTGCCGAGCTCCACGATCGTTTCGCACAAGCCGGCACTGATCCGATCGGCATGGCAGTTGGTCACGTAGCTGCGGTCGATCTTGAGCTCGCTGAACGGAAGTTGCCGCAGGCGCGCGAGCGAGGAATAGCCGGCGCCGAAATCGTCGAGCGCCAGCGAGCAATTGTACGCGCGCAATGCGTCGGCCACGTCGTTCGCGATCTTGAGGTCGTGGATGATCTCGTCTTCCGTCACTTCCATGATCAGGCCGGGCCAGTTGGGCGATTGCGGCCGCTCTTCGCGTAGAATGGTAGGTATTGGCAGCTTGACCAGCGCCGAGACCGGCACGTTGACCGAAAGCTTGATCGACATGCCGTTGGCGACGCAGGCCTCCCAATCCTTGAGGGCGGTGATGATGACGCGCTCGGTGAGCGCCAGCATGTCGTCCTCGCTCGCGCCCGGCAGGAACACGCCGGGGCTGAGCACGCCGCGCGTCGGGTGGCGGGCGCGCACCAGCGCCTCGGCGCCGACCAGCCGCATGGTCTTGAGCTCGATCTTCGGCTGGTAGAACAGCTCGAACCAGCCGCGCTCGAGCACGTCGGCAAGCGTGACCTTGCCGTCGCCCGTGTCGGTCTTGCCTTTGTCCGACGAAAACAGCTCGCGCAGGACTTTGAACATGGACAGCTCGTGACGTCTCCCCCGTGCCGGTTGGCGGCGCCGGACGTGTGGTTCTCGGCCCCAATTATGGGTGAAAACAAAGCAATATGGTTAAACCCAGGGCGCGAAGCGCAAATATGCTTTGCAATTGGTAACCCCGGGCTCGCATAGCCCCCGGATTCCCTCACACCAGCCCGCGCACGGCGAGATGCGCGCCCAACGCCAGCAATCCCACCAGGAAGCAAACGCGGAACAGGTCGGGACGCACGCGCGACCGCACCCATTGCCCGAGCGCCATGCCGATCAATGCCGGCACCAGCGCCAACAGCGACGCGCCCACGACCGAGGTCTCGAGCACGCCGTCGTGGGCGAGAACGGCCGCCAAGGCGACCGTCGAAACCGTGAATGACAGACCTAACGCCTGCACCAGCTCGTCCTTCTCGAGGCCCAGCGCCTGCAGATAGGGAACGGCCGGGATCACGTACACGCCGGTCGCCGCGGTGACGACGCCGGTGGCCGCGCCGATGAGCGGCGAGAGCCACGGCTCCGCGTGTGCCGGCACCGAGAACGCGACCGACGTCAGTCCAAGCGCGGCGTAGAGCGCAAGCGCCGCGCCCAGCGCCACGCTCGGGCGCGCTCCGTCAGCGAGCAGCCCGACGCCCGCCCAGGCTCCAACACAAATGCCGATGAGCATCGGCCACAGCCGTCGCAGCAGTCGTCCGATGCCGGGACCGAGCGCCAATTGCCAGACATTGGTGATGAACGACGGCACGACCAGAAGCGAGGCGGCCTGCGCCGGCGTCATCACCACGGCCAACAGGCCCATCGCGATGGTCGGCAGGCCGAGGCCGATCACCCCCTTCACGAAGCCCGCCAGCAGGAACGTCGAGACCGCGAAGCCGAGCGTCAGAACCGGCGCCTCCATCCGCCGCTTATAGCAGGCACCTTCCGCGTCTCATCTTCGGATGTCGCGAAGACAGGCTTCGCGAAGACAGAGGACGAAGCAGAATTCATCCGTCCTCCGTCGGCGGTCGTCCGTCACGCCGCCGCCGACTTTCGCGCCGCGATGATCTGGTCGGCGGTGCGGCCGGTCAGCTCCGCCATGTGGTCGAACTTGAACGTGAAGCTGCCGACGCCGGCCGTGGCCGAGCGCACCTCCACGATCAGATCGCCGATCTCCGATTCCGGCATCTGCACGCGCACGACGTCCCAGCCGTTCCAGCCTTCGCGGGTGTCGAAGCCGAGGATCTGGCCGCGCCGCCCCGACATCAGCCCGTTCATTTTCGCGGTCGCCTCCGACGGGCAGACGATCTCCACCTGGTAGATCGGCTCGAGCAGCACGGGCTGGCACTGCGGCAATCCCTCGTGGATGGCGAGCCGCCCGGCGAGCTGAAACGCCATGTCGGAGGAGTCGACGGTGTGGTAGGAGCCGTCGATCAGCTTCGCCGCGACGTCGACCACCGGGAACCCGAGCGGACCGTGCTTGAGCGCGTCGATCACCCCTTCCTCGACCGACGGGATGTAGTTGCGCGGCACCACGCCGCCCTTGATCTCTTCCGTGAAGGTGAAGCCTGAACCGCGCGGCAGCGGCTTGATGTCGAGCACGACGTCGCCGTATTGACCGTGGCCGCCGGATTGCTTCTTGTGGCGCCCGCGCTGAACGATGGGTCTCTTGATGGTCTCGCGATAGCCGACCGTCGGCTTGTGCGAGGTGGTGGCGACGCTGAAGCGGTCGGCCAGCCGCTCGGTTGCGACGCGCAGCTGCATCTCGCCCTGCCCCCACATTACCACTTCATGCGCCTCCGCATTGTGGACGACGGTGATCGAGGGATCCTCTTCGAGGAGTTTCGACAGTGCCTGGCCGAGCTTGACGTCGTCCTTGCGCTCCTTGGCGACAACCGCGATCGCCAGCACCGGCGCGTAGGGCGCGACCTCGGCAAGCGGCGGGTGTGCCTGCTTCGCGGCGGTGAGGGTGTCGCCGGTATTGGCATGCTCGAGCTTGCCGAGCGCCACCGTCTCGCCGGCCTGCGCCGGACCGCGCTTCTCGGTGGTCTGGCCGAGCAGCTTGAACACGCCGGCAACCCGGCCCGCCTCGCGCTCGGGCGTGATGAAGGTGGTGCCGTCGCCGACCTGGCCGTTGAGCACGCGCGCGATCGACATCTTGCCGCCATGGGCGGTATGCAACGTCTTCAGCACGTAGACCACGGGCTCGTTGCCCGCCTTGACGCTCAGCCGCTTGGTGGTGTCGGCGACGCCGGGCGATTCGTGGCGCAGCGCCTTCATCAGCCGCAGCACGCCGTTGGTGCGCGTCGCCGATCCCATCAGCACCGGACAGACCAGGCCCTCGCGCAGCTCCTTGGAGAGATCATCGAAGACCTTGTCGCGCGGCGGCTGGATGTCCTCGAGCAATTGCTCCATCAGCTCGTCGTCGTGGTCGGCCAGCGTCTCCAGCATGGAGAAGCGCGCCGTCTTCTCGCGGTCGAGCGCGTCGCCTTCGAGCGGGATGACTTCCGAGGGAGCGTGCTCCTTGTAGACAAAGGCGCGCTCGAGCGCGAGATCGACGAAGCCGGTGATGAGATCGCCGGCAAAGGTTGGGATCTGCCGCAGCAGGAGCTTGTTGCGCGACGCCGGCTGCAACAGCAAGAGCACGTCGTGGATGGTCGAATCGGCCTTGTCGATCTTGTTGACGAACAAAAAGCGCGGAATGTTCTGCTGCTCGATCTCGCGCAGGATGAGCTGCAGCTGCGGCACCTTCTTCTCGTCCAGCTCGCACACCACCACCGCCGCGTCGACGGCGGGCAGCGCCGCGCGCATGTCATGGACGAATTCGACCGAGCCGGGGCAATCGATGAACGTATAGCTGTCGCCCATGAAACTGGTGGTGGCGACGGAGAGCTCCACGCTCATGCGGTGGTGGCGGGCCTCCTTGCTGCCGTCGCCGACCGTGGTCCCCGTATCCACCGTGCCCTGGCGCTGGATTGCGCCGGTGCGGGCGAGGATCGCTTCGAGCAGCGTCGTCTTGCCGCTCTGGAACGGGCCCACCAGCGCAATGCACCGTGGACCCGAGGCTCGTGTGCCGTTCTGTGCCATTTCCGCCTCCCTTGCTCACCCGAGACGCGGCCTTCTTGGAACCGTGTGGGCCGGACAACTATCGTTTCAGGCAACAGGGGGGATTGGCAAGAGGCGAGCGCTCATGGCGCACCCGCTCGGCGGCCGCCTTGACCGGCCATTGGAACAAGCCCCCAAATGCGCGGCGAGCGCACAGAAGGAACGTAGCGATGCGATGGCGGTCATTCCTCGTTGCAACTGTTGTCATTCTTGCGCCGCCTCCCGCCGGCGCTCCCGACCGGGCGGCGGCCGAGGTCACGGCGCTGCGGCCGGCGCCGCCGCTGGCCGCACGCAAGCCGGTCCGGCTCAGCGCCCACGGGATCGAGCGCATCGACGACTATGCCTGGCTGCGCGACCCGAACTGGCGCGAGGTGATGCAGGACCCGTCCCGGCTCGCCCCCGACATTCGCGCCCACATCGAAGCCGAAAACAACTACGCGGACGCCGTTCTGGCACCACTCGCCGGCTTGCGGGCCAAGCTGGTCGAGGAGATGAAGGGTCGGATCGAGCAGGACGATTCCGGTGTCCCGCTGGCCGACGGTCCCCACGCTTATTGGCGCAAATTCGTGCCCGGCGCCGAGCACCCGCGGATCGTGCGGGCACCGAGGGACGGCGGGCCCGAACAGCTGCTGCTCGACGGACCCGCGCTGGCGGCGGGAAAATCCTATTTCTCGTTCGGCGATTATCACCACAGTCCGGACCACCGGCTGTACGCCTACACGGTCGACGAGACCGGGTCCGAGAGCCATGACCTGCGCATCCGCGATATCGGCTCGGGGCGCGACCTGCCGGAGGTCATCGCGGAGGTCTCGACCTTCACCTGGGCGCAGGACAGCCGCACGCTTTTCTATGTGCGGCTCGACGACGACCATCGCGCGCGCTTCGTGTACCGCCACCGGGTCGGAACCGATCCGGCCAACGATCAGCTGGTCTATGAAGAGAAGGATTTCGGCTTCGAGGTTTCGGTCGATCTGACGCGGACCGGCCGGTTCGTAGTGATCTCGACCGGGAGCCTCGACACCTCCGAGGAATGGTTGATCGACGCGGCACGGCCGCAGAGCGCGCCGGTGCCGGTCGTCGCCCGCCAGCCGGGCTTGCGTTACTACCTGGACGATTGGGGCGACCGGCTGGTGATCCGCACCAATGCCGACGGCGCCGAAGACTTCAAGGTCGTCACCGCGCCCGCGTCCGCGCCCGGCCGCGACAACTGGCGCGATCTGGTACCCTATCGGCCAGGTCGGCAAATCCTGTCAGTGATTCCGTTCGCCGGCCATCTGGCCAGCCTGGAGCGCGAGGACGGGCTTCCGCGCCTGGTGATCTATCGCAAAGCGGACGGCGCCGCCCACACGGTCGCCTTCGGCGAGGAGGCCTATGCGCTCGATCTGGTCGCGCCCTATGAGTTCGACACCCGCACCCTCCGCTACGCGTATTCATCGCCCGCAGCGCCGCGGCAGACGGTCGACTACGACATGGAGAGCCGCGAACGCGTGCTGCGCAAGCAGCAGACGATTCCGAGCGGCCACGATCCGGCCGCCTATGTGGTGCGCCGGCTCGCCGTCACGACCGCCGACAATGAACAGGTCCCGATCACGGTGGTGCACCGCAAGGATCTGCGCCTCGACGGTTCGGCGCCGCTGTTTCTCGAGGGCTATGGCGCCTACGCCTATGTTTACGAGGCTTCGTTCGATTCGAACATCCTGTCGCTGGTCGACCGCGGAATGGTCTACGCCATCGCGCATATTCGCGGCGGGCTGGAGAAGGGCGAGCGGTGGCACAATGCCGGACGCCTTGCGAACAAGGTCAACACGTTCACGGATTTCATCGCGGTCGCCGAGCACCTGAGCAGGGCCGGCTATACCGCGCCCGGGCGGATCGTCGCGCGCGGCGATTCCGCCGGCGGCCTGCTGATGGGAGCAGTCGCCAACATGCGGCCCGACTTGTTCGCCGGTTTCATTGCGCGGGTTCCCTTCGTCGACGCGCTCAACACCATGCTCGACGACAGCCTGCCGCTGACGGTCAGCGATTTCCCCGAATGGGGAAACCCGATCGAGGACGTCGCCGCCTATCGGACCATCGCCGGCTATGCGCCGTATGAAAATGTCACCGCCCAGCCCTATCCGCACATGCTGGTCACCGCCGGGATCAGCGACCCCCGCGTCCAGTATTGGGAGCCGGCCAAATGGGTTGCCAAGATCAGGGCGATGAAGACCAACGACGCCCGCATCGCGCTGGTCACGCGCATGTCGGCGGGCCATTTCGGCGCCGCCGGGCGCTTCGAATGGCTGGATGAGGTGGGATTGATCCAGGCGTTCGCGCTCGACGTCACCGGCACGCAGCGACCGGACGAGGTGGTCGCGCGCGATGCACTATCGCCGGCACAGGTGCTCGGTCCCCGCGCTGCCCCGATGCGCCCGTCGGCCGGCGCATCGCCGCAGGCCGGAAGCGGACCGCGGCGGTCCCGCTAGGCTTAGCGCGCCGGCCGCAAGCTCAGATCGGCGACGCCGATGGCGAGATTGAGTCCGATCTGTCCCGACACCGAGACCGGCTGCAGCGCGATCGTGCGGTTGGAGCCGCCGATCAGAACGTTGGCGCCGAGGCCGGCGGCGACGGTCGCCTCGCCGGACGCGCCGACATAGTCGCCGGCCAGGAACCCCGGGCCACGGGCGGTGGTGTTGGTGAACACGGCCCACACCATCACGCCGCCGGCGGTGACGCCGATATCGAGCCCGAATTTCGTCATCGAGCCGACATAGGCCTCTTGCGGGCCCGGCATGTCGGGCGCGAACACGCACTGCACCGACTTTTGCGACCCGATGATCAAGCCGATGCCGGCCGAAACATCGCAGCTCAGAACGCCGGCCTTGGCTCGCTGCGCGGCGGCCGGATCGGCAGATACAACAGCGAGCGCAAGCGCGACCGCCCCAATGGCATGACGCAACATATGAACCCTCCCTTTGGCTGGTCGCGCGAACCCGCCCGGGTCGCGCACCTGGAAATCCATCTTAGTGCAAGAGCCGGGATAAAGTCGCGTCTCTCGTCAAGCGTCGATGGCCGTCACCGCAAGTTCCCGCAAAAGCGCTGGATGCGCCCGCAGGCCTCCTCGAGGTCCTCGGTCTTGGTCGCGTAGGAGATGCGGAAGGCGGGGCCGACGCCGAACGGCGTGCCCTGCACCACCGCCACGCCCTCGGCTTCCAGCAGCTCGGTGACGAAGTCCTCGTCGGTGACGAGCGTCTTGCCGCTCGGCGCGGTCTTGCCGATCGTGCCGGCACAGGACGGATAGACATAGAACGCCCCCTCGGGTTTCGGGCACTGGAGGCCCCGCGCCTGGTTGAGCATCGACACGCAGAGGTCGCGGCGCTCCTTGAAGATCTTGTTGTGCTTGGCGATGAAATCCTGTGGCCCGTCGAGCGCCTCGACCGAGGCCCATTGCGAGACTGCCGCCGGGTTCGAGGTCGACTGCGATTGGATCATCGCCATCGCCTTGATCAGCAGCTCCGCGCCGCCCGCATAGCCGATGCGCCAGCCGGTCATGCAGTAAGCCTTCGACACACCGTTGACCGTCAAGGTGCGTTCGTAGAGCTGCGGCTCGAGCTGCGCCGCGGTGAAGAATTCGAAATCGTCGTAGACCAGGTGCTCGTACATATCGTCGGTCATCACCCAGACATGCGGATGCCGGACCAGGACGTCGGTGAGCCTCTTGAGCTCGGTGCGCGTATAGGCGGCGCCGGTCGGGTTCGACGGCGAGTTGAGCAGCACCCACTTGGTCCGCGGCGTGATGGCGCGCTCGAGCGCCTCGGGCGACATCTTGAAGCCCGACTCGATGGTGGTCGGCACCGCGACCGGCTCACCGCCGGCGAGCAGGACCATGTCCGGATAGCTCACCCAATACGGCGCCGGAATGACCACCTCGTCGCCCGGATTGATCGTCGCCATGAACGCGTTGTAGAGCACCTGCTTACCGCCGGTGCCGACGATGATCTGGCCGGGCTTGTAGTCGAGCCCGTTCTCGCGCTTGAACTTGCGCGCGATCGCGGCTTTGAGCTCCGGGATGCCGTCGACGGCGGTGTACTTCGAGGCCTTGCCGGCCTCGATCGCCTTGATCGCCGCCTGCTTGATGTTGTCGGGCGTATCGAAGTCCGGCTCCCCGGCTCCCAGCCCGATCACGTTGCGCCCCGCCGCTTTGAGCGCCCGCGCCTTGTCGGTCACCGCGATGGTGGCGGACGGCTGGATGCGCTTGAGCGAAGCCGCCAGCACGTCCGACGGCGTGGCGGGCTTGAGCTGGACCGCGGGCATGGACATGGGACTCTCCGTTTGCCCCCATGGGGGCGCGAGCTTCCTAAAGGGCCGGGCCGCAGACGGCAAGCCTCAATCGCCTCGATCGCGAATGTGTGTATCGGCTTTGTCGGCTCCGGCAACCGGCCGGTTCACTGGAATATCTCGCTGAATCTGGCCTTCAGCACCCGCCCCCGCTCCTCGATCATGTCGAGATCGACCGGGATGAATTTGACCTCGGTCAGCGCTGGCTGACCAGGCGGCGGCGCGACGTCGATGCGCGAGGAATGAATGCCGCCCTCGGCGATCATCTTCTGCGCCGCCGGCAACACCATGAATTGGGCGAACAGTTTCGCGGCGTTGGGGTTGCGCGCGCCCTTGATCACCGCGGTGGGCGACGAGACGATGAAGACGCCCTCGGTCGGATAGATCATCGTCTGGTTCGGCACGTCCTTCCCGTCCGAGAAGCTGCGCGGGTCGGCGCCTTCCGCGCCGATCACCCGCTCGCCCTGCTGCATGGTGCTGAACACCTGCTGGTGGCCTTGCACGATCATGGTGTCGTTGGTGCGCAGCGCCTTGTAGAAGTCCCAGCCGAGCTTTTGCGACAGCATCCCGACCACGATCAGCTGGATGGCGGTGAACGACGGGTCGGGCATCACCATGAGCCCCTTGTATTTCGGGTGCTTGAGATCGGACCAGGTCTTGGGGACGTCCTTTTCGGCGACCTTGTCGCTGCGGATCGGGATGCCGACGATCGACAGCCGCTGCGCGATCCATCGCCCGTCGCGGTCCCTGGCCTCCTCCACGACCTTGTCGAATCCTTCGGGCTTGAACGGCTCGAACAAGCCCTGTTTCGCCAGGCCGTTGGCGGCGCCGGCGTCCGACATGGTCATCACGTCGGCGCCCGGACGACCGGCCGACGCCTCCTGCTGAAAGCGCCGCAGCACGGCCTGACCACCAGTGCGCAGGAGCTGGATCTTGATGCCGGTGTCCTGCTGGAACTTGTCGACCAGATGCTGGACCAGCGGGAACGGGGTCGACGTGTACCAGCTCAGATTGCCTTCCCGGCGCGCGGCTTCGGCGTCGGCCTTGTCCGGCGTAAAGGTCTGCGCGGAGGCGGGCAGCGCGGCGCAAAGGCCGAGGACGAGAGCCACGGCGAATCTTGTCCGAGACCTCATGATCCTTCCTCCCGGCCGGCGAAATCTGCGGTCCCTCGCCGTTGCCGCCATGGTCCTTCGGCCGGGGCGAAAAGGCAATTGGGCTGCGGCGGAATGGCCAGGGCGCGCGGTGCGGGCGGGATGATTTTTGGTCGCGACGGCCGTAGAATGCGTGGAGGAAACGTCGTCGGGACTAGCCGACGCGGCCGCGCATCCGGGAGGCAACCATGAAGCTCACCGCCGAGCAGCTCCAGAGCTTTGACGAGCAAGGCTATCTGTTTTTTCCCGACTGCTTCTCCGAAGCAGAAGTCGCCGTCTTGCGGAGCGAAGCGGACAGCATCCTGCGCAGCCACCGGCAGGAGGTCTGGCGCGAGAAGACCGGCGCCCCTCGCACCGCCTTCGCCGCCCACACCTACAACGAAGCCTTTCGCCTGATGGCACATCACCCGCGGCTGGTCGAGCCGTTGCAGCAGATGTTCGGCGAAGGCGTCTACGTCCACCAGTTCAAGATCAACGCCAAGGCGGCATTCGAAGGCGACGTGTGGCAATGGCACCAGGATTACGGCACCTGGGCGCGCGACGATGGCATGCCGGAGCCGCGGGCGATGAACATTTCGATCTTCCTCGACGAGGTGCTGCCGATCAACGGCCCGCTGATGGTGATCCCGAAGAGCCACAAATACGGCACGCTCGCCGCCGGCCATGACAAGAGCACCACCTCCTATCCGCTGTGGACGCTCGACCAGGAGACGGTGACGCGGCTCTGCGCCGACGCGGCGCCGCCCGGCGGCATCGGCATCGTGGCGCCGACCGGCAAGCCCGGGGCGGTGCTGATGTTCCACGGCAATCTGGTGCACGCATCGCCGCCCAACATCACGCCCTATCCGCGCAAGATCGTCTATCTGACGCTCTGCGCCGTCTCCAACCACATCACCAAGTTCACCCGCGCCGAATGGATCGCGCACCGCGACTTCGCGCCGATCGTGCCGGTGGAGGACGACGCCCTCGTCGCCTATGCGCGCGCGCATCGCGTGGCCGCCGAGTGACGCGGAATGGTTTTCTTTTTTTGACAGGCGACAAAGCAGCAATCGCCTGTCGCCCGAGCGCATGGCAGAGCCGCCGTTGCTTTTCGGGCGCCGCTATGGCGGTCATCACATTGCCGCCGTGATGTCGTAGGACTGCAGGCTTGGCCGAAGAACGCTAGTCTAGACCGTCCGCGCAAGGAGAGGCCGATGCTTACGCTCTATTCGATGCAGCGATCGGGCAATAGCTACAAGGTGCGCCTGGCGCTCGCCCAGCTCGGCATCCCCTATCGCTTGGTCGAGGTCGACATCCTCAAGGGCGAGAGCCGCACGCCGGAGTTCCTGGCCAAGAATCCCAACGGCCAGGTGCCGCTGCTCGAAGTCGCTCCCGGCCGTTATCTCGCCGAGTCGAACGCGATCCTCTGGCACCTGGTCAGCGGAACGCCGCTGCGTCCGGCGGACCGCATCGATCGCGCCCGCGCGCTGCAATGGATGTTCTTCGAGCAGCACAGCCTCGAGACCAATATCGGCGCGGCCTATTTCTGGCTCACGCTGGTCAAGGGCGGCCGCGAACTGCAGCAGCACGCGCTCGAGGATTGGATGGAGGAAGGCTATCGCGCGCTCAGCGTGATGGAGAATCACCTCAAGCATCAGCGCTACTTTGCGGCGGATCGCTACACCGTCGCCGACATCGCGCTTTATGCCTACACGCACCTGGCGCACGAGTGCGATTTCGACCTCGCGTCGTTTCCGGCGATCCGCGCCTGGCTCGATCGGGTCGCGGCCGAGCCGCGACATGTCCCGATGCACGAGCAGCCCGCCACGGTCGCCGCCGAGTAACCTGCACGGCGGGCTTGCGAATAATCGCCCGACGAACAGAAAGTGTCGCCCGCGCGCCACACCTTTCCGAAAAATGCTTCGGCGTTAACGCTTCATTAACCTAAAACACAAAATCGCCCTTATTCGTCAAAGCCTTCGCCCAAGTCCGGACGAATCGGTGCCGGCATCGCCCGCGATCTATTGGACAAATTCGAGAACTGATTCGCGGAGATTGACATGTTGAAGGATTTGAGCGGGCGCGCCGGGTTCCAGCCGACGATCCCGCAGGCATCGGCGCCCAAGCACCGGTCGATTGCGTTCGTCGAGTTGGTCACCACCGCCGCGCTCGCACTGTCGACCGCCGTCGCCGTCACCGCCGTGTCGATCGGGATCGCGCGCGCCGACGTGGCCGGCACGGTCGTGAACGGAGACGGCACCGCGTTCGCGGTCGCGCTGTTCATCGGGTTGCTGCTGTCGGGCATGGGCGGGCTGACCGCCATCATGGCCGCCGACCACACGCGACACGACTAACCGAGTTTTCCACCGTTTGCAGGCGGCACGGTCGGGGGAAGGCACCGCCGCGCGTCATCCGACGCGCGGCGGTGAGTCATTTTGGGAGCGCATCATTCCGCTTTGATGTTCGCCGCTTTGATGATCGGCCACCACTTCTCGATGTCGGCCTTGTGGTAGGCGGCGAGCGCCGCCGGCGTCTGCTGGTCGCGCGGCGGAATCTCTTGGCCCTGGTCGGCGAATCGCTGCCGCACAACCGGGTCGGCCAACGCCTTGACGACGGCACCGCTCAACTTGGCGACCACGTCGGTGGGCGCGCCCTTGGGGACCCAGAGCCCATGCCAAAAAGAAACGTAAATGCCCGGGACCCCCATCTCGTCCACGGTCGGGATGTCGGGCGCCGCAAACCAGCGGGATTTGGCCATGACCGCAAGGGCCTTGATCTGGCCGGCACGCACATGCGGGAGCGAATTTGACGACATGTCGCACATCATGTCGACCTGTCCGGCGACCAGGTCCTGCATGGCGGGAGCGCCGCCGCGATAGGGCACGAACTGGAAGCGGGTGCCGGTGTTGTTTTGGAGGTAGATGCCACAAAGGTGTGACCCGCTACCCGGGCCGACGGTCGCGGCCGATGCCTTGTCCGGATTGGCCTTGAGCCACGCGATCAGTTCCTTCAGGTCCTTCGCCGGCAAGGCATTCTTTGCGACCATCCAGAGTGGAGTATCGGCGACCCGTGCCACCGGCTCGAAATCCGTCAGTATGTCGTACTGAACCGGGTACACCGCGCCGGCGCCGACGTGACTCGCCCAATTGCCGAAGCTGAGCGAGTAGCCGTCCGGCGCAGCGCGCGCGATCCGGCCAACGCCGATGCTACCGCCTGCGCCGGGGACGTTTTCGACGACCACGGGCTGGCCGAGTGACTCCCTCATATGCTCGGCCAGGACGCGCGCGAGCACCGTCGTGGCCCCGCCCGCGGGGAACGGCACGACCATCGTGATCGCACGCGACGGATAGGTCTGCGCCGCCGCGCCCCCGATGCTGACCAAAATGACGAGCACCACCGCAACCGACAGCTTTCTCATATGTCTTTCCCTGTTCGTGGCCGAAGCAACAGCACCGTCGGCTTTATTCCACCTTGATGCCCGCTGCCTTGATGATCGGCCACCACTTCTCGATCTCGGCCTTGTGGTGGGCGGCGAGCGCCGCCGGCGTCTGCTCGTCGCGCGTCGCAATCACCTGCCCCAGGTCGGTAAGACGCTTGCGCACCACCGGATCGGCCAAGGTGTCCACAATGGCGGAATTGAGCTTCGCGATCACGTCCTTGGGCGTGCCTTTGGGGACCCACAGGCCATGCCAGAACGAAATGTAGATTCCCGGGAACCCGACCTCGTCCATGGTTGGGATCTCGGGCGCGGCCGGCCAACGTGTCTTCGCCATCACGGCAAAGGCCTTCATCTTGCCGCCGCGCAAGAACGGCAGCGTCTGCGATGCCTCGGCGCAAAACAGGTCGATCTGGTTGGCGACCAAATCCTGCATCACGGGAGCGCCGCCGCGATAGGGCACGAGCTGGAAGCGGGTCCCGGTTTTGCTCTGGAAATAGACCAGGCAGAGGTGCGCCGCGCTGCCGGCACCGATCGTCGCCGCCGACGCTTTGTCCGGGTTGGCCTTCAGCCAGGCGATCAACTCCTTGCCGTCGTTGGCCGGCAAGGCGTTCTTTCCGACGATCAGGAGCGGAGCGTCGGTGACCAGCGCCAGCGGCTCCAAATCGGTCAGCAGGTCGAACGAAAGCTTATAGAATGCGCCGGACCCGACGTGACTCGTCCAGTTGCCGAGACCGAGCGTGTAGCCGTCGGGCGCCGCCTGGGCGGCGCGGGTGGCACCGATGGTTGCGCCTGCGCCGGTCACGTTCTCGACGATGACCGGTTGACCCAGCGATGTTTTCATCCGCTCGCCCAGGATGCGCCCGAGCGTATCCGCCGGGCCGCCGGCCGGGACCGGCACGATCATGGTGATCGGCCGCGACGGATAGGTTTGCGCAGCTGTCCCGCCGATGCTGGCCAAGGTGGCGAGCGCCACCGCAATCGACAGCCTTCTCATATGTCTCCGCCCTTGTTGTTGCCGAAGCGACAGTACCCCGGCCTCATTCGACCTTGATGTTAGCCGCCTTGATGATCGGCCACCACTTCTCGATCTCGGCCTTGTGGTGAGCGTAGAGCGCCTGCGGCGTCAGCTGCTCGCGCGGTGGGATCTCCATGCCGAGATCGGCGAACCGCTTGCGTACGGCCGGATCGGCGAACGCCTCCACGACGGCGGCATTGAGCTTGGCGACGATATCCTTGGGCGTGCCCTTGGGCACCCAGAGGCCGTGCCAGAACGGAAAGTGCAGCCCCGGCGCGCCCGCCTCATCGACCGTGGGAACGTCGGGCGCCGGAAAAAAGCGGGTCTTGGCCATAACGGCAAAGACCCTGATCTTGCCGCCGCGGTAATGCCCCAGCGTTTGCGATGCCTCGAGACAACCGAGGTCGACCTGCCCGGCCACCAAATCCTGCAGCGCTGGCGCGCCGCCGCGATAGGGCACGAACTGGGAGCTGGTGCCGGTGTTGTTCAGGAAATAGATCATGCACATATGCGCCGCGCTACCGGCCCCAACTGTCGCAGCCGAGGCCTTGTCCTGGTTCGCCTTGAGCCAGGCAATCAGCTCCCTCAGATTCTTTGCCGGCAGGTCATTTTTTCCGACGATCCACAGGGGAGACGATGTGAGCAGCGACACCGGCTCGAAATCGTTCAGCACGTGGAATTGGAGCGGGTAGATCGCGCCGCCCCCGACGTGGGTGGTCCATTGGCCGATGCCGAGCGTGTAGCCGTCGGGATCTGCACGGGCGACCCGACCGATCCCGATCGTGCCGCCGGCGCCGGTGACATTTTCGATCACCACGGTCTGGCCGAGCGAGGTCTTCATGCGCTCGGCCATGACGCGTCCCACCGTGTCGGTCGGCCCACCCGGCGGAAACGGCACGATCATGGTGATCGGATGCGATGGATAGGCCTGCGCATGCGCGCTTGCGGCATGGCCGACGGCGACGGCCAACGCCGCCGCAAAGGATAGCATTTTCATGTGTTCCCTCCTGGTTCTTGGGCGAAACGATGACACGGGCCGGCCGAACACGAAAAGTCAGCAATGCTGTCACTCCCATGTGAACAAGTTGCACTTGCGGGAACGCCGGCGGCGACGCACCGTTGCGGCAGCGGGGCTCAGGAGATTCGCATGAGATTACCGGCAGTCCTCTGCGCGGTCGGGCTCGTCGCCTTCGCTAACGCCCCCGCTGCCGCGCAGGTTTCTCGCTCCTCGGCCGGCGACATCGCCGTTGAGACGGTCGCGCGCGGGCTCGATCATCCCTGGGCGATCGCCTTCCTGCCGGATGGCCGCATGCTGCTCACCGAGCGGCCGGGCCGCATGCGCATCGTCGCCACCGACGGCAAGCTGTCGCCGGCGCTCGCCGGGGTGCCGAAGGTATTTGCATCGAGCCAGGGCGGCCTGCTCGACGTCGCGCTCGACCGCGGCTACGCCCAGAACCACACCATCTATTTCTGCTACGCCGAACCGGGCGGTGGCGGCGCCCGCACGACGCTGGCGCGCGCCCGTTTGGTCGACGAGGGCACGCCCCGGCTCGACGACGTCAAGGTGATCTTCCAGCAGGACGGCCCGCTCTCGACCGGCGTGCATTTCGGCTGCCGCATCGTGCAAACCGGCGACGGCAACCTGTTCCTGAGCATGGGTGACCACGGCAATTTCCGCAACGAGGCGCAAAACCTCGCCAACCATCTCGGCAAGATCGTCCGCATCCGGCCCGACGGCTCGGTGCCGCCCGACAATCCGTTCGTCGGCAAGCCGGGCGCCAAGCCTGAAATCTGGAGCTACGGCCACCGCAATGCGCAGGGCCTCGCCCGCCATCCGGTGACCGGCCAGATCTGGGAGCACGAGCACGGGCCGCGCGGCGGCGACGAGGTCAACCTCATCGACAAAGGCAAGAACTACGGCTGGCCGGTGATCGGCTACGGCATCGACTACAGCGGCGCCAAGATCCACGAGAGCACGCAGAAGGAAGGCATGGAGCAGCCGCTCTGGCACTGGGTGCCGTCGATCGCGCCGTCCGGGATGGCGTTCTACAACGGCAGCCTTTTGCCGGCCTGGCGCGGAAACCTGTTCGTCGGCGCGCTGGCCGGCCAACTGCTGGTGCGGCTCGAGCTCGACGGCCAGAAAGTCGTCAAGGAGGAGCGCCTGTTGCGCGACCTGAATGAGCGCATCCGCGACGTCCGCCAGGGCCCGGATGGCGCGCTGTGGCTCGCCACCGACAGCTCGTCAGGCCGGATTCTGCGGGTCGCGCCGGCGAAGTGACTGTTGCGAAACAGCAACATTGCACGTCATGACCGCCTGAGGCGTCTGGAATGTCATAGTGCCGACACGAAGCCCCTCTACGCGCTCGCTCCGATCCGATAAATGAACACGGTCGCACCGCCTCACGGCGCCAGAGAGATGGCGCCGTGCGCGGTTACGGCCCGTTTGAGCTTGTGCCATGTTTTCGCTCTTCGAGCGGCTTTTGAAGCCGACCGACACGCCCGAGCGGCCGGAGCCTCCGGCCGCGCTGATCGCCTTCTTCTGGCACTATGCCCGGCAGGCGAAGCGGCTGTTCATTGCCCTGTTCGTGGTCGGCTTCGTGGTCGCGCTGCTCGACACCATGATCCCGATCTTCATCGGCCGCGTGGTCACGCTGATCACGACCAGCAAGCCGGAAACGCTGTTCGCCGACTTCTGGCCGCTGCTGCTCGCCATGGCGCTCACGCTCCTGGTGCTGCGGCCGCTCGCGCTGACCACGCAGAACCTGCTCTCCAACCAGGCGATCTCGGCCAACGTGTCGAACCGCATCCGCTGGCAGAACCACTGGCACGTGGTGCGCCAGTCCTGGGCGTTCTTCCAGAACGATTTTGCCGGGCGGATCGCAAATCGCGTGATGCAGACTGGACCGGCGATCCGCGAGACCGTGGTCGCACTGATCACCGGCGTCTGGTACATCCTGGTCTACGGGACCAGCGCGCTGCTGCTGCTCGGCTCCGCCGATCCGTGGCTCGCCTTGCCGGTGATCCTGTGGTTCGCCGGCTACCTGGTCCTGCTGCGCGTGCTGGTGCCGCGCATGCGCGACCGCTCGAAGGCAGTGTCGGAAGCGCGCTCGGCGCTGACCGGGCGCATCGTCGACAGCTACACCAACATCCTGACCGTGAAGCTGTTTGCGCGCGCGCGCGAGGAAGACGCCTATATCCGCGACGCGGTCGACGGCCACACCGACATGTTCTACCAGTCGCTGCGGCTCAATACCCTGTTCAGCCTGTGCCTCTCGTCGCTCAACGCCATGCTGGTCACCGGCACCGGCGGCGTCGCGATCTTCCTGTGGACGCGCGGCCAGGTCGAGGTCGGAACGGTGGCGATGGCGCTGCCGCTGGCCTGGCAGATCGTCAGCGTCGCCGGCTGGGTGGCGTATCAGGTCACCACCATCTTCGAGAATATCGGCGTGGTGCAGGAGGGCATGATGACCATCGCCCGGCCGATCGCGCTCACCGACCGGCCGGACGCCGCGGCGCTCGAGGTGCCGCGCGGCGAGATCCGGTTCGAGGACGTGCGCTTCGGCTACGGCCGCGCGACCGGCCTAATAGAGGGCCTCACGCTGACGGTGCGGCCGGGCGAGAAGATCGGCCTGATCGGCCGCTCCGGCGCCGGCAAGTCCACGCTGGTCAACCTGCTGCTGCGCTTCTTCGATCTCGAAGGCGGCCGCATTCTGATCGACGGCCAGGACATCGCCGGGGTGACGCAGGAGAGCCTGCGCAGCCAGATCTCGATGGTCACCCAGGACACCTCGCTGCTGCACCGCTCGATCCGCGACAACATCCGCTACGGCCGCTCGCAGGCGACCGACGCCGAGATCGTCGCCGCGGCGCGGCTCGCGCACGCCGAGGAGTTCATCGCCGAGCTCGAGGATTGGAAGGGCCGGCGCGGTTACGACGCCCAGGTCGGCGAGCGCGGCGTCAAGCTCTCCGGCGGCCAGCGCCAGCGCGTCGCCATCGCGCGCGTGATCCTCAAGGACGCGCCGGTGCTGG
>Ga0137375_10000865_pt1 | contig 34051 bp, 31 predicted proteins | sample SagtaG_24_FD_104936 | JGI IMG/M metagenome (GOLD analysis project Ga0137375, IMG submission 104936) | Vadose zone soil microbial communities from Sagehorn Ranch, Mendocino, California, USA - Sage1_R_113_16 metaG | ecosystem: Environmental > Terrestrial > Soil > Vadose zone | place: USA... | reverse complement strand
TCACCCGTCCCCCGCGCACGAGCACGATGGAATGCTCCTGCAAATTGTGTCCCTCGCCCGGAATGTAGGCAATCACTTCCTGGCCATTCGTCAAGCGCACCTTGGCCACTTTGCGCAGGGCAGAATTGGGCTTCTTCGGCGTGCGCGTCATTACCTGCACGCACACCCCGCGCCGCTGCGGACAATCTGTCAGCGCCGGTGACTTCGATTTCACCGACACCTTCCGGCGTCCTTTTCGAATAAGCTGATTAATCGTGGGCATTTTCTAAAAACAAAGCGCCGCCAAAAACCTCGTGGTCCGGGCGACAAAAAACCCGCCCAGGTCGCGTAATAAAACTCTCACGCGCCTGTGCGGTGAACGCGGAATATAGAGGGAAAATCGCGCCCTGCAAAGAAATTTTTAGACGTTACTTACCGTTCTGAGCGCTTCCGCCAATCGGCACTCGACTTCCGAGAAGAATTTCAAGGATTAACAGGATTGCCAGAAATTGCGCGAGAATTGCAAAGTACATCTGCACTGTCGCGTAGCGGGAATTTTGCAACGAATGAATGACTGCTACTTCGAGGCAATTAGCCACATTGTATGAGTACACAAACAAGACCAACGCCACAAGCCAGCCGAGCCGTTTCCGATGCGTCTCCGATGACAAGACGAGCGTGCTTAACGCAACCGCGATCAACAGTAACGGCAGATACGTCGCTGCCAGAATACCAAGCGGCCTACGAATATAGGCTGCCTGTTCAGCAACCGGCGCGCTGCGCGCGAGCAATTCCTCTCGTCTGATAAAATCCACCGCCGGGGGATAAGCCGTCCAACTTTTGCTGTAGAACTTGCTCTCCAAGGACATCGCGCTCACGCTATATTCCTTACTGAGCGAACGAGACTTACCCAGCCGGTAGGCGGGGCAATTCGGCGCATAAAAGATCGCTAACTCCCGCGCGATCTTTTTGACGACGAGAAGCGGGCGCTGCTCCCATATTCGACAGTAATAGAACCAATAAAAAGCACAAAGAGCAGAGGAATTGTTACCGAATTCCTTATGCAATTGCGGCTCGATCGAAGTCTGGTTGAACATGAGATAATCCGGATCGAACCCAAGTGTGGGAAAATTCACAGGTCCTTTGGCAATGGATTTTACAATTTCCGCTTTGAGCGTGGCCTGAACGCGCCCGAGCCACTCCCGAGGATACGGACTTTTCGCACCGGGTTCGAGATCGGCAGCCATTTGATCGCGGATTAGATTGGCGTGAATCACGAAGAGCTCGGCCGGCAAAAAGCACTCGTGCATTTTGTTGTTATGGACGAGGACATGCCCGGGTAGCAATAATAGCGCCGCACTTACTGCAGACCCTCCAGCCAACACTATTTTTTGCGAGAACCAGCCACGTCGGAAAAAAAAGATCCCGACAGGCAGAAGTGCGACGATCACGGTTAGCCAAAAGCTTGGTTTTACAGAAGCAAGCAGGATTGAACTGAACACGACCCCGATGCCATAGATGACCGCGGCCGTTCGCCGACCTTCCAAAAAACAGCAGGCGGCAAATTGGATAATAAAATAGATATTGATGCTGATCAGAAATCCGCAAATGCCTTCCGGCCGGATGGTCATTTCAAAGTAGAGCGGTTCTCTGGAAAACATATAAATCGCCACAGCGAATAATCCCAAGGAGCGATAAATCGGATGCGGCAAACGCGCGTTCGGAATGAAATCGTGAATGCGCCGCCAGGTGAGCAAGAACACACCTCCAGCCGGTATCGCAAGAAGATGTTGAGCGACCGTGATCGCGCGAAAATCTCCAAACGCTCGCACGAGAAGATACACGAATCCCGGATAAATAATGCTGCGTCCGAGGTGAATATCGCCAAACTCGGCGCCGGTCAGTTTTCTCAGCGCCGGAATTACATAGTCAGGAACAGCGATTGGGTCGAGAGGCAGCCGAAATCGCAACCAAGCTGCCCAAGCGAAAATAACTACGAGCACGCTCCAGTACGCGAAGTGTCCAACTTGTGTGACCCGTGGATGATTCGAAGACTTGCCGCATCGCTTCAAGCCAGCAAAATCGCCGCCCATGCATTCACGTTGACGGGTCTTTGATCTATGTAAAGTGACTTGCTCCTGTGTCAGACATTTCGAAACTTCAAGAGAATGTTTGAGCTCCTCGCACAAGATCGACAATCCAAAGCGCGGCGTGGTCGGTTGACGACCAGGCACGGCGTGATCGAGACACCGGCGTTTATTCCGGTGGGGACGCAGGGGACAGTGAAAGCGGTCAGTCCACGCGAGCTACACGAGTTGAATGCGCAGATCCTTCTCGGAAATACTTATCACTTATTTGTGCGACCGGGGCTCGATGTGATCAAGCATTTTGGCGGACTTCACAGATTCACGAACTGGGACGGACCGATCCTGACCGATAGTGGCGGTTACCAGATTTTCTCACTCGCGAAACTGCGGAAGATCACCGAGGACGGCGTGCATTTTCAGAATCATGTGGATGGGACGCCGGCATTTATCACTCCGGAGATTGCGATGGAAATTCAGGCGACGCTTGACAGCGATATCGCAATGGTTCTCGATGAATGCGCGCCGTATCCCTGTGATCACGAATACGCCGCACGAAGCATGGAAATGACGACCCGTTGGGCCCGGCGCTGCAAAGAGTGGAGAACAGAAAACGTCAAACATCCAACATCGAACATTCAACATCGAAGGGATGAGTCAGCCTCCATCAACCATCAACCATCAACCATCAACCCTCTTCTCTTCGGCATCGTCCAAGGCGCAACGTTTGATGATCTGCGTAAGTCGAGCGCGCAGGCGATGGTCGATCTTGATTTCGACGGCTACGCCATTGGCGGCGTGAGCGTGGGCGAGCCGGAAGAAGAAATGATGCGCGCTGTGGAAGCGAGCGAACCGTTTTTGCCGAAGGAGAAACCACGTTATGCGATGGGACTCGGTACCCCGCCGCAGTTGCTCGAAATGATCGCGCGCGGAATGGATATGTTCGATTGCGTTTTGCCGACTCGGCTGGCACGGAATGGAACGGCATTTGCCACGACGGGAACGTTCAACTTAAAAAACGCCGAGTTCGCGCTGGACAAGAGACCGATTGAGGAAAGGTGCACGTGTCCCGCCTGTCGGGAATTCACCCGGGGTTACATCCGGCATCTGATTAAGGCAGAAGAGATTCTCGGTCTGCGTCTGATCACTCTGCATAATTTGCATTTCTATCTTGATTTGATGCGGCAAGCACGGGGAAACATCGGAAACGGCTGCTTCGAGGAATTTCGCCAGCGCTTTGTCTCAAATTACAAAACCCGCGAAGCCGATCTTGCCAAGCTGTAGCGGTGTTTGTGCCAAACTGTTGAAAGCCGCTCGCCGCGGCGAGCGCCCCGACAACGCGAATGACAAAGAGCGATTGCAGCCAGCGGTTTCGCGCTTAAGGTGCGCTCTTCAATTCTTCGTATGCTCCACGCGTTTCTGGCTCAGGCACAAAGTCCGGCTTCACCCGGTCCGGGTGGTGGCATTGGTTTTTTTGTGCCGTTCATTTTCCTTTTCATCATCATGTATTTCGTGATGATCCGGCCGCAGAAAAAGCGGCAGGAACAGCAGCGGAAATTGGTTTCGAGTTTAAAGACCGGCGACCGTGTAGTGACCAATGCCGGCATTCACGGTCTTATCTCTAACGTGAAGGAGACGACGGTGATCGTAAAAGTAGCTGACAACGTAAAGATTGAAATGGACAAATCGGCCGTTACGAATGTGCTGAACGACAGTAAAGCGTCGTGAAGCGTTGATATTGAAGCGATAATCAAATCGAAAATCGGATGACCCCAGCGCTCACATTTTTTGTCGGCCTCGCCACGCTCGTTCTTTTCGGATGGTACTTCGCCACCGATCAAGGTCTGCGGAAGCACATGCTTGCGGCCGCGTTAATGCTCCTGCTGGTCACGTTCAGCATCGTCACAATCTGGCCGCCGCAGAAAAAAATCGCGCTTGGTCTCGACATTCAGGGCGGCACATCCTTCCTCATTCGACTCAAGCCCGGTGACAAACCGATCACCAAGGCAATGCTCGATCAGGCGGTCGAAGTCATTCGCAAACGGGTCGACTACTTTGGTGCGAGCGAGCCGATCATCAGCCCGGTTGGGAACGATCGCATTCTTGTGCAAATTCCCGGGCTCGACGTTGCAAAGATTCAAGAAGCTCGCGACCAGCTCTCGCGCGTGGCCAAACTCGAATTTCGTCTGGTTTATCGCGACAACGGCGAGCGGCTGAAAGCGATCGACGAAGGAAAGGAAGTGATTCCACCGGATTACCGCATTGAAGTTTACAAACTCGGCGCGGAGGGCGCACCGGTGACGAATGAGTTTGGTGAGACTGTCGCGGGCGGCAAAGAAAAACAAAAACCCAGGGAAGAACGATTGCTCGTAAAAAAGAAAGCCGACCTGAGCGGCGACCGGGTTTCGGCATCAAACGCTTACTACGGCAACGAGGGATGGACTGTGCAGTTGAAGTTCGACAGCGAAGGCGCAAAGAAATTCGGCCAGATCACCGAGCAATACAAAGGCTATCGCTTTGCGATTGTCCTCGATGGAGCGATTCAATCCGCCCCGGTGATTCGCGATGCCATCTACGGGGGCGACGCCGTCATCACCGGAAGATTCACCGAGGAGGAGGCGCGTGGGCTTGCCAGCGTGCTGGAGAACCCTTTGCAAACCCCGGTTAGCATCGAGGAAGAACGCAGCGTGTCGCCCACCCTTGGGATGGATTCGATTCGCGCCAGCATTCTCGCCGGCTTGGTCGGACTCGCCATCACGCTCGTCTGCGTAGCCGTTTATTACAAAGTTCCCGGTCTTGTCGCAAATCTCGCGCTGATCATCAATCTCGTCCTGCTCATCGGCGCGCTCACAATGTTCCGGTTTGTCCTCACATTGCCCGGCATTGCAGGCATCATCTTGACGATCGGCCTTTCGGTGGACGCGAACGTCCTCATCTACGAACGCTTGCGCGAAGAAATGGCTCTCGGAAAGTCGCTCAAGATTGCCCTAAAAACGGCTTACGAGAAAGCTTTTAGCTCCATTTTCGACGCCAACGTGACGACGTTGATCACGGCGGCGATTCTGTTTTGGAAGGCGAGCGGCCCCGTCAAGGGCTTCGCCATCGCGCTTACACTCGGCATTTTGGCCTCATTGTTCACGGCGCTTATCGTCGGCCGGAATTTTCTCGGTTGGTTTGTCGATACAGAACGTTTGAAGCGCATTTCGATGCTGCATTTGATTTCGGCGCAGCACATTAATTTCCTCGGCAAAGGTTTTCTTGCCTGCATGTGCTCCCTCGCGCTTCTCCTGGCCGGCGCGACCGCCTTCTACGTTCGGGGTGAGAGAAATTTCGGCGTCGATTTCCGCGGCGGTGATTTGGTTACGATGAGTGCGCCGAACAAGATTGATATCGGACAAGTTCGTGACGCACTGAAGACGATTGGATTTGGTGACGCATCAATTCAGGAGTCGTCGCAGGTCGGCAAAAGTTACATCACCGTGCGCACCCCGCTGAACACGAGTGACAAGGTAGAAAAACAGATCGTGCAGTCGATGCCGAACGCTGGCCTTAAAGTGGAAGGCTCGGAGCGAGTGGGTGCTCTGGTCGGTGGTGAACTGGCGAAAAACTCGCTGATAGCGCTCGGCCTCGGAATTCTGGGCATTTTAATCTTCGTAACGTTTCGGTTTGAGCTTTCCTTTGCAGTCGGGGCAATCGTCGCACTCCTGCACGATGTCCTCATGACGGTCGGCGTGTTCTCGCTGCTAGGCCGAGAATTGACCCTCACGATGGTCGGCGCTGTCCTGACGATTGCCGGTTATTCGATTAACGACACCATTGTCGTTTACGACCGGATTCGGGAAGGTCTGGCCAGCGGACGTCGCGGTACAATCGAAGAAATCATGAACGAAAGCATCAATCAGACATTGAGCCGCACGATTCTCACTAGCACGGTGACGCTCATCCCCATTCTCTGCCTGTTTTTCTTCGGCGGCCCGGTTCTGCGCGACTTTTCCCTTGCCATTATCATCGGCGTGGTAGTCGGAACTTATTCCTCGATCTTTATCGCTTCGCCCATCGTGCTCTGGTGGACGCGCGCTCGCGGTGGCGCGAGCGTGCTGCGGCGCGAAATCACTCAACAAGCGAGCACGGCAAGTCCTCTTGCCCGACGGTAGGAACGGACCGCCGGGTATCCGTTCGTTTTTCTGTAGCCATGGCCTGTGGCCGGTTTAAGAAGGTTGCAGAGCCGTCGCTACAAATGAGGAGCGCCCGGTAGTTGTCTTCGGCGGGATTTGACGCGGTTGCCGGCCCCGAGTAGGCTCCGCCTCGCCGGTCAAGCAACCATCTTTTAAACCCAGGAGTGATTATCGATGCCAGAAGTGATCGTTCGCAAAGGTGAACCCGTCGATCGCGCGTTAAAGCGGCTGAAGAACAAGCTGGATGCCGAAGGCATTCTCGAGGAGGTCCGCCGTTTGCGCGCCTTCGAGACGCCTTCACAAAAGCATCGCCGCAAAGCAAAAGCCAACGCCAAGCGCGGTCGAACCAAGTTCCGATTCAACCCGTCGTGAAACGTTAAAAGCGTTACAACTGTTACAACGTTAGAGCGATCACGCGCGTCTTACATGTAACCGTTTTAACAATTTTAACGGTTGTAACGCCATCATTCCAGTCAGCTCGCGCCTGTCTCATCCCCCTTACGCGTAAAAAAATCGCGGATTGCCTGCACCAATCCCTCGATGTCGTGCCGCCGCGCTTCGATATCGATTGTTAACCCGTGATCGCGCGCAGTCTTTGAAGTGATCGGGCCTATGCTGGCGACTCGCATTCCTTTCGGCCACGGCAGCTCAAGCGCGAGAAAATTTTCCACCGTTGAGGAACTCGTAAACGTGATCAGATCAGCCGCTTCTCTCGCCAGACGCCGGCGCGCGCCGGTAGTGTCACGCGTTTCCGGCACCGTCCGATAAGCGAACGCTTCGTCCACAATCGCTCCCAAGCCCGACAGTTCTCGAGGAAGCACATCCCGCGCCTTTTCCGCGCGCACAAGAAGGATCCGCAAATTTTCGACGCTGCCTTCTTTTTGAAACTCCTTTACTATCGCTTCTGCCACAAATTCTTCCGGCTGAAGATCGACATGAAGGTGAAAGTCTTTCACTCGCTGTGCTGTAGCCGGGCCGATGGCTGCGATCCGGGCGGCGCCGATCTCACGAGCGTCATCGTAGAGTTTGAAAAAAATCTCGAAAAACGCGTCCACGCCATTCGCGCTCGTGAAAACGATCCAGTCGTACAGATGCGTGTCTTGCACAAGTTCCGCGAACGCGCGTAAATCGCTGGGTGGTTCGATCCGAATCGTTGGTAATTCGATGACCTGAGCGCCGAGTGCGCGCAGTTTGTTAGTTAAAGCGCTCGCCTGTTTTCGTGTTCGTGTAACCACGATCCGTTTCCCCGAGAGCGGCCGGTTTTCATACCAATTGAGGCTTTTACGCAGCGCGACGACTTCCCCGAATACCGCGACCGCCGGGGCGGCAAACCCACTGGCAACAGCTCGCTGGGCAATATCCTGAAGGGTCCCAATGAGCGTTTCCTGGCGTCCGGTCGTCGCCCAGCGCACAAGCGCCACCGGTAAATCCTGGCGCACACCTTGCTTAAGCATTTCGCCCGTAATAGCTCCGAGACGGTCCACGCCCATCAACATCACCTGTGTGCCCCCAAGTTTTGCCAGCGCCGCGTAGTCGATCGCGCTTTCGGTCTTTGCTGGGTCTTCGTGCCCCGTGAAAAACGTGACGTGCGAATTTTCCGCGCGATGCGTCACGGGAATTCCCGCGTAAGCTGGCCCCGCGATAGCCGAGGTGATTCCGGGCACGATTTCAAATTCGATTCCCGCATCAACGATTGCCTTTGCTTCCTCTGCGCCTCGACCAAAGACAAACGGGTCTCCACCCTTCAGTCGGACAACCTCTTTTCCCTCGCGCGCTTTCTCACTCAGCAACATGTTAATTTCCTGCTGCCTGGGCGAGGGTTCGCCCGCCTCTTTGCCAGCATAAATAATCTCCGCAGCATCGCGCGCCCAACTGAGCATCTCCGGATTCGCCAGGTGATCGTAAACGATCACATCTGCGGTCTCGATGCACTCCTTTGCTCGCAACGTAACCAACCCAAGGTCGCCCGGCCCCGCACCAACAAGATAAACCTTCCCGGTCTTGCTCCTGCTTTTACTCTGCATTGATTCGCCTCAATAATCGCGCAGCGAGACCCTCGCCATCTTCGACCTCGCCTTCAAGCTCGCCTTCACGCGGTGCGCCTAAACCCTGATCAAATAGTTGCCCGCGCAATTTCATCACTCCGTCTTTCAAGGTCGCCAGCACTCCCACCGGCGAATTGCAGTCACCATGCAACAAACGCAGAAATTCTCGCTCTGCGCACAAGCATACTAACGTCCCGCGATCGTTCACGAGATCCACGATTGCTCGTACTCTTTCGTCGTCTGCCCGAATTTGCATCGCGATGATCCCCTGCCCACCTGCGGACAAAAGAAATTCCCGCGGAAGCACCTCGAGAAAGAATTTCCGATCTCCAAAGTTGATTTCGCTTTGCGTTGGCGATAGCCCAAGGCGCTCGAGCCCGGCGTGGGCCAGCACGATTGCATCCCAATCGTTCTCCGCGAGCTTGCGCAACCGCGTCGGCACGTTGCCGCGAAGATCGACAATCTTTAGATCGGGCCATTTCCATAGCAGCTGGTGTTTCCTTCGCACACTGCCGGTGGCGATCGTCGCGCCTTTCTGAAGCGCAGCCAACCCCACCTGATGTTTGGAAACCAGCACGTCTTCCGTCGGTGCGCGCGGAAGGACTGCTGCGATCTCCGCGTTCGGGCTCATTTCACTTGGCAGGTCTTTCGCGCTATGCACCGCAACATCAACATCTCCGACAAGAAGCGCTCGCTCAATTTCTGCCGTGAACAATCCTTTCCTCCCGTGGCGCAACTCCGCCACGGCGGATTCGTCCTGTGGCGAATTTCCAACTTGCGGGCCCTTATGGTCCGCAGCTTGAAGAGTCGCGCCGCCTTTGTCCCCTTTGGTCACTATGATTTTGGTTTGGATCTTCAAGTCAGGCCGCGCCGCTTGAATAGCTTTTTCAACCAAATGGGCTTGTGCGCGCGCCAGCTCGCTGCCGCGCGTGCCAAGGACGATTTTCTCAGCCATCGCGCAAATGTAACTCCTGTACGGGAAGCTGGCAGCTTCTCCTACAGCTCCGAGGCGCGTAACGAACTATCCGCGACCGAAGGATGTTCGGCGGATCGAGCGACGCGATTCAATCCATTGGAAATCGAATTGCCAAAGTCCGCGACATGTTCGGCAATGATTTCTTCCGCCGCGGCGATTTGCTGGCGTCTGAGGGCAAGTGATTGATCTGCCACCGATTGCAAAGAATCGATGTCATAAAGATATACGTCTTCCATTTCGTTAACGCTGGGATCGACATCACGCGGGACAGCAATGTCGATGATGAAAAGCGGACGATCGATACGGTCGCGTAACATCGGCGCCAGATTTTCGGATGTCAGCAACGGCGCTTCGGAAGATGTGGACGTAATTAAGATGTCGATCTCGCGACATTGTGCCCGCCACTCATCAAATGGAATGGCGCAGCCGCCAACGAGCCCTACGAGGTCCTGGGCGCGATCGCTCGAACGATTACTCACGCGAATATCTTTGACGCCACGCGAGGCCAGCGCCCGTGCTGTGCGCTCGCTCGTCTCGCCCGCTCCAAGCACAAGGACTTTGCAATTACTGAGTTGCCCGAAAATCCTTTGCGCAAGATCGACGGCGACCGATCCAACCGAGACCAAGCCGCGAGTGATGTCGGTGTGAGTGCGCACTTGCTTCGCCACTCGAAAGGCACGTTGAAACAGACGATGTAAATATGGGCCAGCCGTGCGCGATGAGCGTGCTGCTTCGTAGGCTTTTTTCGCCTGGCCAAGAATCTCGCTTTCGCCTACCACCATCGAATCAAGACCCGAAGCGACGCGAAATAGATGCTGCACGCACTTTTCGTCTTCGTAGCGATAGAACGCAGGCGAGTACTGGTGGGCGTCCTTTTCGATCTCTGGCGCGAGACAACGCGCGATCTCATCGCTCGAAACCCGTTTTTCCGAAGCCCCATAAACTTCCACACGGTTGCAGGTCGTGAGCAACAACGCTTCCGCGCACCCGACATTGCGCAAAATACATTCGGTCTCGGCGTGGCCAGCGAAGCGCTCGCGCGTTTCCACGTTCGTGGTGTGATGGCTCAAGCCGACGCAGAAAAGAGTCATGGCAACGAGTGAGCTTGCGCTGAGAAAGAGATCCCCCAGAGAAGCGTGAGGGCCGCGGTAAATCCGAGGATGCAAAGTGTGGCCACGCGTTTGGGCGCTAGGCGGCGAAGATGGCGGCCTTGCAAGATGGCGGCATAAAGCAGCCAGACTGCGATCGCAGCAACCAGTTGAACCCGAGGCAACGGTCCTCCCGTAAAGAACCCGCTCACAAGACCCACGGTATAGAGCACAAAACCCCACCAGAGGAGTCGTGTGATCGCCGTGAAGAGATCCGTCAACGGCGGCAGATGATAAAAAATGGAATGCAATTGATGCGTCTTGAGCTGGCGCTCCTGAACGAGATACATCACGCCCGCGATGCAGGCTAGGCCGAACGCGCCGTAAGCGACGATCGAAATCGACGCGTGAAACTCCAGCCACGAATTCGCGGGCGTCTTGACCGCGTGCCGCACATCAATCGGCGCAATCAAGGCAAACGCCTGTAGCAGGAAAACCAGCGGCGCGGTGAACGCACCCATGAGCGAAAGCCGGTAAGCCGGCCCCACCAGCATGTAGATGAGCGCAATCGACCAGGCGAGGAAGATGAACACCTCAAACAAGTTTGTCAGCGGACAGCGGCCAAGCTCATGTCCACGGACATATAAAAACGCCGTTTGAAAAATGAACCCAATTCCGATCGCGAGAAAACTAAACCGGCTCGGTTGAAAAGTCCTCGCGCGCAAAGAAAGGACCGTCCGAACGATTGCGGCGAGAAAACAAAGCGTCGAGACGATGAGCAGATATCGATCCATCAGAAGGATTAACTCTAAAATCGTGGCCCCCACTTGGCAACCTGCGCTGTAGTCGCTTCGCTCTGAGAAGAGCGACCCTGAGGTGTTTGCAACGCGAGCGACGCGCGTCTCACAGAGACGCGGCTACAGGAGCGCCGTTGACGTTTTTGGAGCAGGCCGCTAGCGTCGCACCGGTGAATTCAGCAATAGTGGAGAGATTGCGCGCTGGCGTGCGTGACGTTCCCGATTTTCCGAAAAAGGGAATCGTTTTCAAAGACATCACACCGCTCTTGAGCGATCACGCACTGTTTCGCGCGTCGATCGACTTGTTTCTGGAGCGCTGCCGCGGGAAAGAGATCGATAAAATCGTGGGCATTGACGCGCGGGGATTTCTTTTCGGATCGGCGGTCGCCTACGAACTTGGAGTCGGTTTTGTTCCAATCCGGAAGCGCGGAAAACTGCCTTACAAAACGGAGATCGCGAAGTACTCACTCGAGTACGGGCAAGCCGAAATGGAGATGCATATCGACGCCATGATAGCGGGGGAACGAGTAATATTGGTGGACGATTTGCTCGCCACCGGTGGAACCTCCGCTGCGGCGGCCACGCTCATCCGTAAAGTCGGCGGACGCCTTCTCGAGGCACAGTTCTTGATTGAGCTGGAATTTCTGAATGGCCGCAAACAACTCGATCCGACTCCGGTAATATCGTTTTTGAAATATTAACGCGTAGCAGCGCTCTGCCTGCGACGCCGTAGCAGCGCAAAAGGTTTTGCTTCGCTGGGGCCACCCTATATGCTTTCGCGAAAGTGCCGATTCGTTTCCCAAAAAGAAGTCGACGCAACGTCGTTCGTCAGGTGTCCGGTGATGGTGCCACTGCGAAACGCTCCACGCGTGTCCGGCTGCGGCCGCGAGCCGACTGGCACAAACGCAATTTTCTCACCAGTGTTCTTATTCCTTCGCTTTTCGTCAAACGCTCCGGCGGTTACGCGCCGCCGCAATTTCCGAAAATCCGCGAAGGCGAAATTTGCATCACGTGGATCGGACACGCCTCGTTTCTCGTCCAGACTCACGAAGTTAATATATTGATCGATCCGATCTGGTCGAAGTGGCTCAAGGTGATCAAAAGACTGAAGCGACCAGGCTTCGAAATTCATCATTTGCCGTCCATTGATCTGGTCTTGGTCACCCACGCTCACTTCGATCATCTCGACCGGCGCACTTTGCGGCGCGTTGCTGCGGATCAACCCATCGTCGTGCCCATGGGCGTGGGGAATTTGGTGCACAAGCTCGGTTTCCACATCGTGCACGAGCTCGATTACTGGCAGACGGTGGAATTGGGCCCACTGAAAATTTCACTTACGCCTTGCCATCACTGGGGCGCCCGGTTCCTTGCGGATTCGCATCGCGATTTTGGCGGATTTATTATCGCGGCGAATGGACGCACGATTTTTCACTGTGGCGACAGCGCCTATTTTCCCGGGTTCAAGGAAATCGGCGACCGCTACAACATCGAGGTGGCGCTGCTTCCAATTGGCGCTTATGACGCGCCGACCGGCCGCGAAGTCCACATGAATCCGGAAGAGGCGGTGAAGGCTTTCCTGGAACTTAGAGCGCAAACGTTAATCCCGATGCATTACGGAACTTTCCGTCTCGGCTTCGAGCCGCTCCACGAGCCTCCGCAGCGCTTGCTCGCATCCGCCCGCGCTCACGGGATTGACAAAAACGTCCTTATCATGACCGAGGGCAAACCCGTGGTACTGTAAGAAAACTTTCTAGCCACGGATGAACACAGATGAAACACAGACAAGCAGATTTACTTTTCTGCATCTGTGAAAATCCGTGTTAATCCGTGGCAAAATTTCCTGGGTGCAATCGGGGCTGGTCTGATTGTTGTCTTCTTCTGCTTCATTCTTCTCTGGCACGATCCGCTCGTTTTTTGGAACGACGATTATGAAATATCGGTCCTGCCGGTGTTCGCCGATATGGCGCGCAGTTGGTCGGAAGGCCACTGGCCGCTCTTGAGCCCATATTCCTGGGTCTGCGGCAATCTCGCCGGGGAATTTCAATACGGCACGTTCTCCGTTTTTGTGAATGCTGCCGTTATTCTCATCTGGAAATTTCCGCTAACCTTTCCGCAACAAGCAGCCGCTCTTTCCATCGCCCACCTTTTTGTTCTGGCAATCGGCGCATTTTTACTCGCGCGTGACCGTCGCTTTTCAGTGCCGTTGTCGATCCTTGTTGCACTCGTTGCTTCGTTGAACGGCTGGATTATCTGCTGGGGCGCTACCGATTGGTTCGGTGCGCTTGGCGCCTTCACCTGGCTGCCGTGGGCGTGGTGGGCAGCGGAACGGGCGTTGGATCGACAAAGAACAAAATGGCGATTTCTCTGGCCGGCGCCGTTTGTGTACCTGCTCGTCACCGGCGGATTTCCCTACACGGTTTTGATGTTGCTGCTCCTGATTGCGTGGCTGTCGATCAAAACAATGTGGGAGCGCCGCGACAGTCGGGACACAAAGATCCCTCCCACATTCTCGATCTTGCCGATGCTTCTCGGCGTCGCGCTCGGCTTCGGACTTTCCGCGCCGGCCTGGATGGCGATTCTCGATCTGGTACAAGGTTCCGCGCGCGAATTACAGCCGGCTTCTAATCATTGGCAATGGATCGTGCCGCCTGCTGCGCTCCCTGCATTTATTCTTCCATGCTGGACGGTTAACTGGTCCAATTTCTCAAGCCATTACGTGCCACACACAGGAACCGAATTGGCGTGCGGACTGGTTGCTCCGGTGGCGCTCATCGCTGGATTCATCTGGCGCGGGCGCATGCTCGTTACGCGACTCAAATGGGAGCTGCTCTTGCTTGTGCTCGTGCTCGTGCTCGCGATGCTGCCAACCGCCGGCTTGTTTCGATGGAGTTTTCGGTGGCTGCCGTTTGTCCATCTCGTCCTTGCAATCTGTGCGGCGGAAGTGCTGCGAACGTGGCTCGGGACAAGCCGAGCAGAAGGGCCTATTCGTTGGCCGGGGTCAGCGACCCCAGCTACAATGGCAGTTGCTCTCGTCGTTTTGACGACAATTGCGATGTGGGTCTGGCGCATCGGTGGATCTTATGCTTTTCCGTTGACCTGGATTTTTCTCGGACTCGCCACGCTTTGGTGTCTTTTGGAATTTATTTTGCACGATTCCGCATTTCGCGAATGGACGCCGGCAGTGATCACATTTTGGGCGCTGCTTGTCACATACCTCTGCATTCCGACAAACTGCGGCGTTCCGAAATATAATCTGTCGCAAGAGTTGCTTAAACCTTCGCCGCTCGACCGGTCTCGCCTTTATCTTAGCATTTATCCATGGGCAGAACTGACATATCGCGCGGAAAATAAGTCAGAACCGCTCGGCCAAATTGTGCGACTCGGAAGCACGTCGATGTGGGCTGGATTGCGATTCATAAACGGCTATAGCCCGATTCGTCCCGCCGGCGTGGCACGAGAATTTCAGACCACCGTTCACGGCGAGATCGACCCCACTGTTGGAGAATACCTCCTCAATGACCAGGCCGGCGCCGACGGTGAATTGGTGCGGCTTGGCGTGGATGGAATCGTTGTCGCGCGAGAAATGGATTTCGCGCCTCAGCCCGCGTCCGAATGGGAACAGGTTGTTTCGACAGACGAAGGACGCGTCTTCCATCGGCGCGGCGCACCGTTTGCACGTGTGCGTTCGGTCACTTCAATTGATTCGCGGCCTAACGAGCAATTCGTCTCCGCGACGATTTCACGGGTCAATGATTCGCGAAATCGGGTCGAAGCAGATATTGATGTGCCAACCGGCGATCAGCCTGCCCTGCTGAGTTTTTCGCGACCTTATTTTCGCGGATATCAAGCTCGACTAGGAAAACAGAGGCTCACAGTCAGTTCTTATCGCGGATTGTTTCCGCTGGTGGAAGTCCCAGCCAACGCGCACGGACGGCTCATTCTTGTTTACCGGCCCAGTTGGTTAATTTGGGGAGCCAACGCAGCCGTCTCTTGCACTCTGGTGGTAATGCTTGGCTTTTGCGCTGCGATTTACCAGCGCAGATAGAACATCGCTACAGAAGAATTTAGCTTTCGGGTTTAGAGGCTTTTGGAGTTCTGCTGTCACCGCTAGCGCCCTGATCGCTACTGGCAGCAATCGATTCCAGGATGGTCCCGAGGCAACGGTAGATCAGATCGAGATCGGTCATGCTGGAATATCTCGTCGCAGCTTCCCGTGGCGTGAAATAGGTGCGGTAGATGCGGTCCACGTCGGTCCTGTCGCAATACGTGTTCAAGAGCCAAAGATTTTCCTCCCGAAAAGATTCCTCGATCCGGGCCTCCTCGTCGCTTGAGAGCATCTGAATGTTTGCCGATTGAAACTTCGCTGGGAGGGCGCGCATCAACCCCTTCATCAATTTGTTGTCATGGATACCGGGAAAAAGATGCGGATTCTTCGAGAGCACATGGAGGATGGAGAAATCCAGGCTGGGATTTCGAGGCTCCTCTCCGATGAGATATCTGTCCTGAGACAGCCCAAGCAGTTCGAAAAAATCTCGAGCCGGATTCCCGCCGATTAGCAGCTCCGGGATCAGGAATCGAACGTGGATTTTCGCAGCCGGTAGCGCATTTCTCCAAGTCTCGATACCGAGTTTGAACGGCGGTCTGCGTATGCGGATGCAATGCGAGACAAAATCGCTCAGCGACAGGCCCTTTTTCAGGTCCCACTGTTTCCAAGCCGATGGAATCCATTCAAGTTGCGGCCGCAAATAGAAGACGAGCGAGACATCCAAACGTTGGTCCAAGCCGGCGAGCAACGGAGCCATTTGCGGTCTTGCCAGGTTCTCGGCGCTTAAAATCCCGACCCGATCTCCATTGGCGACTCTGACAGATGCAATTTCGTCACTGAGCCTCTGCGCTAAAGGCTCGCGTTTCTCTCGGGCCGCTTCAAGGAACCAGAGCGGCACGCCCAGATCGGCGGAGGTCTGGGCAATCCTCAGTTCTTTGTCGAAAAGAGAGAAACCGTCCTCTTGCAACTTGGCAAAATTGTGAAAAAGCGCTGCTTGAATGCTGCTGCTTCCGCATTTTGCAAAGCCTGCGTGAATTATGATCCGTCCCGTCACCGTGAACATTTAACCACGGATCATGCGGATAGCACGGATAAGACGCTATTTGCATCTATCGCGCGCTAGTCCGGGCGTCTGGGTAGCGCACCCGTCTCGGGTGTTGGTTTCGGCGTCGCGCCGAAACAATCTTTCTTTGGATTCCTCTGCGCGATCATATTGATCACAGGCAAAGTTTGCGATGGCGAGACACCATCGCCAGACACGCGAGACGCGTGCGCTACCCAGATCAGAGCTTTTTAGGGTCTTCCAGCAGCTCGATTACGCGTTTGAGCAAACGGCCCGCGCCGCCGCCGTCGATGCTGCGATGATCGAAACTTAGGGTGATTTGCGCTTCGGTTTTTGGAACAAATTCCTTCTTTTCTTCATCCCACGAGAGAACTTTCTTCCCTGCGCCGAGACCGAGTAGCAATGTCTGATCTGGCAATGGAATCGGCGTTCCCCATTCCATTCCGAAAGTTCCGAAATTCGAAACAGTCGCAATGCCGCCGGCTTGCATGTCGGGTGAAATCCGCCGCTGGCGCGCAAGATCGACTAGCTCCTTGTATTTGGTCGTGAGATCGACAAGTGACGTTTTGTCGGCCCCGCGAATGACTGGTACCATGATTCCATCCTGCGCTTCCACTGCGATGCCGACATCGATCGAGCTCGATTGGACAACACGGTTGCCGATCAATTTTGCGGCTGCTCCGGGGCTTTCTGCAAGAGCGACAGCCAGTGCGCGGAGCGCGTAAAGTCCCGGTCCCGGCTTTGGATCGCGCGATTGTCGATCCTGCAGCACCGGATCAAGATTCACTGAGGAACCAATCGTAGAGAGCGGCCGCGTCCAACTCCGGCGCATCGCATCCGCTACGCCGGCGCGAATGGCGGACGCTTCCTGCGCGGTTTGGTTCTCGATCTTGTGCAGAAAATTTTCCAGATCTTTGATCGTGACGCGATTGCCCGCTCCTGTCCCCATGATCCCGGCGAGATCAGCCGTTGTTAATTGCAATTCCTCCATTCGCGCACGCATGCGCGGAGACATAAAAGTTGCGCCCTTCGGCGTGACCGGAACAGGCAATCCGCCAGCACGCTCGCCGTCTCCGTCGCGGGAAGTGATCTTTTTCTCGCGCGCCGGCATGACCTCCTGATCTGCGCGCGCTGGAATTTCCTCCGCCACTTCCCCCTGAGGCGGAGGCGGGGCTTGTTTCGCAAATCTCGCTGCGTCTGCTTCACTCGCTTCCACGTAGCCAAGCACCGCGCCGACTGGATAGGTCTCCTTTAACTGCACACTAATCTTGTCGATCTTGCCTTTGCATGGAGTGGTCACGCCCATGACGGCTTTGTTCGTCTCGACGTCGATAATTTCCTGGTCAGTCACGACCTCGTCGCCGGGTTTTACTTTGATATCGACAATGGTGGCCTCGGCGATCGATTCGCCTAGCTGCGGCATGATGATTGGAACTTGCGGCATAAATGTTATTCGTGAAGCAGGGCGTGAGCTTTCGCAGCGGGTTTCGCATTCGGACAATGCGTGATTGCGTAACTCAGGCAACTTGCCTGACTCGTCCAACAGGCTTCCAGCCTGGAGTTTTGTGTGGGCAGGATGCCCACTCGACTAAACAGCCAAGATGGCTGTGTTACGCCAGTGCTACAACAGCTCGCACGCTGGGGATGAACGCATAACAAGGCCATATATTTTTATTCGTGAAGCAGGGCGTGAGCTTTTCGCGCGATCTCTTTTGCGTTCGGGCGGTGCGCCGACCAGAGATTGGGATGATACGGGATCGGTGTGTCTTTCGCGTTGAGGCGCTGCGGCGCGGCGTCCAGCAAATGAAAACCTTCCGCAGTCACGCGCGTAATGATTTCAGCCGTCGCGCCGCCCCACGGAAATGATTCACCCACGCAAAGCAAGCGGCCAGTGCGCGCGACCGACGCGAGAACGCAGTCGGTGTCGAGTGGTTTGACCGAGCGGAGATCGACGACTTCGATTTCGAAACCTTCGCCGGCCATTTGTTCCGCAACCGCAAGTGCTTCGTGCAGCATCGCGCTGTAAGTGACAATGGTGAGGTCGCGCCCTTCCCGCGCGATGCGCGCCTTGCCTGTCGGTAAGCCTTCGGCCGGCAGTTTATCTGCCTTGAGATGATAATAGAGGTATTTGTGTTCGCAGTAGACGACCGGATCGTCGATCGCCACGGCCTCGATGAGCATGGTGTAGGCGTCCTCAACAGTCGCCGGCGTCATCACGATGAGTCCCGGGTAATGCGCGTAAATCGACTCCATCGATTGGCTGTGAAACGGCCCGCTGCCCTTTGTTCCGCCGGAGGGCAAACGCACCGTGATGGGGACCGGAACATTCGTTCGCCAATAATGGGTACCGGCGTTGTTTAAGATTTGATTGAGCGCTGTGCTGGAGAAATCGGCGAATTGCATCTCGACAATCGGCCGCATCCCCTGCATGGCGGCGCCAATCGCGGCCCCGACCATCGCGTCTTCGCTGATCGGCGTGTTTAACACGCGCCCCGGAAACTCTTTCGCGAGACCTTTGGTTGCCTTGAAAGCACCACCGAATGTCCCGCCAACATCCTCCCCATAAATAAAAACTCGCTCATCGTCGCGGAGCAGTTTCGCCTGCGCTTCCCGGATCGCTTCGAGATAGGTGATGCTCATGAGGCGAATGACAAATGACGAATGACGAATGACGAAACAATGATCCGCCTTCGCACAGCTGCGGCGCGGCAAGCCAAATCAGAATGACAAAATTCAAAGGAATGACGAAGCACGAATGCCGAAGGGCTCCGGAACTCCTGCCGAATCTCTTCGTCATTCGTCATTTGGGCTTCCTTCGGATTTCGGCATTCGTGCTTCGTCATTAAGTCTATTCCACATGATCAGCCAATTCGCGTTGCGATATGGCGCACCAATCTTCCTTGTCGCCTTCGGGCGGGGCCTCTTTTTGCGCAGTAGCAATTGCTTCGTCCACCTGCGCCGCGGCGTCTCTGCGCCACTCAGCCAGCGTCTCGGCATCTAATAGATTCAGATCGGCAATCGTCTGCTCAGCGACCTTCAAACAATCGCGCGCAAACGGCTCGCGCTTGATCTCCTCGGTCACGTAGCTCGCGTCGTCATGTTCGCCGTGACCGGAGAGCCGCAGGACGGAGGCGACGACCAACTGCGGCGGACGCCCTGCCCGCGCTCGTTTAACCGCGCCACCGATTATATCAAGGCACGCGCTGAGATCCGTTCCATCCAGGCTGTAACCTTCGAAGCCGTAACCGATCGCGCGATCGACCAGATCATGACACGCAAATTCGCGGTCGTTCGGCGTTGAATAGGCGTAATGATTGTTCGTCGCGACGACTACGAGCGGCACCTGTTCGACAGCGGCGATGTTCATTCCCTCATGGAACGCACCGGTCTGCATCCCGCCTTCCCCGATAGATGCCAGGCCGATAAAGTTTTTCTCGCCCTTTGATCGTTTCGCCATCAACGCGCCCACAGTCACCGAAACCATCGCACCGAGATGACTAATCATAGCGAGTTGGTTGTCGCGAGGCCGGCCCCGATGAATATTGCCGTCTCGCCCCCGCATTGGTCCCAGGCGCGAGCCAAGATACGTGCGCGTGACGTCGATCAGTGGTTCGCCGAATGCGGACCGCCCCCCCTGATCGCGAATCAATGGCGCGAAGATGTCGCCTTTTTGCAAAAACAAACCGCAAGCGACGCTGACCGCTTCCTGGCCTTTCCCGATGTAAACCCCACCAGTGATCAGACCGCCGCGATAGAGACTGACCAGCTTTTCTTCAAGCGTGCGCGTCAGCAGCATCCAACGAAAAGCCTCGAGAAAGCGCTCATGCGGCGGCGCAGCCTTTTTTGCTTTTGATTTCCCAGTGCGCTGCGCCGTCTGAAGCATCGGACAATTCTACCCAAGATCGACGATCCCGCGCAAAAGATTTTTGTGACCTGGGCGGTCCCCGGGTAGCGCACGCGTCACGCGTGCCTGGCGATGGTGTCTCGCCATCGCGAACTTTTCGATTAATCCAGTCTGCCGATCCGCACCTCAAGAAAAGTCCGTTTCGGCGCGACGCCGAAACCAGCACGCGTGACGCGTGCCCTACCTACCGCATCGCGAGCGCGAGATGCCGTTGCCTGGGTTGCTGTTGGTCTCCGTTTGACGCTACCCCAGCGGAAACTTGCTGTGGGGCGGTTAACTTCATCCCGACGAGCTTGCTCACACCGCGCTCTGCCATTGTGACACCGTAAAGCACATCTGCTTTCGCAATCGTGCGCTTGTTATGGGTCATGATGATGAACTGGCTCTGCTTTACGAATCGCTCCAGCACGCCGATAAAGCGATTGATATTACCCTCATCAAGCGGTGCATCCACTTCGTCGAGAATGCAGAACGGGCTCGGTCGCACCATGTAAATCGCGAACAGCAATGCGACCGCTGTCATGGCGCGCTCGCCTCCGCTCAGCAACGAGACGCTTTGCAGTTGTTTCCCGGGCGGCTTTGCGCAGATCTCAATCCCGCAGTTGAGCGGATCACTCTCATCGACCAACGACAGGTCCGCGCGTCCGCCACCGAAGAGTTCCGCAAACATTTCGCGGAAGTTGATCCGCACCTGGGCGAAAGTTTCAGCGAACAACTTTCTGGTGGTTGAGTTGATTTGCGAAATCACATCGAGCAATTCGCGGCGCGAATTGGTAAGATCATTGTTCTGTCCTTCGAGAAATTTGTAGCGTTCGTCGAGCTCGTCGTACTCGTGCACGGCATCGAGATTTACCGGGCCCATGTTGTCGAGCTGCACCCGAAGGTCGCCAATGAGTTTTTCCAAGTTTGGAGGGGCGAGCTCCGGCGAGCCCGGCGTCGCGGGAGCTCCGCCCTCCACCTTCTCGCGCTTGAGTTGTGCGCGCAGCGTTTTCTCAAATGCGACTTGATCCGGCGCGAACTCACGAAGATTTAGCTGGTAACGCCTGGAAATGTGTTCGACGAGATTGTCGCTTTGCATTTGCAACTGCGACTGACGAACTTGCTGTTTCGAACGCAAATCATGCCGTTCATTCAACGAGTTGCGGGTTGCCCGCAGGTCCGACTCCAATTCGTTCATTGCGCGTGAGTGTTCCGCACGCTGATCGGTCAATGCGGTAACAGTCGTCTCCAGTTCGGCGCACTGTGCCTTCTGTTTCTCGATCGCAGCTTCAGCTCTGTTTGACTCCTGCGCTTGGGCGGCTAATCGCTTTTCAAAATTGGCGATCTCCGCCTGCCGAGCCGCGATTGTCTCTGTTAATTCGACCTCGCGGGCCGCCATTGGCTGGCGCTGGGCGATAAGGTTCTCGTAACGCTGTCGCTCCGTGGCGAGAGCAAGGCGCAGTTCGTTAAGCCGTTCCGTGGCCTCGTCTTCGCGTTTTGACGTGTTTTCACGCGCACCTGTGAGTTCGAGCTGCTCATTTTGCTGCGCCTCCAAGGCAGCATGCTCTGAGCCCAGCTCTTCCTCTAATTTTGCAATGCGCTCGCCCGCGGTTTGGATTTGCTGCGCGAGAACTGTCTGCTCCGAACGAAGCTGGTCGATCTTCTGTTGGCTTTCCTGTAATTCCCGTTCCAGGAAGGGAATTCGATTATCGAGAGTGGACTGCTCCCGCTCGGCCGACTCATGTTGCCGCCGCGTTCCCTCGAACTCGCTTCTCGCTTTCTCCAATATTGCATTTGCCTCGTCGCGTTTTCGCAGCGACGCGTCGCGCCGGCTGCGGACCTGCGCATATTCCGCGCTCAGAACCGACATGCGCGCCTTGCGTTCGAGCAAGGAATCGGCTGCCGCGTCTCGGCTGCCGCCGAAAACTATTCCTTCCGCTGAAATGAATTCTCCCGACAGCGTCGCGGCGGCGAAATCATTTCCTTGTTTCTTGAAAGACAATGCCGCGTCCAGATTGCGAAAAATTGCAACATTGTGCAGCAATCGCGCCACCAGCCGCACAAGAGAATCTGGCGCTTTCACTTTTTCGCGCGCCCAGGCAAGGGCTTCTTTTGGAAGAACCGCGGAAGTTTCAGGCGAAGAATTCGACAAGCCCGGGAGAACCAGCGCAGCCTGCCCAATTTTCTTTTCCTTTAATGTCGCGATAATTTCGGGCGCCAGCTTTGCGTCTTTCAGAACAATCGCTTGTAGATTTCGACCCAGGGCAGCTTCGACTGCCGCGATAAATTCTGGATCGACATCGAGATTCGAAACCAAAGCTCCCGCCAGAGCGGGTTGGATCCGCGAGGGATTATCGAGGCCTTTGAGCACAGATTGCGAACCTTGCGCGAGACCTTCACCTTCCTCGTTAAGCTGACGCAGAATTTCCACGCGCGATTCTTTTTCCGCTAAAGAGCGTTCGAGTTCGGTCAGGCTTTTTTCAATGTCGGCGAGACGCCGTTGTTGTTCGCGCAATGCTTCCTCACTGGCCTGTGACTTCGTCTTTAAAAGCTCGAGGTTTTTCTGCCCTGTCTCGGCCGCTTTGCGGGCAGCCGTGAGCGCCTTCTCGACTTTGTCGCGGGTGGCGCGCGCCTCGGAAATTGCGGCGTCAAGACCGCGTCGGGTTTCTTCTGTGGCATCGCGGCGAATCGCAAGTCCGGACAGCTCGTCCTCCAGTTCGGCAATTCGCTCTTCATTTTTCGACCCGGACGATCGAAGCGCCTCCAGTTTCGAGTCGTACGCGTTCCGCTCGGAGCGTAACTTCGAAATTAAAGTAGTAAGCCGTTCCAGTTCACCTTCCTTGGCCTGAAGAAGTTGGCTGGTCTTTTCAACCAACGCATTCGCTTCTTCTAATTCTTTGTCTTGCTGCACCCGCTTTGCCTCGGCCGCGGCTACATCTTTCCTGGAACGCTCAATTAACTCCGTCAATTCTTCTGCGCGTTGCCGGTTGAATTGGATTTGATTGTGATGCGTGCCGATTTGGCTTTGCAGATGTTGTAATTCGCTGCGGCGATCCGTGATCTGGGCATCAATTTCCTCCAGCGCGCGACGTTGCTCGGCCATCTGGTTTTCGCTCCTGTCGATCTTAGCCCGGATAGCCTGTTCGGATTCGCTAAGCCGCGCGATCTCCGCGTGACAACACGCAAGCTCAGCTTCCAGTGAATCGAGCTGTTTCCGGCAATATTGGGTGTCAAGCACGCGCAGGTCGGCATGTAACGCCTGGTAGCGCCGCGCCTTGCCCGCCTGCCGTTGGAGGGAGCCAATCTGGCGTTTTACTTCCTTGATGACGTCACCGATGCGCAAGAGATTTGCCTCGGTTGCTTCCAATTTGCGCAGCGCATCGCGCTTTTGCGTTTTGTATTTTGTGATCCCGGCCGCTTCTTCAAAAACGGCACGGCGATCTTCCGGGCGGGAGCTCAAGACCATGTCGATCTTGCCTTGCTCCATCATCGAGTAGGCGGCTCGTGCGACGCCGGTGTCAGCGAAAAGATTTTGAATGTCGCGAAGACGGCAGGCCGTTTTGTTCAGAAAATATTCGGAATTGCCGTCGCGATACACACGGCGCGTCACGCGCACGTCGTGCCATTCAACGGCTAAATCTTCCGCGCAATCGGTAAAGGTGAGAGAGACCTCTGCGAACCCGACAGGTTTGCGCGTGTCGCTGCCGCTGAAAATAACGTCCGCCATCTCGTCGCCGCGGAGCGACTTGGCGGATTGTTCTCCGAGCGCCCAGCGGACCGCATCCAGCACATTGGATTTCCCACAACCGTTCGGCCCGATAATGGCAGTGATGCCTTCGTGGAAATTGAAAGTCGTTTTATCGGCAAACGATTTGAAGCCGAGGAGCTCGATCGATTGTAAATGCATGTGCAGGCCGCAATCTCGGACCCTGGAAGGTCAATATAGAGACGTTCTAGCGGTTACAAGCTAATTTTGCACAATTTGGAGTGGTCTGGGTCGTCCGGAATACAGTATATTGGGTTTGCTGCGCGGCGCTACAACCCGAGAAGATGTCGATCTTTTGCGTTAGGGACCGCAGCTGGTGCTGTCGCACGGTCGAAAGTCACGAGCCGTCCGCCTTTTTCTACAGCCAATCCGAGCAAATAAATATCGGTCAGATTCCTCGATGTAAGTATCCGAGTCGGATCGAATCGAGTCGAATCGCACAAAGAGATGGAATCTGGCCAGAAGATGTGATCCGCCGCGGAGACGGCCGCTGCAAGCCGACGTACAATTTCCGCGACAGGCAAATGGCCGGGATAGTTTGGCTGGGACATCACTCGGACGCATCCGTTTTGCGTGATCGGACAGGTTGCCCAGCCTATTGACCGATTCTTGGTCATCCAACCGTGCGCGGGCCTGTGATGCACGTGGGCGGCATCGAAAAGAGCGATGAGCATATTGGTATCAAGCAGGGCGATCACGGCTCGATTGACTCTTCGAGAAGTTTTTGCACCAACTCGGGCGTAACAATCCGGTCGGCTGCCGGTAAGATTTCGAAACCGTTCCGGCGCTTCGTGGATAGACTATCGTGATGGCCGTGAAGCCCTCTTCGCGCCAACTCAGAAATTAGTTTTCCGGCGGTTTTGTTTTCCCGAGTTGCCAACTCCTTTGCGGCGGCGAGAACATCATCGTCGATTTCGAGGGTGGTGCGCATCATCTGATGCTAATGCATCAGATGCAAAGATGCAAGCAGGGCTCCTTTCCATTTTTTGTTTGTTCTTTGGGCCTACCCGTTCGAAGTCAAGATGAATGCCCGGATCAGGTAAAGCAATGTCGCCGCTGCCAGACACGCGCCTGTAATTGCGAATTCATTCCTAGTCGCGTGGGCAAGAACCCAGATAATGAAAATTACGCCGACCATCGGCACGATGCTCTGGCCGGGAAATTTAAATGGCGCGCCATCGCTGCGGATGTCGCGCCGATTCAATTCCAGCGCGGCGAGACAGCACAAAATATAGAGCAAGAGCACCGCCATGTTAGAAAGCACGGCCAGTTTTTGAAAGGTCGAGCTGAAGGAAAGGGCAAACGCGATTGCGGCGTACGTGATAATTGCGACGTCAGGCGTACGAAATCGCGGGTGCACATGCGCGAACCATTTCGGGATGAAACCGTCCCGACCGAAGGCGAAAATAATTCGTGGCGAGCTCAGAATATCACTCGTCGTCCAGCCAAAAGCGGAAATGGCCAGCCCGGCGAGCATCAATGTTTTTCCGGCGTTTCCTAGAAATCGCGCAGCGGCCCCGGCTAGCCCGGTGTCTCCGTATTTCCCCAGTTCGTTGCCAAGCACGCCGAGCGCGACAAGCTGAATCATGATGTAGAGCAGAGTTGTTATCCCCAGCGCTGTGAAGATCGCGCGCGGGACGGTGCGAGCAGGATCTTTGACTTCTCCACTTGGCACGAGCGCGACTTCGACGCCAACGAAAGCGAAAAGTAACACGAGAACGCTTCTGCCCAGCGCGTCAGTTTGTGGCCAGCCAGCCCACGCCAGCGCTTCCGGCCGGATAAAAAACATTCCGGCGATAACGAAAATGATCAGCGGGGCGAGCTTAATCAGGGTGACCCCTTCGACTGCGCGGGCGCCGATCCGCACACCGCGAATGTTAATTGCCACCAGAAACAGCAAGATGAACAAAATAACCACCACCCGTCCAAGTTGCGTTGCAAGGGCGGGGATCAATCCTCCCACTGATGTAGCAATGAGACCGACGATCCCGGAAATCGCGAGTATCGCGGTGAGGAAATAGAGTACGCCAGCGAGAAAACCGACGTAACGTCCAAAGGCAGTTTCGACATAGGCGTAGAGGCCACCTGTAAGCGAGACGCGGCTGCCCGCCATGGCGAACGAAGTCACGAACAAACACATGGCAAGAGCGCAGATGACGTAGGCAAGAGGTGACGCTGCGCCAAGCTGAGCCGCGACCAACCCCGGCAAAGCAAAAATGCCCGCGCCGACCGTCGAGTTGACGATATTGGCGGTGAGCCCAGGAACTCCGATGGCGCGAATCAGGCCGGCTTCCTCTTTCGGAGCCGGTGGCGCGTGCATGCGCGCAGATTGGGCAAGAAACGCTCAACGTTCAACGCCGAACTTCCCAAAGCGTAGGGCAAGCGCTCCGCTTGCCGAGCTTGCCGAGTCTGCGCCGGGCAGGCGATGCGCCCGCCCTACAGGTTTGTTACATCACGGAGCGTTGAGTGTTGAGGGTTGGACGTTTTCCCTAAATCGGGGAAGGTTCGACCCATGCGCGACGATTATCTTGAAGAGTATTATTCATTCCTGCGGTTTCCAAGTGTTTCGACCGACGATCAGTACAAGGAAAAGCTGAAACAATGTGCGGGATGGCTCGTGAAAAAGCTCACCAGTATCGGTCTGGACACGCAGCTCATTCCCACGCGCGGGCATCCTGTCGTTTGGGCGCGCAATCAGCATCGGCCCGGGCGGCGGACCATTTTGATTTACGGACATTACGATGTGCAACCGCCGGATCCTCTTGAGCTTTGGGATTCGCCGCCGTTCGAGCCAGTTTTGAAGGACGGCTATGTCTTTGCGCGCGGCGCGACCGACAACAAAGGACAGATCCTTGCCCACATTATCGGCATTCAAGAGACGATCGAGCAGGATGGTGAATTGCCGGTAAACGTACACCTGATAATCGAGGGCGAAGAGGAAATCGGCAGCGTGAATCTGGGCGGTTTTCTAAGTGAAAATCGCGACGCCCTGAGCTGCGATGTGGCGGTGGTTTCCGATACTGGAATGATCGAGCGAGGCGTGCCGACGTTAAGCTATGGACTGCGCGGAGTAACCGCCCTCGAAATAAGAGTGACCGGACCGATGATGGATTTGCACTCCGGCATTTACGGCGGGGCCGTTGCGAATCCGATTACTGCGCTCGCACAATTATTGGCAACGCTCCATGACCGAGACGGCCGGGTAACAATTGCGGGTTTTTACGATCGCGTGAAGCCTCTTGAGGATTGGGAACGTGAGGCATGGCGGAAGCTCCCGGTTGATGGTGACAAGCTCGTTCTGAAAGAAACCGGGGTACCCGAACTTTTCGGTGAAGCCGGCTACAATTCACTGGAGCGTGTCTGGGCGCGGCCAACTGCCGAGATCAATGGAATCGGAGGTGGTTACCAGGGTAAAGGAACCAAGACGGTCATCGCCAGTCACGCGATGGCGAAACTGACATTTCGTCTCGTTCCGGAACAGGAAGGTGACGAAATTCTAAAACTGGCGAAAACGCATTTGCACAAGAATTTGCCCAAAGGAGTTACGGTCGAAATGATCGATGGCCATAGCGGGCCGTGGTATCTGACTGATCCGCATTCACCGATCGGTGAGTCGGCGCAGCGCGCTTTGCGCAAGGCGTTCAACGCCGAGGTCGCGCTCATTCGCGAAGGCGGCAGCATCCCGATCGTCTCGCAGTTTCGCAGCATCCTGGGCGTCGAGACGCTTCTGATGGGGCTGGCGCTTCCCGATTGCCGCGCGCACTCGCCGAACGAGAATTTCCCTCTCGAAAATCTCGAAGGCGGCATTCGCTTGAACAAGGCAATTCTACAGGAACTCGCCCACTGATTTTGTTTCCCGCAACCAAAGTAGCCCTTCGCAGTCTTTTAATCGCTGCGATCTGTTTCGGGATGAACGTCGCTCCGAGCAGGGCGGAAGAGTCGTTAGGCACAAAGATTAAGAAATTTCTCACAACAACACCAACGCCGACTCCCACGCGAAAACATCGGAAGCGGCCAGCCAGGAAATCCAAACCCACTCCATCGCCAACTGCACCACCAAAACGGAAGAAAACTTCGCCCACCCCATCTCCAAGCCCAACCCCCGAAACAAAAGCAAAAACGAAGCGAAGAAAGACCTCTCCCACTCCCACGCCAACACCGAGCCCAACTGAAACTCCGGAAGAGACTGCGACACCTTCGGCGAGCGCGCCTCCGACTCCGGAGAAAAAGGGAGTGCCCAACGCTACCCTTTCGCCTGAGGAGATCGCGGGCTTCGACGCTAATCCCGCGAAAGTCCGCCAACTCATCGAGGCGGGGCTTGAGCTGACGAAACAGAATCTCGGCTACACCTACGGCTCCGCCGATCCCGCAAACGGCGGCATGGATTGCTCCGGTTTCGTTTATTACGTTCTTCGGCAAAACGGATTTCCTGATGTGCCGCGCGATTCGAGCCAGCAGTATGTCTGGGTGCGCAAGGCGGGAAATTTTGATGCGGTCTTGAGCCGTCACGAGGATTCATTCGAACTCGATGCGCTCAAGCCGGGCGATTTGCTTTTCTGGCGCGGCACCTACAGCATCGATCGGGACCCGCCCATCACGCATGTGATGATCTATTTGGGCCGGGAAAAACGAACGAAAAAGCGTGTTATGGTCGGAGCGAGTGACGGTCGCACTTACGATGGGAAACAGCGTTTCGGCGTCAGCGTTTTCGATTTCAAGTTGCCACCGCCGCCGAGCAGCAACGACGCCAAGCTCAGTCCAGTTTTTGTCGGATACGGACGAATTCCCGGCTTAAGCGAGGATTGAGTCCCAACGTAGTTCATGTCGCATCGTCCTACCTTCCGCTCCACCGAAACGGCGATGTTTGACACCCTATTTCAGTCTTAGCGATGCCCCGTATCGTCGCTTTGCGCGCAGCAAGCTGATTAGGGTCGCCCCTGCTAACGCGAGTGTGGCGGCTGCTGCAACATAGAACAGGTTAGAGATGAGGTGAGCGAACTGCTCGGTAGACACTTGTTTGCCTCCGCTCAAGATAGCATCGGGACGCAGAAAAGGCAGCAGACGCAGCCGGAAAAGCGTGCCCATTGCGCATGCCAAGATCGCACTGACGCATAAAAAGGCCGGAACTAAGAAACCTCGTTTCACCTGCTAGGTATAGTGAAACTGCTTGAGAGCTTCCTTCAACTCACCTACAGCAAAAGTGCCGAAGTGGATGTACCGCGGTAATTCCTGCAAATCGTGAATAATTCTGAGACCGGCCGCTATACCGTAATCCTTCAATAATACCTGGCCAATCGATTGCTTCGGAATAGAGAAATGAAAACGCGGGGGGCACCAAGTGGTCAGCGTAATGCCATCACCTGAGATCGTACAGCGAACAAGGGGCCATGTGTAGCTTCTCGATGTGAGATAGGTCTCTCCGGCAAGAATACCACCAGTGACGGAGCGGGCCTTCTCTTTACTGACTTGCTCCATTGCCTTCTCAATCTTGTTTACATGCCAAATCGCCGACTTACTGAAGATCAAAGTCTCTCAATCGTCTTCGCCTTCCGTTGCAGTCGGAGACGGTTTCGCTTCCGTTGCAGGGCTTGGTTGAACTGGATGCTGGCGAACGCGGCGTTCGTATCCCACGAATGCAAATATGATTAGAACAAGCATCACAATGAGTACAACACGCTGTTCGTTTTTCGCGAGCTCGAAAATCCTGAGCAGGCGCTTCATTTTCTCAGGTAGCGAATCGGGTCTTTCATCCCGGCTTCGCGGAAACCTTTCAGCCGCAGCAGACAGGAATCGCATTCGCCGCAGGCGAGACCTTCAGGCGAGGGATCATAACAACTGTGCGTGAGCGAGAGATCGACATGGAGCTCCACTGCTTTGCGAATGATCTCGGCCTTCGAGAATTTGATCAGCGGTGTGTGAATATGGAAACGGCTGCCTTCCACGCCGGCTTTGGTCCCGAGATTGGCGAGATTCTCAAATCCTTTGATGAACTCAGGCCGGCAATCGGGGTAGCCACTGTAATCGATGGCGTTCACCCCAATAAAAATGTCAGCAGCCGAAATCACTTCCGCCCAGGCAAGCGCATAAGCCAGAAAAATCGTGTTGCGTGCTGGGACGTAGGTGACTGGAATCCCATGCGCAATTTCTGTTTCCGATCTCTGTTTGGGAACGGTGACGTCATCTGTTAGGGCTGAGCCGCCGAAGATGCGCAGGTCGATCTTTGCCACTCGATGCTCTCTTGCGCCTAAAGAATTAGCGACGCGACGAGCAGCTTCGACCTCGATCTGATGACGCTGGCCGTAATCAAACGACAGCGCGTAGGCTTCGTAGCCTTCCGCGATCGCAATCGCCAGCGTTGTTGTCGAATCAATCCCGCCGCTTAAAAGGACGACTGCGCGTTTCATTGGTTGAAGGGGCCATTCTGTCGGAGACGACGCTGTCGTCCCGCGGGAAGCCAACGGCTTCCCCTACAGACCATCGCGGCCCGGTTTACGCAATTTCGCATCCGGATACTCCGCGCGAACGGTGAGCGCGATTCCGCCACGCGCGGAGAATTGCGCAGTGACAATCGCTTCGCGCGGTTCGCACGCTTTGACGAAATCCTCCAGAATCCGATTCGTGACCGCTTCGTTGAAGGCACGCTCATTCCGATACGAGGCAAGATAAAATTTGAGCGATTTGCTTTCGACGCAGAGCCGATCCGGCACGTAGTCGATATCGATCCTGGCAAAGTCCGGCTGACCCGTGATCGGACAAACCGAAGTAAAATCATCCGTTTCGAAATGAATCCGGTAGTTTCGGCGCGCCGGATTTGGAAAAGTTTCGAGCCGCGCCTCAGCAGGCGATGCGGGCAGTTTCACTTCGCTTCGCCCTAACAGTGTTAATCGAGTCGCACGCTTTGCTTTTGCCACGGCAAGATCAAAGTCCGCTCAGAGGCGGCTGAGGTCAATCGGCCCTACCCTGCTGGAATGGAGGGCGGATCGTCAGCGACGCTTAAGGCGCTTGCGAACCTCGTCGGCGGTTAGATCATCGATCGTTTGTTTCTCTTGAACATCGAACCCGCCTTCGCAATGCTACGGCGTGGCAGGCGCCGAACTCCGAACGTCTAACTCCGAAAGGATTCGCGAGCAGGCGATCGAATCGCCGGAATGGACATCAAACCTCAAACATCAAAAATCAACAATCGCGCTGCTGTGATCGATGTCATCGCGCAGGATTCGAAGACCGGCGAGGTGGTGCTGGTGATGAACGAACCTGAACCGTGGGATGATTCCGACGAACGATTGCTCGCGTTACAGGAGCGATTTAACGCTTACGTTTCGTTCTTGCTCGATGGCGAAATGGCGGAAACGCATCCTGACCTCGCCAACAGGCCGGCCCGGGTCGAGCTGCGTTGCGCCCAAATGCCTGACACGCGCGCGCTCGAGTTGCTCGGCATGATACATGATCAGCTCGCGTTCCAGGAAATAAGGATGGAAGTCGTTGTGGCGGAAACCCAGATGTAGGGCGGTCTGCGACATCATACCCACCCCGAACGCTTTCGGGGTTGATCGGAGGTGAGTTTCGCGTTGAGTTGTTCGCCATATGCAGAGTTGGAAGGTTTTGATTCCGGCCTTTTTGATTTGCTCAGGCGCCTTCGCGGTTGAATCGCGCCTGCCGTCTAGCACGGTTTTCAAGGGACAGGATCAATTCAATCGCTTGGTCGCGAAGGCCAAATCCGAGAATTGGCGGGCGTTGCCGATCGGCGAGCGGACTGCCGCCGTGGGGCTGGCCCTGGTTGGGACACGCTACAAGCATTTCACGCTCGAGATCGATAACCGGGTCGAGTCGCCCTCTGTGAATTTTCAGGGGATGGATTGCTGGACGTTTTTCGAAATCGCGCTCAGCTTCGCCCGGATGCTGAACGAGTCGGAATCGAATTGGACTCCGGAACGCATGCTGCATTATATCGAGCTGGACCGGTATCGTGGCGGCGAATGCACGGGCGAATATCTTTCGCGTCTGCATTATTTGGAGGACTGGCTTTACGACAACGATCGCCGCGGCCTGGTGGAAGATCTGACTCGGAGTCTGGGCGGCGTGAGTGTTGCGCATTCCGCGCGCGAAATGAGCGTCGGTTGGCGGCATTATCGCTACCTTGCGGCAAATCGCTCGTTGCTCGGACCGCTCGCCCGGATGGAAGCGAACGTTTCTTCGCGCCCGCTCTATCAAATTCCCAAAAGCCGGGTGGCCAAAATCGAACCGAAACTACGCAGCGGCGACATCATCGGAATTATCGGGCGTGAACGATCCGGGCTTCATTCGACATCGCACGTTGGTCTCGCGGTCCGGGCGAAAGATGGCAGTTTGCATTTTCTGCACGCTTCTTCGCCGAGTAATTACGGTCGCGTTATCGTTGACGCGCGGCTCTCGCAATATCTGTATCGCTATGGGTCGGACAGCGGAATCCTGGTTGCGCGGCCGCTGCGTTAGTCATTGTCTTTCTCCCGGAATTCCGCGAGCAACTTCTCGAGCCCGTCAATGGCCTCGTCCGCGTCGATGCCGTGTGCTTCGAGCGTAGCGGTGGCGCCGCAATCGAGATTGGCCCGTAGAATGTCGATGAGACTGGTCGCAGAATATCGTTTTCCTTCTCTAACGACCCAGATTTCCGATCGAAACCTGTTCGCACGTTTCACAAACTGAGCGGCTGGCCGTGCATGCAAACCAAGTTCATTCGTGATGCGGACTTCGCGTCGGACGGAGATGGGCGCTCGTTTCCCGTGAAGTGTCATGCCTGGCTCGTACCCCAGCGGCGATGGAGAAATCTCTCTATTGGCGAAAAGAAGATTTTGTCCGCAAGCAAACCGATAACGACGATCACCAGCATGATCGCAATGACTTGATCCATGGCACTTAACTCGCGCCCGTAATGGAGAAGCTGGCCGAGGCCAAAGCCGGTCAGGATCGTCACAAAAATCTCGGCCGCCATAAGTGAGCGCCAGGCGAACGCCCAGCCCTGCTTCATTCCGCTGACGATAAAGGGAAGCGCCGCAGGCAAGATAACTTTGAACCACATGTGCAACCGCTTGGAGCCCATGGTCAGCGCGGCGCGACGGTAAATCGGCGGAACATTGCGCACGCCGGTTTCGGTGGCGATGACTACCGACCAGAGCGTTCCCATCACAACAACAAAGAGCATAGCTGCTTCGGTTTGCCCAAACCATAAGAGCGCAAGCGGGACCCAGCAGACGCTTGGCAATGTTTGCAGGCCAAGCGCCATGGTGCCGATCGTATCGCCAAACAATTTCCAGCGCGCGGTTAAAAGTCCGAGTGGAAGTCCCACGACAAGTCCGATGAAGTAACCAACGAGCAAGCGGCGCATGGTGATTACGGTTGCCTTTAGCAGAGTTCCGTCCACAGCCGAGTCCTTCAAATAGATCGCGACCTGCCCCGGCGACGGTAAGAGGACAGGCGACCAAATTCTGGCCCGAAAAGCTGCTTCCCAGATCAGGAGCAGCAGAGCGAAAAATGCAGCTGCCAGAAGAAATCGTTTCATCCTGTGGCGGTCTTACCGAGGCTCTTTAGAGCTTTTGTGATTCGCGTGGCGTAACCAGCAAGATCGACACTGTTGATGTCGCGCGGGCGCGGCAACTGCACCGCGAACTCTTCCCGAACGCGGCCTGGATGGGGCGAAAAAAGCAGGACACGATCCCCCAGACATGCCGCTTCGCGAACATTATGCGTGACAAAGACGATGGTCTTGCGGCGCGCTTTCCAAATCTCTTGAATATCGCCGTAGAGTTGCTCACGGGTGAGCGCATCGAGCGCGGCGAATGGCTCGTCCATGAGAAGCACGCGTGGATTCGGCGCAAGCGCACGCGCCAGGGAGACGCGCTGCTTCATCCCCCCGGAGAGCTCATGAATGTTCGCACGTTCGAATCTGGTTAGGCCCACTAGTTCGAGATAGTATTTCGCCACATCCTCCCGGTCTTTGTTTGTTAGATTTGGTTTGAGCTTCAATGGGAAAAGCACGTTGCCGAAAACATTAAGCCACGGAAAAAGCGCCGATTCCTGAAACATGACAAGGCGATCACGCCCTGGCGCCGTGACCGGTTTGCCATCGGCCAGGACGGTGCCGCTATCCGGTTTCTCCAGCCCGGCGATGATGTTG
>Ga0137375_10000859_pt1 | contig 34196 bp, 40 predicted proteins | sample SagtaG_24_FD_104936 | JGI IMG/M metagenome (GOLD analysis project Ga0137375, IMG submission 104936) | Vadose zone soil microbial communities from Sagehorn Ranch, Mendocino, California, USA - Sage1_R_113_16 metaG | ecosystem: Environmental > Terrestrial > Soil > Vadose zone | place: USA... | reverse complement strand
CATCGTCTGGTTAGTCTTGCGGATTATGCAGGTCAGAAAGCAGCCCTAATTCCTGTCGCGCAAGACCATCGCGATGCCCAACAAAGCCTTGCAGCTGACGGCGCGATAGCATGCTTCTCAAGTGGTCTTTTTCGGTTCAGCCTGAATGCTGATCGCGCGCCGCAGCTGAAGGCCAGCGTTGGGCGTATCAAACTTTGAAATCCTCCTGTTCTAAATTCTTTGTCGCTGCGTGTTTGGTTCTGTCGCTTTGCGGAACCAACGCTTTTACTCAAAGCGGAAATTCTGACCGCTGCGAAGGCATTGCTCTGGACGTAACCGGAAAAAGGCTCTCGCAATGGGACAAACTTAAGGGACGTCGCCTCGGAATCTTCGACACCACAATCGCCGAAGAAGAATTGACTACTAGAATTTATGCTCTACCGAAGACAAAACTCTTTGTCGTCGCTAGCGTGTGGTACACCGATGAATCCATGGCATCAAAACATGGGTCGGACTCAATCTCTATGCAATTGTTTGTCTCAACGAAGGCGAAGCGGACCTACGCAACAGTTTGGTATACTCCGACGCAGAAGTGCCGCTGAATGGCTTCGACGTTGGACGCGTGACGGCCTTGCTCAAAACTGGTGCCCGCACTTACATCCTGATGATGGAGTGCCGGGAACACATTCGGCGTTGAACTTAACCGGATACGCCCAACAATTCGTTGCAGGTGAGCGCGGGATAGCGCCTTTCTCAACTAGCTTGGTCCGGCGCGGGTTGTGTGTCACCGCCCGCGCCACCTGAACTCAACCGTTATACAGCCCTCGTTACTCGGAGATATTGTGACTGCTCAGGAAGAACAATACATCCATTTTGTATCCTGCGTTGACGACCTCAATAATGCCCGTTGGATCTTGCTTGAAATCAAACAACACCAGGGACACAGACTTGTTGGTCCGGCTTTTCAATTTGCGTTGGTTGAATATGCAAAACCCTACAGAACTTCTTATGGAGCCACTCTAACCTCCAAAGGTAAACCGTTTCCGCACAAACTCGATAATAGCCGGGTACCGATTGCTCATCTTGACTTGCACAATAGGTTGCTCACGGCGCGCGACAAGATCCATGCTCACTCTGATCTAACTGTCAGGGACGCAAAATTGTACGTTGAGAGATTATCCCACGGAATTAGTGCGGTGATCGCTCAGAATGTCATTCATGGGGCACAGGAGCTTCACAACATTGACTTGATAATCGAGCTAATCGAGCAAACGCTCCTGAAGATGTATCCTGAAATGAAACTCTTGGAGACCAAACTGCCTTCAACAAACTAAGGCTGTATAACGAAGCCTTGCAGCTGACGGCGCGATAGCATCTTTCTCAAGTAGCCTCTTTCCTTCAGCTTGGATGCTGATCGCGCGCCGCAGCTGAAGGCCATCGTTAGATGCTTTCTCTTAATCACCGACACTTCCCACTAGAATTCGTTCTCATCTTGTTTTGTGTTGCCAACGCGGCAAACACGCATGCCCAAGTCATTACAATTGAGGGTCACGTCAGAACAGCTCAAGGTGAACCTATCAACGATGTTCGGATAGACAGACTTGGCAAAACCGACGACACCGGCCACTTCAAAATCGCTGGGGATTTCTTGCGCTATTGGAAGACTCTTTGGGTCGACAAGAAGGGGTTCGTTCCTCAGATTGTTTCCATTAACCCAACGCCGTCAATTCTCGACATCACTCTCGAACAGGAGAAAGCGACCAGCGTGTCAGACATTCCTCGTTGCAGTGCCGCCAAGGTAAGCGGCACTAGATTCGTTGGAAAATATCTGAGGCTTACCGTGCCGAAAGAATTGAAAGTAGAGGATGTATTATGAGACCAAAATTTCAATCAAAACAAGAAGTGATAATTAACGCTCCATTGGAAATGGTATGGAATTTTAATCAAGACTTGTCAAAAATTGCAGAGTATCATCCACGTGTAAATAAAGTTGATTTAATTTCCAACAAACAGTTTCGAGAAGCCGGCGTATCATATCAATGCCATTTAAAAGATGGTAAGAATACCTGTACTGAAAAAGATATTGAAATAGTTCCAATGCAAAAAATTGTCACAGTATTTCCTCAAGACACAATGGGGCTGACTAAATTGCTACCTGATTACATCGTGGAATCGAATTTAACAAAGATAGGAGAAAATTCAACCAAAATAGAAATCTCACACTTTTATTCAAGCTCGAAACTGAAAGTTTGGTTACTAAATTTCATAATTAAGAGGAAAATCGCAAAAGAAACTCAGGACACATTGAACGCAATGAAACGAAATATTGAAAATAGTATTGTTCATCGGTGATTAAAGTGCGCCCTGCGGCTAACACACGCACGCCGACCACGCACGGTGCGCGCGTTTTGGCGGACTTGGTTGGCATAGATGGAAGGTGACTTCATTTCGCGTGGCGCGTCGGCGTGGTCGGCGTGCTACACGTTACCGTGCATTTCGCAACTGTAGAGCAAATAAGTTTGAAGTGCGTGCTTTTCCAATCCAAGTAGCGGGCTAACAACGGGTTGCAGGCGACGTTGCTCCGCTACGCTCCGCAACGCGCCTGAACCCGACCGTTAGCCAGACGAGCGGGTCTTGCGTAACGAAAGGAGGATCCAGTGCCTGCTGACCTAGACACTCCGAAATATGCCGTGCCACCACAGGTCCCTCCCATCTAGTCACGCCGAACGGACTTAATAAGATCGAGTTGAGTGGCACTCGTCCTCATCGTGATTCTCAATCTGGTGGTGCCGGTGCCCTTTCTGCCGCAGGCCCTGTCGTTGACCGTCGGCATTCCCTTGCTGCTCCTCGGGGTCGGCTTTTGGACTTGGGGAGTCACTGGACTATTGCGCCGGGGCGAGACCCCGGATCCGGGAAAAGCAACCAATGAGCTGGTGACTGACGGGCCGTTTCGGTTCAGCCGCAACCCAATCTATACAGGCGGGACGGTCGGCCTCCTCGGCTTGGCGCTGCTCCTCAACACCGCCACGGGGGTTGCAGTCGTCGTCGCCCTCGCGCTCGGCGCTCACAACCTGACGCTGGCGGAGGAGCGATATCTGGAGGCGAAGTTCGGTGACCAGTGGCGGGAGTACCGCTCGCGTGTTCGTCGCTGGATCTAAGCTCACTCTGCTCGGTGGTGTGCTCGTTTGCTTCCAGCAGTCGGGCAAGACGTTCAATGACCGCAGCTCTTGATCTAGAAAGCGGAAGACCAGTCCAGTCCGTTCCCGGTGGTCTTTGGGGGGACGATAGTACCGCTTGCGGTGGCGCGACGATGGGCGATGTCCGAGGCTTGGTCGCCGGCTAACAAGCCGCAGCCGACGAGCGGCGTGGGCGAGACCGCGGTAATTCGACACTTCGATGTACGCCGCTCGCGGCTGAGCGGCAGGCGTTATTCCGCTTCGCCTTTTGAAACCCAATAAAGCAATGCGAGGCTTGGCTGTTGCGCGGACCGCGCGGCGATTTGTCTCCACGAATGCGGCTTGGTACTTCTACAGTTGCTTGGAAACGGTGAGGGCCGCGCTGGCTCGTTCCGGTTAACGAAAAATCGGTAGCGCGTTACAATCGGGGGCGGAATAACAAGTCATTGCACCGGAGCGGAGCGAGCGGGCTTGTCATCCGCAAGAGTTGGATGCCTTCGTAGTTGATTGCCGCCCGGTGAATTCCATCGTTATGCGTCTAGTCTCGAGGCAACTTCGATGAAGCAATTCAGAAATGTGTTCTGGACAACCATATTGGCCTTGGTCTCGGCCTGTTTGGCGCAAGGGAACGAGTCCCCATGCGACAGGATCGAAAGAGGTCTCAATTCAAAAGCTCCGTTGTGGAAGGTCGTGCGAAAGAGTCGCTCTTCCTGTCACAGGATGTCGTATTTCAAATTGCAATCTGGCAAATCACTGGTCTATGTCTTCATCTTCTCTGAGAAGTCCATAGAGGATGCTACAACTACTTTTGCATATCTTGCCGCTGCTGAGGAATGGTGTGACCGCAAGGTTGATATTCTGGGCAGCGGGTGGCGAACCTCGCGGGAAGAAAATCGAGTGTGGAAATGTTGGAGCGGTGAAGGCGTCGATCTGAAGAAGGGACGAGTTGTGGTGCGCATCAGCGCTTCAACGATGAAGCTAAGCAGAGAATTTGCGGAATACATAGGTGATGCGTTACCCGACGAATAACAAGCGCTTGCAGCTGACGGCGCGATAGCGTGCTTCTCAAGTAATCTTGTTCCTTCAGCATGAATGCTGATCCGCGCCGCAGCTGAAGGCCAGCGTTAGCTGGCTCATTCAGGTCGATTACCGGTTCACGCACTGGAGGTCCCATGGCTGATGTCAATGAGGTGCTTGCGGCCAATCGCGCCGCCGTCCTCGACCTTGTCGCGGCTGCGGAGAGATCAGCGGCGACTTGGACTACGCCGCGCGCGCCGGGGAAATGGTCGCCGAGCCAGGTCGTGGAGCATGTGGCGGGTGGCTTGGAAGAAGCGGCGAACGTCGTTTCTGGGGCTCCGTCGATCCCGATGCCCCCGCTTTCCTGCGCCCGCTGGCCAGACTGTACTTCAACCGGATCTTGAAGAAGGGCGTATTTCCGAAGGGGTGGAAAGCCAACAAGGCGTTTGACCCTACTAGCGGACCGGCCACGCCGGCTGAGGCGCGCATCCGCCTGGAAGGGGCGATCGCCAGGTTCGACCAGGAATGTCGTAGGCGGGCCGCCAGTGGCCAACACCTCGTGAGCACCGGTTTCGGTACGGTGTCGGTCGAAGACTTGGTGAGGTTTAGTGCGCTGCACACTCGCCACCATTGCAAACAGATGCCCGGCGCAACCTAAAGACTGCCAGACTCCAAGGCGAGCCAGCCAACACGCGGTTGGAGCGGACCGCTGAAAAGCGCGGCCGCTCAACCGCAGGCCGTTAGGCCTTAGCGTCTAACCAAACGAAAATGGTTTCGATTGCTGAAGCTTTAAAGAAATTCTGGAGGCGTCAAGGTATTAAATTGTGTCCTGGCGCAACGGAAGATGAGCTTGTCGCATTCGAAAACAAGCACCATGTTCGTTTGCCCGAAGACTTGCGTAAGTACTTTGCTGCCACGAATGGGTTCGACGGTTCGGAGCGCCTGATGACGGATGACGAAGGTATTACCTTCTTGGGCCTCGATGAGATGAAACCGCTGAGCGAGTATTGGTCGGCTGATGTTGCTGGCGGCCGAGGCTACTTCGTGTTTGCGGATTACAGCTTGTCGGCTCACGTTTATGCCGTCCGCTTGGTTGATGGTTCAGGGTCTGGAAATCCTGTGGTGGCCGTGTATGATCGCAAGCTGATCGAGGTAGCCAGCTCCTTCTTAGAGTTTGCTGAAAGCTACTTGAAGAACATTGACGCTGTCTTGTTCCCCGAACCGCAGGCCTAACAAAGCCTTGCAGCTGACGGCGCGATAGCGTGCTTCTCAAGTAACTTCTTTCCTTCAGCTTGAATGCTCCTCGCGCGCCGCAGCTGAAGGCCAGCGTTCGGCGCTTCCTATTTTGCAAACATGAAAACTCCAGTAGGAATATCTTCCATTGCAATCCGATTGCTGCTCCTTTTAGTGTTGCCTGTTAGTGTTGCCTGTAGTCTGGGCGCCTGTGAAATTGATACCAGAGTGTCCATTTCGGATAGCAGGAATCCACCGACATTTAGGTTGAGCGGAAGTGGGGAGTTGGGAGAGTTCATCGTCGTTGGACCCTTCGCAAGTGTCGAAGACTTGGATTCCTATAGACCAGATGTTCATGCCATCTGGAAAATAGACCCGTTAAGATACGGCAAGCTATCAGTAGGGAGCGTGCCGCCAATTACTTATGGCGTTGTGCCCAATGGTTTCACCCAAGATACGCCGGCATCTGGTTCCCCACCGCCGCTTGAGGATGGCAAGTTCTATAGCGTTACTGCCCCAAGTACGAATGCGGGTTTCAGAATACTGTGTTTCAAAGTGGAGCGCGCAGTAATCATCAAAGCTCCTTGTCGTGAGCGGTAATTGATCGATTCTTGAACTTGACATCTTATGACGTGCCGAACAAACGCTTGGAGCGGACTCGCCATGAGCGGGCTTCTTTGTTACGTTGGGTGGGCGAGCCGCTGAAGCGCATCAACGTTGAACTAAACCGCTGCGCGGTAAGCTCTGCCTTGCAGCTGACGGCGCGATAGCATGCTTCTCACAAGTAAGTTCTTTCCTTTAGCAGGAATGCTGATCGCGCGCCGCAGCTAAAGGCCAGCGTTATGCGGCCAGAGGTAGCCGGAAATATAGGACGCTGAGATGACGATTCCAAGCATACTTGCGGCCACCTGGAGCGACGGGGTATTCGTCTTCACCGGCGGAACGCGACGCCAGGAACTTGCCGGCAGGGTGGTGAGAGCCCTTGCACCAGATCAGAATGGAGGCGCTCTCGCCATCGTCGATAAACACTCGCTTTGCCGTCGTACCGGCGAGGGCGTGTGGAGTACGATCGCCACCAGCCAACTGGACCTCGCATGCCTGGTGGTAGCCGGCCATGTGATCTATCTCGGGACGGACGATGCGCGTGTCCTCCGTGTCAGCGAAAATGGCGAGATTGATCCTCTCGGCGGCTTCGAGGCTGTTCCGGGACGAGACACATGGTACGCAGGTTCGGCGCTGATAAACGGTCAACTCGTTGGACCACCGCTTGGGGTGCGTTCGATGACCGCAACCTCAGACGGTGCTGTGCTCTTAGCCAATGTTCATGTCGGAGGCATTCCGCGCTCCACCGACGACGGTATGACCTGGCAAGCCACCATTGACATCGACAGTGACGTCCACGAAGTTTGCGCGCACCCGGTTCATCCCGGCATTGTGATCGCGGCGGCTGCGATTGGGCTCTGTATCAGCCGGGACGGCGGCGCTACTTGGACCGTTGAACAGCAGGGCCTGCATGCTTCATATTGCTCTGCCGTGGCCTTTTCGGAAAACGATATTCTCGTGGCTGCATCTACAGACCACTTCGCCAGCCAGGGAGCCGTCTACCGACGGCCGATAGACGGGAAGGATCCGCTGGAGCCCATCGGTGGTCTCCCCAAATGGCTCGAAGGCATCGCCGATACGGGCTGCATCGCGACACGGGGATCGGCGCTTGCGGTCGCTGACAAGGCCGGCAATCTGTACGTATCAGCAGACGCCGGGGACTCTTGGCTGCGTCGCGACAGTGGCCTTCCAATGATGAGCAGCGTTCTCCTTGTTTGATGGCTCATCGACGACGGCAATCACGTGGCCCTAAGCCGCCTAACAAAGCGGTTGGAGCGGACCGCTGAAAAGCGCGGCCGCTCAACCGCTATCCGTTCGGCTCTTTGGAGGCACCTGTGAACGAAGTGGAGAAAGCCGCCCAGGAGGCCATTGAGCGCGAGGAGTACGACGCGGCAATGCCGCTCCTTCGTGGCTCGGCTGACTCTGGTAGTGCCGAAGCTCAGTATCTGCTCGGCTATCTCTATTTCACATCGGCGGATGTCGACCTCGCTGAGTCCAAACAATGGCTTGAGCGGGCGGCTGGGCAGGGCCATGCTGAGGCGCTCTTCTATCTGTCCGATTTGAACGATGACGGGACAACCGGTCCGCCGGATTCTGATTATCGTCGAACACTGCTCGTAAGGGCGGCCGAACTCGGTTCGCTCCGAGCTCAGCGTGATCTCGGTTGCTACTACGCGATAGGAGAGTTTGGTTTTCCGCTGGATCTCCGGCTTGGGCGCCTGTGGTATTCGTGTGCGGCTGAGCGGGGTCACGCCGACGCACAGTACAACTATGGGCTAATGGTGATCAACGGAGAAGGCGGTCCTGCCGACGAATCTAGCGGTCTGGAGTGGGTTCGTCGCGCGGCAGCGCAAAACGACGAGGCGGCGCTCCACTACCTGTCGTTAGAAAGGTAACGATGCCGAACTCGGGGCGTGCAGCGGAGCACGCGAGCCGGTGTTTGCCGTGATCCGAGTGCTATGTCGCGCGCCCGCTGACGCCTGACGTTCGGCGCTTCCCGGTGATTATGAAAGTCATCCTTACAATCGTCTCTTTCTTACTCTTGACGGTGAGCGCATGCTCCGTCGTGAAACAAGTTGCTCTTCAGCCAATCAAAGTCGAAGGGATCGCCATGGAGCCTAGTCTGAAGCACGGTGATCGAATCTTCATCAGTAGGGCTCTTGATCGTATCGAGCGCAGCGACCTCGTCATCTTCTATTATCCAGCCGATCAATCAAAGAGCTATATAAAGCGCGTGGTTGGCCTTCCAAACGACCGCGTTGAGATCCGCGAAGGGCAACTTTTCATCAACGGAGAAGGCGTTGCGGAGCCATATGTTGACAGCAAGTACAATCAAGCTCGTCGTAGCATGAAAGAAATTTTGGTGCCCGAAAAAACTTATTATGTTATTGGAGACAATCGCGACAATTCCAACGACTCTCGAAGTTGGGGACCGTTGCCGAGACATTTCATTTATGGAAAGTTCGCTAGCAAGTACTATTCAGCCAATTGATGTAGGAGTGGCGCCAAAGCCGCGCCGCATAAGCGCTTGCAGCGGACTCGGTTGGAGCTTTCGTTGGGCATTTCGATCCTAGGACAATTCCAGCTCCTGGGTGAGCCCATCTCATTCGCAGACCTTTTCTCAAAGTATCCGGCCTTGACAGAGTTAGTGCATACAAGATCATGAATCGGTGCCAGAAGTTCATTCGCCGTAGTAGTGATAATGGCGCAGGAAGTTATTGACTGTCGGTCCACCTACCAGTTATCCGAGATACCGGCAAAGGCGAACGTCGATTCATCACGCATCTGAAAGAAGTAAGGCTGCGCGATTTTTCCGGTGCGCTTCATAAAATCCATCGGCGGGAATTAGACATCTTCGTCGTTGAAACGACTCTTTGAAGCTTGGCTTCTCTTCTAATGTCTCAGCGCGAGCGTTGATGAACCCCTTTGCTTCTTTGCTCCACGATGGAATAAGCCCGCATTGAAAGAGTACGGCCTCCGGCTCCTCAGCGCCTTGAATAATCGCCAATACGCTTTGACTGGGGGCAATGTTGTAACGAGGAAGCAGTGGCGGAAGATGCGACGGATAAAGACGAGCAAACTTGGTTCTACCAGGGGACTTTAGTGTGAAGCGGCCGCACATGAATCGAAAAGATACTGCAGAGATTGACTTGCTACAAATCCGCCAACTTTTCGCGCTGCCTTCAACGACAATACAAAAAGCGGCAAGAAAGCTTTTGGAAGCTTCCTCGCCGCTTCTTCTCATAACTTTCGTCATGAGTGGCGATCACCGTCCTCACCCCGGCGCGTAAGCACCTGCTGAGCGACAAAGGAAGCAAGTTGACTTTAGGCGACGTCTTAGAGCAGGTTCGACTACGCTGGCAATCCGTCGTCGGCATTTGCCTCGCCTTTGCGTTTCAAGCGATGTGCAATTACGCGCAGCAGGCGTGGTTGCCAACCTACTTTGTGCGCACGCACGGCTGGCAACTGAGACAAGCTGGACTGACGTTGGGAGTCATTTCGCTTGGCACTGGATTGCAGGGCGCATATTTCGGTGGCTCGCTTTGAGATCGCGGGCAGCAACTCCGCAAGGCAGATGCTCCGCTACGCGTAGCGGTACTGGCGACGGCTTGCGCCGGATTATTCTTCACTTTTGCAATAGCCCTCACCAATCTAAAATTGCAAATCGCCTTCCTCGTTCCTGCCTTCTTTTTTCTCGCGATGCCGATTGGCAGTGCTTATGCATCGTTACAATTGATCCTTCCTAATCAAGGACGCCGTTTGGGCACCTGAAAAGATCGCTTTTTGCGAATGACGAAACGGTCTTGTCCGCCGCAGTCTTTGCGATCGAATTATCGCGGCAATTTGCGACATAGACGTCTCCCGTTTGACTGTTGATCGCTATGCCTACGGGACCGCTCAAGCCGCTGGTGACCAGTGGCCTGGTTTGACCCTTTCGATCCATCCTGGTGATTGAATCGCCGTAGAAATTAGATTGTAAGAGGTTGCCTTCATTGTCGATCACGTTGCCGGACGCACCATACAGGCCCGACCCAAATACCTGACGCTCGCCCTCCGGCGTGATCTTCCATACGAAATCGCGAAAGTCGGCGACATAGATATTGCCCACCAGATCGGTCGTTACACACCCGACGGCGTGGCCCTCGATAACCTCAGTAAGCGAACGGATTACCTCCTGCGTGCGCGCAGAAACTGTCGCAAAGAGCAGGGCCAACACGAGCAGTAATGCGCGCCCGCATCTGAAGCAAACAAATGCCGACATTAAGGAACCTCTATTCCCGGACTCGTTCAGCGCATCAGCGAGCGCAGGCACTACAGTTCTCCATTTGCTGTTTTACCTCTTTTTTCCGGTAGACAAATTGTGGGCTACGGCGGCACGGATCAGGTCCTTCAAGGCCGACGCATCAATATTATCGCCTTCAGCGAAGTCGATGGCTCGGGTTTTCTTAGCATCGAGGCCCGCGTTGAACATGCCCTTTGGATCTTTCACCGAGGCGCCATTGAAGAAATTGAGCTTTACATGATCTTTGAAGGCGCCGGCGCTGCAAACAAGCCCGTCGCGCGTCCACACCGCGGTATTCCACTTCCAGTCCTCGGTGAGATTGGAGTCGGCCTCGAGGATCACTTTGCGTAGTCGGGCAAACATCCTGCCACGCCAGTCGCCCAGTTCTGCGACTTGCTTGGTGATTCTTTGGGAGGGCGTCAGTTCGACTCTTGAGTCTGCTTTCTTCATTTTGTCTCCTTGCAGGTGAGTGGTATCTCAACTTCCAAGGTCAAGCTACTTGACAACTTGTGGCGGTCGGGCGACTTCGTAGCGGAATGAGCATAAGCAGCCGCTCGTCGCGCAAGAAAAGGCCTCCCCAAACAAACACGCCGATAACAACGGAAAGAAGAACCATGGATCTTCGAGTCGCACTTGAGTAGCTGTCGCGCCGCCCAGATACCCTGTTAGCAAGATTGCACTTAGAATCGAGGTTCGCGGAATCACAAAGAGAACCACGCAGATCAGTTCGACGATGCCAATAGGGAGAAGCGTGCTTGCCGGATATCCGAGCCGCGCGTTTGCCTCCATCGCAGGCGCCAGCTCATCCGCCGCTATCAAAAAGCATGAACAATAGCACCAGAATGGTAATGATGCGTCCGGTCAGCGCGTCATCGCCAAATGAGCGCAGCTACCCAAAAAAACACTTGCTGACAATGCCGTTAGACCACGGTAGCGACAAGAAGAGCTACCAACGCGATCCCAGAGAGGATCGCGCGGACGAGATGCGAATACTCCCATCGGTCTCTCATCTCCTTCCAGTCCCTGGAGTCGTCTTCGCCTTCTGTGGGTCGCCGCTTCGCGTCAACCGAGAAGAATTTCGCTCCGAGCCCTTTCAATTGCTGGCTCCTTAGCCAGTAGCGATTAACGGGTTGGGTGATCACCCAAAAGAGCGACTGCATCGCCGATAGAGTGACCATCGCAGTAACGGTTAACCAGAATGCTGGAGTTCCCACAGGCACTAGCAACAAGAGCACGAGTATGGCGACAATGGCCAATGGTTCGGATGCTCCGCCAATCGTGAAGCCCGGATAATAGATGGTTTGCACCGCAAGATAAGTCTCCTCGTCGAGGCGCATCTTGCCTGGCATTTCCAAGGCGTGCGCTAGTGCCAAACCAAAAGCCACTGACACGAGAAACGTGGTCGCGATTTGGAGGACTAGAAGCATCAAGACCCTTCGCCTGATCGTGCGATTTTACTTTGACGATTAGATGCCGCGCTTCTACGGAAGGCAGGCTGCAGCAGGAGAACATGCCCCCGGAGGTACCTGTCTCCTTTCTCGAGTGGTCGGACCATCGCGGTAAGGCTGGCTCGCCTCATTTTCCTTGTACCTGGTCGGACCAGCTCTTCGCGCCGCTCTTTCCATCGAGAAAAGGCAGAACGGTTCTGGCCATCTGGGGCGCCGCGGACATCTCGTAATGGGTCAGGTCCGGCAGGATCGCCAGCCGGTTCCGCGACATGTGCTCCCGCATCCAGCCGGCGTCCTTCAGGCCGCCGCCGAGTAATTGGTAGAACTGAACGATGTGCTCGGGCCTGATCATGTCACTGTCGCCGTAGACGAGCATGACCGGCAGGTTCAACTTCTTGACGTCCGCTGACCAGTCATACGGCGTGCGCATGTACTCACCCATCCGGTCGAGCAGCTTGGGAAAGTCCTCGGGCTTCGGTGCAACAGCGATGTAGGACTTGTACATTGGCGTCTCCTTCATGGATTCAGCCATCGCCGCACCGACTTGCGCCTGCATCGGCAGCATCTCTGGGTAGAATCCTGCTTGCGCAAAGGGCGTGGAAACGAGTACTAGCCGGCGCACGCTCGCAGGGTGTTGGACAGCGAGGCGAAGGGCCACTCCGCCACCGAGCGAATAGCCCATCACATCGACCTCTTTGTAGCTGAGTTTGGTCAGGATCGTGGCCATGTCGTCGCCCATGTCGATCAAGCTAATCGCACGGTTGCCGAGTGGTGTGCGGCCATGGCCATGCAGGTCGACCGCGATCACTTGGCGGTTTTGCGCCAGAATCGGGAACCCGGGCTCAAACATGTCAATCGATCCGAGGCCACCGTGGAGTAAAAGCAGCGGTTCGCCTTTTCCATGGATCTCGTAGTAATAGTTCACGCCATTGGCTTCGATTTGCCCGCTCTTGACTGGCACGGGCTTGCCTGTCTCTCCTTTGGTCACAGTCTTCTCTCCTTGTCCGTAAACGTTTGCGGGTGCTGCGAAGGTTACTAGGACTACCGCGACAAGGGCGGTTGTCACTGCGGTCACCGACCGTCTCCTGTCAGAAGCATTTTGAGCCTGTTGTGACGTGACGACCGCGGGCAAGAATCTCCCTGTTGCAAAGAAACCCTGTTCGAGTCTTTGTTCCCCTTTGACTATCAGCGTGCCTGGCATCGTAGTATCTCCTGTTCTTAAATTGCACCTCTACTTATACGTCGAACGCGACTCGATAAAATCGACAGACGTTGACGAATTGTTTTCGCGATTTTCCCCTGCGATCCAGCCAGCTCACGGTTTGGCCTGGCCGATGCCCAGCAGATTTTCGTTGCAGCGATAGATGAGTTCCGGTTCCGGTGAGTAGAAACAAAACTGGCGCGCAAAATGTGTTATCCAGCGTGTGAAGAATAAGGGGATTCGTGGTCTGTACCAGGGCCATGAGAATCATGACCGTGCCGGTTAGGACATCGACCGATTCGACGCGGAACCTGCCCACCGATACGGCCGAGGCCTCCGCACGTCTCAAATTGTGCTGGGTTGCCGCGAATGTCGCCATCACATCTCCATATCAAAGCTTTTGCCTGTGATTCTCATGAAACCTCTGCACAGTGCGACCGAACTTTGTGTTCTCGCTGTGTATGGCGGCTTGCGATCGAGGCGGCGAATATCCACACCGCTCCCGCCGCAGCCAGATTGTAGGCGTTTGAGCCCCAGGCTATGTGCGAGCTAGGGTGGGCAAACACGAGGGGCACCAGTGCGACCTCGAAGATCAACAGCATCAGCGCAAGCAGACGGGCGGCCAGAATGTTCAGAATTCCGCTGAGGATCGCAAAACCTGCCAGCAGGAAAGCAATCCCGCTTATCACTATCCAGAAGGTTGGGCCGAGCGGCATCCATTTCGGAATCATGGGTGCCAAGAACTGAACACTGATGAGATGTGCCAAGCCGCAGAGGACTGCGCCCAATCCAAATGTCCAACGAGCGACTGCCGACGACTTCCGTGGCCAGGATGAAGCGGGCGGTGCAAAGGAAGCATACAGAACAAGGGCCCCAGTTACCACGATCAGTTGCGCAAACACTTGTGTCAGCAATAGCCCAGTCTGTTGCATCAACGCACATCCTTGCCGAGATGCAATACGGCAAAAGGCCCGGCCATGTCGAGACAGAATGCGCAGCCGTTGATTGCGATGCGGTTTAGCCGTCCAGTGCCGTCAGTGTTCGCTATGGCCGCGTCAGTTCCATGCAGCCGAGCGTGAACACGTAGGGGAAGGGCGCAGGGTCCTTCCTCGGATACAGACCGTCGAAGAACACAAACATCCTGTTCGGATCCGTCTCACCATATTGGAGCGAAGGCTTCCATGGGCCACCGAGGTGCCAGGGACTGTCCGACATACCCATGATCTGCACCGGCTTGCTCCAATCTGAGATCTTGGCCGTGGGAGATTTGGCCTGACACCACCACAAACCAGTCGTGGCCAGCGGCACACCCTTACCCAGAAACACCCGCGAGAAGACCGCCTCGTAGCCCTGCTGTGTCTTGATCACGCAGAAATCGAAAACCTTTTCTTCCGCGGGAAAAACGATCTGATGTTTGGTCCAGTTCGTGCGGCCATCGACGCTTTCGGAGTAGCCCTGGACTAAATAGTCCTCCTGGTTGGAACCGGCGACGTACCACATCTTCCAGTTGCCGTCGTGATAGATCAGGTTAGGTTCATAGACGCTGCCGTGCTCCCACTCTTCGTTAGCCACAAATACTGGTGCGGATTGATCTGCCCATTTGGTTCCATTCCATTCGAGGTAGCCGATTGTGTAAGGGCCCCAGACGTTTGCGGCGCCGCCGGCGTAGTAAATTCGCTCGACTTCGGCGCGGCGATTCGGATCCCAGCCCTTGACGTAAGACGGACAGTGACGTCCTCCCTTTAGATCCCAGGCCTTGCTGGCTTCGTGACCAGCCAAGTCGGCGATTTTGGTCTTGTCGTTTTGATTCGCTGTCAAGGTCCATCCGGTTGCGGCTAGTGGAGCGCCTGGCGGTAGGGTTGCGCTGAACAGCTCGATGCTTTCTCTGTTTTGCGCGCGGCCGGCCAGGCACATCCACCAGCGGCCATCGCGTTTTGTCACCGTTGCATCCGTAAGGATGAACGCATCTGTGATTGGAGCAAATCCATCGGCAGGATCGAAGATTTTGGTTTCTTTGTTCGGCATCTGCTTCCTCTGAAGATTGGCAAAGCATGACTCCGCCAGACGAAATCCGCCCAAGCCGGAAATCGCCATGCCTTTCAAGATAGCCCTTCTGCTAATCATCGACGACGACGACCTCCAAAGAGACGCTCTGAGAAAGTTCTTATACCATCAATCTGGCAGCTCTATCTCGATTCTCTTACCGCACACCGTGATATGCTGAGTTGACTGCGCCACAAAGAGTACCCGACGCTGAGCCCTCTAGTGCCGTTCTTGCCAATCCAGGAGACGCACCTACACCTCTTCTACCTGGGTAGCGGTGCCTAGCGCGCCGGGCCCGCAAGCAAGTCCGGGCTGCCGCGTAAGATTCGCTGGATCGGGCGGTCGACGGGCTCGGTAAATAGATCGCGGAGCGGCTTTTCGTTACGCGCGTTCCGAATTGTTGCAACACAACGATGGGAAACTTCCTGAGCTTTAGTCGTCATAGCGGGATTATGGAACTTTGGTGGAAATCCTAATTACGATAATTGCGTTAGTGTGTTTCACTGGTGGGTTAACGTTGCCTCATTATTCACAGCCCAAAGTAATACAGGTCTCAGGTAAAACGGCAGGGTTGAGTGATTCCGAGTTGGAACAGATTAGGGAACGCTTGCCCTGTTTGAAGCCAGGAATGGCAATGAAAGAGGTCTTTGAGGTTCTCGGCGTCAATTTGCCGAAGAGGGCTTATGCCGCGTGGGGCAGCGGGCCTTCAGATGATTATAGGGAGGTGTATCAGCTTGCTCCTGCATCAAATGAGCACGGTTACAACCTAGTTGTCGTTAACTACCGAGATTCGAAATTTAAGCGCGCCGAGATAGCATGCTGGATACGGCCAAATAAATGTGCTGAGGACCACGAGAAAGTTAAGAGCAATCCGAAAGAATGTCCAAAATGGGTCTCGAGAGTGAGGTCAAGAGTAGCGTGCATCATTTATACAAGGCGAATCTAACGGCCTGCAGCGGATCGGAATTAGCGAGCCTCATCGCTGACTTGCCGCTAGCGCAGTTGTCACCGCGCTGCTGAAGCGCATCAGCGTTATGCCGCTATCGCCAAGAGGAACCAGTTGAGCGTTTTTAGAGTAACAATTCTTTTGATGAGCATTGCAATTGGTGCGCAAATCAATTGCGCTCAAGATTCTGATATAGGCGAATTGTATCTCATTCGTAAAGTTCGTGTGGATAGAATACTTGGTTCAAATCAATCCGCGCGCTTTCGGTCGCTTCTTCAATCGAAAATTGCCGCAAAGGGATTTGTCATTACGAACGATGAAGAAAAGGCCGATGCTATCTTGAAGGGGTCGCTTTCAGTTCACAGAGAAAAAAGGCGTGGCGACTGGTTTTTGAATGCCAAAGCCGAGGTAAGGCTTGAGTCCAGAAGTGGTAATCAATTGTGGAATTCCAGTCAACTACTGGGCCAGAATCTAAGTTTTGGCCGCAGGGACCTGGTCGAAGAACTGGGCGATCATATAGCGAACTCTTTGCATAATGCTTGGAAGGGCTCGTTGCAAGCATCTCGAGACGGTCGCGTAGAATACGTATTCTTGGTTTGGGAGCGTAGTGACAAGCAGTTGACACTGAGAGGCGAAAGAACAAAGAGTGACATCACGGACGAGGAGCTATCGAAACTAAAGGTACTGGGCCTACACGGAAATCTACAGGTAGCGCACACTGGCATTGAAGGTAGCGGGCCCGCAAAGATACGTCTGATTATTGTCATGTATCAACCGCTGTACGCCGGGCCTCTTGAATTCTCCCTCACCAGGCAGTCCTCAATGTTAATCATCCAGACGGAGGATGGGTGGATAACAGATCCGTCGCCAATCCCATTTGCGAAAAGTAAACTGAGGATTCTTCCAATCGCCTCTGATGAGACTGGCTTCACTCTGGATAGGGAGAATTCCGGTCTCCAATTTCAATTTGCTTTCAAATGGCCTCGAGATTAAATAGAATTTTCTGAGTACTCCCAGCATAAGCGCTTCCAGCCGAGGGCGCGATAGCATGCTTTTCAGGTAATCTTTTTCCTTCAGCTCGGATGCCGATCGCGCGCCGCAGGTCAAGCGCAAGCGTTATCCGCCTGTAGACTGGGAACAGACTCGGATTAAGTGGCATCTAATCTTCCACATGAATCGGCGATTTAAGAGAACATTAGTTACTTTGTTGGAGCCGAGGCCAATCATCTTTGGCTTCGCGCTGTTCAACTTTATCCTCATTTGGATACAGGCTAGAAATCTGGCCATAAGCGGAATCGCCTGCGTTGTATGCCCTTGGTATCATCCGTGGAGCTATGGAAATGAACCCACCCTCTTGCTAGTTGCGGCGGTGTTGTTGATCCTGAAACGGTTCTCGAGTAATGCGGGCGCGCTTACCCTGTGCAGTTATCTTCTTGCCTGCGTTCTTTATCTCTTCAGGATCACGAACGGAGCACTGGTGCAGGAATGGCGATATTTGCGAAGATTCACGCCCTACGTGGTCGGTTCATGGCATAGCCAATACGTTTTCGCGTTGATTATTCTTTGCTTCGCTACCTTTTATTTGGCGCGCGACATCCTCCCCACAAATGGGTTACGTCGATGTCGGATGGCATTCGCTCTGCGCAGGTGAACAGCGGCGTTAGGCTTACAATCGAGTGGCCATGAAAAGGATCGCGAAGGCAGTGTTACTCATATTCTCCATCCTGCTCCTCGCGGTAGGGCTGCTCGCGTCGCGCATCTACTCATACCGCAATGCTGGCTCTGACGTGCCGGCCGACGCTGCCATCGTGCTTGGTGCTGCCGTCTGGGGCGCTGAGGTCTCCCCCGTCTTTAGGGAGCGGATTAATCACGGCATTGACCTCTACCGAAAGGGCAAGGTTCGGAAGTTGATCTTCACCGGCGGTCAGGGTAATAGGGGCGAGGCGACCGAGTCCTCCGCTGCCCAGCAGTATGCTCTACAGAGCGGGATTCCAGCGGACGATATTCTGATCGAAGAGAAATCTCATACCACCTATGAGAACATCCTCTATGCGAAGCAGCTCGCGGACTCCCAAGGGGTGCAGAAGGTGCTGATCGTGAGCGATCCTTTGCACATGAAGAGAGCGGTGGCTATAGCAAGGGACATGGGTCTGGTAGCTGACCCGTCACCGACTCCGAGCACTAGGTATCAGGGCCTGAGGAGCCAAGCAACTCTGTTGGCGCACGAGACCTATTATTACATTGGTTATCTGCTGCGCCGCCCTTTCCTCAAGGCGGCACATGGGTGAGCAGGTAAGCCTGCTTGCAGCGGGACTCGGGTTGAGGTTGCTTAGTAAATTGAATCGGAGGTGGAGTGGAATCACTCGCCGCTGAAGTGCCGGGGGCATTCGGCGCCTTCGGGTTTTGGATGAGGACACGCTTACTATACATAATCCTCATACTTGGTTCGGCACTCTGCAGTTGGTAATGGCAGATGCAATATGAGACCACAAAGCTCGCTCTGAAAAGAGCGTCGTTGCTCTTGGCTATCATTAGTCTGCTTTCCATTACGAAGATTGCCCGATCACAAATTCGTCCTGTATTTATTAAACGGTAGTGAACGCTGGACTGGCAAAGTTCCGAAGAGTGGTGACTATTATATCCAGGTTGTTGCCTACCCGACAGCGCATTACATTCTCAGGGTCACAGTCAAATGAGTGTTGGCCCAGTTGTCACGAAGAGGCGCGCCACCGCACAACGGTGCAACGTACTCGCATCCAGGAAGCCGATTATCCTCAAAATTCTGGACGCCGCTCATGACGAGCGTTAGATGCTTCTCGACGGAGCAGAAAATCCGTACTTGAGATGAGGTGTGAAATCATGGGAGTAACAAACAGCCGCTGCTCGAAATGTGAAGGCCAAATGGAGAGGGGCTTTGTGCTAGATCGAAACAAACTGCTCATAGGTTCTGCTGACGACGTCCCTCGGTGGGTAGAGGGAGACGTTGAGAAAGGCTTCTCAGGTTTCAAGATAGCTGGAAAGAGGACAATCAAAATACATAGAGCAGACAGATGCGGCGATTGTGGATATATCGAATTCTTTAGTAGTAAGGAAGTTCAGTATGGTTAATGCGAAATTTAAATCGACCTTGGTTTCCGGCTTGAACTGCGAATAATTGCCTGGTCCATTCTATCAGTTATAGGAGAACAGCGATGAATCATAAAATCAGAACATCAGCATTTTCACTGATGATGCTGTTGATGCTCACCGCGCAGTTAAACCCGGGGCAAATCGGAGTGCTGGAGGCCCAGTCATCTAAGAAGAAGTTTAGCGTGTTGGGTTATTACCCCTGGCCTGTCGCCTGCCATCCTGTGCTGGTGAAAGCGGTCTCGATTGGCGCTACACCTCCCGAAGTGTTGACAGCTCAGGTCACTCTTATCAGTTTCTCTGCCAAGCAGGTTGCGGCAGTGAAATTGAGATGGGACGTATATCGATGGGATCTAGCTACGAAGAAGCGTAGGGCTGGCTGCGATCGTGGTTCCGAAGCCGCCGAGATATTCCTTTCCGGCACGACGCCTCTCATTCAGCTAGGTCGCTTAGCTGAAAAGGAAACCTGTAACATAAGCACATACCCACTGTTTATTAATTCGCCTGCCACAAAAACGGTCTTTATTGATCGGCCGATTATCGCGTGGGATGAAGTCAAACCTCTAACATTTGATGGTACCCGTAATACCTTCAAAGATGATTACGCTGCGCTAATTTATGTCTCCGAAATACAATTCGAGGACGGCACCACGTGGACAGGAGAGACAAAATAATCTGATGGGAAACAACAGTTCGACGGCGAAAAGATCGCTTTCACAAATATTCTGCAGAAGGACGCGGTCGAACGAGCTTGACGGTTTAGGCAACGATAGCTTCGTGTTTACCGGAAAAGACAAGCAAAAGCACGGGAACCTCTTCCTGATACAAAGGCAATGTCGTCGTCAAAGTTTTCGCACCTTCCGCTGAAACAGCCGTGAGACTTACCAAGTATGTTGATTTGATGCCACCATCGAACAAGTGCTCCCAGCCGCTGCCTCGCTAACCGGCTTTCTCAAGAAGTCTCCTTGTGTAGGTGCTTGAGTTCCTATCGTTCGGTGCGGCTGAAAGGAATGAGCGGGGCGGCAGATCCAAACTAATGATGAAGTCGAAACAAAAATTGCTCGGGACCGTTGTCTTGACTCTGGACTGTGTTGGCTCTTCGTATCCCCACGCTGAAATACCTTTACGCATCGGATATTTGTTGGCCTCGATGGAGTGAGCCTCTAGCAGGATGGAAGCAAGTTTTTTATACAAGGCGTATCAGTGCCGAGAGTTTGCCCTTAACCCTCACGCAACGAAATGATCTGCAAAGTAGATAACAGCCCCTGAAGCGTTAAGCCGCCACGTGCGAGGGTGAATCATGGAGATCCGTAATGCGATTTAAACGAAGCAGAGTTAAATTACCGCTTGTTCTGATTTGCCTTGGCCTTTTAACAGGGTTCCCGATTTCGACGATCAAAACAGCGATACTTCAGGAACGGAACGATGCAGCGATACATAACGCCAAAGGCCTCGAGTTATATCGGTCCGGTAAATTCGAGGACGCGGTCAAATATTACCAACAAGCGATCAAACTGAGGCAAGATTATTCTGAAGCTCACTACAATTTGGGCGACGCTTATTTCCAGTTAGGGCAATACAAGAAGGCTGTTGACGAATATAAGCAATCCGTACGGTTTCAACCAGAATGGGCAGCGGCGCACAACAACCTGGGTACGGCTTACTACAAGCTGGGCGAGCAAAAGAAAGCAATTGAGGCCTACAAAGAAGCAATTCGACTTAATCCGAAAGCGGCCGCGACATATTTTAACCTCGCTGAGACGTATCTTGAACGGAACAACCAGCAGGCGGCAGTAGAGCAATACGAAACGCTCAAGACAATAGATCCATCGCTCGCAGAAAAACTCTACATCTTAATCTACAAACCAATGGCCACGGTTTTTGCCTCAGGCAGCGCCAGGTTAAGCATCATTGTGGCAGACTCCCAAGGTGTTCCAGTGAATGACCTTAGTCAGGACGATTTTCAGGTGTTCGAGGATAGCGTATCGCAAACGATTTCCTCTTTCTCGAAAGACGAGGTTCCGCTTGTTTACGGGCTTGCTATTGATAACTCAGGCAGTCTTCGCCCCGCATTTGGCCTCGAGATCGACGCATGCAAGGCCATAATCGAAAACAATTTGCCCACCGATGAGACTCTACTGATCCGATTTATCTCTAGTGACAAGATCCAAACGGTCCAGGAGTTCACGTCGGACAAGAACGTGCTCAATCGGGGGCTTACGGATGGCTCATACATAGAAGCTGGCCAGTCAGCTATTCTGGATGCAGTTTATCTTTCAGCTCAGCGAGTCGCCCAATATAAGTTTGCGAATAGTCAACTTCGGCGCGTCATCATCCTTGTTACCGATGGAAATGAGCGCGCCAGCTATTACAGCATGGAAGATGTTCTAAAATTCTTGCGTAAGGTAGACGTAAAGCTTTTTGCTATCAGTCTTAGTAAAGACGACAAGAAAGGCGCCGGACTTAACCAGAACCAACCGCAACGTTCAGTTGATCTTCTAACGAAACTCGCAGGCGAAACTGGAGGGCAAGCTTTCTTTCCCAAATCCTTCCCAGAGTTACAGACTGTGATAAAGCAAATGATGGATTTGATTCGCAAGGAGTATGTCATCGGATTTAAGCCTGTTGATTCAGTGGGTGCGGGTACGTATCGGCACATCAGCGTGCTCCTCTTAACAAAGCCCGGACGGGAACAATGGAGCGCTCGGACTCGTGCGGGTTATGTGATTTCTCCAAAATAAAACGAGGACTTCCGACTGCTGAAGGATCACGAAAGATTATCATCGATGCTACTTAAGTAGGTTGGGTGAGGAGGTGCCTCAGTGAAACCCCAAGCAATGCGTATCTCAAATTGTCTGTGTTGTCTGGTCGGGATCTTGCTTGCGTCGGCAACGACGCAAGCGCAGGCGCGAGATCGCGTAGTCGAATGGTCGGCCCATCCCCTTGTGCAAATTAATGCTTCAGCTGTAGCCGGCACCTTATCTGATGTAAAGGAGGCTGTGGAAATCGTTGACGTAAGAGTCGGAGATCTGTCGATTACCCTTGGTCGTCCCTTTTTAGCTGGTGACGATTGGTTGAGAGGTTTATGTTTCAGAATGAAGAATATTTCCGGCCGGCCAATCATCGGGGCGCGTCTTTCATTTGGATTGCCTGAGACAAAGGGTGGAAGTAACAGTCTCGGATTCTCAATGGAGTATGGGAGAGGCGAGAGCACAGGAATTCCTTCCGATGAGCAGAAGATAGTGATGCCCAATGAAGAGTTCGAGTTGAAATTCAATGAAAAACAATATCAACGTTATAGGCAATTTGTTACGAGACAGAGTAGCCTTTCCAGTTTTAGCAACGTATCGATCAAGTACTTAGTAGTGAAGTTTGAGGATGGATCGGTTTGGCTCGGCGGATGCCTGCGTGCGACCGACAAGGCCAATTCATGCACAGCGGCAGCATAAGTGAGTGCAGCGGATAGGAATCGTTTCATCGACAACTAACCGGTCGATGTAAGTGACTGCCGAACGCTGAAGCGCATCATCGTTAGAACTCTTAATTGTCGTGTCCAAGAAAATTATTGAGACAATAAGCGAGATGGTAGCTCACACGGCTATCCGTAAATCTCGTGCGGCTAAATCCAGATTTGAACCCAAACGTTCTCAAGCTGAGGATTCGAGAGGCGTCTACCTTTCGAGTTGCGCGGCTATTGCGGAGCACTTTGCTCCTCTTGGCTTCAAATATGCCAAAAGCTGTCAGCATTTTACGAACCAGAAAGATGATTTAACTTGCAGAGTATCTTTTCAGTCGAGCCATAATAATACTTCAGGAGAATATGTTGCCCTCTGGATACATGCAAACGTCGGGTCTAAGCGGCTCAAAAAATGGAGGGCGCGGCAATCTAATCCATTAGCTCATCGGGATGCGCTCGCCGGCGGGCAGATTGGGAATTTGCTTGAAAAGCCGAGTTGGTATGAATGGAATCTGGCTTCTTCGTCTGAGAGAGAAATTGTAATTCGAGACGCTATATCTACGATTGAAAATATTGCCCTGCCTTACTTCTCTCAATTTGAAGATGTTGCGGCGCTCGCAAAGCGGCTTGAATTTGGAGCGGTTCCGTCTTTAGACGTTGGTAATGCTATTGAGTTCCTGTTGTGCCATAATTTTAAACCTTCTGCCATCGCTCATGCTCGCTGGTTTTTGAATGCTCATAGCAACATCATGCCTCAATATTTGGAGCTTGTTGAAAAGTTCAGAGTAGCTGGCATTCCAGATGTACGAACTCTATCGTATGCCGAAAGGTTAGCTCTAGTCACAGTCACCTATGGTTTGTCGCTATAATCCGCACGAGTTCTAACAACTCAATCAACCCGTCGCCTTAATAGCCCGCCGCCTTAATAGAATGCTTTCATGCTATCACTTGCCGCGTTGATTGAATGCTGCTCGTCGGCGCGGGTTAATTCGGGCGTTAGGCCTTCGATGGTGCTGGTACCGTAAGCCTTGAGATAACTCGTTCGTGCACTGAATGGTGCCGACACTACGACTCTGCGAAAGTTTTTCACGGATTCCTCTATCGTGCTCCGGCAGACCGAAGCCACGCTCTTGCAGCGGCCAGTGCTTGTTCACGCTCATAATTTCCCTGGCCCATCGCCATGCCGAAATTCATCCCCGTCACTCGTTGCAGCTCGAAGGCAGCAGAATCGCAAAATCTAACGTTCGGATAGAAGGTTCCCTCGTCATCAATCAATATCTTGCATACTTCGATCAGGCGCCGGTTTGTCGTCCCGTTAAATGACCTCCAGATGTTGCCATACCTCTGATGGTCAGCCTCTTGAGCTTGTCTCAATTCATTCAGGAGAAAAGCGAAATCATTCTCACCCCCGTAGTTCAGGATCAACTCACACGCTGGGCGCATGCTGTTGAATTCCAGATTGTCATGCTCTTTAAGCACACGGACCGCGGCGGCGATTGCCGCTTGTATGAGAGGATGCTCCTTGTCCTTAATTATGAAGGCGGAGATAACGATTGCATCACGGGAGTTGGCCGCGAGAGATTGGGTGAGCAGCTTGACGGCTAGAGCGTGGTGTGGGTAGTTCAGTCCGATCGTCACGGCCGTGCCCCACGGATGATCGCGGGCACGCCTTAGAGCTTGCGCGATCAATCGCTCCTCCAGGTCCTCTCTCCCAGACTTGTCCAGGGCTTCGGCTAGCAGCGCTAGCTGCGGCATTCTTCTTCCATGATCCTCTAGGATCTCAGCGATGGTTTGACGGGGTACTCCCATCGAGCAGTAGTAGGCGGTAGCAATACTGAGCCAGCGCTCACGGTCTTGACCCACGTTGCTCTCTATGAGTCGGTAGAGACATCGGTGCTGCTCCCACTTTGGCTCATAGTACATCGTGAGGTATAGAGCTGCTTTGTAAATTTGCTCGTAGTCGCCTCTGGAGAACGCGCCGGCAAGTTCTAGTCGGAGAAAGTCTAAGCTCGTACGCACCTTCTCATGAAGAGTCGCTTCTCTGACGCTCGGCACCAGCAAATTGAAGTCTTCTTCAGCGATCAAATCCCAGTACTCCGGATTCTCAATCTGCGGTTTGCGCAAGGGGAAAACGTAAGTATCCCCCCGAGCAACGTAAGGAAACCGCGGGCCGTCTGGTAAAGGCGCGCTGCTTTTCTGGTCGATCGCATAGTACCTGAGAAAGAACACGGAATTATCAGTGGAATCGGATCTCAACAAACTAGGAAAGGCTCTGAGTATTCGTACCTTCGCGCGCATCTGGAGCAAGGACATGTGCCAACGATTCTGGCCTGGGGGAATAGTTCCGGATTCGGTTACTTCAACTACTTCTCCGCTAATCAGGTAATCGGCAGTTTTAGCGAGCCTCTCCAGCGACCACGGCGAGATAGGCCTCGCCTGAACAGAGATAGAGTGTATGACTACAAAGTAGAAGAGGCATTGAAGAAGAAGTTTGCGCAAACGCGTATTGTTTAGGTTAGCCAGAATTTGTGATCTCCGATTGTAAACGGTGACTGCGCTCACTGCGAATGGAAAACGTGTCTTTAATGCGCCACAGCTGAGGGAACGCCGCCTCTTTTTTCCAAGGCGACATAATAATCGCCGAGATTTTGATTGAGAGCGATCTCGTTGAGCGAAGTCAGTGAGGAACGGCGATCAGTGTTTTGGCCGGAGCACAGATTATCGCTCCTGACAGTCTTCGAATAATTAACGGAATAGGTCCGCGCCGGAAGCGGAATCAAAAAGCGGCAAGAAAACTTTTGGAAGCTTCCTCGCCGCTCTCTTCATAACTCTCGTCATGAAATGCGATCACCGTCCTCACCCCGGCAATCGCTGGACGAGCACGTTCAGCGCTCGCCTAGTTGCCCGGATTCTACCAACCACCCCGGCGATGTACAAATCGATAACCAGATTCGCGGTTAGTCTTGCGGCTCCTGGTGATGGTGGCATAATTGCGGAAGTTGTCATGATCCAAAAACCGACCAGCGGACGGCTGCTTGCAGCATTACGGCTTGCGTTATATCCAGCTTTTGAGCCGGCGGCGGAGAAGCGTTTCGAAGCGCTTACAATGGAGGCCGAGAATGCTCGGGTATCTGGAGACCTGGCTAAAGCCGAGAAGCTTTATTTGACGGCAATGGCTGAGGCGCGGGCCTCATCTGATCCTTCGCATTTGAACCAGACCCGCTATGGACTCGCGCAAGTGTACCAGGAGCAACGGAGATATCGTGAAGCGGAACGCATTTTTAGAGATCAGTTGGAAGCGGCCATAAATTCTCCGCAACCAAATACCCAGGTTCACGCCGGCCACATGTGCCTCGCGCAGCTCTATGAGGCTGAGGGTAAATTCGCGGAAGCAGAGGAGCATTTCAAGGCGGCAGTGCTAGAAACCGAGAAGCCAGAATTATCGCCTGGCCGAGGGTTCTTGTGTTCCACTTCGATGTGGCTGGCGAGGTTTTATGTTGAGCAGCATCGATACAGCGAGGCTGAACCAGTTTTCCAACGAGTGTTGGAAATTTACGAAGAAGATAGCAGTCTCAACTCCTGCTTGCCCCACTATCTTGCGGAGTTCGCGAAAGTATACGAGGCTCAGGAAAAATATGATAAGGCAGAAGAATTGTATCGTCGTGCGCTGAGGTTTTGCGAAGAGTTAGGCGACGGCTCCCCTAGCTGGGTGATCAGGCGGGCACTTGATAATTTGGCTGGATTCTACCGGGCGAGGGGCCGCTACCTTGAGGCAGAAGAGCTTTGCCGCCGATGTCTACTAATTGTAGAGGAAAGCTTAAGATCTGAGACTGCCTTATGGACAAAGGGTTGGCTACGATGGCGCTATAGGAAAGAGCTTGAGGCTCTGCTCAGCCGGAGTCAGCTTCCGATTAGCACCGCGCTCGACAAGCTTGCCGAGGTGTACGAATGTCAAGAGAAATATGCGGATGCTGAGCCTCTCAGGAGACGTTCGCTTGAAATCATGAAACGTGCCTGGGGTGAAACAAACTCCTGGCTGTGGGTTGACTCACTTGCAGCCTATGCAAACGCGCTGCACAAAGTCGGCCGAGAACACGAAGCCACTACAATTGACGAGCGTGTGAAGGCGATACGAACGAAGTATCCGCCAGGCTCTGTTCGCTCCTCTCTACGATTTATGTCGATACCGGTGAAGAGAAATCTTCGTTGGCGCTTCGCTACATTCGTAAACGCCATTCTCCATCCTTCGCTTCGCTAAAGAATACCTCGCTTGCGACAACTGATCGGCTTCGTCCCCTTTGGTACCACTCTGGAGCCTTGCGCCCGGAGTAGCTGATAAAAGGACAACATCAATCAGAGACTCTCAGCAACCCGAACAACCCACGCGCGTTGCTCTGGCGTATCTGGAACAGAGCAGCCTCTGGCATCTTCGATCTTTTGAAACGCTTCATCAACTGAAAGATCACCGAGTGCCAAAACACAAGCCGCAATCAGCGCAGACCTTCCGATACCTTGACGACAATGTCTTACCAAGCTCTTTCCTTGTCTGAGTTGGTTCGACAGTGAGCGCGCTAAACTTAAAGCCTCGATTTTCGATGGAGGCACATTCCTGTCTGGTATAGGAAATGATAAGTAGGAAATGCCATTTGCTTCGCACAAAACTTGTTCTTGAGAAATATCAAGTTCAATGATTTCCTGTGGCTCGAGCAATGAGACAACAGCGCCGACGCCGGACGTTTTCAACGATTGGATTTCATCTTCAAGCCAACCACCCCCACGCGGACGCGGCATGATGCCTAACGTCCAGATTCAACTCCGCTGATCCAATGAATCTTTACCTGCATGTAATCAAACGAAGCACCAACTTGTTAAATAGACCATTCAATAATGGATTCGTTTCCTAAGATCAGCAATCGCGCCTAACATCCAATCGCTAATCAGAGAGGAAACATTCGGTTCTTCTGCAAAATCCTTCCTCTTATTCCAGATATTCAGTTCCCGAGAAAAGAAGCCAACCGTGAATATGTTATGTCTCAGGTAGATGATACTAAACTTGCCGATAGTGCGATCTTGCGGTCTTACGACAACTTGGTCTTTGCCAAAGACTATGGACCAACGTTCAGGTTTAATTTGGCGAAGTTCATCCGCCAATGCTCTGAGCTTTGGCTCTCTTTCCTCTCGTAAGGATTGGGAGTTCAACGTCGACACTTTTTTACTGCCATACGAACACTTTCAAAATATCACTTAAACGAAGACCGGACTGATGCTTCAGCGGTCGAAATAAAATAGCGTCGTGCGGTAAGGATCGATGAGAGAGACCCTGATTCTGGTTGCGCTAAACGCTTATTGGACTGCCTTGACGTTCACACAGTTACTTGCTTGCTATGATATCCGACTCCACAAGAACCTCGAACAAACGCTTGCCAACAGCCCGACAGTGTTCCACCTTAAATAGCTCTGGCTCGAAACTCGATGAGAACACGCGCGAAATAACGTGACGGGCATCCTCTGGCGAGTGAATCCTGCCCAGTTGGCGAACCACAGCTGCTATTTCTCTATCGAATTCGTCTTTTGGTGCGCCACAGGCCAAAAGCCTGTAGGGATCCCATTCGTGAATGACACGCCGTACTTCTTCAAGTGCTTTCTCGTAGAGTCGCCCTTTCCGCATTCTTTCCACCACCTCTGAGGTATTTTATTCGTCCGGTACTCATGTATTACTTGCCCGTTTCCCGAACGAACGACATACCACCACTCTTTATATGTTCTGGACGACCGCCCAGACTCTTCTGCTGTGGCTGCGGACACGTCTTCCTTCACCATCTTTAGGAGAACCTGCCTGTCATGCGGTGAAAAACCGTAGGCCTCTGGCACTATCCAGAGACGGCGGTCCCGCGCCGCGTGCTGGTGGTACATCTTCAGAGCCTCCGAGTCTATTTGGCAATTCTCTCCCGACCTTAAGTTTGCGACGACCACTTTGCCAGACTTCGTACTCTCCCAATCGTTGATGAGAGCAAGCGATCTACGGTGGCCAAGAGCCACAATGATCTGACGGCCGTGTGTGTAAAAGAGACGTGCTTCGTTGTCGCCATCTCTCTTGATGTAAGCACTCCTGATGTAATTGTTTTCACCAGGCGTCATCTTCTCGGATACCTCGTACCGCTCCAGTCGGTAGGTGACCCCGGGTCTCGGGCCGACCCAGGTAGCATTACCGCGCTTCACGACCTGCGCGGAAGCCGTCGAATAGATAAGCAGTAGTGTGAAAGCGACGGAAACTCGATAGATCATCAGAGAGTCCCTAACGCGGTACTTCACCTGCTCGCGATTCCATCCAACCTCTGCTTCACCTTCCATAATGGAAACAACTCTAAGGCTTCTCTGCACGTTCGAAATAGGCTCGGATTCTGATTCGAGGCTCGGGTCGAACCTCGGTGATATGGTCCTTATATATTTGAATCTTCTCCTCAAAGTTGAATTCGTCCTCGCCTCTGCGCTCGACCTTGAGATGAACTGAAACCGTTACAAAGTCCTTGCCTAGCTTTTCGATGCTCGCCCCGTAATTATACGAACTACCGTCCGATGAAGATCCGCCAGTCGCCCCTCCGGAATTCTCGTACAAACCTTCATCAAGCATTAGGGGCATTGTCGTCATGCGCTGATCCAGCAGCTCCGCTACCGTCACGTCTATAGCGATGTGTTCCTTCGCCAATTCCGCAATTCCCGCGAGGGGAAGAAAGCGCCACGAAGACGTAATGGGGAAGTCTCCACCGTCTACCCCTTTTCGCCTCCAGCGGGGTACATCGCCCTCCAAGTCAGCACGTTTAATCATGACAACCCAGACTGCATTTCCCTGGGCCAAGGCTATCCGATTGAGGACTTCGCGGATCGTGAGGTCTGAACCAGAGAGAGTGAACTTTGGGATTTGAAAGACGTGGTTGGCGCCGTGGCCATAACCACCGCCATAGCCGTTCAGGGACTTTTCAGGCTCAAGCGTGAACCTGATGGCCCATCGCAATTGGTCCTCGGCTGCAAACAGGTCGCCATCGTTCACAGAATAGCTGTTGAGGCGGATGTTTAAGAAATTAAACGCGTGCACAGCCTCGGCAGGCGAGTAAATGTGAACGATTCCGTGATCAACTTCCATGCGGTGGTCAGGCGCAACACTCGTGATTTCCTCGATCAGTTCCCTCACAGACCGTTTCCCTGAAGGCAGCGTCTTATCGCGTGTAGCTGTGCCGGTCCTCTCCACCCACTCTATTCCCATGGGGATCTTGAATCTCCGCGCCACTTCGACTAATTGGTCCACCGGCTCATTAGCTTTCGGCACATAGTCGGTTATAGTTCCGAGCTTTTCCTCCAAGGATTCCGCCCGAGCGCCTCGAACTGCCGCGCCAAGGGTGGCCCAAAGCAGGAGGCCAGATATGATGCAAACGGTCATCCGCACGAGGCCCACCCCATCGTCTGTCTCAGATCTATGCATCAGCCTTCCTACAACCGCTGTTAAGACACGTGGCTATGAAGCCGTAAGTGAAGGTCAGGGATGCCTGACTGCGAGCTTGCTGATCGACCAAGAGAGCCTATCAAGCTTCAAACGCCAAAACCCGTCAGGCATGCGCATCAAGCATCACCACGTATTCTCATTCGCATCCTCTTGTAGAGATCACATCCTCCATCCTGTATTGATTTCCCCACCCTTACTTCAATGATTTAGTAGAAGAGCCAAGCAACAAACCTCTCAACTCTCCAATCGTGGGTCGGCGCTTATGCGTCCCTCAGCTTTTAAAGGACTCGGCTTCCATTTCGCACGCTCCATTCCAGCCGAGAAGCGCTCTTAATTAATTTCCCCCTTCTTCGTTGCGATTGTGCCCACGAGGAGCCCGCCCGACAACTCTCCGCAAAGCCTCCGAGTCCTGCTCTGCGTTTCGGCCCTGCGGGTGTCGGTCGGGCGCCCACCTCGTGTCCCAACCTCCACTACGAAGGGGAAAACGCATTTTTCAACACTAATACCAACAACCACGGACACGAAAGGAGCACTAATCATGGAGAGTCACACTAAACAATTATCCGACATTCCCAAATGGCCAGCCCTGTTAGTCGAAGCAGTCAACAAGCCCGGCTTGATCATGAAAGCTTACACGAACTTCCATTGCTACAGCGTTTCCAATCAGATGCTTGCGATTTGGCAATGCAGCCTGAGAGCGATCCCGCTGGGGCCACTAAACACCTACCCCGGATGGCAGGCGCTGGGGCGTCATGTCAAGCGAGGTGAACGTGCCCTAACGCTCTGCATGCCTTTGACTCGCAAAAAACGCAAGGAAGCAACAGTGACAGCCAGTGACGACGAACCAAGCGAACAGAAAACCTTCACCGCCTTTGTACATCGCGCGCGCTGGTTCGCCCTTGCACAAACCGAAGGCGATGACGTTCAGCCTGCGCCGATCCCGGACTGGGACGCGGATCGAGCTCTTGGCGCTTTGAACATTGAACGGATCGCTTTCACTCAGATGGACGGCAACTGTCAGGGATACGCCACGCGCAAGAGACAGATCGCGATCAATCCTGTGGCGCAACTGCCGACAAAGACACTTTTTCACGAGGCAGCGCACGTCGTTCTAGCGCACGTTCTCGAAGCAGACTTTACCGACACCGAAAGAACCCCGAAGAACCTGCGTGAGGTAGAAGCGGAAGCAGTCGCCTTACTTTGCTGCGAAGCGCTTGGCTTGGAAGGCGCCGATTTTTGCAGGGGTTACATCCAGAGGTGGTTATGCCCAGCAGTTGGTTACAACGGCGATGCCATTCCTGAGAAGAGCGCACAGAAAATCTTCCGCGCTGCAGATCAGATCTTGAGAGCAGGGCGAGTGGACCATCAAGAAGATGAGAGCGAGCAATGAGATTCGCTCGACACAGAGAAAGGTCAGGCAAGCGCAGCAACGCTCGCCTGACCCACACACCAAACTTTCACCGTATAGGAGAAGAATTCGATGCTGAGACAAAACTCTAACACATCGCGACCAAACATCGGGACACGCTTCGCACTGGGCCAAATCTTCATCACGCCAGGCGCGCAAGAAGCTCTCGAAATTGCCGGCGAAACAGCAATTCAGTTTTTGCGCAGGCATTTATCTTGTGACTGGGGCGAACTGTCTGAGGAAGACGTGAAGGAGAATGAACTTTCGCTGATTGAAGGCTTTCGTCTGCTGAGTGCCTACAGAACTGCAAACGGTCAAAAGATAATCTGGATCATCACCGAGGCCGATCGCAGTGCTACGACCATCTTGTTACCCAGTGAGTATTAGCCAAAAGCAACACGCGGCGCGAGTGCGGTAAACACTCGCGCCGCACCCACCTGCATGAAACACTCAAACAAAAATGGCCCATCTCTTATGTCACTCTCACCTCACATCGCAATAATTCCACTGAGTTCATCAACGAATAGTCGTCTTATAAGCCGAGATGTTGAAGAACTCAGGGCTGAAGCTGGTCCAATAATATTGGTAGGCGAAAGACTCTTGACAGCCGAGGCAATGCGATTGCTAATGCGACTTGATAGAAATTTGAGAGAGGCCCGGTCTCAATTTAATCAGGATTGGTTTCGTCGAATAATGCGCATACGCGTGAAGGCTGTCATACGTCTTCATAGACGGTGGGGAAAGGTCGATCCACCTCCCCTGCTTCCACTGGGCACTCTTCGTAGACGATATCACGCGAATCTTGCGAGATACTTGTACTCCGTTCGAAAGGACTACTAACTTTTAAATACCCTTTCGTGTTTCTCTTCAGGCGAAGCGTTCGATGTCGTGATGCGAAAAATAGTCTCAGGTAAAGAGTCGAGTTGTTATAGCTTAGGTGAAGTGGGCGGCGAGTAAGGCAGATCGTAATCGGTGGTTCGCTCGCACGGCTTGAAAGCGATCTCCTTTTTCAGGGCTTCGGCATCGAGGAGTACTTTCGCACGAAAGGCGCTATCACTCTTGATCGATTTCACGCTGTTCGAATCGCTCTGAACGGCGGGTTGCGCGATCATCCAGTAACGCCCAGGAGCAAGGTTGCCCATCATGAACGTGCCATCGTTCGCGACAGTCCCTTCAAAAACTCGAAGCAGGTCTTCGCTACTGTCACGTTCCGCGGGAACAAGGTAGAGGCGCATACGCGGCGGCAGGCTTTGACCTGCCGCGACTGAGAGGCGACCGCGGATGCTGGCTGCGCCTTCGGTAATCGTCACAGTAAGACCGGAAACACGCTCGCCGGGTTTCAGTGTAATTCCGTCGCGCGCAACCACAAGGCTTGCAGCTCTCGCGGCGACCGTTTGCGTTGCTCTCATTGCTATCGACCGGACATACCAGCCACTGGCAGGCGGGTGGGGATCGATTCGGTACGAACCCGGGGGCAAATTCTTCAGCGTGAAAGATCCTTTCGCATCGCCAAGTCCTGTGCTTACATAATTGGTCACAGAGAGCGATACGTCCGCAAGCGGGTCGGTCTTAGCTGCAACATTAGCTTTCTTTTCCGACTCGTACCGACGCCCGAACACGATCGTTTCCTGTGCGGCGGTTTCCCGACGTTTACCGCAGCCTGGTTTTGGATCGTTCTCGAAGACTAAACGCCCTTCGATCGAAGCCAGTGGCGCAAGAGTTAGAATGATTCCGGTCACGTCGGCGCCACGCACAGTGAGGCGGCGTGGCGGCGATCTTAACTCGTCGCGGCTTTGCAAGAACTGAAAAGCGGACACTTCATATTCGCCATCGGCGACGCCATAGATGGCAAAGCTGAAGTTGTCATTCGAGCTTGCAGACGCGCCCACAAGGGAGGAGCGGTCACGCACGTCGATAAGGTTGATCGCGGCGCCCGATGAGAATTGGGTCTGGGACTCGCCGACACCCACAACTTTGCCGCTGATCGCATGTCCCGGCTCGGCGCGGTACTGAATGTCAGCCGTCATTTCTTCACCATCGCGCACAACGACTTCCGAAGCGGTATCCCGCGTCGACGAAGGAAAGTAGGTCGGTGTGTCATTATCGTATCCGGTCGGAGCGATTAAGCCGATGCCCGGTTTTGCCGCCCAGATGAGATAACCCCCCGGCAACAAGCCATAGAAGCGATACACACCCCGGTCGTCGGTAGCACGTTCACCGAATCCCGTCGAGGGCATCAACGGCTTGTCTGCTTCATCCCGCACGCGGATCGCGTACACGCCAACTGCTACCAAAGGCCCCTTTGGACCAGTTACCGTGCCGGTTATGACGCCTCCTTTGAACAATCTTATGGTTACCGAATCGCCGATGTGATAGTAGCTTTGCGCGTCGGTGGGACTTGGTTGCGACTCCGGAACATAGCCGGGAGCGCTCGCCGAGACGCGATAGAGACCAGCCTCCAGGCCCTCGATCTTGAATTCACCACCGATATCGACTGTCCCCCTTTGCGCGCGTGTGGTGCTGCCAAGCGAACTGGCGTAAACAACAGCGCCCGACAATGGTTCGCCGGCAGAATTGACGACGCGACCTGTGATCATGCCGTTGGGTCTTTCGGAGGGCGTTGTGCTTCCCGCGGCTTGTTGTGCCCAACACGTGGACGCCATGGAGATGAACTGCGCAACGATTATGAGAAAGGAAGTCTTCGGCTTGCTCAGCATCACGGGCCTCCTTGCTTCGGCGTCAGATCGACAACGAAAGTGACCTCAGATTCGGAGCCGTT